>Ga0315900_10000209_pt1 | contig 104982 bp, 94 predicted proteins | sample LakEriMetagenome_FD_203521 | JGI IMG/M metagenome (GOLD analysis project Ga0315900, IMG submission 203521) | Freshwater fungal communities from buoy surface, Lake Erie, Ohio, United States - Buoy 12 MA114 | ecosystem: Environmental > Aquatic > Freshwater > Lake > Lake biofilm | place: USA... | reverse complement strand
AAAGAGTATCAAAAATTGTGGACAGCCGAATTTGAAAAAGCGAAACAAGAATTTGTGGAAGAAGGCGGCAAAGCAAAAGAATTTGAATATGCCAAATCTCCCGAAGATGTTAAAATTTCGGAGTTGATTGACAAAATCGAAAAAAAGAAAAAAGAAGAAGATGCTCGCTTAGCAATTGAACAAGGTAAAAACTTAGTGATTCGTCAAGAGATTATTAATAAAATAAACGACTTAAGTCAGGTTAGTGATAATATTGGAGCTGCTATTAAAAAATTAGTAGAATTACAAGCGCAATGGAAAGCCACTGGCGCTGTGTCTCCTCATAAATACAAAGAGAATCAAGCAGATTATAGTAAAGCCATTGAAGAATTTAACTACAAATTAAGTTTATCAAAACAATTACAAGAACATGATTTAAAACGTAACTACGAATTAAAAACGGAGTTATTAGAAAAAATTAAAGGCTTAAAAAATCAAGAGAACATTAAAGAAGCGGAGCGCTTAATTAAAATTTACCGCAACGATTGGGAAGAAATTGGGCCTGTGCCTAATGATAAATGGGATGAGTTGAAAGGTAGTTTTAGAGCGGCATTAGAAGAAGCTTACTCAAAATTAAAAGCACATTACAATTCGGTTGAAGAAGAAAAAGAAGCGAATTTGAATAGCAAAAAAGAATTGCTAGAAAAAATCAAAGCGATCATCACAAAATCTGAAACAGCTAGCGGACAAGTTTGGAATAATTTAACCAACGAGTTAGTAGCTTTACAAACCGAGTGGAAAGGCATTGGTAGAGCTAACGCAAAAGACAATGATAAAGTTTGGGCTGAGTTTAGAGAATTATGTGATTCTTTTTTCGAAAAGAAGAAAGCCTTTTTTAGTGTGGTACACGAAAAAATGAGCGTGATTAAAACTCAAAAGCAAGAATTAATTGCTAAAGCAAATGCTTTAAAAGAAAGCACTGATTGGCAAAAAACTGGCTTAGCATTAATCAAATTACAAGACGCTTGGAAAAAAGTTCCTCATGCAGGTAGTGATGAAACCAAATTATTTAATCAGTTTCGTGCCGCTTGTAATCACTTTTTTGATGCAAAGAAAGCTCATTTCGGTGCGATTGACGCCAGCTTTGAAAGTAACTTAGTTGCTAAAGAAGAGTTATTGAAAAAAATAGCAGACTTTAATTTATCAGAAGATTTAGCAGCTAACCACGCCGCTTTAAAACAATTCTCTGCCGATTGGAATGCAGCTGGCATGGTGCCAATGAAAGATAAAAAACGTGTAAATGATGCGTTTTACAATCGCTTAGATGAATTGTATGATAAAATGAATGTAAGCGCTTCTGAAAAATTCATGATGCAATTTAAAACAAAATTAGAGCGTTTATCTAATGGAGAAAGTCCTGAATTAGCATTAAAGAAAGAAGCAGAATATTTCAAAAAACAAATTGACGAAATTAACGGCCGTATTAAAACTTACGATAACAATTTAGGTTTCTTTAAAACAAGTAGTAAAGGAGTGAATCCTTTTATGAAAGAAATAGAAGATAAAATTAACGCTGAAAAACAAAAAATTGCTGAGTTAAACGACAAACGCAAAATGGTAATGGCAGAGTTAAATAAGCTCAAACCAGCCGAAATAGAAGCGAAGTAATGTCTTTCGAGCTTGTCATCACGCCAAGGCGTGAGAACGTAGTCGAGAACAATAGAAAGCTATCACAAATGTGGTAGCTTTTTTGTTTGAAGTCATGCTGAACTTGTTTCAGCATCTCTTAATTAGACCTGTCAGGTTTATAGTAAAAGGTGCTAAAAACCTGACAGGTCTTTTTGATATCGGATTGCAAAAACATAATCCATTAGCTACCTTTGGTTTACAAAACATTTTGAAAAACGAAGTACATAAAATAACTAGCTGGACAATTTGCTCGGAATGCAAAGGACGAGGCAAAAAAAGTCAGAGGCTTCGCAAAAAAGTACGACTCCATTACCAAAATTCAATTACTGAATTTGAAAAAGTAAATAAAGAAGGTATTGCACCTACTCCTCCTAAAAGTCCTTTAGTTTCTTGCTTAAATTGCTACGGAACTGGATTAGTACATTCTAACCATCCTCCAATAGCTGATACCAAAAACTACCCACATGTTGCTATTATTGGCGCTGGTATTGGAGGCGTCGCTTTAGCAGTGGCGTGTATGCATCGCGGCATTCCTTTTACATTATATGAACGCGATAGTAACTTTGAAGCAAGATCACAAGGCTATGGTCTCACCTTGCAACAAGCTACTAAAGCAATTGAAGCCTTGGGGATTTTATCCTTAGAAAAAGGAGTAGTTTCAACAAGACATGTCGTTCATACCACCGAAGGAAAAATAGTGGGTGAATGGGGCATGAGAAAATGGCTGCAATCAAATGAAAAAATATCGCCGAGACGGACCAATATGCATATTGCACGGCAGTCTTTACGATTAGCCATTCTTGAGCAACTCGATGAACGTTATGAAGTACAATGGGGACATCAGTTAATTGATATAAAGGAAAATGAGGATGGTATTAATTTAAGTTTTCAGGTAAACGGAGAACTAAAAAACGCCAAAGCAGATTTGGTGGTTGGAGCAGATGGCATTCGCAGTGCTGTGCGCAACTTACTAATTAGTGAAGATAGTAGCCCTTTACGTTATTTAGGTTGCATGGTGATATTGGGCATTTGTCCTTTAGACGCAATCAAAGGGGTTGATAGTGAATTACTGGATTCAGCCACGGTATTTCAAACGGCGAATGGTAATGACCGAATTTATATTATGCCTTTTAATTCAAGCTCAGTGATGTGGCAATTGAGTTTCCCTTTATCTGAAAAAGAGGCTAAGGAACTGAGTGCAAAAGGAACTCAAGCACTTAAAGAAGAAGCTTGCCGGAGAACACAATGGCATGTTCCTATTCCTCAAATTGTATCATCAACCATGGAAGCTAAAATTTCAGGCTATCCAGTTTACGACAGAGATTTACTCAACTCAGACTTATTAGAAAAATGTGGAAAAGCCACATTGATAGGAGATGCGGCTCATCCCATGAGTCCGTTTAAAGGACAAGGAGCCAATCAAGCTTTGCTAGATGCGGTGGCATTAGCTAGACGAATATATAAAGCTTGTGGTCCCTTATCACAATGGAGAGAAGTTGGAATCAGAAAAAGTGTATTAACGGAGTTTGAATCTGAAATGTTAGATCGCAGTGCCACTAAAGTAAAAGACTCCGCAGAAGCAGCAAATTTTTTGCATTCCGAAATTGTACTTCAGGAAGGCAATCAACCAAGAGGAAGCTGTATAAAGAAACAAGGGATTTAACACTATTAATCAGACCTTTCAGGTTTATAGCACGGTTTGCTAAAAACCTGAAAGGTCTATTGGTTAAACAAACTACTTACCAAAAGTATAGCGCCATTGCAAAAGCTTATTACATTACTTACCTTTGTATTGAATAAAAAGCCCTTCGGATTGTTCTCGCCTACACTTCGACTTCGCTCAGTGTGACAGCTCGAACTGACAAACCAAAGGGTGACAAAAAATAAAAACTAAAATCATGAAAGTAGAAATTTGGAGTGATGTGATGTGTCCGTTTTGCTATATAGGCAAACGTAAATTTGAAAATGCTTTAGCGCAATTTCCGCATAAAGATAAGATTGAAGTGGTTTGGAAAAGCTTTCAGCTAGACCCAACAACCGTTACCGACCCAAGTTTAAACACGATAGATAATTTAGCAGAAAAGAAAGGTTGGAGCAAACAACAAGCACAAGAAACAACGGCTCATGTCACTAATATTGCTAAGCAAGTTGGTTTAGAATTTAATTTTGATAAAGCAGTTGTTGCTAATTCCTTTGATGCGCATCGTTTATCGCACTTAGCGAAAAAATATGGCAAGCAAAATGACTTAGAAGAAAAATTATTTCAAGCGTATTTTACGGATGGTAAAAACACTGCCGACCACTCTACCCTATTACAAATTGGTAAAGAGTTAGAAATAGACGAACAAGAAATAACAGCCGTTTTAAATAGCGATACATACACAAAAAACGTAGAACAAGACATTACAGAAGCACAACAAATAGGCGTGCGAGGCGTTCCATTTTTTGTATTGGATAGAAAGTATGCTGTTTCGGGGGCACAAGAATCTGATACATTTTTAGGCGCTTTAACCAAAGCCTATGAAGAACATGCTAATGGTGTGATTGAACCGATTGCTTCTGATAATTCTTGCGGATGCGGGTCTGAAGGGTGTGATGCTTGATAATAGGTCATCGCGAGGCACGAAGCAATCTCATTCATAGTTAATACTAAAACATTGCATGAGATTGCTTCATTCGTTCCTCATTCGCAATGACGAACAAAAAAAGCCCCCACAAATGTGAGGGCTTTTTTTATGCGTTTAATTAAATATTAATCAGCTAATAAAGCTCTTGAAATCACAATACGTTGTACTTCGCTTGTTCCTTCATAAATTTGAGTAATTTTCGCATCACGCATTAAACGCTCTACATGGTATTCTTTTACGTAACCGTAACCACCATGAATTTGAACAGCTTCTGTAGTAACCCACATAGCTGTTTCAGATGCAAATACTTTTGCTTGCGCTCCTTCTTTTTCACAAGGTAAACCTTGATCTTTTAACCAAGCAGCGCGGTGAATTAATAAACGAGCAGCCTCAATTCGAGTTGCCATATCGGCTAATTTAAACTGAATAGCTTGATGCTGAGAAATTAATTTACCAAATGCTTTACGCTCTTTTGAATAGGCTAATGCTAATTCATAAGCGCCTTGCGCAATTCCTAAAGCTTGAGATGCAATACCAATACGTCCGCCACCTAAAGTTTTCATAGCGAATTTGAAACCGAATCCTTCTTCGCCAATACGGTTTGCTTTTGGAACTTTTACATCTGTAAACATTAATGAGTGAGTATCACTTCCACGAATACCCATTTTATTTTCTTTCGGACCTACCACAAATCCAGGCATTCCACGCTCAATAATTAAGCAATTAATACCTTTATGTCCTAATTCAACATTTGTTTGAACCATTACTAAATAAATAGAAGCGCTACTTCCGTTAGTAATCCAGTTTTTTGTACCATTTACTAAGTAATGATCGCCTTGGTCGATCGCTGTAGTGCGTTGCGAAGTTGCATCACTACCCGCTTCAGGCTCCGATAAACAAAAAGCTCCAATTTTTTCGCCTTTAGCCAAAGGCACTAAATACTTTTGTTTTTGTTCTTCATTTCCAAAATGCTCTAATCCCCAACATACTAAAGAGTTGTTTACACTCATAACCACGCTACAAGATGCATCTACTTTTGAAATTTCTTCCATCGCTAAAGTATAAGAAATTGCATCCATGCCGCCTCCACCGTATTTCGGATCAACCATCATACCCATAAATCCTAACTCTCCAAGTTTTTTAACTTGCTCTTCTGGAAACTTTTGGTGTTCATCTCTTTCAATTACTCCTGGTTTGCAGTCGTTTTGCGCGAAATCTCTCGCTGCTGCTTGAATCATTAATTGCTCTTCTGTTAGTTGAAATTGCATGGTCTTGTATTTTTAATAGTTGAACATTTTATCCTCACAAAAATAGAAGATATTTCGAATTATCAAGTTTAAATTGTTGATTTGTTAAAATTATTTTGTTGAGAGTTTTTTCATAATTGTCCCAACTCTAAAAACAATTGTAAGTAATTTTAGTTTAAAATGGAGGCAAAATCTCAAAAAATAGTTGGTATCATGAGCGGAACGTCGATCGACGGACTGGATTTAGCTTTATGCGAATTCAAATCCAAAAATAGACAAATTGCGTTTAATCTTTTGGCTTCGCAAACCATTGCCTACGATGACCATTGGAAAATGAAGTTACAAAACGTATTTGGTGCAAACGCCCAAACTTATTTTAAATTACACAGCGAGTACGGCTCATATATCGGACAACAAGTCAATACATTTTTAACAAAACACCAACAAAGTGCTGATGCTATTGCCTCTCACGGACACACTATATTTCATCAACCCCAACTGGGCTATACTACTCAAATAGGCTGCGGTGCAACCATTGCTGCTAAAACTGCGATTACTACTATTTGTGATTTTAGAAGCTTGGATGTCGCTTTAAACGGACAAGGCGCCCCATTGGTGCCAATTGGCGATAGAGATTTATTTCATCAAGCTGAATCTTGTTTAAATATTGGAGGGATTGCTAATATTTCTTTTGCAAAAAACACAAAAACCTCAGCCTTTGATATTTGTATTGCCAACATGGCACTCAATTATTTAACCGAAACTGTTGAAAAAGCTTTTGATGATGGTGGAAAAATGGCCGCTTCAGGAAATTGCAATGATACTTTATTACAATCTTTACTAAAATTAAATACAAATCAACAATCTTTAGGAAGAGAATTTTTCGAGAATCATTTCTTACCTATTTTAAATAATTCAACGATTTCGTTAAATGATAAACTAGCAACTTGTGTTGAATATACAGCTATACAAATTTGTGAAACAATAAACCAATATCAATTGAATTCGGTTTTAATAACTGGTGGCGGCGCATACAATACTTTTTTAATCGAACGATTAAAACATTATTACAAAGGAACAATAGAAATTCCTTCGGATGAAATTATACAATTTAAAGAAGCGATTATTTTTGCTTACTTAGGATATTTAAGATTACATGAAAAAACAAATACATTAAGCTCGGTAACAAAAGCAAGCAGAGATAGTGTTGGTGGAGCAGTATATTTAGGAAATAAATAAAAATATGAATTACATTTTAGTATTTATCGGCGGAGGATTAGGAAGTTTATTACGTTTCCTAATTTCATTAGGGATTAGTAAAACATCCATTACTTTACCATTAGCCACTCTATCATCAAATGTGATAAGTTGTTTAATATTTGGAACCTTAATATATACTTATCAAGAAAAAAATTTAATTCCAGATAACTATAAACACTTAGTGTTAATAGGAATTTGCGGTGGTTTAAGCACCTTTTCTACTTTTAGTTACGAAACCTTTGAACTCATTAAACAAGGTATGACTATATGGGCTATTATTAACATTGTAGTAAGTTGTGCTTTGTGTACAGGATTGTTTTTTCTGTTTACAAAGTAGACTTGGTTATTTGTCCGTTTTTTTCTTCGCAGTTAGTATAGTATGAATGTCAATTTCGTTTCCTGATTTTTTATATTCTACTTTAAATGTAACTAGTTCGTCAAATTTACGTTCAATAAGTTCTGCTTTCAATACGTCTAAATTGTGGAAATAAAAATAACTTCTGTCGCCACTACTACCAACTTGAAAGTGCGATTTAGTTGGATCTCCTTCTACAAAACTTATATAAAGCAGTCCATTTTCATTCAGCAAATCATAACAATCTGTAAGCAGTTTTTGGCTGTCTGTTTGTGATAGATAAGGCAAACAAAAACCACAAATTATACCGTCAAATTTTGTATTTATTTGATCAATTTGTCTGCAATCCATAATGGCAAAACTTGCTGACGGATTATTATTCTTCGCAAGTTTTATCATATTGGGTGCTATATCAATTCCATAAATATCAAAGTCTGGTCTTTTTGATAATAAATACTTTGCAATGTTTCCAGGTCCACAACCAATTTCAAATATTTTTGGATTATCCTTGGTAATTGAATTACAAATAAAATCATACGTATTATTATACAAGTCTAAGTCCATAAACTTATCTTGATATAGTGAAGCAATTTTATTCCAAGTTTCAAATGTTTCTATGTATCTATCCATTGCCTTGCCATTTCTTAAAACACTATATAACTGTCAGTTAAGAACCATAAACCCTGTTTACAAACATTTGTAAAAAACATTAATACTCAAAACAAATAGTTCTGTTTATAAATGTACAAAAAAAATATAGGCACAAAAAAAGCCTGTTTACTTTCGCAAACAGGCTTCAATTTTTAAAAATAAAATTTTATTTAATTTCTTGAGCTGCTTCAATAGTGAATTCAACTTCAGCAGTTCCGTCCATATCGATACCATAATCTTTACAAACTACATCAAACTCACCTTCAAATCCTGCTACATTCATTTTATATTCTTCAATAGCTTTAGTGCCCATGTAGTTAAAATGTAATTCAACATCCTTAGAAACTCCTTTAATAGTTAATTTACCTTTAGCTGTGTAAGCAAACTCACCAGCTTCTGCATTTTTAACTACTTCAGTTGCTTCAAACGTTGCCGTTTTAAATTTAGCTGCATTAAATAAATTTTCTTTGTCTTTTAAATGTCCGTCACGCATACTATTTTGAGTATTGATAGTTGACATATCTAAACGAATAAATACTTTTGGTCCTGCAGTCGCTTCTAAGTTTACAAAACCACTATCAATTGTAATAGAACCTTTAGTATCAGCAATAAAATGTTCGATGCTAAATCCTAATGAACTATGAGCACCATCCACATTAAATAAACCTTTTAATTCTGCAACATCTTTTTGGTTAGCAGTCATCATACTATCACATTGCGCTTGGCTTGAGCAAGTATGTTCTTCGCCATTAATATTACATTTAAAAATTTCTTCAGTCATCATTTCTTTTGAGCAACAAGCCTCAGAACTTGAACCACCAATACCTACAATATAAGGAGCGATTACTAAAGAAACGATAGACATTAATTTAATTAAGATGTTCATTGAAGGTCCTGATGTATCTTTAAATGGATCACCTACTGTATCACCAGTAACTGATGCTTTGTGTGGTTCAGATTTTTTGTAGAACATCTCACCATTAATTAATACACCTTTCTCAAATGATTTTTTAGCATTGTCCCAAGCACCACCAGCGTTAGATTGGAAAATACCCATTAACACACCTGATACAGTAACACCTGCTAATAAACCACCTAATACTTCTGGCCCAAAAATGAAACCAACAATAACAGGAGTAATTAAAGCAATAGCACCTGGCATCATCATTTCGCGTATAGATGCTTTAGTAGAAATAGCTACACATTTTTCGTATTCAGGTTTTGCTTTGTATTCCATAATTCCTGGAATTTCGCGGAACTGACGACGAACTTCTTGTACCATGTCCATAGCCGCTTTACCAACCGCTTGAATACATAATGCTGAGAAAATAAATGGAATCATCCCACCTACAAATAAACCTGCTAAAACTGGCGCTTTGTAAATATCAATCGCATCAATTCCTGCAATTCCTACGAACGCTGCAAATAAAGCTAATGATGTTAATGCTGCTGATGCAATCGCAAATCCTTTTCCTGTAGCTGCTGTTGTGTTACCAACTGCATCTAAATTATCTGTACGCTCACGAACTTCTGGAGGTAATTGACTCATCTCAGCAATACCACCTGCGTTATCCGCAATTGGTCCAAATGCATCAATCGCTAATTGCATCGCTGTAGTTGCCATCATACCTGCTGCTGCAATAGCCACACCGTATAAACCTGCAAAATAATATGAACCCATAATACCACCAGCTAATGTTAAAATAGGAATAACTGTTGATTTCATACCAACTGATAAACCACCAATAATATTAGTTGCGTGACCTGTAGAAGATTGTTGAATAATAGATAATACTGGAGCTTTACCCATTGCTGTGTAATACTCAGTTACGATACTCATAATAGCACCAACCACTGTACCAACTAAAATAGCTAAGAATACACCCATTTTAGTAAATGTAGCATCACGTAAAACGATATCGCCATCAGGTAACATCCACATTACGATAAAATAAGAAGCAACAACTGTTAAAGCCATTGAAGCCCAGTTACCATAGTTTAATGCATTTTGTACGTTTGATTTATCATCTTTAATTGTGACAAACCAAGTACCAACGATAGAGAAAATAATACCTAAACCACAAATTACCATTGGTAATAAAATTGGAGACATACCACCAAAATTATCAGTAACAATAACTTCTTGACCTAATACCATAGTAGCTAGGATAGTCGCCACATAAGAACCAAATAAATCAGCTCCCATACCAGCAACGTCACCTACGTTATCACCAACGTTATCAGCAATAGTTGCTGGGTTACGAACATCATCTTCAGGAATACCTGCTTCAACTTTACCTACTAAGTCAGCGCCAACATCTGCTGCTTTAGTATAAATACCACCACCAACACGCGCAAATAAAGCGATAGACTCAGCTCCTAAAGAGAAACCCGTTAATACTTCGATAGCTGTGCTAATTTGATTAGCACCTAAGCCTTTAAACATGCCTAAGAAAGCGATGAATAAACCACCTAAACCTAAAATTGCTAAACCAGCAACACCTAAGCCCATTACTGTACCACCAGTAAACGATACTTTTAATGCTTGCTTTAAACTTGTACGAGCTGCTTGAGTAGTACGAACGTTAGCTTTTGTAGCTACTTTCATACCAATGTATCCAGCTGTTGCAGAAAACACAGCACCGATAATAAAGGCAATTGCAATTACCCAACTTGAGTGAATTTCTTTACCATTAACTTCATGAATTGTTCCAGAGTATGCTAATAAAGCTGCTGCAAACACAACAAAAATACTTAACACTTTCCACTCTGCTTTTAAGAACGCCATTGCACCATCAGCTATATAACCAGCTAATTCTTGCATGTTCTTATCTCCGGCATCCTGCTTACTTACCCAAGCAGATTTAATTGCCATTACCACTAAACCTAAGATACCCAATAATGGTATCATGTAAATTACTAATTCGTTCATATGTTTTATTTAATTAAAGGGTGCAAAAATAAGGATTTATCTGAAATAAGAAAATAATTAATTTACTGACTATCAGTATATTATAAATTATTTTAGATTTAAAAATGTTAAAATAAAACTTCAATTAAACTGTAAGTCTTTTTTTGGAAGTAATTTACCGTGAAAAAGGGCCTGAAAAACTTTTTTAAGGCAATAATAAACTTGTATTTGTTACATTAAACCACAAGCATTAAAAACATGATTTAGTTGAAAAGAGTTAAAACTTCATACCAAAAACACAAATATCATCTACTTGTTCCAAATCACTCATCCAATCAGTAATTGTTTGATGGAGAATATCATGTTGCTGCTGCATAGGCAAATGATAAATAGATTTTAATAAATCATTTAAGGCTTTATACTTAAATTTTTTGCCTTTTGGTCCCCCAAATTGATCAGCGTAACCATCTGTATATAGATATAAAACGTCGTCCTTATGACATTCAATTGTAAATAATTTAAAGTCCTCATCTATTTCTCCTTTACCAACTGGCATTTTATCTTTCTCAAGTTTTACAATGGTATTATTTTTAATTAACACAGGTTCATTATTTGCAGCCGAGTAGGTGATTGTTTTTATAATACTAGATGTATCAATACAAATTAAAATGGCATCCATTCCATCTTTTTGCCCATCTGTCCCTAAACTTCCAATTAATCTTTTTCTAACATAATTAAATACTTCGTGAGGTGCTGTTAAGTTTTTTTCTTTAATGGCCTCGCTCAAAAATCCAATATTTAATAAACTCATAAAAGCGCCTGGCACTCCGTGCCCTGTGCTATCACATATTGCCAAGTAAAATCTCCCTTCATACTCTGCTGCCCAATAAAAATCACCACTCACAATATCTTTAGGTTTAAATAAAATGAAATTTTCAGGAATAAATCTATCTATAAAATCTTTATGAGCTAACAATGTGTTTTGAATTCGTTTGGCATAATGAATACTATCTGTAATTTCTTTTTGCTTTTCCTCTATAATATGTTTTTGAGTAGATATTTCTTTATTTCTAATTTCCAATTCGTTAGCAGTTCTCTTTTTTAGCCTAAAGCGATTAAATAAAACAAAAGATAATAAACCTAGTAACAAACTCACACCTACAATAGAATAAATAACAATCTGTCGTTTTTTATCTCTTTCGGTTAATAAAGAAATCTCTTTTTCCTTTTTATCTGTCTCATACTGCGTTTGCAATTCGTTAAATGACTTCCGATTTTCTAGATTATTTAAACTGTCATTTAATAGAATAAATTGCTCTAATGCATCAGTTGCATCTTTATAATTCCCTAATTTTATATATGCTTCAGAAATTACTTTTAAAAGATTATACTCTGTCTTAGGATTCTTAATTTTTCGAGCTATATCAATAGCTGTTAAATAATTTTTCAGTGCCAGTGAATAATCATTAAATTGAGCATACACTTCACCTAATGCATGATAAGAGGATGATAGAAATTCTTGATTATTAATTTTTTCAGAGGATATAATTGCCGCGTTTGCGTAATAGAGTGCTGAATCTTTTTTATGACTTTTAGCCATTAATCCTGACATATTACTGTAAGAATAAACTAAACCATAATCATCTTTTATCCTCTCTTTTATTTGAAGAGACTTTCTCTGGTATTCCAATTCTTTACTGAAATTATTCATAGAAGAATATACTTCTGAAATATTAGTCAACATATAAGAAATAAACACAGAATCTTTAATAGATTCAAAATAACTTAATGCTTGTCCATAATAATTTAATGCTAGTTCATAGGATTTCATGTTTGAATAAATATTTCCAATTCCCATCATAGCTGAAGCCTCCTCTTTTGCACTTTTTTCGACTTTAAAAACATCATATGCCTTAGTATAGTAAACAAGAGCTTCATTATTCTTACTCAACAAACTCAAACTATTAGCCTTAGACATAAATGTTCTAGCTAAGTAAATTTGATTCTTTTGTTTTTTTAATAGAGTAATCGATTTTTCAAAGTAAAACAGTGCTGAATCTAACTGCCCTAAGTAATCGAATGATATACCTAACATTTCATAAGCTCTACCCAAGCTTAATTCAGATTCTTCCTGAACAGCTTTTTCGATGGCTTTTTTAGAATATTCAAAACTTAAGGAGGGGTTGTTTTGATATACTTTTTTAGCCCTTATAATGAGACTGTCGGCAGATAATTGGTTTATAGTTTGAGCTTGATTGAAACAAACAACAAATAATACAACTATCAATACTAAATTTCTCATTAATGATAAATGAATGTAATACATTTTCCAGAATCAAGCAACCAAAAAAAAGGTAAATTTATTTACATTGAATAAAATTATGAGTAAAATCAGATTATGCCACCTTTTTGCATGATAAGTATCAAATAAACTTCTTGTATAATAATTACCTTTGTCCAATGAAAAAAATCTTCATACTTAGTTTTAGCATTTTAATTGCACTATCTTCCTGTAAAAAAGACAAAGAATCCATTCAAGTAACAAGCAGCGACATTACCGAATCTGTGTATGCTTCGGGAAAAGTAAAAGCTATTGACCAATACAATGTTTATTCAACTGTTAATGGTGTTTTACAAAACATAATTGTCAATATCGGAGACAATATTACTAAAGGACAGACGCTTTTAGAAATTGACAACCTGACCTCTGAATTAAATACTGAAAACGCTCGGATAGCTTTGGATTTAAGTGCGGAAAACAATCGTAAAGGTTCGGATAAATTAGAGGAGATTGAATTGAATGTAAATTTAACGTTAGAGAAATTACAATTAGATTCATCCCTTTACTTTCGTCAAAAAAAATTATGGGAACAAAATATTGGCTCTAAATTAGATTTCGAACAAAGACAATTAGCTTACAACAATTCATTAGTTAATTATAAAAGTGCTCAAAAACGTTTAGCTCAATTAAAAACACAATTGCAAAACGAATTAAAACGCGCTAATGTAAACTACAACATCAACCAAAAATTATTTAGCGACTATTCTATTAAAAGCTCTATCAATGGCAGAGTTTACGATATTTTGAAAGACCGTGGAGAGTTAGTCACACCTCAAACTCCTTTGGCCGTGATAGGAAAAGCAGATACATTTTTATTGGAATTGGCAGTTGATGAAAACGATATCATAAAAGTTAGTGTGGGACAAAAAGCATTAATCACTATGGACAGTTATAAGGGAGAAGTACTAGAAGCAATCGTTGATAAAATTTACCCCATTATGAATGAAAGAACGAGAACATTTACAGTAGAAGCTCACTTTATAAATGCTCCAAAAAAATTATTTCCAAATTTATCTGTTGAAGCTAATATCATTATTCAAACCAAAAAAAATATCGTTACTATTCCCAACAACTATATTGTTGATGGAAAATACGTTTTAGTAAACACTAATGAAAAACGTGAAGTGAAATTAGGAATGAAAGATTATCAAAAAACAGAAGTATTAAACGGATTAAAAGAAAACGAAACCATTTACAAACCTTAATCCATTGAATACCAAATTAATCATAGACATTGCCATTAATTTAATTCGTGCTCGCCTCAAACAATCAGTTGTGGCAGCCGTGGGCGTCACCTTTGGTATTGCGATGTTTGTTACGCTTCTTGGTTTTATGAATGGCTTAAATAATCTATTAGATGGTTTAATGCTAAACAGAACTCCACATGTGAGGTTGTATAATGAAGTTAAACCAAGTCCAGATCAACCAGTTTTAATTTCTAAAGACTATAAAAACACAACTAATTTCATACAATCTATTAAACCAAAAGATAGAGGAAGAGAAATATATAATAGCAAAGCCATTATTAATATTTTAAAACAAGACAAACGTGTGATTGATGTGGCACCTAAAGTTACAGCGCCCGTATTTTTTAATGCTGGTTCAATAGAAATTGCAGGGGTTGTCAATGGCATTGATGTGCCAGCTGAAGAACATTTATTTAAAGTAAGTGATTATATAATTGAAGGGAATGTTTTTGATTTGAATAACGAAAATAACACCATTATTATTGGCAAAGGCTTAGCAGAAAAAATGCTTGTTAAAATTGGAGATGTTATTAAAATCACCACGATTAAAGGCGGCTTAGTAAGTTTAAAAATTGTAGGTGTGATGCAAATTGGAATTGCTGAAATTGACAATACCATGAGTTACACCTCTTTAAGAACTGCTCAAATGCTACTCGGAGAATCAGCAAGTTATATTACGGACATACAAGTAAAACTAACGGATGTATTAATGGCACCAGAAGTTGCAAAAGAATACCAAGCGAAATTTAAAACAGATGTGATAGATGCCCAAACAGCCAACTCTCAATTTGAAACAGGGAGCAGTGTCCGTTCTATTATTTCATATGCTGTAGGTATTACCTTATTAATTGTGGCTGGATTTGGAATTTACAATATTTTAAACATGATGATTTACGAAAAAATGGATTCTATTGCTATCTTAAAAGCAACAGGTTTTTCGGGTAATGATGTGAAGTGGATTTTTATTTCTTTATCGTTAATTATTGGTGTTGTAGGAGGCTTGTTTGGTTTACTCTTCGGCTTTGGATTAAGTAATATTATTGACGCTATACCTTTTGAAACTGCTTCTTTACCAACGATTAAAACTTATCCTATTGATTACAAATACACCTACTACGTGATTGGATTTACCTTCGCTGTTTGTACCACAACCATTGCTGGTTTATTCCCTGCATTAAAAGCAAGTAAGATAGACCCTGTTGAAATTATTAGAGGAAAATAACATGTCGAAAGTAATTTTAGAAACAAAAAATATCAATAAATACTTTTACGACCCCGTAAAGTTTAAGGTGCTTTCTGATATCAACATGTCTATAAATGAAGGGGAGTTTGTTTCAATTGTAGGAAAATCAGGATGTGGCAAATCAACTTTGTTATATATCCTTTCAACTATGGATACGGATTATGAAGGAGAATTAGCTATAAACGGGGTGAACCTTACTTCAAAAACAGATAAAGATTTAGCCGTTGTTAGAAACGAGCACATTGGTTTTGTTTTTCAATTTCATTATTTATTACCTGAATATAATGTTTTAAAAAATGTGATGTTACCAGGGATAAAATTGGCAAAATATTCGATGCAAGAAATTGAACATAAAGCCATGGAACAATTACGTAAATTAGATATGGTTGACCAAGCTCTAAAATCACCAAATCAATTAAGTGGGGGACAAAAACAACGTGTTGCTATTGCTCGAGCTTTAATTAATGATCCGTTAATTATTATGGGTGATGAGCCTACTGGTAATTTGGATAAGAAGAATAGCGATATGGTGTTTGATATTTTCAATACTCTCGTCAAAGAAAGAAATCAAGCCTTATTAATTGTGACTCACGACTCTGATTTTGCTGCTAGAACACATCGTACCATTGAAATGGCGGATGGAAGAATTATTAGTTAACAATTGGAACACGGATCGCGCCATGACACGACAGATTGAACTGATTAACACTGACAAGACAATCTATTAATGCACAAGAAATCAGCGACCATCTGTTACATCCGTTAAATCTGTGTTCCTATTCTTTCTCACAGTAGATAAACTAAAGCATCATCTGTTTAAATGCAGAAGGAATATTTTTAATCACATCCGTTGGAATCATTGCCACTTCACCCTTTTCTTCTTTAGTGATATCTCCAGCCATGCCATGAACATAAACACCTATAAGGCTTGCTTCAAATGATGAATATCCTTGTGCTAATAAACCAGTGATTAAACCTGTTAGCACATCTCCACTTCCACCCTTCGCTAATCCTGAATTACCAGTGCTATTAAAATAACTTTCTCCTTGTGGCGTGGTAATGCAAGTATGAGCTCCTTTTAAAACGACATATACATTATACTGTTTTGAAAATTCAATTTGCAATTGATGCCTTTCAAAATCATTACTTACAGATTTAGTTAAACGTTCAAACTCTTTTGGATGTGGTGTTAAAATAGAATTTGGAGGAATCAAACTCAACCATTCTCTATTTAAGCTAATACTATTTAAGGCATCAGCATCAATCACTAAAGGCTTTTTAAAAGTTTGCAATATGGTTTTGACGCTTTGCTGTGTATCGTTTTCTGTTCTTATTCCTGGACCAATACCAATGGCAGAATAAGAACTAATATCTAATTCAGTAAATTGAATAAACTCGTTTCCATTCACTAAAGCCGTCGCTTCTGGCACAGAAGTTTGCATAATATCATAACCGCATTGTGGCACGCACACCGTTAATAATCCTGCCCCACTTCGTAATAAAGCATGTGCACTCATAATAGCAGCGCCCATTTTGCCATAACTACCAACCACTAATAAACTATGCCCGAAAGTTCCTTTGTGAGAAAATTTTTGACGAGGTTTCATTAATTGTTTGATGAAGTTTTCATTAACATAAAAATCATGACAATTAGTTTGAATTTCCTCTGTCCATTTTAAATCAATATCTAATACATGACCATTACCGACATAGATATTATTTTCAGCAAACATAAATCCAAGCTTAGGATTTTGAAACGTCAGTGTATGCTGTGCTTTTATGATAAATGAATTCTTATCAAAATATTTATCTACAAATAAACCAGAAGGAACATCAACAGCAATAATTGCCGCTTCACTTTCATTCATCACATTTACACATTCTGCTGCTAAACCTGTTAATGGTTTAGATAAACCTATGCCAAATAAAGCATCAATAATCAAATCAGACTTTTGAAAGTGAGGTAAATGCTTTACATCATTTACTTCCATTAAAAACCTTGGAAATAAATCTTCTAATCGTTTTTTATTAATTAAAAAATCTTCGGAGCACTTGTTAGAATAATTAATGATAAATACCTCAACTTTATAACCATGCTCTAATAACTGACGAGCTATAGCTAATCCATCTCCGCCATTATTTCCTAAGCCACAACATACTTTAAAAATAGTTTCTACATCATAATGCTTCATAATCCATTGTGAACACTTAGAAGCGGCTCTTTCCATTAAATCTATAGATGCAATAGGTTCTGATTGGATCGTATAAGCATCAATCAATTTTATTTGTTGTGCAGAAAATATAGGTAAGGATTGTAGCATAGCTTAAATTTAGAAAATTAAATCCATACTAAACAAAACATAAATCAGGTCTTGCTATTAGAATTTAATTTATAGAATCCAAAAGCAGAAACACATAATATAAAACCCAAAACAACAAAAGCTACTTTAAAACTACTAGCATCTACTAAAGTTGAAATTAAAAAAGGACCTGCTGTATTTCCTACACCCCATGATATGGTATATAAAGCTGCATATTGCCCTCTATTTTTATCATTCGCTCTTTGCAACCAAAACACATTCATAAAAGGCATCGCCATAATTTCACCAACGGTAATAAATAAAATCATGACTAATGATATAAACTTAGCATTGCCTGGAATTAACAATGACAAATAAGAACAAGCACACATGACTAATCCAATAATAATCCATTGCGTGTTTTTATTTTTCTTTTCGAGCGTATATACCAATACCATTTCAATAGCCACTATAATGATTCCATTAATAGCCATGATCAATCCAATGTACTTTTCATTCAAATGCATATCATCTCTGAAATACTTTGGAATGGTTGTAAATAACTGAACAAAACAACATGAAAACAAAGTCATCAATACTAAAAACCATAAATAGGTTTTGTCTTTGTACGCCGACATCACCTCTGGTACCACTTCTTCTTTTACTTCCTTTTTCTTTAATTCAATATTAGGTCGTAAAAAATAAAACAAAAGTCCTGCTGCTAAAATATTAGTAACGCCGTCAACCCAAAATAATAATTCATAATCAAAAGCCGCCACTAAACCTCCCATGGAAGCGCCAACCGCCCAACCTAAATTAATAGCCAAACGATTTAAGGAATAAGAACGCGTTCTGTTTTCGGGTGTACTATAAAACGCAATAGAAGATGAATTAGCAGGACGAAAGGCTTCGTTAACCAAACTCAACACAAATGTAAATACACAAATAAGTGGGTAGGATTTTACTTGCCCTAACATGATAAACATTAAACCTCCACCAAACAAAGTAAATAATTGAACCTTGTAGAAACCAATTTTATCCGAAAATTTCCCTCCAAAGTAAGCGCCCACAATAGAACCTAATCCAAATAACATCATCACAAAACCAGCTTCACTTAAACTACGATGCATTTCTTTACTGGTTAGATACAAGGTCATAAATGGTAATACCATTGTGCCGCTTCTATTTACCAACATGATAAACGACAGCAACCAGGCTTCTTTTGAAAGTCCAGTAAAAGATGTTTTATAGAGAGAAAACGTTTTTGCTATCATAATACGATAGTAAAACTACTTAAAATAAAGAAGTTTGAAAAGCGACTTGTGGTTTCGCTACTTTTGGTGCCACGAATGAACCCGTCACTTGAAACACTTCTGTTTCTTTTAAACGAGAAGCAACCACTACTTGTGTTTGTTGAGCATGTTGAGTAAACAAGTCTTTTACCATCATTGGACAATTATTATCTTTAGAGAGATGTGATAAAATCACATGGCTCATTTTATCGGATTTGTGATTCACAAATAAATCTAAAGCTTGCTTATTTGATAAATGGCCTTTATCGCTGCGAATACGTTCTTTTAAATAATAAGGATAGTAACCGCTATCTAATAATCCTTCATCATAATTTGCTTCTAAGAAAGCGGCGTGACATTGCTTAAAATTTTCAATCACATGTTGACAAACTGAACCTATATCTGTTAACACGCCAATTTTAATTCCATTACCCTCTACAATAAAACTATAGGGATCAGATGCATCATGACGCTTAGGAAAAGGCGTTATAATTAAATTGCCAATGATAATTTTCTCGTAACCGTTAAATGATTTTATTAAAATGTTTTCTAAAACTAAATGCGAATTACTTAATGTTTGTGGTGTAATATAAACGGGTAAATTATATTTTTTAGATAAAGTTTGAACGCCTTTTATATGATCGCCATGTTCGTGAGAAATAAAGATGGCTTTGATTTTATCCAAAGCTAAATCCAAACGTTTCATTCTCAATTCTACTTCCTTGCAAGAAATACCAACATCTACCAATACTGCCTCATTGTGATTACCCAAGTAATAACAATTACCATTGCTTCCCGAATTTAATGAGGTGATGAATAGAGACATGGTACAAAGAAATAGAATTTAAAATGATAAATTTGTACTAATATCATAAAGAAATAAACATGAAGGCTTTATATGTTTTAATTATTTTTTTAAGCCTATTTTTTGGGCTAAAAAAAGACGATATTGTAAATAATGTTGATATGAATCAATATCCAAAAGGCTATCCCGAAACTTCGCAAACAGCAATCCAACAATTACAAAGCTATCCACTACCTCGTTATTTTAAATCAAATAAACTGCAACATTTATTTAATTGGACGGATCCAACATATATGGGTGGACGCGGAACGACAGGAATTAATGATAATACCGCCATGATAAATGGAACAATCATTCAAGAAGAATTAATTACAAACTGGCATTATGGCATTGTACTTCATAATGCACGAACATCATTGAATGGTCCAAAAGAAAACAACTGTCCTTTATATATTAATTTAGCCAATAAACATCCCGAAGTGCCTTTACATGTAACCACATTCTGGCTTCAATTAAGTCCAAAACAAGCTGGCTATGCATACAAAAAGCCAACTATTATTACAAAAAACTTAGATAGTTCACTCTATATTAATTTTGATTTTTATGGGAAACCGAAAAGAGAAATAAATTTCGTGTTTCCTGATTCCTTCGTGCAAATAGATGGACATACTCAAAAATTTTATTTGAATCGAATAACACAACTTCTTACTAGACCAATTGATGTCATTAATGAAAACGGAGAAGAGCCTCCAGGACCCTATTTATTAGATGAGATACAAAAAGACCCAGTAATGATAGAATTAAAAAAAATATTAAAAAATGAAACCTGGGAAGATTTTATGGCTGAACGAAAATTACATATACGTTCAGTATACAAAGACTGCTTCATGAAAGAAATGCCAGAATTAAAAAATACAAAATTTAATTTTTATGCGGTAGAAGGAGGTCCTATTAATTGCTTTGAATGGCATACTATGAAAAAAATAATGTCGCCTGTTAATGGGATCTATTACTCAACACCCGACTTTTACCCACGGTGGCCTAAAAACTGGAAAGATTGGGATGGACCATGGCACGGTTGGAAATGGATAGAAACTGGAAGAACAAAAGAGATAAAAGATGGAGACTATTTATTTAGTCCATTTGTAGCGGCTGGTTGGTCAAAAATTCAAGAAGAAGATATAAGGCCAGGACAATGGCTCGGACTACTTAAATGTTTATCTGGCATTGGCGCAGAATTCTATTACACTGGATATTTTAGTTTATCAAAACCCTTTACCAATCCAGCTAAATGGACATGGCAAGTCGCCATGCCATCATACGCACAAGCAATCACGAGTCGATTTGAAGATGTTCTTAAAGATGGCAATGTACTTTTTGACGAACAGAAAAATCCAATAATAACTTATAAAACAAATGACAAACATGTTTTAGTAACCATTCGAAAACATAACAAAAAAGAGAAATATATCATTTGTGGCTCCTATCAACCTTTTTCAAACGAAGCAAATGAAATACCCGAAAAGAAAAATGTGACCATTAATTTTGATAATCAAGAACTCACTTTTGAATTAAGACGACAAGGAAGCGTGTATGTTTATGAAAAAACGATTGATGGTAAGACACTATTTTATCAATTAGATAAATGGCATGAAAATGCACATCCCGATTATTGGAGTAAAGATTTTTATTTTGAGGCGGAAGTTTCTGACAACTTAATTTCTAACAATAATATATTTACTGAAAATAAATATGAAAAAAATGATTACTCTAATTTCATTAGCTATCTATCACTAAATAAAAACATCAGTTCATCTTATTATATTAATCAAAGAAAATTAGCTGAACCTTTAAAATTTATATGGATATTATATAAAGGTGAAGGTTTTATTGCACTGGATTTTAATAACAATAAAGAAAATATAACTAATCAAATAGAAAAATTACCTAAAACCAATACCTGGAAATGGCATAAAATAATTATCAATTCTACGAATCAGCTTTATACTAACACACAACTTCTACTACATGGTTTAAAAGGGAATATCCTATTAGATAAATTCACCGTCAGTTCTAATAGTAAACAACCGTCTCTTTAAACAAAAAAGCCTCTCATTTCTGAGAGGCTTTTAATTTATATCAACCGATTAAGCATTCACTGCTTCTTCCATATACGCTTCAATGGGCGCGCAAGAGCATACTAAATTTCTATCGCCATAAGCGCTATCTACTTTAGCAACACTTGGCCAAAATTTATTAGCCACAACCCATTGTAATGGATACGCTGCTTTTTGACGTGAATAAGGTTTTTTCCAATCATCAGCCACTACTAATTTACAAGTGTGAGGTGCATTTTTAATAACATTATCTACTTTATCGAATTTACCATCAATAATTTCTTGTATTTCTTTACGAATAGAAATCATCGCTTCACAAAAACGATCTAACTCAGCTTTTGATTCAGATTCAGTTGGCTCCACCATCAACGTATTAACTACAGGAAAAGCAACTGTTGGAGCATGAAATCCATAATCCATTAAACGTTTAGCCATATCAGCTACCTCAACACCTGAAGCCATTTTAAATTCATTACAATCTAAAATCATTTCGTGGGCACAACGTCCGTTTTTACCAGTGTATAAAATTTTGTAAGAAGGCGACAACAACTCTTTCATGTAGTTAGCATTTAAAATAGCCATTTCAGTAGCTTGTTTTAAGCCATCAAAACCTAACATTTTAATATAACCGTAAGAGATTAATAAAATCAAGGCACTTCCATAAGGCGCTGCTGATACTGCTGTAATTCCTTTATCTCCTGAGGTATTAATAATTGTATGAGAAGGTAAGAATGGCACTAATTTTTCAACCACACCAATTGGCCCCATGCCAGGTCCACCACCACCGTGAGGAATTGCAAATGTTTTGTGTAAATTTAAGTGACATACATCAGCACCAATATTTCCTGGAGAAGTTAAACCAACTTGCGCATTCATATTAGCTCCATCCATATAAACTAATCCTCCATTATCATGAATCATTTTTGTAATCTCAGTAATAGACTCTTCGTAAACACCATGAGTAGATGGATAAGTTACCATTAAACATGATAAATTATCTTTATGTTGTTCTGCTTTAGCACGTAAATCAGCTAAATCAATATTACCTTTTTCATCACATTTAGTTACAACAATAGTCATACCGGCCATCGCTGCTGACGCAGGATTTGTGCCATGAGCAGAAGATGGAATTAACGCCACGTTACGGTGAGCATTTCCATTAGCAATATGATAAGCTCTAATAACCATTAATCCAGCGTACTCACCTTGAGCACCAGAATTTGGTTGGAAGCTCATACGAGCGAAACCAGTAATTTCAGATAAATCTTTATTCAATTGTTCAATTAATTCAGCATATCCTTGTGCTTGATTAACTGGCACAAATGGATGAATACTTGCAAACTCAGGCCATGTTAAAGGCAATAACTCAGAGGCTGCATTTAATTTCATGGTACAAGAACCTAAAGAAATCATCGAGTGAACTAATGATAAATCTTTATTTTCTAAACGCTTGATGTAACGCATCATTTCACTCTCACTGTGGTAAGAATTAAATGTTGGATGAGTTAAGTACGCTGATGTACGTTTTAAGTTTGATGAAGAAATTAATGAAGATGTTTTGTAAGTTACTTCTTTAGCCGCACCAGCAAAAACAGAAACGATATCATTTAAATCATTTTGTTCAATCGTTTGATCTAATGAAATACCAACTTGTTTAGCGTCTACTAAACGGAAATTGATTTCTTTAGCTTCTGCAGCTGCAATTACTTTAGCAGCATCACATTCAACAATAATCGTATCGAAATATAATTTTGTTTTAACGTTTAATCCTAATCCTTTTAAAGCTTCAGCAACTGAGTTAGTCGCATTATGTACACTTTGTGCAATGGCTTTAATACCTTCTTGTCCGTGATACACAGCATACATACTAGCCATAATAGCTAATAAAGCTTGAGCTGTACAAATATTAGAAGTTGCTTTATCGCGTTTGATATGTTGTTCACGAGTTTGTAAAGCCATACGTAATGCAGGATTTCCTTGAGCATCAACTGACACACCAATAATACGTCCCGGAATTAAACGTTTGTAATCTTCTTTACAAGTAAAGAAAGCTGCGTGAGGTCCACCATACCCTAATGGCACACCAAAACGTTGAGAGTTACCTACAACACAATCAGCACCCCACTCGCCCGGAGGAGTTAATAATGCTAAAGCTAATAAATCAGTAGCCACTACTACCTGAATTTCTTTTGCGTGAGCATTCGTTACAAATGCCTTATAATCGTTTGCTTCTCCCTTAATATCCGGATATTGGATTAATGCTCCAAAGAATGTATCATCTAATGATACTGTGTTAGCATCACCAATTACTAATTCAATGCCGTATGGTACCGCACGAGTTCTAACCACATCAATGGTTTGTGGAAAAACTGTTTCGCTAATAAAGAATTTATTTCCACCGTTGGCTATTTTTGCTTTGCTACGGTTACTGTAAAACATAAATAAAGCCTCAGCCGCAGCCGTTGCTTCATCTAATAAAGAGGCATTCGCAATTGGCATGGCTGTCAAATCCATTACCATCGTTTGGAAATTTAAAATCGCTTCTAAACGGCCTTGAGCAATCTCTGCTTGGTAAGGCGTGTAAGCGGTGTACCAACCTGGGTTTTCTAAAATATTACGTTGAATAACTGCTGGTAAAATATTGTTATAATACCCTAAACCAATGTAAGAACGAAATACCTTGTTCTTTTTACCTAAAGCTTTTAAATGCTTAGCGTATTGATACTCGCTCATAGCAGGAGCTACTTGCAATGGTTGTTTTAAACGGATACCTGCAGGCACAGTTTGGCTGATTAATTCATCAATTGATGAAACGCCAATTTTAGCCAACATTTGTTTAATTTCATTTTCACGTGGACCGTTATGACGGGAAACAAATTTATCAGTAGTCATATGTAATTATTTATTTAAGAGGTACAAATTTAAGGAAATTCCTATGCCTTAAGTAACGTACTTTTCAACCGATTGTTTATAAGATTTTTAGGCTGATTTTGAAAGGGGAATGAGATAAAACTATCTAATGGCTATTATCAAAGTTCCTGTATTCTTATAATACTTAACAACTCGCAGCTTCACCTTGTTATTTTTATAAAAACTCAAATTATAAGGTGGAAATAACACCAAATATTCAAATTGCTGCAGCTCTTTTTGAGAAGCATCTAATCCTATAGGAAAAGCTGTATTAATACTTTTTCCTTCGAACTTAAATTTGTATTTATTGGTTAATTGATAGTAGTTGCGATACACGCCAAACAACTCAGGAGCAATGCCTACTTTTTGAGCTCCTAGGCTATCCAAATAAGTAAAACAGGTTTTAGTATCAGCTTGCTGCCAATAATCAAAAAAATAATGCAAACTTACATTCATAAAAAAATGAACGGCAAAACATGCGCCAATGCTATATGAAATAATCGCTTTTATATTTTGTTTTGTAATCACGAAATTTACAAAACCTATCAAAACCATGGCTATTAAGGGATAAAACATCAGTACTGTGCGATGAGTTGGATATAAAACATCCAAAAACCATTTATTAAATACGGTTAATGCAAGCATCATCAATACTAAAGTGCTAGCAAATGAATACCAGATACATTTATGTTTTTTAGAAAAAAGAATTCCGAAAATGGCAGATACAATCACAAATAAGCAAATCACGTAAGCTATAATTTGAACAGAAGCAGAGCTTATCAATCCTTCTTGATATAATAAGGTTTGAACATAGCCTGCAAAAACACTTGACACTAAATCATTTCCACCATAAGCACCGATATCATTTGAACAAATTGTGATGAATCTCAAAGCTTTAATGACCAGAGCCGAAATACCAACAATATAAATAAATTCAACATAAAACAATTTGTCTTTAATGATTGCTAATCCTTTTTTGAAGTGATATTTATAAAAGTAAATGATGCTAAATGCAACAAAAAAATAAAAGAAATTAAAGTTGGCTATGGCAGCCATTCCTGCAAAAAATAAAGATAATACGGGTAAATTTCGCTTAGTGTTTTTTACAACCTGCCTACTTTGAGATAAGGCCAAATAGTAACAAGTAATACTCAAGCCTTCAAACATCATAGCTGTGGAATAACCTCTTGCTAAGGACAAATAATCCATTAAAAACGGATTTAATAAAGCAAATGAAAAAGCCAATACTTTAGAAGGAATATCTTTTAAACTTTTAATCCAAAAATAGACTGTGGTTAAAAATACACCAGATGACAATAAAGTAAACCAACGCAACTGACTCGTTTTTTCTAAACCAAATAACACAGAGGTTTTCATCGCTAAAAAATTAAACCAATGGGTATTACCTGTGCAAAGAGTTTCTACCCACCAAAAATGCTTAGCATTATAGAAGGAATAAGCCTCATCGTGAGTCATAACCATACTCACTGACCTTATAACAACATAAAACATAACAGCATACACCAAAAAGAAAAAGGTGGTATGTGTAATGAATCGTGTTTTAATGTTTTGCATAAATTAAATATACAAATTTTATAATAGAACGCTGATAACACAAATTAGGCTGATATACGCAGATCAATAAATCTTTACTCATCATAACTATTTGCAGTATCTGCGTTCCATAAAAAAAGCTCCACATTTCTGCGAAGCTTTTTAAAAATATTCAATCTAAATATTAGTTTACTTTGATTAATTCTACATCAAACACTAACCAAGAGTTTGGAGGAATAACTGGAGGATATCCATTTGCTCCATAGCCTAAGTTTGCAGGAATAATTAATTTAGCTTTTCCACCTGGTTTCAATAATTGCAATCCTTCTGTCCAACCCGGAATTACTTGATTTAAACCAAATGTTGCTGGTTGTCCTCTATCTACTGAACTATCAAACTTGTTACCGTTTAATAAATATCCAGTATAGTGAACCGTTACGCTACTAGTAGCTTTTGGACTTTCGCCTTCTCCTTCTTTTTCGATAATATAACGTAAACCACTAGCAGTAGTTTTAGCCGAACCATACGTTTCATTTAAAACTTTATCCATTTTTTCTTTTTCTGCTTTAGCTTTAGCTTCTGCTTTAGCACCCGCATTTGCTTTTTCAAATTCAAACACTTTAGCTGCATCAAACGCTTCTGCTTCTTTACCCTTACGTAAAATCACTAAACGTTTTAAAACGTCGTTTCCTTTAATAGAATCAACTACCGATTGACCTTGAATAACGTTACCAAACACAGTATGCTTACCATCTAACCATTCTGTTTTTACGTGAGTAATAAAGAACTGAGAACCATTAGTTCCGGGGCCTGCATTAGCCATAGATAAAATACCAGGACCAGTATGTTTTAAAGTCTCATCAAACTCGTCTCCAAATTTATATCCTGGATCTCCAGTACCTGTTCCTAATGGACAACCACCTTGAATCATGAAATTAGGAATAACTCTGTGGAATTTTAAACTATCGTAATAAGGAGTTCCTTCAGGTTTAGCTGTATTTTTAATAGCCCCCTCAGCTAAGCCCACAAAGTTAGCTACTGTCATTGGTGTTTTTTTAAATTCTAAGGCGCAGTATATATCTCCTTTAGCTGTTTCAAATTTGGCGTACATGCCATCTGCTTGCTTACTTAAAAATTCTTTATCCATTTTAGTTAATTTTACTTTTTTAGGTTTTTTAGGTTTCTTAGATTTATCTTGATGTGCCATTAATCCTAAGGATATCAAGGCTAACAGAGAAGCTAAAATTATTTTTTTCATTTTTTTTATTTTATTATATTAAGATTACATGCCTGGCTGAGCTGCACCTGCCTTAAAATCAATTAATTCTACGTCAAATACTAAAGTAGAGAAAGGTGGTATTGGTCCGCCGCCTCTCGGTCCATAACCAATAGATGAAGGAATAATTAATTTTGCTTTACTTCCTTTTGCCATTAATTGAATAGCTTCTGTCCACCCTGGAATAACTTGATTTAAAGGGAATGTTGTAGGTTCACCTCTATCTACAGAACTATCAAATTTAGTTCCGTCTAACAATGTTCCTGTGTAATGAACAGTAACTACATCTGTTGCAGAAGGATGAGCGCCTTTACCCTTTTGAGTTTCAATAAAAATTAAGCCACTAGCCGTTGGCGCCGTCGTAATTTTATTAGCAGCTAAGTAAGCATCTAATTTTGGTTTTTCAGCGCCCTGTAAAGCAGCTACTTCTGCTTCTTGTTTTTTCTGATTTTCATCCAATTCTTTTTTAGATTTGATTTCAACCATTTTAACAGTTACCTGCATTTTATCTCCTGGCTTAACAAAAGGAGGCAAGGCTTGCATTTTATTTGTTTTTAAGAAAAATGAATCTGCACTTATAATAAATGCTGCGCTATCATTTTTTGCCATCATCATAATCGCATCCTCTAAACTTCCTTGAAAAGAAGATTTAGGTAAAATGTAACGAATAACTCCTGATCCATCTTCAGAATTTAATTTTGAATCAAACAAAACTGTATCTTTTGGTTGACGTTTTAAAGCATATACAATACTCATACTTACTCCGTCACCTTCAGAGGCTTTAACACCAGCTTCATCTTGAGTGAAAAATTGATAATGTAACCCGTTTTCAGCTTTTGTAAATCCATCAAAGTCTGATTTGTTACATGAGGCAAGTCCTACTAAAACTGCAGAACCTAATAACATAGTGATTTTGTTCATTTTTTCTATTTTATATCTATTATTTTAATTTCATAAACTAAGGGTGTATAAGGAGGAATAGAACCATTACTACTTCCTAATTCGCCAAAAGCCAGTCGCGAAGGTACTATTATTTTTGTAGTTTCACCTTTTTTTAGTGAACCAATAACAATATTTAACCCTTTAATTAATTGATCGGGGGTTCCATAAATAAACTCCAAACTTTGCTCGGTTTTATCAATTGGTTTACCATCTAAAAAAGTGCCTTTAAAACTAACTTTCACTTTTTTTCCTCCTGCTACTTTTTCTGAATTATTCGATGTTTTTGAAAGCGTATAAATGCCATTTTCATCAGCTTTTACAAATTTATAATTCTGTAGTAAATAACAGTCAATTATTTGAAGTTCTTCTAACTCCCTATCCTCTTCTTCATCCTGGCCTGTAGCATTCCTTTTCAAAGATTCGAATTCAGCTTTTGAAATGATTTGAATTAACTTCACATCAAGTTTCACTAAAGAATCATTTTCACAAAAACTAGGGACAATGGTATCAAAATAATCTCTAAACAAAACAGAAGGTTTCAGTAAAAATGATACACTATCGCCTTCTACCATTTTTGTAAAATAATCCTTACAAGAGCCTTTTATATTTGAAGTATTTAATGAAACATACATCCCGTTAGCAGCATCATGTTTCGTGTCCCAAAACACTGAGTCTGATTGCGTTTTCATCACGGCCTCAAAAACTACTACATCATCATTACGCGGACTTTCATTGCCATCACCAATAGAAATTAGCTTAAAATAGTACCCACTTGAATCTCTTGAATAGCCATTAAATAAATCTGATTTTGAACAAGCAAAACCAAGCAACAAAAACATAAAAAAGTATGCAAATTTAGATCTCATACAATTTAGTGATGTTGATTTTTATTTACTGAAAGAATTTCGATATCATAAATAATAGGAGACTGTGGTGGTATTTTTTTTGAATCTCCCAATAATCCGTGAGCCAAGTGCGAAGGAATCATTACCAAAGCCTTATCTCCTGATTTTAAAAATAGAACTGCTTTATGCAAACCATTTTCAACATCCTGCATTCCTACTTTAAATTCCTTTGCTCCTTCTGTTTTTGATGAATAACATTCCGTGCCATCCAACAAAGATATTGTGTAATTAATCTTAATGATATCGTCATTTTTTATAGAATCTCCTTTAGAAGATGATTTATAAACATAATAACGAATGCCACTCGTTGTTTTAATAAAATTCATTTGATGAGACTTTTGATAATAATCCATCTCATCATTTTCTTTTACTACAACTTGTTGGTTAGCTTTTACAAACTGTTGCTTAACTTTCTCGTGATTAAATTGTTTAGCTTCATTATCCTCTGTTTTAGGATTACAAGCTGTCATAAAAAACAAAAGATTTGATAATAAAACAAACAAGCATCTATTGATGAAAATTTCGAAAAACATGACGCGATTATTTGTTGTCAGAAAGAGTGTCGACTTCTTTCTTTACTTCTTGAATATGCTCTTGAATAGTATTTGTGATGCCACCTGTTCCTTGCATTACATCTTTTTGGATACCATTTGCGGCATCTTTAAATTCTCTAATTCCTTTCCCTAATGCTTTAGCAATATTAGGTATCCCTTTTCCGCCAAACATTAACAATATAACAAGAAGAATAAGCACTACTTCGCCTCCTCCGAGGTTTAAAAATAATATGTAAAGAGAATTCATTTGGTAAAATTACAAATAAGTATTCAAGTATGAATAGATTTTGTTATGTACAAGCGTTTTTTGTTAACCAATTTTGTAGGATTTCAAAAATTTATGTTATATTTTTGTAAAAGTTACCTTAAGTTAACCTTTTTAAAAAACGCTTAGAAATGGAAAAAAATTACCTTAGAAATTTTGACAATTCTTTAACCAATAAAACGATAAAAAGCATGCTTTACGCTGTTTTGTTGTTAGTGATAAGTATCAATAATTCAATAGCACAAACTTATTGTACCGCAGCTGCAACTTCTACTTCAGATGAGGATATTTTTAACGTGACTTTTGGTCCTTTAAATAACTCTAGCACCTGTGGAACGACTGGAGGCCCTGGCTCTACTACTAATATGTATAGTAATTACACCAACCTTACACCACAAGTATTTTCTATCGGATCAAATTATCCACTATCTGTAACTGTAGGTCAGTGCGGGTTCTCAACTTATAGTGGAATTGCTGCGGTTTGGATAGATTATAATCAAAATGGTTTATTTACTGACCCAGGTGAGCAAATTTATGTATCGCCGTATACTCTTTTTGCTGTTGCAGGAACAACATTAACTGCAACTGGAGGAATTACCATCCCTATGACTGCAACTCCAGGCACCACTCGAATGAGAGTTATCGCTACCGAATCGTCTGTTGCGCCAGGTCCTTGTACTTCTCCAACTTGGGGCGAAGTAGAAGATTATAATATATCACTTCTTTTTCCTTACCCAATTGATTTAACAGCTACTGGTTTATTGAAGCCTCTTAGCAGTAAAAATTGTTTTGGTTCAGATACTATTATTGCAAGAATTCAAAACTATGGATCTAATATTGTAGATTTTGCGGTGACACCAGCTGTTGTAACGGTAGAAGTTAGCGGAGCGGCTACGAATAATTTTACATTGGGTATTAACACAGGAACCTTAGGTATTTTTGGTACTAGAGATTATACTTTAAGTACCAACTACAATATGTCAACAATTGGAACCTATACTTTCAAGGCATACCCAACAATTGCTGGAGACGGCAGTGCTGCAAACGATACTATTATAAAAACTGTCAATAAAATTGCCACCCCTACACCAAATTTAGGTAACGATTCTCTATTTTGTAATTTGCCAGTTATACTAAACGCAAATACAAGTGCAACTAGTTTTTTATGGAATAATGGAACGGTTAATTCCAGTTTAAATGTTACAATTCCAGGTAAATATTGGTTGAGAGCTACTAACTCTAATGGATGTTCAAATACTGATACTATTAGGATTTCATTAGGGCAATCTCCAATCGTGACATTGGGTGCTGATACAGCATACTGCCAAGGTAGTACGATAAATTTATATGCTGGCTTTGGACCTGGAAACACATACTTATGGAATAATGGAGCTACTACTTCATCAATCACTGTGGGCACGTCAGGAAGCTATTCAGTGGTTGTTACAAATTCAATAGGATGTACTTCTTCTGATTTAATTAACATTACTTCCAAACCTAAACCATCTGTTTCTTTAGTATTTGTTGGAACCCAAACGTATTGTGTGACTGAAAACATTAACAGATCATTAGTTGAAGGATCTCCTGCTAATGGCACTTATATAGGGTTTGGCGTTACTAATACAACATTTAACCCAAGTTTAGCAGGACAAGGCAATCATATCATTCTTTACAATATCGTAGGATCAAACGGTTGCTCCAACACAGCAAAAGATACATTGATAGTTAGTGCTTGCGTTAATATAGATGAATTATCATCTAGTGACATAGGAATAAATGTTTATCCTAATCCAAGTTCTGGTGTTTTTACAGTTGAATTTAATACAAATTCAGATTTAGATGGAATTTTGACCATTTCATCAATTGACGGGAAGTTAGTTTTTAATGATATAATTTCTGGAAATGGCATCATCACTAAATCAATTAATATTTCTCATTTAGCTGAAGGAATTTACTACCTAAAACTTGAAACTAAGGAAGCTGTGAGAACATACAAGATTTTAAAACAATAAACTAATTTCACTTTGTTTAAAACGTCTCGAAAATTTCGAGACGTTTTTTTTGTGATTTAAAATTTTATCTATTTATTTGCGATAGATTAAATGAAAAACAACCTTTACATAAAATCAAAGTGTAAACGTAAGGCTCGCCCGAGCCATATTTAATTTCGTGTGCCAGAATCAGGGATTGATTCACATACATTCAAAAAAATCAATAAAACATTATTACATTTAAATCTGCAAAAAAGCAGTCAATAAAAATTACATACAATGAATATTTTAAAATTTGGAGGAACTAGTGTTGGAACCGCAGAACGCATGCAAGCATTGGTTCAATTAATATCTAGCAGGGATAGAAAAATTGTAGTCTTATCTGCTATGAGTGGAACAACTAATACCTTAGTTGAAATCTGTAGCGCTCTTTACCAAAAAGAACACGATAAGGCAAATAGTATTATCAATGAATTAGAAAAAAAATATGTTGAGGAAGTAGAAAAGCTATACAAAACTTCTGACTATAAAACCAAAGGAAAGGATTTAATTAAAAACCATTTTAATTATCTACGCGCATTTACGCTAGATATGTTTACTGTAAATGAAGAAAAAGCTATTTTGGCTCAAGGTGAATTATTAAGTACTGCCCTCTTCTATTTTCACTTACAAGAATTAGGTATTATTTCAGCCTTATTACCTGCTCTTAATTTTATGCGTATTGATGAGAACGACGAACCTCAATTAAATTATATAGAGAAAAATTTACAATCAGAATTAGATAAATATCCATCAACTAATTTATTTATAACACAAGGCTACATTTGTAGAAATGCCTTTGGAGAAATCGATAATTTAAAACGTGGAGGAAGTGATTATACCGCTTCAATAATCGGCGCAGCAATTAAAGCTAACGAAGTTCAAATTTGGACAGATATTGACGGCATGCATAATAACGATCCTCGTATTGTTTCAAAAACACATCCCATTCACGAATTAAGTTTCGATGAAGCTGCAGAATTAGCCTATTTTGGCGCTAAAATTTTACATCCTACTTGCATCTTACCTGCACAAAAAAGAAATATTCCGGTGTTATTAAAAAACACGATGCAGCCAGATGCAAAAGGAACTTGTATTTCAAATATAAATGCTAAAGAAGGGATTAAAGCGGTAGCTGCAAAAGATGGCATTTGTGCAATTAATATTAAAAGTGATCGAATGTTATTGGCACATGGTTTTTTACGTGCGGTATTCGAGATTTTTGAACGTTACAAAACTTCCATTGATATGATTACAACATCAGAGATTGCTGTATCATTAACCATTGATAACACAAAATCTTTAAACGAAATCAAAAAAGAATTAGAAGAATTTGCAAATGTTGAAATTGAACAAGACCAAACCATTATTTGCATTGTTGGTAATTTACCAAAAGACAAAGCTGGCTATGGTTTTAAAGTTTTAGAATCCTTAAAAGATATTCCGTTAAGAATGGTATCGTACGGAGGAAGTGCTAATAATATTAGCGTTTTGGTAAATTCTAAGTTAAAAAAAGAAGCATTAGTAGCTTTAAATAAAGGATTATTTGGATATTAATATTAGCGACATGATTTCAGAAAATAATATCAAAAACATATCGCAATATAAAACACCGTTTTATTATTACGACTTAGCTTTACTTCAAAAAACATTAGATGTTGTTAATGCCGAAAGCTCAAAGTACAACTATCATGTTCATTATGCTTTTAAAGCAAATGCAAATGCTCGAATTATAAATACCATTAAAAACAGTGGACTTGGTGCAGATTGTGTGAGTGGTAATGAAGTGAAATGTGCCATTGAAAATGGATTTGATTCATCTAAAATTGTATTTGCTGGCGTTGGAAAAAGCGATGACGAAATTAATTATGCTTTAGAAAAAAACATTTTTTGTTTTAACTGTGAAAGCATGCAAGAGTTAGAAGTAATTAATGAATTAGCAGGTAACCAAAATAAAACAGCATCCATTGCCTTGCGCATCAATCCTAATGTGGACGCGCACACGCACAAATATATTACTACTGGTTTAGAAGAAAATAAGTTTGGCATCAATCCTTATGAATTTGAAACGGTTATTGAAAAACTAAAAACACTACCTAATATTAAATTAATTGGTTTACATTTTCATATTGGCTCTCAAATAACCGATTTAAGTCCTTATAAAAAACTGTGTACTCGTGTAAACGAGATTAACACTTTCTTTTTAAACAAAGGTTATGATTTACCTATTATTAATGTTGGAGGTGGTGTTGGCATTAATTATCATGAACCAGATAATGAATCTATCATTGATTTTGCAGCCTATTTTAAAGTATTTCATGATTTTATTGAATTACGAAAAAATCAGCAACTACATTTCGAATTAGGAAGAGCTATTGTAGCACAATGTGGTAATTTAATTAGCAAGGTACTTTATATCAAAAATGGCATCAATACTAACTTTGCTATTTTAGATGCCGGTATGACAGAATTAATTCGCCCTGCTTTATACCAAGCTTTTCATAAAATTGAAAACATTTCTTCTTCATCAAAAACCGTTATAAAATATGATGTTGTAGGTCCTATTTGCGAAAGCAGTGATTGTTTTGGAAAAGCTGTTGAGTTACCAGAAACCAAACGTGGAGATTTAATTGCTATTAGAAGCGCTGGTGCATACGGAGAAGTAATGGCTAGCAAATACAATTTACGTGATGATGTCAGAAGTTATTTTAGTGAGTAACATTTTACTATTAATTTTTGGGTGCGTTACTGCAAAGAGGCAGCAGTAACCAGGCTGTCGCTTCAATCTTTTGCAAGAGACAGGCAAAAGGATTTACGCTTGCATCCCTCGCACAAAATGTGATAGCAACGAATAAAGCCGAACTTAATTCATAGCTGTGTGAGGGATTGTAGCGAGAAATCCTTTTAAGAATCACGCCCTAGCGTGAAAAGTAAAAGATTGAAGCGGAAAGCCCGACCCGACCTAAGGAGGGACACACCCAAAGAATACAACTAAGTCTTCTGTTTTTTCTTCTTAGCAGCAGGAAACAAAATATTATTCAAAATCAATCTATATCCTGGCGAATTAGGATGTAAACTTAAATCGGTTGGAGGATCCTCTACTCTATGTTCATAATCTTCAGGGTCATGTCCTCCGTAAAAGGTCCAAGTACCTTTACCATGGTCGCCATGAATATAACGAGCTTCATTATAAGCTTTCGCTTCACCTAAAATTAAAATATTTTTCTTGATATATGTTTTGGTAAAAGCAGTTGTTTGTCCATAAAATCCTTTAATAGTTTGCGTATGATTTTGACAAAGCATCGTTGGCACTGGATCCCATTTAGCAGAAAATTCAAACAAAGTAAATACATCATTATCTTTATTCATACCATATTGTCTGCGCGGCGTTGTGGCATCAATGGTTGAAAATTCATATTCATAAGGATTTGTACTTAATTGATATTTTTCAAAAGCATAACCTTTATTAAAATCAATTTTCTTATTCATGGCTGGATCAGCAGGATCATGATCAAACATGGATTCACAAATATCTATACCCTCAGAAGCTAATGCTATATCATAACTATCTGTTGCACTACACATCGCAAATAAAAAACCACCAGTAAATACATAATCATTTATCTTTTTTGCAACGGCTAATTTTAACTGAGATACTTTTGTAAAACCTAACTTTTTAGCGCGTTCTTCATTATCTTTTACTTCGTTTTGATACCAAGCAGTTTGATGAAAGCCAGCATAAAAACGACCATATTGCCCAGTAAAATCTTCGTGATGCAAATGCAACCAATCATAATCTGCTAATTTATCGCCAATAATTTCTTCGTCATAAACTACGTCATAAGGAATTTCTGCATACTTTAAAACCAATGTCACGGCATCATCCCAAGGTTGTTTTATTTTCGGAGAATACACCGCAATACGTGGAGCTTTTTCTAATTTAATGGCATCCTGATTCACTTCAGGGTTTGCGATGTCAGCTAAAATCCCATTTGCCTGCGCATCTGAAATGATTTCGTAACTAATCCCTCTTATAGTGCATTCAGTAGTTACTGGTTTTGAATTTGGAATCAAAAAACTGCCACCACGATAATTTGTTAACCACTGAATTTCTAATTCACCTTTTAAACTCCAATAAGCAATACCATAGGCCTTTAGATGATTTTTTTGAGTATCATCCATAGGAATTAAAATATAACTACTAAAACTTTTAATAGCTAAAAGTAAAAATATTGGCAGTAGAAATAGTTTTTTCATTACGAAGTCTAAGATACAGAAATCTTAATTCTATGGCTAGTTAATAGCTGTTAATTTTTTAACCATGATACACTCTCGAAAACACAATCAATGCATTTTCAATTTGCAATACTTCCCCAACAGATAAATCTTCTTCACCATTTACATGTCTAATGTACTCCATAAACACTTGCTCGTCATCTGCTGTTAGTTTTACAACTTCGTATTGCAAACTGGGTAATCTATCAAAGGCATCTTGCCACCAATCTCGTAAAGCAGCTTTTCCTTTAATTAAGCCTTGGGTTTCTGGTTTTCTAATTTTTAATTTAGGACTAAAATGTTGAGCATTATCATCGTATAAGGATAAAAGTTCTTCCAAATCATGTTCGTTAAATGCTTCAAACCATTTTGTAGCAATTTGTTTGTTATTTTGTGCTGACATCGTGTAAATATAATTGCATAAATGTAATTATTAATTTAAACCTCTTTATCTTTAGACTGTTTAAAATATATGGGATATAAGAGTTTAAAAGCCTGTTTGGATGATTTAGAAAAAAACAATCATCTTATTAGAATTAAAGAAGAGGTAGATCCAAATTTAGAAATGGCAGCTATTCACTTGCGTGTACATGAAATGGGCGGACCTGCTTTATTATTTGAAAATGTAAAAGGAACTCAATTTAAATGTGCGTCCAATATATTTGGAACTTTAGATAGAAGTAAATTTATTTTTAGGGATACTCTTGAAAAAATTCAAACGCTTATCGAAATAAAAAACAACCCTGTTAAAGCTCTTAAAAATCCTTTTAAATATGCCAATGTCTCTTTAACTGCATTATCTGCTCTGCCACTAAAAAATCCACTATCAAAACCAGTTTTATTTAAAGAAACTACTATTGATAAAATCCCTCTCATTAAACATTGGCCAATGGATGGTGGAGCTTTTGTAACCTTACCACAAGTATATAGTGAGGATATTGATAAACCAGGAATTATGAATGCCAATTTAGGAATGTATCGCATTCAGTTAAATGGAAACGACTATATTTTAAATAAAGAAATTGGATTGCATTATCAATTACACCGAGGTATTGGTGTGCACCAAAGCAAGGCTAATAAATTAGGCAAGCCATTAAAAGTATCTATTTTTATTGGTGGTCCTCCAAGTCATTCGGTAGCGGCGGTGATGCCTTTACCAGAAGGCTTAAGCGAAATGACATTTGCTGGAGCATTAGGAAACAGAAGATTTAGATATACCTACCAAGATGGCTTTTGTGTGAGTACTGATGCTGATTTTGTAATCACTGGAGAAGTTTATCCAAACGAAAATAAACCCGAAGGACCATTTGGAGATCATTTAGGTTACTATAGTTTAAAACATGATTTTCCTTTAATGAAAGTTCATAAAGTATATCATCGAGAAGATGCTATTTGGCCTTTTACGGTTGTTGGTCGTCCGCCACAAGAAGATACAAGCTTTGGGCAGATCATACACGAATTAACTGGAAATGCCATTAAACACGAATTACCAGGCGTAAAAGAAGTCCATGCCGTTGATGCAGCAGGTGTTCATCCATTACTATTAGCAATAGGTAGCGAGCGTTATACGCCATATAATCAAACTAAACAGCCTGCTGAGTTACTAACTATTGCTAATCATATTTTAGGTAAGGGACAATTAAGTTTAGCAAAATATTTGTTCATCACTGCCGATGAAACCAATACTATTTCTACTCATAATGAAGCTGAGTTTTACCAATATATGTTAGAACGAATTAATTTAAAACGCGATTTACATTTCCAAACCAATACAAGCATTGACACATTAGATTATAGTGGAACTGGCTTGAACAGTGGTAGTAAATTAGTAGTGGCGGCTTATGGTAATAAAATTCGCGAGCTATCATCATCTGTAAATAATGATTTAAAAGAATTACAAACTTTTTATAATCCTCAAATTACTTTCCCTGGAGTATTAGTATTACAAGGAAATAAATTCGAATCCTACGAAAAAGCAAAACAAGAATTTGAGAGCTTTAATAATGAGGTGAGTCAAAAAAACATTGATGTTAAAGGCTATCCTATGGTTGTTGTGGTAGATGACTCAAGTTTTACAGCAGCAACTTTAAAGAATTGGTTATGGGTTACTTTTACGCGATCTAATCCAAGTCATGATGTGTATGGCATTAATTCATTTACCGAATACAAACACTTTGGCTGTGACAATCTAATGATTGATGCGCGTGTAAAACCTCATCATGCTCCAGCCTTAGAAAAAATTCCAGAAATTGAAAAACAAGTTGACAAGCTTTTTGAAAAAGGCGGAAGTTTAAACTGCATCAAATAATTTAAAATACAACACATAAAAAAACCTCCTAATTTCTTAGGAGGTTTTTAATTTTATATCAAATTAGAAATGCCATAAATCATGTTCCCATTTAAAAATATCATTTTTAATGCGATCAGATTCTAACAAAGCGTCAATACCTTTAGAATAACGCTCAATCGTTCTATCATAAACATTTGTCTCTTTTGTAGCTATTGAAGAAAATTGTCTTTTCCAAAAAATATCTTCAAATGTTCTACGCTCAGCATCATTTTTAGCATTATAAACTTCATGTTTAGCAAAGAAAGGACGACAAGCAGGGAAATATGTATAAAACATATTAAACTCACCAATATCTTCTTTACCTGGTTTTAAAGCATTAAAGCCCATTGCTAAAATTCGAACTTCTAAAACAGATTTTTGTTTATCAAAAAACCAATCTTCTTTTAAATCTAAAGAAGTAAAGTTTTCATAAATCCAAGTAGAATCAGTTACACCAGGCTTTCTAACCATCACTGAGTTACCGCTTGCGTCAAACTCCTCAACATCTGTTGTATCTCCAACTATTACAATTTTACTTCTAATCGCTGATAACTCATAAGGTAGAAGAAATTCTTCGTCAGTAAATGCAATAATTTGTCCTGACAATACATATTTTAAAACCAATTGCATTAAAGAGATTCTACTAGTAACAGCCTCAGTTGGATAATACAATTGTTGATTTTGCTTCTCACGCATATCTAACTTTCTCCAAACTCGTTTCTCCCAGTTAACATCACCCTCACGAAGGTGAGTATAAGGTATAAACCTTCTATTAGTAGAATTTTCTTTGTCGTAAATTCCATCACGATAGTCTCCTGGCTGGAATACACCAGGCTGAGCCTTAACATTTAAAGCCATCATTAAGATTGCTAAAAACAATATACTTTTGAAATTTATCATACAATTTGAATTTAAATTCATATTAATTATTACTTAATAACTTTAATACCTACCGTAGTAGATGTTACTTTTCCATCTGGTCCTTTTACTTTAGCATCAATGTAAACTTTAGTTCCAACATCAGCACCTTTTAAGATTCCAGCAGCACCAGAGCTTAAATTATTACCTGTACCTGATTCTTGCATTAATTTACCTTTAGCTTTTCCTGTAACCTCATAAGACATTACAACAAAATTAGCTTGGAAATCAAATCCATTAGCACCAGCACCTAAACCACTTACCATTCCTAACTCACCTTTTTTCATCTCCTGTGGAGCAAATTTACCACCGATTTTTAATTCAGGTTTTGGTAAAGGTTTTACACGGAATTTAATTGGAGGACCTTGAGATTTCACCCCATCCTTAGTTTTAGCAGAAACTGAAACCATACATTCTCCAACTCCTGTGAAGTTGAACTCGTACTTTCCAGCTCCTTTAGGAGTAACTCTTACACCACCACCAGTAGCGCTCACGCTAATATCAGCTGGAGAAATACCAGCAGCTGCTGCTGTAACAGGATTTGGTACACCGGCATAAAACACATTCATTTGATCAGCAGAAACACTTGCTCCTGATTTAGCTACTTTATAAGCACCTGTAAATGGATAATATTTATAAGTTCCATCAGGGTTTTTATATTTAATAACTCCTTTGTACTCTTGATCACCTTCACCTCCTGTAGATTGAGTCAATTTACCTTCACCACCAACAATTGGAACTGCTGTTCCTTTAGCTCCAGAAGCCGCTGCTGCAGAATCAACTCCTAACAAAATCTCCATATCGCCTGCTGCTAGTTTAGAAGAAGAAGCTGCTAAGAAAATATCTGCTTCATAAGGTTGTCCAGCTGCAATATATGAAGATGGCGCAACAACACGAGCTTTAATAGCATCAAACTTAATCGCTAATTTACCACTTGCTCCAGAGAATACTTGTAGAACTTCTGCTTCAACGTTTTTTAAATCCGCTTGCATTTTATTAAAATTAGTAACAACCGCTGCCAATGGTAAATGATAAAAATTATCCATTGCCCAGTTGAATTCTACTCCGTCTTCAACACGTTTACTATCTACTGGTTTAATAGATGTAAACTTCTTTTTCATAGCTTCATAATCTTCTTTTAACAAGTGCTGCCCGTCGGTTTTTTGCATTTTATCCAACATTGCAATTAACTTATCACTTAAACCTGTTAATTTATCTCTTAACTCAGCAGCTGTGTGTTCTCCTGTTTTTGGTTCTTTCGGTTCAGAGATACCTAATTCATGACTTGGAACATCATAATCATCCATTTTTTCCATGTAACGCAATTGCATTGTATCTGCAATTTTAGGATCTACTTTATGAGTAGCTCCAATAATAATGTTATTTAATTCGCCAATATAATCGTAAACCTGTTTAATTTCTTTTTGTGCTTCAACAGCTCTGTCATAATAGGGTTTTGCACCCGCATTACCTGCTATTGTGTTTTTAAAAGCTTCGTCAACGCGTTTATTATTTGCTTCCAAATTTTCTTTCGAACGCTCCATACTCTCATTTACAGAAATATATCCTTGTAAAATTTGTTTAGATACGTTCATCGCCAAAAGCGCTGTCAATACGAGGTACATCATACCGATCATTTTCTGCCTTGGTGTTTCTTTACCGCCTCCCATAATGCTATAGTGTTTTTTTTAGATTAAAATTTAATGATTTACAATTAATAAGTGAAAGACGTTTCTTTCACTTACTAATATAGTGGGTTTATTTACTATTTGTTAAAGTTCATAGCACCTAACATGTTACCATAGATAGTATTAAGCGCTGTTAAATTAGTAGATAACTGAGACATTTCAGCACGATATTTTTTAGTATCGTCAACTGAATCATGTAAATTTTTCATTAAATCTGCTAAACCATCGTAGAATTTCTCAGTAGCTTCTAAGTGAGTACGAGAACCTTGTAATTGTAATTCGTAAGTTGCATTTAAAGCAGATAAATTTTTAGATACAGAGTTTAAAGATGCTCCAATAGAAGAACCTGCATCATTAGATTCTGCTAAACTTGAAATTGAATCTGCAGCTTTACTATAAGTATCAGCTAAATGAGATACATTTTTAGAAGCACTCTTAACGCTATCAACATATTCGTTAGTTGCTACAGTAGCATTACTAATATCTCCAATTTTATTTGCACTATCACTTAAAGAACGCATACCAGAACCTAAACTTTCAATTAATTCAGGTCCGATTTTAGCATCTGCTAACATTGCATCTAATTGAGCTGATACTGGTAAACCACTATCAATTTTATGTGAATCTTCTTCATGACCACCCATACCACCTAACTCAGGGTATGCTAATGTCCAATCATACTCTTCATGAGGAATATCAATTGCGAATAAACAGAATAATACTGCTTCAGTACCTAGACCACCAATTAAGGCTGCAGAAGCACCTGGCCAGTGCATGATTTTAAATAATGCTCCAACGATTACGATAGCCGCACCAAAGCATGATGCTAAGTGTAAATACTTTTTAAAACCGGTTACTTTAGGAAGTTTGCTCATAGCTCTTTGTTTTTTGTTTAGTTAGTGATTGTTTTGTTTTTTTGGTTGTGTTTATTTGTTGTGCTTGTGTTTTAAATTTTAACTACTAGATTTCATCGCCTTTTGAACGACCTAAATAAGTCATTACGTTACGGAAACCAATATATGATTTAGCAGTATCTTGATATTCATAAGTTCTAGAACTAACTTGTAAATAATATCCTACATCTTTCCAAGAACCACCACGGATAACCTTACGTTTTAATACGTTAGCATCTTTATCTTGCGCTTCGTAAACATAATCAGGGTTTAAGTCATGTGCAAAATCATACGCTGATTCATCAAATGCATTGCTTGTCCATTCAGAAACGTTTCCAGCCATACAATATAAACCATAATCATTAGGGTTATATGAATAAATATATACAGAGTGGAAACCACCATCATCAATATAAGAACCACGCATTGGTTTAAAGTTACCTAAGAAACATCCTCTTGCGTTACGGATATAAGGACCGCCCCAAGGATATGGAGATAAATCATTACCACCACGAGCTGCATATTCCCACTCAGATTCAGTTGGTAATCGGAAATCGTTTACAATTGTCATTCCATTTCCAATTAAGAAGTTATTTAATAAATTAGAACGCCAAATACTGAATGCACGTGCTTGTTTCCAAGTTACACCAACTACTGGATAGTCATCATAAGCTGGATGCCAGAAGTACATGTTAGTCATTGGTTCATTAAAAGAGTATGTGAAATCATGAACCCAAGCTAAAGTATCAGGGTAAACATTAATTACATCTTTTAATATAAATACTGAACGATCTACACCTTTTCTTTCACGAGGAACATAATTTCCTTGTCCTACAGAAACTTGATCTTCTACGTTATATGTTCCTAACGTTTTAGGATCTTTTCCTGGATCTCCAACTGCAGTTGACGGTTGACCTGGAGTACCATTTTGTCCATCATTTAAATGAACACCGTTAATATACTCTGCTTTTTTGTATTCGTGAGATGCATCTTGAATATCTAAAGATTTTTGAGGTACAAAACGATTAGATTTTGAAGCTGCTAAACGAATATCAATTCTGTAATATTCATAATTTAATTTACGAGCATCTATTTCTTTACGGTTGTAAAAACGCTCTCCTTCTGGTAAATATAATGGCTGTAAATCTAAACGGTAATCTTCATCATCACTATCCCATTTGATTTTTTCGTCCCAATTAATATAAGGATCTTGTAAGTTGTTATCGCCTTTATACACAGGCCACATTCCTAAGAAATCTTCTTGAGCTATTTGAAAAGCTTCTGCATCAGGACCAGAACCAAAAGCTAATAATTTACGAGCTATTGAATCACGCACCCAATACACAAACTGACGATATTCGTTGTTTGAAATCTCAGAGTCATCGATGTAAAATGCTTGAACAGAAACCATTTTTGATTTAGCTGTATGAGCCATAGTAATTTCTTCATCGCTTGGCCCCATATGGTAACTTCCCATAGGAATATACAATGTACCAAATGGATCTGGCTGAAACCATTGTTCTCTGCCCGCAACGCCGACTAACTCTCCTGCCTTTTTGTTACAGCCTGTAACAACGGCAATAAACGAAGCTAATACAATCAGTTTTTTCATAGTGCTTTTGTTTAGTTTTTAAGCTCGTGAAATTTTGTAATGGATTTCATTTTGCTTTCTTGTTGTTTATAATCCCAATCTTTGTTTTTAGTGACACTTTGCTTTATTAACAAGTTATGAACACTTAAAAATAAAGATTGTAAGGGACTTAAACGGTCTTTTTTTTAAAAGGTTACAAATTAATCTAAAAATCTTGCATTTTGGTATGAAGTTATTTTTTTAGGTTTCTTCACATTGAAGCAGTAGCCTAACATAACTTCATGAGTACCAGAGCTATAACCTTTAATTTTAGATAAAGTTAAATCATAAGAATAACCTACTTTTAAACTTTTATCTTTTAAGAATCTATACCCAATCATTGGAGCAATAGCATCTTGCATACGGTAAGAAACTCCTACCCATAACATTTTATTGTAGATATATGTTAAGTTAACATCTAACTGAGTAGAAGCTGCATCAGATTTAACTTTAACATTTGGCTGCAATGCGTGCTCAGGAGTTAAATCAAATGTATAACCACCCACTAAATAGTAGTGACGAGCTAATGCGTATTTTACGTCTCCTTCAGATTTAATATCTTGAGCTGCTAAGTGAGATGAAGAAAGACCCACATACATTTTATTAGCAATAGAGTAAAACGCTCCAAAGCCAACATCATATGTCAATTTATTTAAACCAGCGTTTGGGGAGGTTTGGCCAGTAGCTTGCCAAGTAGGAATTGCTGCATCTTGTTGTGCAATGCCATCTGGAGTAATCCAGGTACCATTAAATTGTTGTTGTAAAACACCACCATCAATACCAATACCTAAAACACCAGCGCCAATACGACGATTGTATGCAACTGCCACGCGGCCAAATAACGTTTTAGCAAAACCAATTTGATCACTCATTACGTTAACACCAACCGCTAAAGGTAAATCACCAATAGGCATATCAAAACTCAATAAACCTGTTCTAGGTGCACCTGGGAAGTTAACCCATTGTTGACGATACAATACATTTGCACAAATGGCTTCACTTGTACCAGCATAACCAGGATTGTAAATCAATTTACTATGCATAAACTGAGTGAATTGTGGATCTTGCTGAGCGAATGAAACGCTAGTAAATGCTGCTAATGCAACTGTTAGGGTGGTAAAAATTTTCTTCATGTTATACCAGTTTTTTTATAAAATTTGTTAAGTATGGTTAAAATACCTAGGGGACTAAGTTAGAGCATATTTATTAAAAATCAAACTTTTTGAACTTTTTTTTGTTAAAAAACTAATTTTTACAAAAAATCTACAAATTTTTCATCAGCCAAATATATTTTGATGAATTTTTGTAGAGGCGTAAAAAAACAAAAATAAAGACAGATTTATTTAAAAAAGTATTTTTTTGAACTTGCCAAACAAAAATAGAAACTGTTTGTACATTTATCAAGTTTATTAAACTTACAATAAAAAAAATGATAGGATCCATATTTCACAAAGGAAAAGATTATAAAATAGACTTATATCAACCTATTGATATTTCTATTCCGCTAAATACTGATGCAAATTGCGTGAGCGCATGGTATGTTGAACCAATGAAATTAGAACCAGTTATTAATGGAACGTGGATTGGAGATGTGAGCAAAGGCGGCGCTGTAAATTTTAGAAATATTACTTTTAATCCTCATGGTAATGGAACACACACAGAGTGTGTAGGACATATCAGTAAAGAGTTTATAACCATTAATCAATGCTTAAAACAGTTTATGTTTTTGGCAGAAGTTGTTACTTTATTACCTTCTCAAATTGAAAATGGTGATTTTGTGATTACTAAAAGACAATTGGAAATTGCTTTAGGAAATTCAAAACCAGAAGCTATTATCATCCGAACTTTATCCAATGGCTTAAACAAACTCACTATGCAATACTCTAATACAAATCCTCCATATATTTTAGAAGAAGGTATCTTTTTTTTAAATGACATTGGAGTGCAACATTTGCTAATTGATATGCCGTCGATTGATAAAGAACATGATGAAGGAAAACTAGTAGCGCACCATGCTTTTTGGCAATATCCTGGCAATACACAATTTCAAAAAACAATTACTGAATTTATTTATGTTCCAAATGAAATAGATGATGGAACCTATATTTTAAATTTACAAATTGCTAGTTTTGAAAATGATGCTAGTCCGAGTAAACCAATTTTGTACAAAATATTTTAAACAATTATTTCCCGCAGATTTCACAGATAAACGTAGATATCTTGTGAAATAGAAAAAATAATATAAACAATATATAAATCTGCAAAATCCGCGAAATCTGCGGGAGAATATAAAAACATGAAATTATACTTACCATACAGCAACTCATTAACAGAATACAAACGTTTTGTAACTCGTGAAGTAAAAATCGGTGATATTGGCATTGGTGGACAAAATCCCATCCGATTACAAAGTATGACCACTACTGATACCATGGACACCAAAGCTACTGTAGCTCAAAGTATCAGGATGATTGATGCAGGTTGTGAATTAGTTCGCATTACAGCGCCTAGTATAAACGAGGCGAAAAACTTAGAAGTCATAAAAAAAGAACTAGTTGCCGCTGGTTATCATACGCCTTTAGTTGCCGACATACATTTTACGCCAAATGCGGCAGAATATGCTGCTCGTGTGATTGAAAAAGTTCGTGTAAATCCAGGTAACTATGCCGACAAAAAAAAGTTTGAAGAAATAGATTATACCGACTCTGCTTATGAGCAAGAATTAGAAAGAATTAGACAACGCTTTACACCCTTAGTAAACATTTGCAAAGAGTATGGAACAGCCATGAGAATAGGTACTAACCATGGTAGTTTAAGCGATCGCATTTTAAGTAGATATGGTGATACTCCTTTGGGAATGGTAGAATCTGCATTTGAATTTTTACGCATTTGTGAAGATTTAAATTATCACAATATTGTGATTTCGATGAAAGCCAGTAACACACAAGTAATGGTGCAAGCATACAGACTGTTAGTTCAAAAGATGATGGAGACTAATCGAAATTATCCTCTGCATTTAGGGGTAACAGAAGCTGGTGATGGAGAAGATGGAAGAATTAAATCGGCAGTAGGAATTGGTGCTTTATTAGAAGATGGATTAGGAGATACCGTTCGCGTATCATTAACTGAAGATCCTGAATTTGAAATCCCTGTTGCTAAAGCATTAGTAGACAGATATAGCATTGCCAAACTAAAACAACATCAAGCAATTGAACCACTTCATACAGAAGGGACTAAAGTACAACTTTCTTATAATCCATTCGATTACCAGAGAAGAGTTTCCGTTTCTGTAAACAATATTGGTGGACATAACGTGCCGCGAATTATAGCTGATTTTAGTGAGAGAGAAAGTATTAGTCCTGCTACATTTTTTCCAATTGGATACAACTACTCTATTCCTTTAGACAAATGGAATATTAATGATTTAGCATGTGATTATGTATATGTTGGAAATAATCATGTAGATTTTGAAATACCAGGAACATTAGGAATTATTTATAATTCGGAAGCATGGAAAGAATTAGAAAATCCTGTAAGGCAATATCCTTTATTTTGTGGTGAAGAATTTTTAAAAAGCGAAAAAACACATTCTGAATTAAATTTTGTAGCGGTTACAAAAGATGTGTTGACTTCGGAATTTGTTTTAAATATAAAGAAATGCAAAAATGTTGTATTGATTGCTGATAGTTTTAATCCACATGCGATGCCGGAATTAAGACGTTTATTTATTTCGTTAGCAGAACATGAAATATCATTACCTGTAATTATTAAACGAAATTATAAAGATATTTCTGAGCAAGATTTTCAACTAGGCTCATCTGCTGAGATTGGCGCGTTATTATTGGATGGATTAGGAGATGGAGTTTGGATCAAGCAACAAAAATGTACTTCACCCCAAATTGCAAATTCAACTGCATTTGGAATTTTACAAGCTACAAGAACTCGTATTAGTAAAACAGAATATATTTCTTGCCCAAGTTGCGGAAGAACTTTATTTGATTTACAAGAAACCACACAAAAAATTCGCGAAAAAACTGATCATTTAAAAGGAATTAAAATTGGTATTATGGGTTGCATCGTAAACGGTCCAGGCGAAATGGCTGATGCTGATTATGGATACGTTGGTGTTGGTGTTGGTAAAATATCATTATATAAAGGAAAAGAAGTGGTTAAGAAAAATGTACCTAGTGATAATGCCGTGAACGAATTAATTGATTTAATTAAAGATCATGGAGATTGGGTGGAAAAGAATTAAGAAGTACGATTTACGAAGTGAGATTTATGAATAGATACTGATTACAAATCGTTTACAAATATACTCACGCCTTAGCGTGATTTGTTGAGTAAGTAGTTAAAAAAAGCAAGAAATAAGGATTGAAATTAAGTTTTAAATATTTATTGGCGATGTTTGTTTTTATAAGTGTTTATGGCGCTAGTCAAACTAATGCACAAAAAGTAAAAAAAACTTTTAGTACAAAAAATTATCAATTAACTATTGATGAAATAAATTCTATAAATGCTTCTGAAATTCACTTTGACAGCATTCTATATCTTAAAGCCTATTCTCAAATTAAGTTAAATCAATTAAAAGAAGCTAATATATCTATTTCTCAATTATTGCAATTAAATCCAAACTATTACGAAGCTTATTTTTTGAAAGGTTTATTATCCGCAAAAAAAGAAAAATATCCGGATGCTATATCAAACTTTAATAAAGTTATTCAAGTAAATCCAAATCACGAAAAGGCTCTATATAACAGAGCGCTTGCAAAAGGCTTATTAGAAGATTACTCTAATGCTATAAAAGATTTAGATAAATGCATTTCCATTAACCCAAATTATGCGATGGCATTTTATAATAGAGCCTACTGGAAAGAATTATTGGAAAATTACACAGAGGCTATTTCTGACTATAAAAAGGCAATAGAAATAGATCAACATTACACAGAAGCATACATTGCCTTAGCCTATGCGTATTCACAAAATGGGGACAAGGTAAATGCTTGTGAAACACTGCAAAGTGCAAAAAACGAAGGCATAGAAGCGGCTAATGATTTAATACAAATTTTTTGTAAGTGAAAAAACATTACTACATACTTTCTTTCTGCTTCCTTATTTTTTTAAAAATTAGTGGGCAAGATTTATCTGTTTCGTTTGAAAAAATTGAGCGACCTTGTGTATTAGGGGAAGCTTCGATTACCATTGTATCTGGCTCACAGCCAATCCAAATAGCATGGAGTACAGGATCCATTTCAAGTAGTATAGGACAATTAGAAAAAGGCGATTATTCAGTTACCATTACAGATAATTTAAGCAACGATACAACCATTTATTTTACAATTGAAGAATTAATCTGTGAACCCATACCAGAAAATAATTTCACACCAAATGGTGATGGTTTCAATGATACTTGGAATATTTCGAGAATTGAATATTTTCCAAATTTTGATTTATATGTTTATAATCGTTGGGGGCAATTAGTTCACAGGCAGTCGGGAACCTTTACACCATGGGATGCATCAAGTATATTGTTACCTCTACCTGATGCAACTTACTACTATGTTTTATATTTAGATAAATCAAATAAAAAAGATTTTATTAAAGGTGATGTAAGTATTTTAAGATGATCAAAAAACTATTAACATATACTTTTACAATTTTTTATTATTGTACGATTGCACAACAAACTGTACAATTCACTCAATTTACCTTTAATAAATACGGTTACAATCCAGCTGCGGCAGGTTCAAATATTAACTCTGGAATAGAAGTTATAGTTGGAGGAAGGCAACAGTGGATTGGTTTTGAAAATGCACCAACTACTAATTTTTTAAGTGCCAACTACACGATTAAACCGCAAAGAAGTTACAGACGTTGGCATAATGTAGGTATTTATATGGGCAGAGAAAAAGTTGGATTATTTAGAAATGAAAATTATTACCTTTCATATACGCTTCATTTGCCCTTAACTAAACGTCTAAATATGTCATTTGGTATTTTTGCAGGTGTCAGAAATATGGCCTTTGACAGAAAACGAATTTCGATTGATGACCCAGTTTACGGGGCAACCCACTCAAATTATTTTTTAACCTACCCTAATTTTATTCCAGGTATTAGGTTATATAATAAAAAAACATTTTTAGACATTTCTATTCATCAAATTTATAAAAACAGACAAGTGCAGGGTAATAAACAAATTGGAACTAAATCCGTATTAGTTCAACAAATGTATGTTTCATTTGGAAGAAAATACATACTTGAAAACAGCATTATATTGATCCCTGCAATTAACGTTCATGGCTCATTTTTTGGAATTCCTAGTATTGAAGGAAATGTGATGGCTTACTTTAAAAAACGAATTGGTGTTGGCCTAACCTTAAGAAATAAAGATTTTGTATCAGGCATTTTTCAAATACGTTTCTTAAAAAATTTAACGGCTGGATTTTCTTATGATTATAGTATAAATAAAATGCGTGCCGCAGCTCCTCACACCGTTGAATTTATGCTTGGTTTAACACCTATGATGACAAACATGTTGGATGATAAAGGTAAGCGAAGCGTTGCTAAATGTCCAGATTTTGACTTTTAATTTTTATCTACTTTGAATACGCCTTTAAACAGTCAGTCTTTTATATCAATATTTCTTAGCTATTTAAGTTTCACACCTACTCAAGATCAAAGTTCGCTTATTAGTTTATTAGCAGAATTTATGTTAAATAATAATGATCGTGAAATCATCGTAATTAAAGGTTATGCTGGTACTGGTAAAACAAATATGGTAGCTGCCTTATCTAAAACGTTGCCATCTTTTAAATGGAGAAGTGCCTTGTTAGCTCCAACTGGAAGAGCAGCAAAGGTTTTATCAAATTATTCTGAAAAACCTGCTCAAACAATTCACAAAAAAATATTTAGAAAAATACCTACTAACGATGGAGGTGTGCAATTTACTTTAGCCGAAAATTTACACCGAAATACGGTTTTTATTGTGGATGAAGCGTCCATGATAGGATTAGACAACCCTAACTCAGAATCTGTTTACGGAAGTTTACTAGAAAGTTTATTTGAATACGTATACTCTGGCGATAATTGCAAATTAATATTGGTAGGTGATACGGCTCAATTGCCACCAGTTGGCAGTAATGAAAGTCCTGCTTTAAATATTGATTACTTAAAAGCGGCATACCATTTTAACATCAAACATATTGAATTAAAACAAGTAGCTAGACAGCAAGATGCTAGTGGGATTTTAGTTAATGCAACACACTTAAGAGAATGTATTGCTAATGAAAGTGATGAATTTCCAAAGCTGCAAACCTTTAAAGATGTCGTAAGATTAAGTGGTGATGAGCTAGAAGATGCACTAAATAACGCTTACAGTAAATACGGATTTAATGATGTGTTGATTGTAACTAGAAGTAACAAACGCGCCAATTTATTTAATCAAGCGGTTAGAACTCGCATTAGATATATGGATGATGATTTGTGTGGTGGAGATTTAATGATGGTGGTAAAGAATAATTATTTTTGGTTAGATGAAAAAACAGAAGCAGGTTTTATTGCTAATGGAGATAGTTTACAGATTAAAAAAATTACTGGCCGAAAAGAATTATATGGCTTTAACTTCGCAGAATGCATTGTAGAATTATGTGATTATCCTGATTCACCAGAAATTACTTTAAATCTATTGTTAGACTCGATCAATACAGATACATCTGCACTAACTAAAGAGCAACAGCAGTTTTTATTTGAAGCCGTGATGGAAGACGTAGCCGACCAACCAATTAAGGGTTTGCGTATGGCTTACTTAAAAAAGAATCCCTATTTTAATGCCTTACAAGTAAAATTTAACTATGCCGTAACATGCCACAAAGCGCAGGGTGGACAATGGCCTTGTGTATTCATCGACCAAGGTTATTTAACTAAGGAAATGTTAAATGTTGAATATATTCGTTGGTTGTACACGGCATTTACGAGAGCTAGCGAAAAAGTTTATCTAATGAATTTTTCTGACGATTTCTTTGATTAAAGCCTATAAAAAGCTCCAAAATATTTTAGTTTTATACCAATTAAAGTATCGCAAAATCGTTATATTCGCATGATACAATTTGAAGCATATAATGACGACTCTTACCAAAAAAATACAAATGGTTGACTTAAAAGGTCAATACGAAAAAATAAAAGCAGAAGTAGATGCTGGAATACAAGAAGTGATTAATACCACCGCTTTTATTAATGGTCCTGCTGTAAAAGAATTTCAAGCAGATTTAGAAAAGTATTTAAATGTAAAGCACGTTATACCATGTGCTAATGGTACGGATGCTTTACAAATTGCGATGATGGCTTTGGATTTAAAACCAGGCGATGAAGTTATTACAGCTAGCTTTACTTATGTAGCAACTGCAGAAGTAATTGGTTTATTAGGATTAACTCCAGTTTTAGTGGATGTATATCCTGATACGTTTGATATTGACATTGAAGCGATTGAGAAAGCCATTACATCAAAAACAAAAGCTATTGTTCCTGTTCATTTATTTGGTCAATGTGCCGATATGGAACGTATTATGGCACTATCAAAAAAACATAATCTATTTGTCATTGAAGATGTGGCACAAGCTATTGGTGCTGACTATACTTTTAGTGATGGCAAAAAAGCAAAAGCAGGAACTATAGGAACAATTGGCTGTACTTCATTTTTTCCAAGCAAAAATTTAGGTTGCTATGGAGATGGTGGAGCTATATACACAAACGATGATGCGCTAGCAAAAAAATTACGTATGGTTGCTCATCACGGACAAAGCGTGCAATACGTGCATGACGTGTTAGGAGTAAACTCTCGTTTAGACACCATACAAGCGGTTGTACTAAAAGCAAAATTAAAACACTTAGATGAATACGCTGCTGCGCGAAATAAGGCTGCAGACTTCTATGATAAAGCATTAGCTAATCATCCAAAATTTAAAACGCCAGTTAGAGTTAAAAATTCTACACATGTGTTTCATCAATATACATTACAATTAAATGGTGTTGATAGAACCAAATTAAGAGAGCAATTAGCAGAGCGCGGTATTCCTGCAATGATTTATTACCCTATTCCATTGCATGAACAAAACGCTTACAAAAGCGATCGTTTTAAAAAAGGTGATTTCCCAATAACAGAAAAATTATGTGCAACGGTTTTGTCATTACCTATGCATACCGAAATGGATGAAGAAACTTTGAAATATATTACAGATAACTTAATTCAATTAGTTAATTAGTAGGACATGGAAAATAAATTTAATGAAGATTTTTTAAGAGCGGATGAATTAATTAAAGAAAACAAGATTTCTGAGGCGATGGGTTTATTGCAATCTATCATATTAGAAGAACCAAGTTTTGGAAAAGCTCATAATCACATTGGTTGGATATATGAAACAAAATTAGGAGAACATGCAAAAGCCGAATTACATTACAAACAAGCAATGAAATCGGAGCCTACCTATCATGCATCTTATGTAAACTATTCATATCTATTATCAGGTCAAAATAGATTTGAAGAATTAAAGAAACATCTCGACCATTGCCTAACGGTTCATACCATCAGTAAACCAACTATTTATAACGAGTATGGAATTATGTATGAACTTCAAGGTAATAATAAAGAGGCGGTAAAAGCATTTAAAAAAGCAAAACAACATTGTCTAGATATCAAGACAATGGAAACATATGATATCAGTATACAACGTTGTATAAAAAAAGCAGGTTTTTTAAAATCACTTTTTTGGTAATAGAAAAAGTAAAATTATAATAGTTTAAAAATAAAATATGAAAGTAGCAATTGTAGGAACAGGATACGTGGGATTAGTAACAGGAACATGTTTTTCCGAAGTAGGTATGGACGTAACTTGTATTGATATTGATCAAAACAAGATTGATAATTTACACAAAGGTATATTACCCATTTATGAACCAGGCTTAGATGAGTTGGTAAAACGTAACGTAGATAAAAAACGTTTACACTTTTCTACTTCTTTAAAAGATAGTATTCAAGGAGCTGAAGTCGTTTTTATTGCGGTTGGTACACCACCAGATGAAGATGGCTCGGCTGATTTAAAATATGTATTAGCAGTTGCTTCAAGCATTGGAGAGCACGCAAACAATAATTTAGTAGTTGTTACTAAAAGCACTGTGCCAGTTGGTACTGCCGAAAAAGTAAGAGGTGCTCTAAAAACACAATTAGAAAAACGTGCTTCAAACTTAAATATCTATGTAGCTTCAAATCCTGAATTCTTGAAAGAAGGAGCGGCCATTGAAGATTTCATGAAACCAGATAGAATTGTAGTTGGTGTGGATAGACCAGAGGCAGAAGACTTAATGCGTAAATTATACAAACCATTTTTAATGAACGGACATCCCATTTATTTTATGGATATACCTTCGGCTGAAATGACAAAATATGCAGCCAATGCCATGTTAGCGACAAAAATTTCTTTTATGAATGATGTGGCTAATTTGTGTGAAATTATGGGTGCCGATGTAAACATGGTTCGTAAAGGTATTGGAAGCGACACACGTATTGGAACTAAATTTATTTATCCAGGTGTTGGATATGGTGGCAGTTGTTTTCCGAAAGATGTAAAAGCATTAATTAAAACAGCAAAAGAAAACAAATACAACATGCGTATTTTAAATGCTGTTGAAGAAGTAAATGAAAACCAAAAAGAAGTGTTATTTACCAAAGTAAAAAATCACTTTAATGGAGATTTAAAAGGAAAGAAATTTGCACTTTGGGGTTTATCATTTAAACCAAAAACGGATGATATGCGCGAGGCACCATCATTAGTGATTATTGAAAAATTATTAAAAGAAGGCGCAAGTGTTGTGGCTTACGATCCAGTAGCCATGAAGGAAGCTAAACATACCTTAAAAGATACAATTGGATATTCATTAGATATGTATGATACATTAGACGGAGCTGATGCTTTGTTAATTGTAACAGAGTGGCCTGAGTTTAGAGTGCCTGATTTTGATGAAATCAGCAAACGCCTAAAACAAAAAACACTGTTTGACGGAAGAAATATTTTCGATCCGCAAGACATGAAGAAGATTGGTTACAGTTATTACTGTATAGGAATTAAAACAAATTAGTTTGAAATGGAAAAAGTGGTTAAAAAATTAAAGTTAAATGAAGAGTCAACTGATTTAGATTTTTGGTTAACTAAAAGCTATTCTGAAAGACTAAATGCACTTGAAGTTTTAAGAGAACACTATATTAAATATTTTTTAAATGGACATAGGCCAGGATTTCAAAGAGTTTATAGAGTTATTAAATAAACATGAGGTTGAGTACCTTGTTGTTGGCGGATATGCAGTTGCAATGTATGGATATCCTCGCTTTACAGGAGATATAGATTTTTGGATCAAACCAACTGAATTAAATGCAAAAAAAATAATTACTACACTTGTTGAATTTGGTTTTGAAGGTTATGATATTTCGAAAGAAGATTTTGTAAAAGAAGATTCAGTTATTCAATTGGGTTATCCACCAAATAGAATTGATTTACTAACTGGAGTTACCGGATTGACATTCGACGATTGTTATAATAAAAAGAACAGAGTTGAAATCGCAGAAATTGAAGTGAATTTTATAAGTTTATTTCACTTAAGACTAAACAAAGAACAAACAGGAAGAGACAAAGATATTAATGATTTAAATAATTTACCAAAAAAATAATATGAGTCAAAAAAGAATTTTAATTACAGGAGCAGCAGGATTTTTAGGTTCACATTTATGTGATCGTTTTATTAAAGAAGGTATGGCCGTTGTTGCCATGGATAATTTAATTACAGGCGACTTAAAAAATATTGAACATTTATTTAAGTTACCTCAGTTCGAATTTTATCATCATGATGTGAGTAAATTCATTCATGTTGCTGGTAACATCGATTATATTTTACATTTTGCATCTCCCGCTAGCCCTATTGATTATTTAAAAATTCCTATTCAAACTTTAAAAGTTTCTTCGTTAGGAACTCATAATGTTTTAGGATTTGCGCGTGTAAAAAAAGCAAGAGTATTAGTAGCTTCTACAAGCGAAGTATACGGCGATCCAGCCGTACATCCTCAAACAGAAGAGTATTGGGGAAATGTAAATCCTGTTGGTCCACGTGGTTGCTACGATGAAGCAAAACGTTTTATGGAAGCATTAACGATGGCTTACCACGAAACACATGGTTTAGAAACTCGCATCATTCGTATTTTTAATACCTACGGCCCTAAAATGAGATTAAACGATGGTCGCGTATTGCCGGCGTTTATTGGTCAAGCATTACGTGGCGAAGACTTAACCATGTTTGGTGATGGAAGTCAAACACGTAGCTTTTGTTTTGTAGACGATTTAGTAGAAGGTATTTACCGTTTATTAATGAGTGATTACCACTTGCCAGTAAATATTGGTAACCCTGATGAAATTAGCATTAAAGATTTTGCTGATGAAATTTTAAAACTAACTGGTTCTAATCAAAAATTAATTTCTTTGGCTTTACCAAAAGACGATCCAAAACAACGTAAGCCAGATATTACAAAAGCTAAAGAAATATTAGGTTGGACTCCGAAAGTTAATAGAGCTGAAGGTTTAAAAATTACTTACGATTATTTCAAGTCTTTATCAAAAGAAGAATTGAATAAAACAGAACACCGTAATTTAGAAACGCTTAATAAGTAATTTGATTCGCCACTACAACATAACTGTTAAGGGAAAAGTACAACGAGTATCCTATCGTTTTTGTACACACGCTCAAGCTTTAAAATGCAACCTCACTGGTTATGTAAGAAACTTACATAGCGGTGATGTATTGATTGAAGCCGAAGGTTTAGAAGATGATATTAATAAACTTATTGATTGGTGCTATGTAGGTTCTCCACTATCTAAAGTAACGGAGGTGATTGCCGAAGAAGGTGAAGTAAGAAATTTTGAAACTTTTGAGGTAAAAAAATAGCTAATATATTAGCTATTTATAATTAAAATACGTACTTTTAGCTAATATATTAGCTATTATGCCAAAATTTGGAATTGAAAAAAAACCATACGATTTTTTAGAAGATTTGCCTTTGAGGCATAAAGCTTTGAGAAAACAAATTGGCTATTCACAAAGTGAATTGGCAACACGCTCAGGTGTTTCGTTAGGAAGTATCAAACGCTTTGAGCTAACTGGACATATTTCGTTAGAATCATTATTAAAATTAGCACACGTTTTAAATCGCATCAACGATTTTGAGTATATCTTTAAACCCCTTGATAATTTAGAGGAAATAGAAAAATTATTTAGTGATAAAACTAGATCATAATGGAACACGTTAAAAAAATAATTGTTTCTATTTGTTTAGATCATAAAGAAATTGAAGTAGGTGAATTAATTAGCGAAGGCAAATCCATTTATTTTAAATATTATCCAAGCTTTGTAAAAAGCGGTTTACAAATATCGCCCATTAAATTAAAATTAAATAATGAAGTAAATAATGCCGGCCCTGTTCCCTTTGATGGCCTGTATGGTGTGTTTGCCGATTCGCTACCCGACGGATGGGGAAAATTATTATTAGACAGAGCTTTAGCAGCCAAAGGTATAAATATTGAAGAAATTACCATGCTCGATAGATTAGCTTATGTTGGAAGCAATGGCATGGGTGCGTTAGTTTATAAACCAGCGATGGAAGAAAAAACTAAAATAACGTTTGATATTGAATTAGATGAGATTGCAAAAGCAACCCAACAAATTATTAAAGGCACGGCCAGTGATGTATTGGATGAATTATTTAAACTGGGTGGTTCATCGGGTGGAGCACGACCAAAAATATTAGTTGCATACAATCCAAAAACAAAACATATAATAGGAGCAGAAAATAATTTACCAAAACATTACGAGCATTGGCTAATTAAATTCCCCGCATCTATGGATAGTAAAGATATTGCCAATATTGAGTTTGCTTATTATAAAATGGCACTGGATGCTGGGATTGAAATGAGTGAATCGCTATTATTTAAAAGCAAATCGGGAAAAGATTATTTTGGCACCAAACGTTTTGATAGAGATGGAAATCAAAGACTTCATTTACACTCAGCGGCTGGCATCATGCATGATGACTTTAGGTATAGTAATTTAGATTATGGTAATTTAATGGATTGTGCCTTTCAACTCGAAAAAAATACACATGCTTACGAAAAAATATTGCGTTTAGCAGCATTTAATGTATTTGCGCATAACCGAGATGACCACAGTAAAAATTTTGCTTTTTTAATGGATGCAAAAGGTGTTTGGAAAGTAGCACCTGCCTACGATTTAACTTTTTCGAATACAGGACAAGGCATGCATAGCACCATGGTAGCTAAAGAAAGTGTAAACCCTACAAAAAAGCATTTGATGGAATTGGTAAATTATTTTAAAATAAAAAATGGAAGCGCCATTATCGACCAAGTGCAAACTGTTGTTTACAATTGGAAAACATACGCCGAACAAGCAGAAGTAAGCACCGCATCAAAAAATAAAATTTCGAAGGTAATTTGTAAGAAATAAACTTTGAAACCTTTGAAGTGAAGAAGTAAATTTCCTAAAAAAATATTTGTTTTAATATTGTTTACCTAATACAAACAATATGATAAAAAACAAGTATGACACCTCTGTTATTTTTTTGTACGCTATTGGTAAAGAAAATTTATTACCAACTGAATTCCGAAAAAAAATTCCCTATTCCACTATTTCGTCTTGGAGAAAAACAAATTACAGTATTTATTATAACTTTTTGTCTTGACACAAAAAGTTACAAAAAAGTCAAGGCTTATTAAAATTTAGCTAAAATCTGTGCAGCATCAAGCAGATTGTTCGAAAGCGCTGCGCGAACAGCCCGAACAATCTACACACATGCCGCCGCCTTTGATGCTACTTGATTTGTACGCTAAATTTTAATAGGCCATTCATACTTACAGAACTTAATTTGCGCATCTATATTCACATTAGAATATCATAAGCTCGTACTAATGTACAAACCACTTTTAAATTTAACGGATAACCGAACGTTTTTTACATCACCTCATATGTTGGTAATAGTGCGGCTGACTTTGGCAATTCGGTGCGAACCACTATTCTGGCAGACAATGCGGGGCAAATAGGGGTTGGCGAATTGCCTTGACTTTTTGTTTCTTTTTCGTCAAGGAAAAAGAAAATGAAAAAACAAAAAAAGAAAGTTGGCATTGTAGCCAAATATCCAAACGAGTATTTACATGTGGACACGACATTTTATCCTTTAATTGATGGAAAAAATAGTTGTATCAGTTTTGTGATGGATAATTACTCAAAAATGATTTTAGGATATCATGTGGCTAATGCCAATACATTTGATATTGTAAGAAACTCATTAAGCAAAGCTTTAAAAGTAATTGCCAAACATCCATCTCAAAAACATAGTTTTTTGGTGGCAGATGGAGGTAAAGAAAACCACAATAAATATATTGATGCCTTTATTGCAAAATTAAGCAAACATAAAATCACAAAAATAAGAGCCCTTAAAGATATCAGATTTTCTAACTCACCAGTAGAAGCAGTTCATAGAACCATAAAAGGTAGATACTTAAGAAACAGGAAATTTGAAAACATAAAAGCATTGGATAATTACTTGAAATGGGCTGTTAAAGATTATAACGAAATAAGACCGCATTATAAACATAGACCAAGAACGCCCTACGAAGTGTATTTTGATATTCCATTAGATTTTGATGTAAGAGAGCGAGTTAAAAAAGCCATCAAACAAAGGGTAAATAATAACAAATGTGCAGGCTGCAAACAATGTACAATGGGATGTAAACAATTATCAAAGAATAATCAATCAAGTTCAAGCTTTGCTAAAAAAGTTGGAAAATAAGCTAATTTTGTAAAAACTACGATACATCGTAGTTTTTCATTCAGAAAAAGCGGAGAAAATTAATTATATTTGATATTTATTGAGATAAAAAAGAGGGAGTTCACAAGCGGTATATGAAAATGACCGCTGGTGGCTATGAAGTTATATCAGGTAGTGCAGGTTTGTCTGTACATAATAGCGACAATACTCAAACCGCAAATATTAATTCTAAAGCGATAATTAATTATGACCCAAATGCTGGTGATTATTTAAATAAGGAAGTTGGAGCACTTTTAACAATTTTTAAAAGCATTGGAGATGACGCAAATGTAGGATTTTCTGCTTGTGGCTTGGCTTTTGATAAGAATTGGACTAAAGTTGCAGCAATAACTGCCTCAGCCAATTTTACAAAAAGCATCAATTTAATGACAGGATTTAATCCTGGAATACCAACTGGTAATGAAGCAGGAGGTGCTAAAACTGTTAATGTTGGTTCGAATCTTTTGCAAGAAACTGAGATTAGACCTTTACAAGGTTTTAATGCTAAAAAATAAGGATTGGTTATTCTGAATAAAAAACTACGTTGTATCATAGTTTTTTTTATTTTCAGCCGAATTCAACCTAAATATTTATTAAATTCACAACACGTTCTTTGAATGATTCCTGTATTCGTTCGGAAGCCCATCTCCGAACAGACACTACTCTAATTCTATTAACTACAGATACGGCTTTAACGGTAAGGAGAATGATAACGAGGTTGTTGGGACAGGTAGCGGTACTCAGGACTACGGTATGAGGATTTATAATCCTACCTTAGGACGGTTTTTGGGCGTTGACCCTGTAAGTGCAAAGTTTCCATGGTTAACATCTTATCAATTTGCATCAAATAGACCTATTTTAGCAAAGGTAGTGGCGGAAGTGAAGAAGCATTTGCGATTGCGAATGTTACTATGAATTACCTTAAAGATGGAGGAGGAACCGACTTGAAAACACTTGAAGACGTATCAATGTATGATAATTCCTTTGCTCAAGGAGCAAAACAATCTGAATATACCAAGTTTAAAAACATGACTCCAGAAGAAAGAAATGCGAAAAAAGCAATCGCAGCTGTTATTAATGCTCTTGGAGTATCCAAAAAACTGGATGGGTTTTCTGATAATACTAATGGCGCAGATGGTTGGGATGGTATAGATTTGATTTCAACCAAATGGGATAATCCTCATAGAAACTATACATGGAGTGAAGGTTCTAAAGACCTAAATACTAAATATCAGAAAAAATTCAATGGAGGTGTAGATGTTTCTAAATGGAGTTATAAAAAGACAGGCTTTGAAATAGAAGCAAAAAAAATAATTGGAAAAACATTGTTTACTGATGTTAAAACAAATAGAACTGAACATAAACAGTCTAAAGCTAAATTTGAATAATTATGAAAAATAATCCACATTTAATTTTAATGGCTTTTTCCTTAGTATTAAGCATCGCCTGTTCAGAGAAAAAAAATGACGTAAAAACTAATGCTCCATTAAAAGAAATCTCCGCTAATTTGACAGATTCGGAAAAAAGCTTTCAATTATGGCTCAAGGATACATTAATGCAATTGAAAAGCTGTCAAACTGAGGTAGGTGATTTTGTTGATAAAAAAGTAGTTTTGGTTTCGGAAGATTCAATGAACTTGAGTATTAAAGTGTATTATAATTACAAATATTATTCAAAAACCAAATACCCAAAGGAAGTTTTTAAAACATTAGAATTACTAAAAGAATATGGTGAATTTCCAAATAACAATGACAGTATAAGTTATGTGTATTATTGGGAGTTTTATCCATCGCCAATCAAAGCACAATCTTATGAACTGTTGTTTGAAATTAAAGACTTAATTAAAAAGACTCAGATTAAAGACGAGAAATTTGATTATATCAGGGGACGGATTTCTAATAAAGAGGAATACGACAAAAAGGGAAATTTAATTTTATCTATAGATTATCTGTGGGAAGATAACGAATTGAAGAAAGTAGAAAGGAAAACAAATTAAGGAGTTAGAATTGCTTAAATGTAAAATGTAACAACCGTAGTTGATAAATGCGGTTTTTTCTTGTAAAATCCTTATTTTTTAGTAAAGCTACTGCCATGGGTTCTAAATTAACTAAAGCGAATTCGGGGTTTAATTAATTTGTGCAATAAAAAAACTTAGCTATTTAACAATGGTTTTTGCTAACACATTACAATTAATTGAATTATGGACGCATTGAATGTACAAATTTCATGTTTGGTGATTTAGAAATAACTATTGTGTCTGCTTTAATTTTCATTTTACTATTTATATATATTAAACTCCCTTTATTAAATATTTCATCAATAAAACTAGAATAATTTAAACTATCATCTTTTATTAAAAAATTATTAGAGAGAGACAATACAATATTATGTTTACCTTTTTTATCGATTACTATAGGATTAGCATCATTACCATAAAGCTCAAAGATTTCTGCTTTATACTTTATGTAAAAATTTGTTTTAGCCGAATTATTTTCATTGAAATAGAATAGAAACTTTTTTATAGTGTCAGTATTATTATAAAGCGATACAAAAATCTCACAATAGTTTGAGCAATCGTAACAAATTTTATTCTTTTGTTTATAATAAACCATTACACTATCTATAGAATTGTTATGTACCTCTACTTTATTTGATAGACAGACACTGTCATCAGTATTACAAGAATAAAGTATAACAAATAATAAATAAAAAAGTATTCTATTTTCTCTCATAAGTCGTTTCTACAGTTCCAAAACCATTACTGTCTGATGGTGCTTTGTATTCAATATTCAATTTTATACCTAACTTATCTTCAAATTTCTTTTGCAGAGTCTCCCTGTCTTTTGATTGATACAATAACCAGCCTATTTTACCAATTGTGCCTGCCGCAAACTCTGAATTTAAGTCAACTTTTGACCAAGATTCATGATTTATCTCTTCCCAATAAGCATTCAAATGCGATTGTGGATTCTCATCGCCTGCTGCATTACCTTTTAAATGTGCGTTTTCATGAACCAATACAGAGATAAGATTGTTTTTATTATTTAATGCAGGATTAATTTTGCCAGCACCATTTATTGTTAAATAAATCGCACCCTTGCCAAAATTAATGGGTCTTGGTTTTGCTTGAAGTTCTATAGGTGCTTCATAAGTAACAGCATTCCAATCACCTTTAACAACACCACCTATAGCATCTACTGGATCAATTACTTTTCCATCATTATTAGAGAGATTTGCATCACTATAATAATGTCTCATAATATTAACAATTGTCATATAATTATCTTTTTTAGTATAATCAATACTTGCAACTGGAGCACTATAGCTTTCTAAAAAATGATTAAATGCAACCGCTTGATCAGTAGCTTTTAACTTTGCTGTTATAATAGGTGTAGCTCTTATCATTGCCTGATAGAATTGTTCATTTGAAACTGTAAGTACATGAATGTTATTACCAACTTTTGTAGAGTAGATAAGCTTGCCTGTTTTATCGAAAAAATCATCATCGCCACGCGGATCAATTTTTATAATTGGGTTATTTGAAAAAGCAGCATACATAGAAACGTTAGAACGTAAAGCAGGATCTAGACTCCACCATCTACCAATACGTGAATCAAACTCTCTATTTGCAGTTGTGTATGAATTCCCATCTCCTAAAATTTCATCGTCCTTTTCCATACCATTAAACCCGTATCTATAAGTAATAGAATTAGAGTAGTGTCTGTTAGGAGCTGGGCTTCCGAACGAATGCAGGAATCATTCAAAGAACGTGTTGTGAATTTAATAAATATTATAAAGGATTTAATAAAGATAAGGATTTTAAAGAAAACCGCAGCTTTTAACTAGGGTTCTTTCTTTTTGAATTATAACAGTATTTGTGAATCAACGATTCTTAATCTTGCAAGAATAATTTCTCCTTTTCTAAAAATTCTCTAAAACTTTGAGAAAACAATTCCAAGGAATGTTTGTCACTTCCTGAATAAAACCTTATCAATTTATCCCATGAATAACGATTATCATCCGATTTAATGTCGAAGTAATGGTTCATAAAAACTAAGTATTTATTTAACAAGTCATTTAAGGATAAATCATCTTCACTATACTTGACACCATACTTATACCCAAATATAAACAGATATAAATCTTCAACATTGTTTACATTATACATTGCTGGCCTCTTCATTATTTCAGATATGATTTTTAAAAAATCTGTTGTTTCCTTTAATCGCATTTTATTTCAATTTTTCTGATTTCTCTACTAAATCTTTTCCAGAAATTGCTCCTCCTGCTTTTCCACTGCTACCGGCAAGTTCCTCCATATATTTTCCTATCTCAATACCTTTTGTATAAACATTGTCAAATACAGTAGTTACTCCATCTTTTGTAACTGTTACAAATTCATGGATTCCATTATTAGCAATATTAAAAGTTAAATCATTGGGCAAAATACCTAGTGTTCCTGAACCGTATTTCATATCGAGATAGTGTCCATATTCATGTTGCTTAAGAGCTGTGCTTGCATTCGGATGCACTAATATTAATGCCGTTTTGTTAGGTCCGACTAATGTTATACCTCCCGATGCTATTGGTGTTTCATATATTGCAACTCCAGGAAACATTTTCTGATCACTTACATTATTAAAATAAGGTGTTCCACTACCCGAATTAAACTCTGTACTATTACTAGCTCCATATGTAGAAGCACTTAATAGTTCAATACCCAAATTAAATTAAAATTAACGAAGATTCAATCTAATCTTTATATTTTAATTTGTACAAATATTTATAAGAAGCTGTTAAATCCTTAAAATAATAGTCTTTATAGTGGTTTACAAAATAAAACTCCTTAAAGACTTTTTTATTTGAGTAAAGCTGCAAAATCAATCTGTCATTTTTTATAATCATTAAGCCATAAAATGATTTATCAAATTTCACTTTATATTCTTCAAAAAAATCATCAGTTAAGAAACCCTTTAAATAATTATTTATTTTTATAGTTGTTTTATTAATAATTTGATAAGATTCTTTAGGAATTATCATCAAATCACTATGATAAGCTCTAATTAGCATTTTTTTTGAAAACAACCCCGAAAAACCAATAAATGGGGAAGTATAATATTTTATGGGCAATGTATCATTACTTATGTCAACTGAGTATACAAAGTCTTCTCTTATCCAAACAGAGTTATTGTTATTTGTTTGAGAATAATACTTATAACAAATAATTAAAAGAATGATAGCTAATCTTATTTTTTTCATTTTATATATTTTAAATTATTTAATAGGCCAAAACCAAACCTCATATCCAGGCCATCCATAAAATTGATTTTTTCCTCCCATAGGATCTTTTTTCATTGAAGGTTCATATAAATCTATATGTCCACTTTGTGATTTAATTTGGGAATTAAAGTTTAACAATATCCCCGTTTGATTTGCATATTTACTTACTTTAAAAGATTCACTTGTTAAATAAACTGGCTTTATGTTAAAATTATCTCTTAACCAATTCCCAAGTATTTTAGCCCCTTTTGCATAACCCTCAGTCGTTTTTTTATAGGGATATCCCGAAACATCAACCTGAGATTTTATTAAGCATTCAAATAAACGAGCAGCGCATTGTTGGTGCTGAACCTCTTTATCATTACTTACAGGGTATGGGTTCCCTTCAGAATCAAGCTCATGATAATTCATCTTTAACGTTGCAAAATCAGGAAAAGACATTTTTTCATTTTGTTGGAAAATTCCATCCAAATCTCTCAAATCGATAAAATGAAGTTCTACGTCGCTTTTACTAATTATCACGCTTTTTCCCGGCACCATTTTGATCATAGGTTTCTTCTAATTGCCTCAGCGGAGAAGGTGGGATTCGAACCTCTTCTTCATCAGCTCATCTAGCAAAGATATTAAAAAAATTCCGCTTTTTCTGAATGAAAATCTACGATACATCGTAGATTTTACAAAATTAAACAAAATGAGTGATTTTTGATTTTTGGGAGAAATTAGTCATACGAGCCTGGCCTGCTCCAAATTAGATAGCGTTTTATAAAAAATCTATTACTTTTTAAATAACTGAATGATTTTTCTCAAAGGCTTCGCATATAAGGTATAAAAATGAGGTTTTATCCCATTTATTTTCCAAGCCTTTCTATCTTCATTATTGGCTCTAATCCTATTTTTAAGTGAGGCATTACTCTTCCCTCCTACTCTCATTTTTATTGCAAACTCAGGCAAGTATGCTAACTTAATTTTATGTTTATGAATAAAACGCAACATCAATTCATAATCAGCGGCCGATACTAAATCTAAATTAAAACTACCGTGCTTTTGGTAAATAGAACGCTTTACAAAAAATGTAGGATGTGGTGGCATCCATCCTTTTAAAAACATGCCATGTTTATAGTTTCCAGATTTCCACTTACGATGTATTTTATTGGTATCGTTTTTATCTACATAAAATAAATCGGCATAAACCGCATCTGATTGATTTAACTTGAAGGTATTCACTACATTTTCGATAACATGATGATTCGTGTAAAAATCATCACTATGTAAAATACCAATCACATCACCCGTGGCCATTGCTATGCCTTTATTTAAAGCATCATACAATCCCTTATCTTTTTCGGAAACAAATTTGGCTATTTTTTCTTTATAGGAATGAACGATAGAAATGGTATCATCTGTTGAAGCGCCATCTACAATAATGTATTCAATATCCTGATACGTTTGATTTAAAACAGAGTCTATCGTCTCAATCAACGTTGATTCGCTATTAAAGGTGATGGTTATGATGGTTATTTTCAATGGTATTTTACTTTTTATCTTTAGTTACATGTCACTTCGAGCGTAGTCGAGAAGCGTTCCTTTTAATGCCAATTCTGTTCTCGACTACGCTCGAACTGACAAACTCCTTGAAATACTGTTATGTTGTTAAGCTGTGCGCAAAATAAATCAACGACTTAAAATTAAAATCAATACGTTCATCTACTTTAGCTTCAGGACTAATATAAACCGTTTTCATCCCTGCATTTCTACCAAATTCCATATCGCTCATACTATCTCCTACTATAATGGATTTAGTAAAATCAATATGAGGAAAGTCTTGTTGAGCTTGCAAAGCCATTCCAATAGATGGCTTACGCGTTGGATGATTTTCGATAGCTAAATAAGGTGAATGATAAATTTTATCAATTCTTCCTTTCAAATAATTAATTTCATACAACATATTTTGATGAATCAACTCTAAATCTTCTGGGAAAATAATTTTTTTGCCAATGCATTGCTGATTAGTAACCACGACTATTGTTTTAAATAGTGGGTTCAGCATTCTTAGGGCATTTAAAGTACCATCAATAAATTCAAATTCAGTCGTATGCTTTACGTAATCATCTTCTAGTTTTTTGTTAATCACACCATCTCTGTCTAAAAACAAAGTCCATGTATTATCTATATGTAAATCCTTTAAAGTCATCGTATGTTTTTGTTCTCGACTTCGCTCGAACTGACAGAATTAGTTCAATAAAGTGAAATAACAATTATTTGTATTTAAAATTCTTAAAATCTATTTGTGCTTTGTTATAATCTTCTGGAATACCAATATCAATGAAGTAACCATCATATTCGAATCCAAAAATTTGTAATTCTTTTATTTTCTTTTCGTAAAAATCTTTTTCTATCGAAAAAGGAACAACTTCCTCGGTTTGATTAAAATATACTTCTCTATTTAAAATATAAACACCTCCGTTAATTAAACCAGCTTGTGCGATATTATCTTTTTCTTTAAACGTTTCAATAATATTTTCACTTCCAAGTACAATTGTACCATAGCGAGCAGCATCATCTACTTTTCTTAAAGCCAATGTACAATCTGCTTGTGTACAGATATGATTTTTGTAGTGAGTATTAATATCAACATCAAAAAAAGAATCACCGTTTAATACTAACACATCTTTAGTTGTACATTTTGTCATTGCTAAACGAATGCCACCACCAGTTCCAAGAGGAGTTTCTTCTTTTGCATAACTTACTTTGATTCCATTAAACTCTGTTTTGTAATACTCAACTATTTTATCTGCTAAATAGCCAGTTGATAAAACCACATGCTCAATTTGATAATATTTTAAATAATCAAATACATAATTTAAAAAAGGTTCATTATTGATGGGAGCCATAGGTTTAGGCACATCGTTCACCACTGATTGTAAACGTGTTCCAAATCCTCCAGCGAGTATAATAGCTTCTTTTAACAAAGCAATTTATGGTTTAGGAAATAAAGCAATTTCAACTAACTCACAAATAGTATGTCCTAAAATCATATGACACTCTTGAATACGTGGTGTGTCTTTTGAAGGAATATTTACCAAATATTTAGCGCAATCTTTCATTTTTCCACCAGTTTCGCCAGTAAAAGCAACAGTAATCATACCTAATTCATTTGCCACTTCTAAAGCCTTAATTACATTAACCGAATTACCGCTGGTTGATAAGCCAATTAACACATCGCCTTTACGTCCCATAGCTTTGGTTAAGCGGCTATATATTACATCATAACTATAATCATTTGCCACAGCAGTTGTGTAGCTTGTATTTACATGTAATGCTTCACTAAATAATGGTGGACGATCATAATAAAAACGCCCACTCAACTCAGCCGCTAAGTGTTGCGAATCGGCAGCAGAACCACCATTACCAGCCCATAATACTTTACCATCATGTTTATAGCAAGCTACAATTTCATTCACAATAGATTGAACTGTATTTAAAATTGCTTCATTAGATAATAAAGATGTCTTTAAATCAATGGAAGCCTGAAGGCGAGATTGGATATGTTGTATCATATTGTAAATGTTCTTTGGTTAAAATTATGAATTAGTATTGTATTTATCAAAATTGATTTTTATTCATTCGATACGAAAAAACTTGAATATGTGCTTTTAAATATTGGGTTAATCTATCTGCTATTGCCCTATTTGTATTGTCTATTGGTATATAAGTTACTACTCTGCTTTCACTATAATGTATCAAAGTCATTACTTTTTGAGTTGTGTTATCATATTCCAAAATATATGGGTAATCAAAAATACGAAACACACCACTGCCACCATAAACAATACTGGGATTTTGTTTTGATAAAGCAGATTTTCCTAAACTCACATATGGCTTATTATAGCCTATGTAATCTAAAACCGTTGGATACATGTCTATCTGTGAGATAGATTGATTTTGTATTTTATTAAATGCTGTATCTCCAGGCGCTAAAAATGTAATTGGTATTGCAAAATGATTCATTGCATTTTCATGAAAATGGCCAAAACTGTCTGATGTATGGTCTGCACAGATAGCAATTATTGAATTTTTGAACCAATCTTCATTTTTTATTTCATTAAAAAATAATCGAAGTGATATATCTGTATAGGTGATGCTTTTTTTAATAGGATCTTTAATAGAATCCAATAAAGTTTTATAGGGTTCAGGAACAGGAAAGGGGTGATGCAATGAAAGTGTTAATAATGACGCGCAAAATGGCTGTGGCAATGTTTTTAATTTGCTAGCCACATAAGGTAAAAACAAATGATCGTCCACTCCCCATCCTTCATTTTCGTAGGTGCTATCATAATCTTCTTGATCAAAATAATTTTTAGTGAAATTAATATTCATAAAATTTTCAAAACCAAAAGTTGATTTTAATCCTCCATAAAAAAAAGCGTTACTATATCCTTCTTTCTCTAATAGCGAAGAAATGGCATGTACATCATTATTATTGTACCTAGAGTAACAATAGTTTTTTTCCATGAAAGATGGTATTCCTGATAAAACTGAAGGCAAAGCATCAATTGTTATTTTACCAGTAGCAACACCATATTTATACGTTCTAGCATTAGACAATAACGAATCCATAAAAGGGGTATAACCTTTTATATTAGGATTTAAAATACCAAGCCGTTCTGAGCTAAAACTTTCTAGAATAATAAATAAAATATTTTTCTTTTTAAATTCCTTATTAGAAGCTGATTTCTCAAAACCTATTATTTTTTCGGCTTCCAACTCATCATAATAATTTTCAATTTTAATAGTTTCATCTTCTAATGTATGTAAAAATTGAAATGGTGTATTACTGGCCAACCATTGTAGTTTTGGATTAACAACAGATGGTATATCAAATGGCATAAAAGGTCTTTCGCTAAAACCACCTCGCATGATAATAACAAAAAGTAATATTACTAATATTGTATTTAGCAATTTTTCAGCTGGTTTTTGCTCCGAATTTTCATATCCATAAAGCATTTTTTTGAATACCAAAAAAGCGAAAACAATAAATAAAATCAATAATAAAAATAAATACCAATAATCTTTTAAATAGGAACTAACTAAAGAAAGAGTCTCTGGTAACAAATCTACCAACTCTGCTCCCATACGTTTTTTAGTAATTGGATAATATCCTAAATCTGCCAAATTCAAGATATTAGCAATTGTAAATCCAATAACAAATAAAACTAATGCGATAATTTTAGTACTATTTTTCTCAATATTAAACAACAAAAGCACCAGCCACATCGGCAGTAAAAAATAAATTATAGAAATAGCATCCGTTAAGCTTCCAATTAAAAATGCCTTCACAAATTCAATAAAAGAGACGTCAGAAAACTGAGCGTGAAATAAGATCAAAAAAATTACACGATGTATTCCCAAAAGAAGTAAAAAAAAACCTAATAATTTAAACAAGAATATAGGCTTATGCAGTTTCTCCTTCATGATTTAAAAAAACAATATATCAAAAGAACATTTAAAATATTGCTCTGATTCAATTTTTATAATTCCTTCTTTAGTTTCAAAATCACCATTGGTGTTTTCGTTATCAGCAATGCCATGCCAAGGTTCTAAACATACAAATTGTTCGGTTCCTTTTTTAGACCAGATGCCATAATACGGCCATGCTTTTGAAACTAGTGAAACACCATGTTTTGTTTTTTTAGAAACCAAACTCACTTCTTCAAGTTGTGAATTCATGCAAACCAACGCATCATTATTAAATAATTCTTTTGAAACTGCAAGGGTTGAATCTATTAACTCAACTTCTTTTGTTTGATTAGAAATTAAACCGTCATTTAATACATTAACAACTAATTTATCTTTATCAGGAAAAACTAATTCGTAATTATTAAAAGACTCATTTTTTTGCAAAGGACAATTAAAAGCTGGGTGTGCGCCAATTGAAAAGTATAATTCTTTGCTATCGGGATTAAATACAGAATAATTTACTTCTACTTTATTGCCTATTAATTTATAGCCTATTTGCAAACTAAAGTGAAAAGGATATTTAACCAGAGTAGTTTCATTTGCTGTAAACTCAAACAATAAAAAATCATTAGATTCTTCAATGCAATTAAATTCATGATCTCTAGCAAAACCATGTTGCGGCAATTGATACAATTTATCTTGATAACTATATTGACCATCTTTTAACTTACCAACGATGGGAAACAAATGAGGTGCATGTCTGGCCCATATTGTTTCATTAGCTTGCCATATATATTCAATATTTGTTTCACTTGAAATAACCGAACATAATTCGGCCCCAAACGAATTTACTTTAATAGACAATAGATTATTTTGTAATTGAAATACTGGCATTATAAAGACATTACTCCTTCTATTTCAGCAGCCTTTTCGTAAATAGTAATTATTTCATCTACATTCATAACAACTTGCTTTACAGTAATACTGATGAAATTTCCTTTAGATGATTGTTTTTGAATTATCTCAGCATCATTATCAAAAATAACTTCTACCAATGCCATTGTTTTATTATCAGCTTTGATAATAAATTTAAACATATAGACATAAGGAAAAGATTTTATGCTTTCCTCCAACTTTTTTCTTAACTCATCAAATGTACCTGGTGTCATCATTTATTAAAATAGTGATTGTAAATAAGTAGTAATCCAAATAAAATTAAAGCTGTTCCCGTCACATAATTAACAATCATCATTATTCTATTGGTTAAATAGTTTTTAATCTTCCCAGCTAATTTTACTTTAAATAATTCAACAAATAATACAGCCCCTAAAATAATACTAAAAAAAACAATCATTTTAAACATCGAATATTCTAGAGTTTTACTAATTGCCGTAACATTTGCAAGCCAAAGTAACCAAACGGTTGGGTTAAATAAATTTAAAAAAAAGCCTTTAAAAAACATTAATCTTGGGCTCGGCAATTGATTTTCAATATCGATCACATCATCTGTTTTGACTGGTATTTTTTTAAAGAAAAAAGCCCCAAAAACAATTAATATAATTCCACCTATGATGGCAAAAAAAGTTTGAGTTTTTTCGGAGTGCAATAAATTAGCCATACCAAAATGAACTAACGCACACACCAATAAACACAAAAAGAAATCACTCATCACCACTCCAATTGCCAAAAAAGAACCCGTTCGATAACCAAACTTAATTCCAGTATTAATTAATGCAAAAAACGCTGGACCAAACGAAAACGTTAGTAATAAAATAATGACAAGCGCCTGATATGTTAAACTTAAAATCAAAATGTATTCTTATAATTAGCAACAAAAGTTTGCCATTCCTCCAATAATTTACCTTTTAATACTCTTGGAAATTTATGAGCTGATCCTAATTTACCTTTAGTTGCCATAAAATCAATAAAGGCTTCATCAGGTAATACTTTTACATATACATCCTTTAACGCAGCAATTCTCTCTGTTCGATAATCATCATTAATCTCTTTTAAATGAAAATCCAAACGTTCTTTTATATCTTCTTCTGACACTTGTTTATTGGAACCAACATACCATTGATGTGCAAATAAAGTTCCATGAGGTACGCCCGCTACAGCAAATTCATTTAATTCTATTTTTAAATCATCAGCCGTTAATTTAATTGCACGGCTCATGTTTTCAACTGATAAATGTTCTCCGCATAAACTTAAATAATGTTTAGTACGCCCAGTAATAACAATTTCCGCATGCTCTAAGTCAACAAATCGAATCGTATCTCCAATTAAATAACGCCAAGCGCCAGAACAAGAAGTTAATAATAAAGCATAATCCTTTCCAAGTTCCACATCTTTAATGGTTAAAGCTTTTGCTCCTGATTTCATATTGCCATCCGAATCAAAATTATCTTCATTAAATGGAACAAACTCATAAAAAATGCCATTATCCAACAGCATACGCATCCCTTGTTGCGGGTTAGGTCTTTCTTGATAAGCAATTAATCCTTCGGATGCTAAATAGGTATCAGAAAATATCAAAGGAAAAGCCGTTAGCTTTGCAATACTTTTTCTATAAGGTTCAATAGAAACTCCCGCATGAACGTATGCTTTTAGATTTGGCCAAATATCATGTATTGTATCAACTTTGTAATGCTCGATTACACGTTCCATTAATATCTGCACCCAAGCTGGAACACCAACAATAACACCAATATCCCAATCTTTTGCGCTCTTTACGATCTCTGCTAATTTTGTTTCCCAATCTTTATATTTAGAAATTGTTTTTCCAGGTTTATAAAATCGTTGAAACCAAACTGGTATGTTGGCAGCTGTAATACCACTTAAATCTCCAGAATAATGACTCCCATTAAAATCTAATAAAGTGCTTCCCCCAATCATTAACATTCCTCTTGAAAAATGCTCTTTAGGAAAATCATAGTTAGCCATTGCCACTAGCTGCCTAACACTTCCCCTTTTAAAAGCTTTCAACATTTCTTTAGTTACAGGAATATATTTACTAGCAGCTTCAGAAGTACCTGAACTTAAAGCGAAATACTTTATATGATTTGGCCAACAAACATAAGGTTCTCCCTTGTGTGCTCTATACCACCACTCTTTATAAATACTACTGTAATCATACATTTTTACGGTAGCTTGAAATTCTTCGATTAAGTTTTTTTGTTGCAATAATTTTGTGAATTGAAAATGCTCACCAAAGGCCGTATATTCTGCCTTAGTCATTAGTTTTTTTAAAACCTTTGTTTGCTGTACATAGTAATTAGTACGCTTAGGTATTTTATTACCTAATTTAACCGCACTTTTTAATATAGAATCTAATATTGCCATTTTTAAAGTTTGATTTATGTCCCGATTGCTATCGGTATTAGATTTATGAAGTAGCAACTACATCTTAAATCTCACTTCTTAAATCTAAATTATTTCAAGTATCTAAAATCGTGGTTGTTTTTAATATTTTTAAGAGAAGCAAGAATTAATTTAATCACATTCTCTACATCATCTTTATGAACACTCTCAACGGTTGTGTGCATATAACGTAAAGGCAATGAAATTAATGCAGATGGCACACCATCATTACTAAATGCAATAGCATCTGTATCTGTACCTGTTACTCTACTTGCTGCTTGGCGTTGAAAATCAATTTTATTTTTCGTTGCTGCATCAATAATAATTTTCAATAAATTATTATGTACTGCAGGGCCGTATGATAGAACAGGACCTTTACCACAAGCTAAATCGCCACTGGTGATTTTATTCATCATTGGCGTTTGCGTATCATGACACACATCTGTGACGATAGCTGCATTTGGTTTTATTTTGTGAGCAATCATGGTAGCTCCATTTAAACCAACCTCTTCTTGTACAGCATTTACGATATACAAACCAAAAGGTAATTTAGTTTTGCTTTCTTTTAATAAACGAGCCACTTCGGCAATCATAAAACCACCCACTCTATTATCTAAAGCTCTACCTACAAAATAACGATCGTTTAAAACCATAAACTCATCATCATAAGTTACTACACATCCAACATGCACTCCAAGTTCTTCAACCTCTTTATCACTTTTGCAACCTAAATCTAAAAATATATTTTTTAATGTTGGGGTTTCTTCTTTAGCCGCATCACGCACATGAATTGCCGGCCATCCAAATACTCCTTTTACAATTCCTTTATCCGTAAAAATATTTACTCGTTTTGACGGCGCAATTTGATGATCGCTTCCACCATTACGACGTAAATAAATAAATCCATCTTTTGTAATATAATGTACAAACCAAGAAATTTCATCTGCATGCGCTTCAATAATTACTTTGTATGGCGCCTCGGGATTTACAATTCCAACTACAGTTCCATATGTATCCACATAATGTTCGTCAATGTATGGCTTAATGTAGTTTAACCACATTTTTTGTCCTGCACTTTCAAAACCAGTTGGAGAAGGATTATTTAAATAGTCTTTTAAAAACGTTAAAGAATTTTGAGTGAAAATACTTTTCTCTTTTTTAGCTGCTTTCTTTGCCATATGATGAATTTATATAGATTTTAAATATATTAAATATCAGGGATTTTTGAAGTTTTTTTTTGAACTATTTTGAGTAAAAGATAGATGAGAATTATCATTTTTAGGTTGAATAAACCTATATTTGAAAACTGATGAATAGTGATGTTATTGAAATATACACTGATGGTGCCTGTAGCGGCAATCCTGGTCCAGGTGGGCTTGGTATCGTTATGAAATATAAAGAGCAGCGAAAAGAATTAGCCTACGGATTTAAGCTAACCACTAATAACCGTATGGAATTGATTGCCATTATTGTAGCACTTGAAACCTTAAAAAAAGAAAATTCAAATGTGGTGGTTTATTCAGATTCAAAATACGTGGTTGATTCAATTAATTTAGGTTGGGTGCACGGTTGGGTAAAAAAAGGATTTAAAGATAAAGCCAATCCAGATTTATGGAAACGCTTTTTAGAAATTGAAAAAAAGCATAATATTAAATTTGTGTGGGTAAAAGGGCACGCCTCAAATAAAGAAAATAACCGTTGCGACGAATTAGCAGTAGCCGCAAGCAAAAGCAAGCATTTGTTGATTGATGAAGGTTATGAATTAAGTAAAAAATAAACCTAAATTTTATACCCAATTTTATTTCTCTTAATAGGGTTTTCATTTTTCTCTAACAACTCATCTAAATACCTAAAAACAATCTCCATATTCTTATCCTGATTATCGAGTTTGTTTTTTATTTTTTCAATATCCAACCGTAAGTCAGTATTATCAGCCAACATTTGACGGATTCTAGTAAAAATTCGCATAATTTGAATGTTTACGGCTATTGCACGGTTGCTATTTAAAATTCCTGATAACATCGCTACACCTTGTTCTGTAAACACATAAGGTAATTTTCTTTTACCGCCCCAACTTGATATTCCATTTTGGAACATCAAGTTTTTAAACTCAATTTCTGTTAATTGGAACATAAAATCATCAGGAAATCTCTTAACATTTCTATTAACAGATTTATTTAAGTTGCCAGTTGTAACCAGATATAGTTCCGCCAAATCACTGTCTAGCATTACTTTTTGATTTCGAATAAGATAAATCTTATTCATTACTAACTCGTCTGGAATGATTAATGTATTCTCGTTTTCGCTCTTCATAATTATTCTCTCTACAAAATATTTTGCAAGATTAAATAATTTATGAATAGAGATTTGCTATGAATTGTAGCATTTTTAAATTAATACCCAGCCCATAAATTAAGTGGATTATTATGTTTTAGATAATACCATAATGAAAAACTAATTAAAACATGAAATACCAAATAAATACTTAAATAATTTATCGCCTTTTTAAGTTTCAATATTTTATTCGGTTCGTCACCATCAAATGACCATCTGAAAGTAAAAAAAACTAATATGTTACCTTCCCACTGTGGAAGATAATTTGACCTTGTAACGGCTTCATTGTTACAATACCAATAAATATTAGTATTAATCATAACAATCGAAAACCAAATCACAGGAATCAGAAAATAAACGTAAGAATCGATTATTATTAAAAACTTCAGCACTACTAAAACTTCAAAAAGCCTTCTAATTGAAAATCAATTATTTTCAATGTATCTGGGTCCGTTAAATTTCCTTGAGAATCAAGCAAAGTATCCACTTTGCTAATAGGCAGCTTATTATGGTAGACGTTTACCTTTAAATAATTTAAAATATTTGTTAAATGCTCCATGCCACGTAAATTACCTGCTCTACCCGTTGAAACACCCACTAAACAGGCTTTGTTTTCTGTCCACATGCGTGGAGGAATAGCATCTAAAAACACCTTTAAAACACCTGCAAAACTACCGTTATACTCCGGAGTTATAAAAATAAATTTGCTTTGGGTATCAATATATTTATCAATAATCTTTTGAAAACCTTCCGAACGCTTTCCGTATAAATCAGTATGCAAAACCGTTTCAGGTAAATCTCTTAAGCTAAATAGCTCAACATCAATACCTTTAGTTTTCAAAGCAGTTTTATAATAATTAGCCACTTTTTCAGTATTGCTATCTAGTCTGTTGGTTGCGGATATGATTGTAATTGAATGCATTATATTATTAACATTTTAGCGAAGTTATGAATTTTACTGTTAAAAACTAAAAACAGATAAAACCCCTAAATAGTTTAAATTTACGGGAATAAGTAAGTACTATTTTTTGATTTTATAGGTAATGAATATAACATATTACGGTCATTCTTGTTTTGGAGTAGAAATTAATGGAAAACATCTATTGTTTGACCCATTTATTACGCCAAATGAATTGGCTAAAAACATAGATGCAACTAAAGTAAAAGCAGATTACATATTAATTTCTCACGGACACGAAGATCATATTGCAGATGCTGTTTCGATTGCAAAAAGAACAAATGCATTGGTAGTTTGTAATTGGGAAATATCTGTTTGGCTTAAAAGCAAAGGAGTTGAAAACATTCATCCAATGAATACTGGCGGGAAAAAAAGTTTCGACTTTGGCTCTATCAAATGCGTTAAAGCTGAACATAGCAGCAGTATGCCTGATGGAACATATGGTGGGAATCCGATGGGTTTTGTGATTGAAAGTTCTGATAAAAATTTTTACTACGCCGGAGATACAGCTTTAACATACGACATGAAATTAATTGGGAACTATCGTAAAATTGATTTTGCCTTTTTACCAATTGGCGACAATTTTACAATGGGTATTGATAATGCCATTATTTGTTGTAAAGATTTTATTAATTGCGGTGATGTGATTGGCATGCATTATGACACCTTTGGGTTTATAAAAATTGATCAAGAAGAAGCCAAACGAAAATTTAGTACTCAAGGGAAAAAATTAACTCTTTTACAAATAGGAGAAACGATTAGCAAATAAGAACATGGGAAAAATAATAGCAATAGCAAATCAAAAAGGTGGTGTTGGAAAAACTACATCTGCCATTAATTTAGCAGCTTCATTAGCCGTATTAGAATATAAAACTTTATTAGTAGATGCGGATCCTCAAGCAAATGCGACATCAGGTGTAGGTATTGAACCTAAAAATGTAAAATCAGGTTTATATGAATGTATTATTGATAATAAACACCCTAAGGAAGTTATATTAGAAACTGAAACGCCTAACTTATATCTACTTCCAACAAATACAGATTTAGTAGCTATTGAACTTGAAATCGTGAATCTACCGAATAGAGATTACATGATGAAAGCTGCTTTAAATAAAATTAAAGATGATTATGATTTTATAATCATTGACTGTTGCCCATCATTGGGATTAACAGTAATTAATTCATTAGCCGCAGCTGATAGCGTTATTATTCCAGTTCAATGCGAATACTTTGCATTAGAAGGAATGGGTAAATTATTGCAAACAATTAAATTAGTGCAAGCTCATATCAATACTGAATTAGATATTGAAGGTGTGTTATTAACTATGTATGACCCTCGTTTAAAATTAGCTAATCAAGTGGTTGAAGAAGTAAAAATGCATTTCCAAAACATGGTGTTTAATACGATTGTACAACGTAACACAAAATTAGCAGAAGCTCCAAGTCACGGTAAAACAATTATTATGCATGATGCTATAGGAAAAGGATCTGTTAACTATTTAAACTTAGCTCGTGAAATTTTACAACGTAATGGTTTAACTAAAATTAGCGATGAAGATCGCACGATGACATTTACACAAGAAGAATCAGAATTTAACGAAGGATAGAAAATGAGCAACAATAAAAAGCCAGCATTAGGAAGAGGATTAAGCGCATTGTTAGAAAATGCTAAAACAGATATTACAACAAAACAAAATGGTGATGGTACTCCAGTAGTTGGATCTATAGCTATTATTAAAATCAAAAATATTGAAACTAATCCGTTTCAACCAAGAACAAATTTTGAAGAAATTGCCTTACAAGAATTAGCAGATTCAATTAAGCAACATGGTATTATTCAACCAATAACAGTTCGCAAACTGGGTTATGATAAATACCAATTAATTTCTGGAGAACGTCGTTTTAGAGCATCTCAATTAGCTGAATTAACAGAAATTCCTGCATACATTCGTGTTGCTAACGATCAAGCAATGCTTGAAATGGGTTTAATTGAAAATATTCAACGTGAAGATTTGGATCCTATTGAGGTATCTCTAAGCTACAAACGTTTGATAGATGAGTGTAATATTACTCAAGAACAGTTAAGCGAAAAAGTAAATAAACAACGAAGTACAGTAACAAACTTTTTGCGATTACTAAAGTTACCTGCAGTTATTCAAAAAGCAGTTCGCGATAAAGATATTTCAATGGGACATGCTCGTGCTTTATTAAGTATCGAAAATGAAGATAAGCAGCTAGCTATTTTTGCGATGGCAGTTGAAAACGAATTATCTGTTCGCCAAGTTGAAGAATTAGCTCGTGGAGAAAAGTTAGCTTTTAAACCAAAAACCACTCGTGTAGAAAAACCCTTAACTATTGAGGATAAACAAATAGCAAAAAAATTAGAGAAAATATTTAGTAAATCGTTTGACTTTAAACGCAGTCCGAAAGGCTCTGGATCTATTACATTGAGCTTTAGTAACGATACTGAATTAGAACATATTTTATCTTTTTTTGACATAAATTAACTAACCATTAATCACAAGAAATTAATAAGACAACTTCTTGTGATTAATTTTGATTAGGTGAACAATTCAATAGCATATTTAATATTATTTTTCATTTGCTTTAGCACTCTAGCAAAGGCGCAACAAAACGATTCTTTAAGTATAGAAACAAGAAAAGATTCTATTCAAAAAAAAAGAGCTGTTAATAAAGCTATTTATTCCAAAGCCAGAAAAGCTACCATTATGAGTGCTTGTCTTCCGGGATTAGGACAAATCTACAATCGTAAATACTGGAAGGCTCCAGTTATTTATGTTGCACTAGGTGGTTTAGGTTATTGGGGCTTGAGTAATCAAAAAAAATACAAATATTATAGTGACAATTTACGTTATGCAAATGACGATGATATAAATACTACTAATGTAACACTATATAGTAACGACCAACTCATCGCCCAAAAAAGATATTATAGAAAGTTCAGAGACATGTCAATAATGCTTGGCGCTTTAGTATACGTTATTAACATCATTGATGCAAATGTTGATGCTCATTTAAGGACCTTTGACGTGAGCGATGATTTAAGTTTACAATTAAAGCCTTACTCAAACTTAGACTACAACAATAAATTACAAGCAGGGGTTTCAATTAAATTAAAATTTAAATAATATTTTTAAATAATGAACATTGCACTACTAGGATACGGTAAAATGGGTAAAGAGATAGAAGCTATCGCTTTACAAAGAGGACATACGATTATTTTAAAAGTAGATGAAAGCAATGCGTCTCAATTTCAAGAAGACCCGATAGCTATCGGGTTAAAAAAAGTAGATGTTGCTATTGAATTTAGTACACCTCACACTGTGATCTCAAATATCAAAAAATGTTTTGAAGCCCAAGTTCCTATTGTAGTAGGCACAACTGGTTGGTATGATTCTTTTTCAGAAATTGAAACAGAATGTCTACAAAAAAACGGTGCACTATTTCATGCAACTAATTTTAGCTTGGGAGTTAATCTGTTTTTTAAAGTCAATTCTTACTTAGCTGAATTGATGAATAAATACGATTCGTATAATGTAGAGATGGAGGAAATTCATCACATTCATAAATTAGATAAACCAAGCGGAACTGCGATTTCATTAGCTAATCAAGTGCTTGATAAAATAGAACGCAAAAAGCAATGGAGCATTACTGATAATAATCCTGAAACATTATTTATTAAAGATGTAAGAGAAGGCGAAGTTCCAGGAACACATATTATAAAATATACGTCAGCGGTTGATGATATTGAAATTATGCACAAAGCTCACAATCGAAAAGGCTTTGCTTTAGGCGCAGTCATCGCAGCTGAATACATTAAAGGTAAAAAAGGTATATTTACCATGAATGATTTAATTTAAGAAAAACTACTTCAACAAAAAAAACATTAAACAACAAAACATCAAACAATAAACATGGGCAATATTATTTTTCTAATACTCGTTTTAATTTCATTTGTAGGCTTATATAAAATATTTGAAAAAGCTGGCTTACCAGCATGGAAAGCATTAATTCCCGTTTATAACTTTTGGCTAGTAGGCACTATTATTAATCGTCCAAAATGGTGGGGTTTAATTATGATTGTTCCTGGTGTGAATTTAATCATGTATGGTGTATATGGTTTTCATTTAGCACGCGCTTTTAAAAAACGCATGAATAACGATTTAATTGTTGCCGCTTTAATGCCCTATTTATATTTTGCTTATTTAGGTTTTAATAAAGACATAAAATATTTTGGTGTATCTGATATTAAATCAGAATCTTCTTTTATTAAAAACTGGGCAGATCCAATCATTTTTGCAGTTGTAGCTGCATCCATCATTCGTGGTTTCTTTTTTGAAGCATTTACAATTCCTACATCTTCATTAGAAAAATCTCTAATGGTAGGCGATTTTTTATTTGTGAATAAAGTATGTTATGGCGCTAAAGTTCCTCAAACTCCTATCGCTTTCCCGTTTGCTCATCACACACTTCCTTTTACTGAAAGCACAAAATCTTATTTAGAGTGGATAAAGATTCCTCATTTAAGATTGCCAGGTTATTCAAAACCAAAAAACGGAGAAATCGTCGTATTTAATTACCCTGATGGAGACACAGTAGCCTTAAAATATCAAAATATGAGCTACTATCAGTTAGTAAGAGAAATTGCATCTAATATCAAACAAGAAGAAGGTGGCAAGAAATCTGATGCCTACTACCAGGAAAAAGCTTGGGATTACGTTAATACTAATCAGGAACGATTTGGCAAAATTATCGGTCGTCCAATTGATAAGAGAGAGCACTACGTAAAACGTTGTGTAGCTATTGCTGGAGATAAAATTGAAATCAAAGATGGCGAAATATTTATCAACGATAAAAAACAAGAGATGCCTGAACATGCTCAACATCATTACATTGTTGTCACAAAAGGCGATATGTTCGGCTATAATAAACAAAATCCTGAAACTCAAGAAGTCACATTATCAAATGCAAATTTATTAGAGAACTATGATATTTATGTAACTGAAGCATCACTAATTGATAAAAGAAATGACACAGCTTTCTACAATTTAAATATGCCTGCTGATGTGGCTAATAAAATTAAAAAATTACCAGGCGTGCTTTCAGTCACTAGAGACATTGAGCCTAAAGGCATACGCGATCCACGCATTTTTCCACATAATAATAGCTATGCATGGAATAACGACAACTTTGGACCTTTAGTATTACCATCTGAAGGAATGACTATTAAAATTGATACTGGTAATATTTGTTTATATGAAAAAATGCTAAGTACTTACGATAATGGCATTCATCAAATCACTAAATCTGGTGCGCAAGTTTTATATGACGGCAAACCAATTACATCTTATACCTTTAAACAAGGTTATTATTGGATGATGGGAGATAACCGTCATAACTCCGCCGATAGCCGTAGTTGGGGTGTTGTACCATTTGATCATGTTGTTGGACGACCTGTATTTGTTTGGTTTAGTATGAAAGATCCTAAAAACAATCCTATTACAGGTAAGTCCATATTAGGTTCATTAACCAAAAATTCTCATGATGGTAAATTCCGTTGGGAACGTTTTATGTGTTATGTTGGCGAAGAAGGTTTAGTGTCATGGAAAATACCTGTAGCAATTATTGTTATTTTAATTTTTGGATATAATTTTATTGATAAAAGAAGAAAAAATTATTCTTTTGGAGACTATTTGAGGTTAATCATTTTCGGAAAATCAACAAAAAAATAGCCACATAGAAACATAGAAAATCCAATAAAAAGTATTAATAATAGTAGCAGATAGAAAACACGTTTTTTAACATAGACGGCTATATTAAAAGCGTAGCTTCTTTGCTGATCTATCAATTAACTAAAACTATGTGCCTATGTGGTTAAAATAAAACGTTATGCATAACTCCGAAGTATTATTAGAATTAGTTAAAGTAAAAATGCCCTTTGGCAGATACAAAGGCTATACTTTAGCTAATTTACCTGTTTCTTATTTAGAATGGTTTCAGCGTAAAGGCTTTCCAGAAGGGAAACTGGGGATGATGCTGGCTACGATGTATGAAATCAAATCCAATGGATTGGAGTATTTGTTGGAGCCTTTAAGAAAACTCTAGACCTTACTTCTTGCTACCCTGAACTTGATTTAGGTTCTATTGAGATGCTGTATCAAGTTAGGATGACTAACGCATCCGTAACAAATTATTTTAACGTATCTTTGCCAAATATACAGATTGGCTATGACTACTTTTAAAGACCTAAACCTTACTAAACAATTAATAAATGCTTTAAACGATATTGGCTTTGAAAGTCCAACGCCTATTCAAGAAAAAGCATTTCCTGTGATTATGTCGGGGAAAGATGCCGTTGGTATAGCTCAAACTGGTACAGGAAAAACCTTTGCGTATTTATTACCTATTTTACGTCAATTAACGTTTTCAGAACAACGCCAACCTCGTGTTTTAATTGTTGTTCCAACTCGTGAGTTAGTGGTACAAGTGGTAGACGAAGTCGCTAAATTGTCCACATACATGCAAGCAAGATGCGTGGGCGTTTATGGTGGTGGAAATATCAATATTCAAAAACAAAAAGTATATGACGGCGTTGATATTTTAGTAGCGACTCCTGGTCGTTTAATTGATTTAACTTTAAGTAGAACTTTGCAGTTTAATAGCATTCAAAAATTGGTGATTGATGAAGTTGATGAAATGCTGAACTTAGGCTTCCGCTCTCAATTAATTAAAATATTAGACATTCTTCCTGAAAAACGCCAAAACTTAATGTTTTCGGCTACATTGAATGAAGATGTGGAAATGATGATTGACAATTATTTTTACAAGCCTGAATATATTGAATTAATTAGTAGAGGAACACCATTAGAAAAAATCATTCAGCAAGCCTATCATGTACCTAATTTTTATACGAAAGTCAACTTATTAGAGTTCTTATTACAAACAGAAAAACAATTCACCAAAGTATTATTATTTGTAAAGAATAAAAAAATAGCAGATGATATTTACAAAGAACTAGAAGGTGAATTTGCAGAAGACATTGGAGTGATTCACTCTAATAAATCACAACCACAACGCTTTAGCGCTGTTAAAAAATTTGATGAAGGAACACATCGTTTATTAATTGCAACAGACGTGATTGCTCGTGGCTTAGATTTAAAAGATGTAACTCACGTTATTAATTTTGATATGCCATCCAAAGAAGCCAGTGCATATATTCATCGTATTGGTAGAACAGGTCGTGCAGATAAAACAGGTATTGCCATTAGTTTCATTACTAAAAAAGATGCCGCCATGCAAAAGGAAATTGAAACACTAATGAAGAAAAAATTAGTAATATTGGATATGCCTGAAGCGGTTGAAATATCGGAAAATTTAACTCAAGACGAAAAACCGGTAACAAGAGATAAATCAAAATCTCCTAAAGTGATCCAGTATGAAGGCGGTGGAGCTTTCCACGAAAAGAAAGATAAAAACAAAAAAGTGAACTTAGGTGGTAAACGCCGCCAAGAAAATTTAAGACGAATTGCCGAAAAAAATGCGAAATCAAAACCTTTTTAAAAAATAAATAAAAAAGCCTTCTTGTATGACGAAGGCTTTTTTGTAATATAATATCTTAATGCGCTTCCAACCAATTCACACCAACTCCCATTCCAACTTCAATAGGAACATTTAAAGGCAATGCTTCTTTCATGTGCTTTTCAATAATTGGTCTTATTAAATCCAATTCAGGTTTATACACATCAAATACTAACTCATCATGCACTTGTAAAATCATTCTCGATTTAATATTCATGCCTTTTAATTCGTTATGAATATTAATCATTGCTACTTTAATCATATCAGCAGCTGAACCTTGTATTGGTGCATTAATAGCATTTCGCTCTGCATACGAACGAACCGTGGCATTGTTTGAATTAATATCATTTAACCAACGACGGCGTCCCATTAAGGTTTGCACATAACCATGCTCTTTCGCAAAATTAATTTCATTGTCCATGTATGTTTTAATAGAACCATACTGCGCAAAGTAATTATCAATTAATTGTTTTGCTTCTGCACGAGGAATATTCAAATTATCGGCTAAACCAAAAGCACCTTGTCCGTAAATGATACCAAAGTTTACACTCTTGGCTTTGTAACGCATTTCTTTGGTTACTTCGCTCTCTTCAATACCATAAACCTTAGCAGCAGTTGCCGTGTGAATATCCTTTCCTAAATTAAAAGCTTCACACATATTCGGATCGCCACTAATAGAAGCCACAACACGTAATTCTATTTGAGAATAATCGGCACTTAACAACACGTAATCTTCATTACGTGGTATAAAAGCTTTACGAATTTGACGACCACGTTCCGTACGAATTGGAATATTTTGCAAGTTAGGATTATCGCTACTTAAACGCCCTGTTACAGCCACTACTTGGTTAAAAGTAGTATGAATACGATGTGTTTTTTCATTCACCAATAAAGGTAAGGTATCAACATAGGTTGATTTTAATTTCACTAATTCACGGTAATCTAAAATCTTAGCTACGATTGGATGCTTGCCTTCTAGTTTCGATAAAATATCTTCGCCAGTAGCATACTGCCCTGTTTTAGTTTTTTTAGGTTTCTCAATAATTTTTAAATAGTCGAATAAAATTTCGCCCACTTGTTTTGGAGAAGAAATATTAAATTTTGTTCCTGCTAAAGCTTGAATCTCGGCATCAACTTTTGTAATATCTTCTTGTAATTGAGCAGAAAATTCATTCAATCCTTGCACGTCCACATTAATACCTTCGCGTTCCATGCCTGCTAAAGCCTCAATCAAAGGCAATTCTACATCATGAAATAATTTTTCAGTTCCTGATTCTTGAATTTTAGAGACAAAGGCTTGTTTTAATTTCAAAGTAATATCTGCATCCTCAGCAGCGTAATCCTTTATAATATCCAAAGGAACATCACGCATACTCATTTGATCTTTTCCTTTTTTACCAATTAATTCTTCAATACTGATTGGAGAATAATCTAAATACGTTTCTGCCAAAACATTCATATTATGACGCATTTCAGGCATAAACAAAAAGTGAGCAACCATAGTGTCCCACAATTTATTTTTTATTTCCACACCATAATTTTTTAAAACCTGTAAATCATATTTAATATTTTGTCCGATTAAGGTTTTAGAACTATCTAAAAATAAAGGTTTAAATAAATCAATTAAAGCCTGTGCTTCTTCTCTGTTTGCAGACACAGGAACATAATACGCTTCATTAGCTTTTACGGCGAATGATAAACCTACAACCTCAGCCTCAATCGTATCTAAAGAAGTGGTTTCCGAATCAAAACAAAACTCTGTGTTTGAATTTAAAATGGAAATCAAATTAGAAATAGTTTCTGTTGTGTTACACAACATGTAATTTGGATTGATGTCTTTAATGGTTTTAAACACTTTAGCATCTGCTTCGGCAACTGCTTCGATGTGTTCTTCGCTAAACAAATCGCCTCCATTAAATAAATCGGCTTTTGGTTTAGCCACTTCTTTTGTTTTAGCAGGCGTAAAACTTGCTGAGTCTTTTGCTCCACCAATATCTTCGCCTAATACTTTTTGCGCAATACCTCTAAACTCTAATTCAGCAAATAATTCACGTAAAGCATCTTTGTTAATTTGTTTAAGTGTTAATTCTGATTCATTAAATTCAATTGGCACATCTAAAATAATGGTTGCTAACCATTTTGATTGCAATGCCTTTTCTTTATTGTTCTCTACTTTCTCTTTAAGCTTACCTTTTAATTTATCGGTGTTCTCTAATAAATTTTCAATAGTCCCAAAATCTTTTACTAATTGGATAGCGGTCTTCTCTCCTACTCCTGGTATTCCCGGGATATTATCAACCTTATCTCCCATCAATCCTAAAATATCAATTAACTCAGATACGTTACGGATTTCCCACTTTTTACATATTTCTTCAACACCTAAAATTTCAGCGCCATTTCCCATTCGGGCAGGTTTATATATAAATGTATTTTCATCCACTAACTGCCCATAATCTTTATCAGGAGTCATCATGTATGTTGTAAAGCCCTGTTGCTCTGCAATTTTAGCCAAGGTTCCAATGGCATCATCCGCTTCAAAACCAGGTGTTTTAATAATAGAAATATTAAAGCCTTCTATTAACTTTATAATGTAAGGAATACAAGCTCTCAAATCCTCAGGCATTTCTTCACGCTGAGCTTTATACTCAACAAATTCAGTATGCCTTACTGTTGCTTCGGGTGTATCAAAAACAACAGCTATATGTGTTGGCTTTTCTTTATTTAAAATTTCTAATAAAGTGTTTGTGAAACCAAAAATAGCAGAGGTGTTTAATCCTTTTAAAAGCAAAATAAGCTCTGTAGATTAAGGCAAAGGCGTCTAATAAAAATAATTTCTTTGGAGTGTCTTTTGTTATCATTAAGGAGATGTGTAAATTCTATTGATTAAATTCATTAAAATAACGTTCTATAGTTTCTTCATCTAAAACTATTTCTTTTTGATCATTTATTTTTTGAACTAAATCTTTATTAGATTTAAAAATATCTTTTAACTGCTTTTTTAATCCTTTTGATTCTAATATTTTAAATTGACCATCACCATTTTCGAGCATATAACAATATTCATGAACTTCTCTCGCTTCACCTTCGTCAAACACTTCAAACTTTGTAACAAACAAAGAAATTTTACCAGAACTTAAGACTTTAAAAAAACAAGATTTGTTATTGTGAAAAGCCGTCATATAAAAATAGTTTTTGTAACCGTATCCTTTAATTCTATCTGGAAGAAAAGGTTTTACTTTATTGGTTTTATCTTTAAAACTAATTTTTTGATACAACTCTAGTTTTTTTAAAGCTGGAATTTTAATCTGACCTTTTAAGGTATCACCTTTTAAGGTTACCACATAAGCATCTTCAAACACATCAGGTGTTTTTTTTGCTTGCGAAAAAGCGAAAAACGATTGAACGGAAAATAAGAAAAATAATAAACGTGTCATTTTGCAATTTGTTAAAGTGAGAATTTAATTTCGTAAATAGTTGGCCAAAGCTTACCTGTAACTAATATTTTATTTGAAATAGAATCATAAGCAATTCCATTCATTTCTGCGGCACCAGGATTTTTTGTTTTACTTTCTTCTGCTATACTGGTCAAATCCATCTTTCCAACGACATCGCCAGTGTTTGGATCAATTTTCACAATCGTATTCGTCATCCAAATATTAGCATAAATAAATCCTTTGATATACTCTAATTCATTAATATTTACAAGTACATAATTATTTTCGGCAACATCTAAAACTTTTGTTACAGCAAAACTTGTAGGGTCGAGATATGTGATATAACTTGTGCCATCACTCATGATGATACTCTTACCATCAGTAGTTAAACCCCAACCTTCTTTATTTGTATAATTAAACTTTCCTATATTTTTAAAAGTTTTGGCATCATAAATAAATCCTGTTTGATTTTTATATGTTAATTGAAAAACTTTACCGTTTAAAAATACTATCCCTTCACCAAAATAAATATTTCTATCTAGCTCAGCCTTTGCATCAATTTTACCAGTTTTCAAATCAACTACGCCAAATAAAGACTTAGTTTGAGGTAGATTGTCAGGAGAACCAGTACTTTCAAATAATTTACCATCATGAAACAAAAAACCTTCGGTAAAAGAAGTAATATCGTGTGGATATTGATTTTCAACCGTGAATTTTATTTCTGGGATTTCGGGAACAGTTTCAACTGGTGGTTCAACAATAGTTTGTTTTGGTTTATCTGGCTCGCAAGAGCTCATCACAACAACTCCTGAAATAATAGATAGAAATAATTTTATTTTATTTTTCATTATAAACATAATTAGATACTCCAAGTGGTTCCTTCTTTACTATCTTTTACTTGAATATTTGCAGAGGTTAATTTATTTCTAATTTCATCTGAGGTTGCAAAATCTTTATTAGCTTTTGCTTTATCTCTTAAATCTAACACTAACTGCATCACTCCTTCCAAGGCTGTGTTTGCTTTACCAGTTTCTTCTTCTTTTTTCAAACCCATCACATCAAATACAAAATGCTGATATATTTTATTTAGTAAATCAATATCTGCTTGTGTTAAATTGGCTTTCTTGTCGTTTGCTGAATTAATTATTCTAATTGCTTCAAATAGATTAGCAATTAAAATAGAGGTATTAAAATCATCATTCATTGCATCATAACAAGCTCTCTCTAAAGCTACGATATCTTCTGATGAAGTTGCTGATGCTTTTAAAGTTCGTAATGTTTTGTAACTATCCATTAATCGCGTATACGCTTTTTCAGAAGCGGTTAATGCTTCATTACTAAAATCAAGCGTGCTACGATAATGAGTTTGCATCATAAAAAAACGAACTGCCATCGGGCTAAAGCCTTTAGTTAATAAAGGATGTTCGCCAGTAAATAATTCCATTGGCAAAAAACTATTACCTAATGATTTACTCATTTTTTGTCCATTCACGGTTAGCATGTTTGTATGCATCCAGTAATTAGCTGGACTCTTTCCACAATACGCAATATTTTGAGCAATTTCATTCGTATGATGAGTAGCTTGTAAATCCATACCGCCACCGTGTATATCAAATTGTTCTCCTAAATACTTTGTACTCATTGCCGAACATTCGATATGCCATCCTGGGAAACCAATTCCCCAAGGGCTTGGCCATTTCATTAAATGTTCAGGCTTTGCTTTAATCCATAATGCAAAATCTAATCGCCCCTTTTTGTCTTCTTGTCCATCTAAGTCACGAGTATTTTCTAACAACTCTTCTAATTTACGATTAGTTAAAACCGTATAGTTATTTGATTTTGCAAATTTCTCAACGTCAAAATAAACAGTTCCGTTATGTTCGTAAGCTAAACCATTTTTAATAATTTGTTTAGCTATTTCTTGCTGTTCAATAATGTGTCCAGTTGCAGTAGGCTCAATACTTGGTGGCAAAGTGTTAAACATCGCCATAATATCTCTAAAGCCAACGGTGTACTTTTGTACAATTTCCATTGGTTCTAATTGAGATAGTTTTGCTTTCTTCGATATTTTATCTTCACCTACATCTGCATCACCTTCTAAATGTCCAGCATCTGTAATATTGCGTACATAACGCACTTTATATCCTAAATGCAATAAGTATCTGTAAATAATATCAAACGACATGAACGTTCGGCAATTTCCTAAATGCACATCGCTATATACCGTTGGACCACAAACGTACATTCCAACAAAGGGGGCGTTTATTGCTTTAAATTCTTCTTTAGTTCTACTAAGTGTATTATATATAAATAGCTTTTCCATAAAATTATTAGATTCTAAATTTAGCAAATAAAAAAAGACGGCATTGCCGTCTTTTTAATATTTAATGTTTTTTTGTAATTAGTTTTCTACAGGTGCATCACCAACATATAAACCATTTTTATAAACTGAGATACGTTGTAAAATCCCATTATCATCATAAATGTATGCTTTACCATCCATTAGACGATTATCTTTAAAGAAACCATCTTTTGTAATTTGTTTATTCTTATTGTAAGTAATATGATCTCCATTTAAAATCATTGGACCTTTAGAAGCTGTAACTCCATTTGGTTTTTCATCAGGTCTTAAAACAATTTTAGGAGCATTGTCTAATGGAGCATCTTTTGTTTTAACAATAGGCTTTTTAGGTTCAAATTCTTTAATAGAAGCTACATCAACCGCACCATCATTATAAGTCTTAGTAGCTTTTAAATCACCATTCTCATGATATTCTTTAATGACACCAGCTTCTTTACCATTAACAAAATTACCTTCGATAGCTAATTGACCATTTTCATGGAAATATTTTACAGGTCCTTCTCTTTTACCACTTGCATTAAAATTAAATTCATGCTGCGGAGTTCCATTTTCATAGTAAAGTTTATATGGGCCAGTCCAACGATTGTTTTTCCAATTTCCTTCTTCAGATATTTTACCATTCTCATGATACATCACTGCATACCCATCAGGACGACCATTTTGAAATGTTAATTGATTTTTCATATTACCATTACAGTAATACTCTAACCATTTTCCTATTTTACGATTATCAGCATATTTACCTTCTTCAATTTTTTGATCAGGCGCAAAACATGTTCCAGGTTTATGTTTCCCTTTAATAATCCATTTACCTTGCTTTTTACCCAAGGCATCAATAAGATTAATGGTGTCCTTTCCAGAAGAACCACCCATCTCATACGATTGTGACTGACCTCGGCTTACCTGAGAAACCAAAAAAATCAGAATTAAATATATCTTTTTCATAGGCAATGTGTTTTACTAAAATATGTAATTTTTTTGTAGTGTTTTCTAAAAATTAGACTAAACTGCTAAAAACAACGATGATTCTATAATTTAGTTTAACTTTAATTATTGTACGGGTACTACAAAATAAAAGTTACAGAATAGATAGCATTTTTTATGCCAAATTCTCCAACATATTGGTTACTAAAGACGAAAGATTATATTTAGCCGACCAATTCCAATGTTTTTTCGCCTCATCCTCCAAAATACTTTGAGGCCAGCTGTTTGCAATAGCTTGTCGGAAGTCAGGATTGTAAGAAATTCTAAAATCTGGAATATGTTTCTGGATTTCGGAAGCAATTTGAGCTGGTGTAAAACTGATGCCTGCTAAATTATAACTACCTCTAATTTTAATACTTTCCGATGGAGCATGCATAATTTCAATCGTTGCTCTGATGGCATCTTCCATATGCATCATTGGTAGAGCTGTATTTTCGCTTAAAAAACACTCGTAAGTCTTTGTTTTTAAGGCCTGGTGGAAAATGTGAACCGCATAATCGGTTGTACCTCCACCTGGTGCTGATTTCCAGCCAATTAAGCCTGGATAACGCAAACTTCTTACATCCACAGCAAATTTATTAAAATACCACTCGCACCAGCGTTCACCAGCTTGTTTACTAATACCGTAAACAGTAGTTGGTTCCATCACTGTGTATTGAGGAGTGTTTACTCGAGGAGTTGTTGGGCCGAAAACAGCAATTGAACTTGGCCAGTAAACCTTTGTAATATGTTTTTCTTTAGCTAAATCTAGCACATTAAATAAGCCTTCCATATTTAATTTCCATGCAAACATAGGATTTTGCTCCCCAGTTGCTGATAGCAATGCAGCTAGTAAATATATATGAGAAATACTATGTTTTTTAACCACGTTTAATAAAGCATCTTTATCTAAAACATCTAATTTTTCAAATGGATTCATTTCTAATGCTGGAATTGGCTTCACATCAGCAGCTATGACATTACTTGAACCATATAATTTGCTCAATTCCTGAACTAATTCAATACCTATTTGGCCGCCAGCTCCAATAATTAATATCTTGTCTTCTTTATTGTACATCATAAAAGTGTTTTAAATCCTTAGACTTACTAAAAATCAGAAAAAGTGTTTTATCTGGTCTTTTAGTTTTTTACTACCTTTGCAAACGTAATTAAAAATGTCCTGATTTGAAAATCAAACCTTTTTAATTTTAACAAAACAAAAGGATAGTATAACCTGCAATTATATCTATTATGAAAATGCCAGAATTAAGAAACCGAATTAACAAAGACGAACTTAAAGCTCGTTTAGCTCAAGAAAACATTGACCGTGTTACTTTCTCTTTTTACAGATATGTAAAAATTGATGATCCTAAAGAATTAAGAGATAACCTATTTATCCAATGGACAGATTTGAACTGTTTTGGAAGAATATACGTCGCTCAAGAAGGCATTAATGCTCAAATGAGTGTTCCAAAAAGTAATTGGGATGCTTTTGTATCTCAATTATATAAAGATGAGCGCTTTAATAATGTGCCCTTTAAAATTGCCGTGGATGGTAATGGAAAATCTTTTTACAAACTTATTATCAAAGTAAAAGAAAAAGTAGTTGCTGATGGTATTAATGATCCAACCTTTGATGCCGCTAATACTGGAACTTATTTAAATGCCGAAGGCTTCAACAAAGCTATTGAAGATCCAAACACGATTGTGGTTGATATGAGAAATCATTACGAGAGCGAAGTTGGTCGTTTTGATAATGCTTTTTGTCCAGATGCAGATACTTTTAGAGAAGAATTACCACTAGTAGTTGACCATTTAAAAGGGCAAGAAGATAAAAAAGTAATTATGTACTGCACAGGAGGCATTCGCTGCGAAAAAGCAAGTGCCTATTTAAAACACAAAGGATTTAAAGATGTCAATCACTTACAAGGTGGTATTATTCAATATGCTAAGGAAGTAAAAGAACAAGGTTTAGAAAGCAAATTCAGAGGAATTAACTTTGTGTTTGATGAACGAATTGGTGAGCGGATTACTCATGACATTTTAAGTAAATGCCATCAATGTGGAAAACCTTGTGATACTCATGTGAATTGCAAAAACGATGATTGCCATTTGTTATTTATTCAATGTGATGAATGTGCTGAAAAAATGCAAGGATGTTGTACTCCTAAATGCCAAGAAATTGCTGCTTTACCAATAGACATGCAGCGCGAATTAAGAAAAGGACGAATAAAAAACGGGCCAGAATGCTTATCAGTATACAAAAGCAGATTACGACCTAATTTAGCCGAAATCATAAAAAATAATTTATCTTTAAATAAAATTTAAAAAATAATACAATGAAAAAAATCGCTTTCCTATGCCTTCTAGCAACTTTAACTGTTTTCAATTTATCTTGTAAAAAAGAAGAAGCTAATAAACTAACGGAATTTGACATCAGCTACTCAACTAACCTAACAATTCCTTCGGCGAGTATGACCGTTAGCAATCCTACTTTAACTCCGATTACTGTTGAATTTACAACTCCAAATGTTCCTACAAAACAATCATCAACATTTACCGCTCAAAAAACAGCACAAAATCTAGTTGACGAAATTAAAATGACAAAATTTGATATTTCGGTTTCTGGAGCTGGAGCTAATTTAGATTTCTTAAAATCTTTAACGATTTATGTTAAAGCTTCAAACGTTGGCGAACAAATTATAGCTTCAAAATCTAACATACCAAGCGGGATTACTGCAATTTCGATGGATTTACAAGATGTGAATATTAAAAATTATATCTTTCAAGAAAATATTCAATTTAAAGTTGTAGCAATATTTGACGCAACTGCAGCAACCGATCAAGTTTTAAAAATGGACGAAACAGTTCATGTAAAAGCAACCTTACTTAAATAAAAATAGTTTTATGCCAATTTATCACCACTTAGGAAATATTCCTCAAAAACGCCATACTATATTTAAATCTCCTCAAGGTAACTTTTATTATGAGCAGTTATTTGGCACAGAAGGATTTAATGGACATTCCACTTTGTCGTATCATGTTCATAGACCTACACAAGTAAAAGAAATTTTAAAAAGCTATTCTGTTCAACCAAAAATTGCGATTGACAAAAACATTAAATCACTTTTGTTAAAAGGCTTTGACATTAAACCAACAGCCGATTTTTTAGAAAGTCGTAAAACAGTTTTATTAAATGGCGATTGCCATATTGGGTTGGCCGCACCAACAGAAAGCTTAACAAAGTATTTCTATAAAAATGCAGATGCGGATGAAATGATTTTCATTCACAAAGGCAAAGGAAAATTAAGAACCTTTTTAGGAAACATTAATTTTGAGTATGGCGATTATTTAATTATTCCACGAGGAATGATTTATCAAATAGAATTTGAAACAAGCGACAATCGTTTATTTTACGTTGAATCGTTTGCTCCATTTTACACTCCAAAAAGATACAAAAGTTCATCTGGACAATTATTAGAACATTCGCCATTTTGTGAACGTGATTTTAAATTACCAACTGAATTAGAAACGTACGACGAAAAAGGTGATTTTATCATCAAGATCAAAAAAGAAGGAATGATTCACGAAGTTGTGTACGCAACTCATCCTTTTGATGTGGTTGGTTGGGATGGATACAATTTTCCTTACGGATTTAGCATTCACAATTTTGAACCAATTACTGGTCGCGTGCATCAACCACCTCCAGTGCACCAAACATTTGAAACATCTACTTTTGTAGTATGTTCGTTTGTTCCTCGTTTATACGATTATCATCCACAATCTATTCCTGCTCCATACAATCATAGTAATATTGATAGCGATGAAGTATTATATTATGTAGATGGTGATTTTATGAGCCGTAATAATATTGAACAAGGACATATCACTTTACATCCAAAAGGCATCCCTCATGGACCTGCGCCTGGAGCCATGGAGCGTAGTATTGGGCAAACTGTTACTCAAGAATTAGCGGTAATGGTTGATACATTTAGACCATTAATGGTGACTGAAGATGCAATGGGGATTGATGATGGTAAATATTATAAAAGTTGGGTTGAATAATTAAAAAAATAAAACGAAAATTATAAAATATAAATTATGGCTAAAGAAGTAAAAAACGTAGAATACGGACTAGAAAAAATATTTGAAGGAGCGCAAGATTTCTTGCCTTTATTAGGAACTGATTATGTAGAGTTTTATGTAGGTAACGCCAAACAATCGGCTCACTATTATAAAACAGCTTTTGGCTATCAATCATTTGCATATGCAGGATTAGAAACAGGTTTAAAAGACAGAGTATCATACGTTTTAAAACAAGATAAAATTCGTTTAGTATTAACCACTGCTTTAAATAGCGATTCGCCAATTGGCGAACATGTTAAAAAACATGGAGACGGTGTTAAAGTAATTGCTTTATGGGTTGAAGATGCTCGTAAATCATTTGAAGAAACCGTAAAACGTGGCGCTAAAGTGTACATGGAGCCAGTTGTAGAAAAAGACGAACATGGTGAAGTAGTTCGTGCTGGTATTTATACATACGGCGAAACCGTTCACATGTTTGTAGAACGTAAAAACTACAAAGGAGAATTTTTACCAGGATTTAGAGAATGGAAAAGCGATTACAACCCTGCGCCAGTTGGATTAAAATTTATTGATCACATGGTTGGTAACGTAGGTTGGAACCAAATGAATGCAACTGTAAAATGGTACGAAGATGTAATGGGCTTTGTTAACTTCTTAACGTTTGATGACAAACAAATTACAACTGAGTACTCAGCTTTAATGAGTAAGGTAATGAGTAACGGAAATGGTCGTATCAAATTCCCAATTAACGAACCAGCTGAAGGAAAGAAAAAATCTCAAATTGAAGAGTATATTGATTTTTATGAAGGCGCAGGTGTGCAACATTTAGCTTTAGCAACTGACGATATCATTAAAACCGTAGCTGATTTAAAAGCACGTGGTGTAGAGTTTTTACCACCACCTCCACAAGCATACTATGATGATATTCCACGTAGATTAGGTGTGCACATGGATATGATGAAAGAAGATATTAAAGAACTACAACGTTTATCTATTTTAGTAGATGCTGATGAAGAAGGTTATTTATTACAAATATTTACTAAACCAGTAGAAGACAGGCCAACGTTATTCTACGAGATCATCCAACGTATGGGCGCTAAAGGTTTTGGTGCTGGTAATTTTAAAGCTTTGTTCGAATCTATTGAAAGAGAACAAGCCTTGAGAGGAACTTTATAGCAACGTCACCCTGAACTCGTTTCAGGGTCTTTGAGATGCTGAAACAAGTTCAGCATGACTAATTAAAAATCCCGAAGAAAATTCTTCGGGATTTTTTCATTAAACAGGATCCGCATCTACCTGTAACCTGTAAATACTTTTTTTATTATTGTATTGAAGTGTATCAATTTCTTGTTTCAATAAATTTCGCACTTGGGTAGGAGAATATTCCCGATTTATTTTTAAGAGAATGCGTTTATGGTATTGGTCTTTTATTTTAGCGACTAAAGGAAATTCAGGGCCTAACATCATACCGCCAAATAAAGGTTTTAATTGATTAGCTAATTGTTGTGCGATATCATTTACCACTAACACATCTTTTGAAACAACCGATAATTCAATCACTCGCGTAAAAGGCGGATAGTGGAATTGCTCTCGCTCGTTAATTTGTGATTGATAAAACTGCAAATAATTATCTGCTAATACATGATTAATAACGGCATGTTCTGGCTGATTAGTTTGAACATAAACAGTACCTTTTTTATCCTTACGCCCTGCCCTACCGCTTACTTGAACAATTAACTGATAGGCTTTTTCATACGAACGAAAGTCAGGAAAATTTAAAACACTATCTACATTTAATACACCAACTACACTCACATTATCAAAATCCAAACCTTTGGTAACCATTTGTGTGCCCACTAAAATATCTATGTTTCCTAATTCAAATTCATCGATCAATTGTTTGTAGGCATATTTACTTCGCGTGGTATCTAAATCCATGCGCGCTACTTTCGCCGAAGGAAATAAAATTTCTATTTCTTCTTCAATTTTTTCCGTACCAAACCCTTTGTATTTTAAATTGTTATTGCCGCAAGCGCCACAGGAAGTTGGCGGCTGCATGGTATAACCACAATAATGGCAACTTAATTTATTGGTTTGCTTATGATAAATTAAAGCGACATCACAATGCGTGCAATGCGGTATCCAATTACAACTCGTGCATTCGGTATAAGGCGCGAAACCTCTACGATTTTGAAATAAAATTACTTGTTCTTTTTTAGCCAAAGCTTGTGTAATAGCTGTGACTAATTGATGAGAAAAAATGCCTTTATTCTGATGTTGCTGATTTTCTTTTTTCAAATCGCAAACCACAGTAGTTGGTAAACTGGCATTACCGTGTCGTTCAGCAATGCGTACCAAGCCAAATTTATTATGAAGTGCGTTATAGTAACTTTCAAAAGATGGTGTGGCAGTTCCTAATAATACTTTTGCTTTATGCAAGTTAGCTAAATACATGGCTGCATCGCGCGCGTGGTAACGAGGCGCAGGATCTTGTTGTTTGTATGAATTATCATGCTCTTCGTCAATAATAATTAGCCCTAAATTATTAAAAGGCAAAAATAAGGCTGAGCGAGTACCTAAAACAATATTGAAATGTTTAGCGTCTAATTTATTATCACCTTCGTGCAAAATAGAATTCCATATCTCTACACGTTCGTTCTCACTAAATTTAGAATGATAAATACCTACAGAGTTCCCAAATACCGCTCTAATGCGATTGATTAACTGAGTGGTTAACGCAATTTCGGGAACCAAATACAAGACTTGTTTTCCTTGAGCAATAGTTTTATCAATTAAATCAGAATAGATTTCTGTTTTACCAGAACCCGTTACGCCATGCAATAAAACGGTTTGCTTGCTTTCAAATTGATGCTCAATTTCTTTTACAGCTTGTATTTGAAAGCCGTTTAAAGTTTTATTTGATTTTTCTTTATTGTCAAACAACAAACGACTCGTTTCCAATTCAGTTTCTATGAAAATTTCTTTTTTTACTAAACCTTTAATAACGGCTGTATCAAAGGATTTTAAAAGAAAAGATTTCTTTACTAAACCTAATTGTTTAACTGTTTCATCAGTTTTTAATAAATGTAAAACCGATAATAAAACCTCAGCTTGCTTGAATGCTTTTTTCTCAAGTGTATCTAACACTTCTTTTAACTGCAATTCGCTGTTTAATAAGCTTGGATTAAGGCCAATATAATCAACGAGCTTCGGCTTATATTTGTCTTTTATTTCTTCGTAAATAACAATAGCACCTTTTTTAATGAGCTTACTAATAAAAACCTGAACCGTTTTTAAAGACAACATCACACTCACGTCTTCAAAACTTAATGAGGAGTTTACCATCAAGGCTTCTAAAACAGTATGTTCTTTTTCAGTAAAATAATCGTAAGGCATTTCATCCAACCTAAAATCAGGATTAATGGTAATGTGAGAAGTGCTACTTAACTTTAAACCACTTGGCAAAGCGGCATTCATCACATCTCCGGGGTTACAAACGTAATAATGCGAAATCCAATCCCATAATTGTAATTGTGAAGCGGTTACAATTGGGTCATCATCTAAAATAGTTTCAATGTATTTAGCCGCGTAATCTTTTGGAGGATTAGTATGAACAGTATAAACAATACCTGTATAGAATTTAGATTTTCCAAATTGAACAATCACACGTTTACCAACGGCTATAAATTCGTTCATTTCCTTTGGTATACGATACGTAAATTTATTAGCTACCGATAGCGGAACAATAACATCTATAAATAGTGTATCGTTATTTTCCATTCCTAACTAATTAATGCGGCTAAAAATACGCCAGCAATCATTGACATAATTTTAGCGAGATTATACTTATGATTCTCTCCCGTTTCAAACATAATAGCCGTTGAAATATGAAGAAAAATACCAATTACTACGGCAAAAGATAATTTCAAGAAACCGTCGTAATTTTGAACACCAACGGAATTTAAAACATAACTAATTAAACAACCTAATGGCGCCATTAATGCAAAGCCTAATAGTAATAAAACCGTTTTTATTTTAGATGTTTTATGTTCCAACAACAAGGTTACAAAAGCAATAGCAATTGGTAAATTATGAACAGTGATACCAAATACCAGAGATTCTTGAGTAGACAATACTGCTTGAGAATGTGTTTCAATAATACCACTCTGATAAATTGGTAAGCCTTCTAATAAAGAATGTAAATACAAACCTATAATCATACCCAAAGGCAAATGTTTTTCGCAAGAATGAGAATGAGCGTGCGTATGGCCATGCTCAATACCTGTACTGAAATATTCTAAAAATATTTGAATAAAAAATCCAACTAAAATAAATAAGCCTATCGATTTTGTATTGGTGCCTTCATAACATTCTGGCAATAAATGCGTCACAGAAATAGAGAATAAATAAGCCGCACTAAAAGCTAATAAAAAACGTAAGTTTTGAGTCTTAATTTTTAAAGACAGAAATATAAAACCTGTGACTAAAACGGGCAAAGACAATAATATCGTTAATAACCAAAGACTCATTTTTTTTGTAATACTAAAATTAAACGTGGCGATGTGTTTACATCAAATTCTTGTAATTTATAATTTCCAAAAGTATTTAATATAGTTAAATTACACTCTTTTGCTAAACCTTCAAAATAGGCTTTATCAAATAATTTCACTCTTTCTTCAAAATGAAAAGATTCACCATTATCTGTAAAGTCGATACTTTTAATGATAGTATAATTCTCTATTTTTTTAGAAATAGTAAAGGTAATTCCATCTATTGTAATTGTATCGTGAGCTTTAATAATACTTTTTACATATTCTGAATTCAAGTAATCAAATACAAATAATCCTTTTGATTTTAAACCTTTTTGAACTGAATCAAATACATGTAAATCATCTTCTTGTTTCTCAAAATATCCAAAGCTAGTAAACACATTAAATACTACATCAAAATAATTAGTACGAAATAATTTACGCATATCATGTTGATAAAACTCTAATCTATCATTAGCACTTTTATTAGCTTGTAGTATACTTTGTACAGATAAATCAGTACCAATAACATCAAATCCTTTTTTATTCAAAAAAATACTATGTCTACCTTTTCCACAACACAAATCCCAACACTTTAAGTTTGGTTGCAATTTTAAGAAATCAGAAATAGTATCAATAAATAAAGATGCTTCAGAGTAATCTCTATTCTTGTAAAGAATATGATAATAAGGTGTATCGAACCAAGAAGAAAACCAGTCTTTTTGCATAGCCTACAAAGGTATTAAAACAAAAACACCGAACTATAAAAGCCCGGTGTTTTTTTGTTTTTTTTTAAATGACATTATCTAGCAATAACTCTCACGTATTGGAAAGGCAGATACTTTTTCTTGTCTTTATAATCAGATGCATAAACAGGTCCTCTTACCGCAGAGATCTTTTTGAATTCAATTTTACTAGCATCACCTCCTTTAGCTAAAACTGCTGCTTTGATCTTCTCTTCCATTTTATCTGCTCTAGACTCAGCTAACTCTCTATTATTAGAAAATTTACGGGTAGGGACTTGTGAAGCACTAGACATAATTTTAACCAATGGACTACACTCTTTGGTTTTGCTAACAATTCCATCAATTAAATTTTCCCAATCTTTTTTCTCTTCAATCTCATTGACATTGTATCCGAAGTTGTGTTTATATCTAATTGGAGAACCACAAGCCACATTAGGCTTAGGTTCATTATTATTGTTGTTTGAAACTACATCTGATGTAGCATCTAAGTAAACAACTTGATTTATAATTTTACTTCCTTTAACTCCAATAGTATTGAATGACGTAACAGTCGATTTTTTACCATTTAATTCAGCATACATTGTGTACGATTTATCTATCAATAAAGCTATAGCATCTTTTTTACCATTAACATCTGAATCAAACGATACATCAGAACCTGATTTTTCTTTTAATGTAATTTTTGCATTTGCAACTGGTTGTTTATCTTTAGGATTATTTAAAACTATTGTGTTTAAAACAATAGCCTTATCTTTTGTTTTAATAGCACCTAATAAATTAACTGGGTCTAGATTGATTTCTTTTTTAATTTCTTGATAAGCTATGTCATTTGACACAAAAACATCTTCGTTATAAAACTCTTGACCTTTAGATTGATATGAAAAATTATAATTTTTATTAGGTGTTAAAATCGTTGCAAATGTTCCGTTTTCCTTTGGCTTGTATCTACCAACTATTTCTCCAGTTTCTTTGTTAGTAACAACTATCTCTAACTCTTCTGGTAATTTTTCTCCCTCAGCTGGAACGATTAATCCTTTAAATAAAGCCAATGCTTTTTCCTTAGCATCAGGTATAAACATTGTATAAATATCTTTTTCGCCATAACCCCCTTCTTTGGCAGAAGAAAAATATCCTCGTTTGCCATCTGGCGAAGTAACAAAAAACACATCGTCGCCTGGTGTATTAATAGGATAACCCATATTAAATGGTTCTGAGAATTTTTTATCTTCCTCGATGGTTGTAAAGAAAATATCAAAACCTCCCATAGATTTATGTCCGTTTGAAGCAAAAATCAAAGTCACTCCATCAGGATGAATAAATGGTCCGTCCTCATCATACTTTGTATTAACTGTTGGACCAACGTTTGTAGCTTTGCTCCAAGCGCCATTAGGTAATTTCACACAACGATAGATATCTCTTCCTCCAAATCCACCAGGTCTATCAGAAACAAAATAAAGCGTATTATTATCTGCACTTAAACAAGCATGTGACTCCCAGTACTTAGAATTAATATCCGAACCAAAACTAGAGGGAGCACTCCAATCTTTACCATCCCAAGAACTGTAATAGACATTACCGTTTTCAGTATCTCTATACAAAATCAAAGTTTGCCCATCAGGAGTTAGGTTAATTGATCCTTCATGCCCTCCTGTATTTACAAATTGACCAATTGATTTTGGGGAAGACCATTTTCCGTTATTGTCCTTGTAAGAAACAACCACATCTTCATAAAACTGTCCATCTGGCGTTCTATCTCCTCCAACATTTGTATTTCTTCTTGTTGTAAATATTAAAGTTGCCTCATCTGCACTTAATACAGGGCTATATTCAGGATAAGCAGTATTAATGCTATCTCCTAAATTTTCAATTTTTACATTAATTGGAGCCGCAACTAATTCTTTCGCGTAAACCGTTTGCTCTTTAAAATATGCTACGTCTGCTTTCGTTTTCTTATCATTTGCATATTGTTTTTCAAATAAATCATATTGAGCCATAGCTTCATCAAATTTATAATTGATATGAAGTGCCTTTCCATAATAAAAATAGGCTAAAGGTGGGGCTGCTTTTTCTGAAGGCTCATCTGGGGTGTAATTTTTTGTGATGTTAGAAATAGATTTGAATAAAAATGGCTCTGCTAAAACTTTATTATTAGATGAATTAAGATAACAAAATCCAACATTGAAATTAATGTTAGCAGATGAAGAATCTAACTTATACGCCTCAAGAAAATTTTTCAGAGCCATATCATAATTCTCTTCTTCTAACAAGAACATTCCTTCTCTAAAATAATCGGAATATTTACCCGTAGGCAGTTGTGCTTTTATAACATTTACTCCAAAAAATAAGGTAATAATAAAAAAATAAAACTTCTTCATCTGATTTTGTTTAACAAGTCAGCAAAATTAGCATAATTTACTTAAAAAGCACATTTTTTACAATAAAAAAATCCCGCATTTAGAGGGACTTTTTATAAAATCTAAAAAATGTTTAGGAAGTTCTAGTGACATCCCAATTTTCCATATAATCAGCTACTTTTCTCAAGAAACTGCCTCCTAAAGAACCATCTACTACTCTATGGTCATAAGATAAAGACAAGAACATGAAATGTCTGATGGCAATCACATCACCTTGAGGCGTTTCAATAACGGCTGGTTTCTTTTTAATAGTCCCAACTGCTAAAATAGCTACCTGAGGTTGCAAAATAATTGGCGTCCCCATTACATTGCCAAAACCACCAACATTAGTCAATGTAAATGTACCTCCTTGAATCTCATCTGGAGCTAATTTGTTTGCGCGAGCTCTATTTGCTAAATCATTTACATCTTTAGTAATTCCTACTAAATTCTTTTGATCTGCATTTTTAATAACCGGTACAATTAAGTTACCTGAAGGTAAAGCCGCAGCCATACCAACATTAATGTTTTTACGCTTAATTATTTTTGTCCCTGTTTGATCAACAGATACATTTATTAAAGGAAAATCTTTAATTGCTTTAGCTACGCACTCAATAAATAATGGAGTAAACGTAATTTTTTCACCTTCACGTTTTTCGAAATCCTTTTTAATTTTATCTCTCCATTGAACTAAATTCGTTACGTCAGCCTCCACAAAAGAAGTTACATGAGGCGACACATGCTTACTCATTACCATATTGTCAGCAATGATTTTACGCATACGATCCATTTCAATAATTTCGTCGCCAGCACCTACTGAAACAGCAGGACGTTGAACTAATACTGTATTATCTGGAACGCCAACCGTTGATTTTGTAGCAGCTGGAGTTGATGAAGCAGTTGTTGTTTGAGCTACAGAAGCTGTTGCTGTTTGTTTATTTCTGTTTGGTAAATAGGCTAAAATATCTGATTTAGTAACTCTTCCATCCTGTCCAGTTCCTTTAATAGAATCTAATTCAGCTAAAGAAATACCTTCTTCTTTAGCAATACTCTTTACTAAAGGAGAGTAAAATTTGTCTGATCCTGAGAAATCAACATCAGCCGCTGGAGCAGAAGTTGTTGGAGCAGAAGTTGTAGTTGCCGCTGCTGCTGTTTGAGCTGGGGCAGCTGTTTTTGGAGCCTCTGCTACTGAAGCACTTGCATCCGAAGAGATAATGGCAATAACAGCACCTACCTGAACAACATCATTTTCGTTAAATAACTTTTTGATTAATTTACCTTCAAATGGAGAAGGAATTTCTGAGTCAACCTTATCAGTTGCTATTTCTAGAACAGTTT
>Ga0315900_10000207_pt1 | contig 105342 bp, 77 predicted proteins | sample LakEriMetagenome_FD_203521 | JGI IMG/M metagenome (GOLD analysis project Ga0315900, IMG submission 203521) | Freshwater fungal communities from buoy surface, Lake Erie, Ohio, United States - Buoy 12 MA114 | ecosystem: Environmental > Aquatic > Freshwater > Lake > Lake biofilm | place: USA... | reverse complement strand
TTAAGTAAAGCGAGTGCAGATTGACGCGTTAGGAAGACCCTCACCCTACCCTCTCCCAGTTTTATACTCGGGCTAAGGCCCGAGCATAAAACCGGGAGAGGGGACGCTTCCAACCGTCTCACCTTCCCACTTCGACCGCTTCACTTTCACAATCGTCTTGTGTTTAACTAGCAATTGCTAGCTATTGCAGAGTGGGGTTACTGGAACAGAGTGGGTTCTGACCTAGCGAGTTTTTTCGATACGCGATAGAGTCCGCAACAAGATGTGTCGTCCCAAGAGGACAGGTCCCGGGCCGATGGCACGGAGAGGATGCGGTGAATAGGTGAGCGGACTTTTACAAAATTGGATGCAGAGAAGTCGCTCCGGAACTCTCGGCGTAGTTCACTCGGCACAGAAAGCTGAAAAACGCCTAGGGATCAACTCGTGGCAAGCCGTTAAGGATTTGCATCAGGCAGCCTTACGCTGGAATCGCGATGAAGCGGCCGGCTTGGCCGCAAGCGTTTCCTACTACCTAGCCCTGTCGCTTTTCCCCATGATGCTGCTTCTCTCCAGCGGCGTCGGCCTGTTTCTACGTTTTTCAAGCCTCGGCCAAGATGCGCAAAGCCAAATCCTCAATCTGCTAGCCGAACATACATCGCCCGTCGTGCGCGTGCAGATCGAACAAGTTCTTTTGCAGATGGGTGAACAAGCTGTACTGAGTGGACCAGCAGGCTTGCTCGCCGCAACCCTAGCTGCCATCGGTGTCTTCTGTCAATTCGATCGAGCCTTAAACAAAATCTGGAATGTGACAATTCATCCTGCGAAAGGCTGGAAGGACTCGGTCATGCGCATCATGACTCAGCGTATCTCAGCCTTCATCATGCTCCTGGGCCTGGGCATTCTTCTTGTCGTCGTCTTCATGGCCAACCTCTGTTTATCCGCCCTGCATACATTCGCAACCGACTACTTACCTCGAGGAGAACGATGGATCGCGATCGGTGAGATCGGCGTCACGATTGGACTCAATGGCGTGATCTTCGGAATGCTTTATCGCGTTCTGGCAAAACGCTCGGTCTGTTGGGCAGATGCCTATCGAGGTGGGTTGCTGGTCGCTGTGATCTGGGAAGCGGGACGCAATCTGCTGGGCCTCTGCCTGATCGGCATGCGATACACAACGGCCTACGGTGTGATCGGCTCGTTCATCGCTTTGCTCGCCTGGTGCTTCTACGGCGTTTCTATCATCCTCTACGGTGCAGAATATATTCAGATTCTTCAGGAGCGACGCGCAGCTAAATCGCAACCGGATCAAAACCCTGCACGAAACACTACAGTATCTCACCACTCTGCGAACGCTCTCGATTCGCAGCAAGACGAGCCTCGATTGTTAAAATATCCTACCGAAAAACAGTCAAGCAACCTTCGTCCCAATTCACCCCCACGTATTCGTCCCAGACGAGTAGCTTGAGACAGGCAATGGGTTATACTTAACGAAGCGACGGGTTCTTTGGCTCAACAGGTTCGCTTCCATGCCAAGCAGTTATCACCATTTCCAAATCCCCTCTCGCTCGGATGATCATCCACCCTATCAGTGGCATTATCGAATTAAGACAACCGCAATCACGACGGTTCATCTCCTCTTATTCAGCTTCTTCTTGGCCTGCGCATTAAACGCACAAGAAGAACAATCGAAGTCGACTCGGTCTGAAACTCTAACGCCTTTGACGACAATCGACTATCTGACAGAGTTAGAGAATCTAGCGTCCAAGTGCGACGAACTTGGACTTGCCCTGGAAGCCAAGTGGACTCGCCAGTGGTGGCCTCAAGAACGGTCGGATCAATTGTGGATGGCGGTCCCCAATGCCGCCGAACTGGAAGGAAAATCAACCAACGCAGAACTCGCCAAGAAATGGCTCGATCGTTTTCGGAATCTTCGGAGCCGACATGCGATTCATCTATTGGAAATCGCTTCCCAAAAAATCCAACAGGATCTCGACTATGAGGCCTATCGTTTTGTGTGGCGGGCCTTTCGCGAAGATCCCGACAATCAAAAAGTTCGCTTCGTTCTCAATACGTTAATCAACTCGAACGATGCCGCCGCTAAGCCTCGTCTCTCCATAACAGCCCACCCCAAACTGGGCTGGGGAGCGAAAACTTTTCATCGATGCCAACTTCCTCACTTCAGAATCGTAAGCAACGCTGCGCCGGAAGTCATCAGTCGTTGGGCAGAAGAACTTGAGCGGATCTATTCGCTATGGACACAGATGTATCCGGAGCTTTGGCTAGCTCCAAACGTCTTGAAGAATCGATTGGCCGGCAAGAACGTTCCCCTGGAAAGAAAAATCGAATTGAACTTCGTCTTGTTTCGCTCTCGCGAAGAGTACTTGCAACATCTCGAACAAAACGAAACTCGAATCGACACTTCCGTGGGTTACTATGCACCCAAGGATTCAATCTCTTATTTTTACGTCGATCCAAGCGGTGTACCCCAAGCGACGATCATCCATGAACTGACCCATCAGATCTTGCAAGAGGCTTCGTTGATCCGAGGAGGAACACCGTGGGAGTCGCCGAGTGATTTCTGGGTGGTGGAAGCGATTGCCCTGCATGCTGAATCGCTGTGGATAGGACCATCATTTGCAACTGTTGGTGGCTGGGAATCGCCTCGCTTACAGGTCGCTCGCTATCGACTTCTACGCGATGATTTCTGGATCGGCTGGGATGAGCTGCGGCAATATTCATCGACGACTTGGAAAGAGCAGAAAGAGATTTCGAAAAGCTACACTCAGTCGGCCGGCCTAGGGCATTTTTGGCTCGACCATCGACAGCCCGAAATGCGACAAGCCTTTATCACTTACTTGCAATCGGTTTATCGAGAAAAACCATCTCCCGAACTCCTTACAAAAGCGATTCCGGTTTCCGATTGGAAAGAGTCCTATCAATCAATGCTGCAGACACCTGCCGAGTTATTGAACCGACTAAACCCTGATCGCCCTTTAAAGGAATGCGTTTTGATCGGAAGTAAGCTCGATGAAAAAGGCCTAAAGTTTCTCGAAGGACAAGGGGAACTGGAATGGCTGGACTTGGCGTTTGTAGAATTACAAGACGATCAGCTCGAAGTGCTCAAGCAACTACCTCGATTAACACGCCTGAACCTAGAGGGAACACCGATTGCCGACGCTTCTGCAACGTATCTCGGTGAACTAAAAAAGCTTGAGGAACTCGATCTTTCGCAAACCCAATTTGGGGATAAGGGAATCACGAAACTGAAAGATCTTAAACAGTTAGCAACGTTGTGGTTGACCGGCACAGCAGTTACCGACAAGTCGCTTGAAGTACTAGGAAACCTACCTAAGCTAGAGTTTTTACAGGTGGATGGAAGTCAGATTTCGGCGGAAGCTTGGAAGACTTTCTCAGCCGAACATCAGGAATTGAACAAAAACAGCGACGACTCAGGGGCCCCCTGAAACATCTCAGAAAGAGAGTAGGTAGAATTTCACAATCGTCGACCACGGATTTTTTCTCCCCCTTTGCCTTGGTTTCTTCTGAGACAAGCTGGATTCTTTCAACGGTTCGATCTTCATGGTAGATGGGATGACTACAAACGATTCCCCAGTCATTACCGCGGACCTCGTTCCCAGCGAGCCAATACCTGAGCAGCCAAAACCTGTTGCTGCGATCCTTGTCGCCGACAGGGTGAATACGGTCTGCGAAGTCGCTCAGATTGCAAAGATTAATCCTGCTCAACTCGCGACGACACCTAAGCAGTCTTGGGTTGCCGCATTCTTTCGGGGACTTGGCTCGCTGATTTGGTATTCCCCTTGGCGTCTCTTTCAATTCGCTTCGCTGCTAGTACTTCTGGCTGTTACGAGCACGATACCAATTTTTCAATTAGCCAGCTTGGGCTACATGCTCGAAGCGGGTGGAAGAATTGCAAGATCCGGGCATTGGCGGGAAGGCCTACCGGGGCTCGGTTTGGCAGGTCGTATTGGTTCCTTCTTACTGGGTGCCAGCCTTACCTTCCTGCCTGTTTGGTTCATCAAGGATTTTGCCACGACAGCGCAGTTGATCAATCCTGGAAGCGTCGATGCGCAATCCTTGGATACGTTTTCATGGATCTTGTTTTTTGCCTGGATGGGAAATCTCACCTGGGTGTTTTTGCGAGGTGCAAAATGGTGGCATTTTTATTGGCCGCAGCCGATTCGCTTCGTGAGAGAGATCTGGCGTCCATCGACTTGGCAACGAGCTAATAACAATCTTTGGTCGACTATCACTCGCCTGCAACTTCCTTCGCTTCTGTGGCTCGGTTTTCGAGGCGGCCTCGGAGCGCTCTGCTGGCTAGCCATACCAGCAACCTTCATGGCAATTGGATTGCGAGTTCGAGAAGAAGCACCTCTGCTGGGATTAATCGGATTGATAGGCGCGATCGGCATGACACTGGTCGTCATGTACATTCCCTTTTTACAAATAAATCTCGCCATACAAAATCGCTTCATGGCAATCTTTGATGTAAAGGCTGTAAGAAACCAGTATCGCTGTGCTCCATGGTCTTGCTTACTCGCTTTGATTGGCACATTGGCTCTAGCGATACCCCTTTACCTTCTTCGAATCGAAGCGACGCCGGAGGAGTATGTTTGGTTGCCTTGTGTGTTCTTCGTGCTTTTCACGCTTCCAGCCAAGTGGCTCGTCGGCTGGGCGATTTATCGAAGTGGCAAAACGGGAAAGAAGCATTCTTGGTGGAGTCGCTACCCAACCTACGTCGTCGAGTGGTTGGCCGTGCCGATTTACATCCTGTTCCTCTATCTATCTCTTTTGGTCGTTTGGGATGGAATCACCAGTGTTTTTCTACAACACGCTTTCCTTATCCCACTGCCATTTCGCGGCACGTAAGCATCTTCGCCTAAGCCTAAAATCGCGGCAAGCTGTTTAATAAACGTCGATACTCTTGATCGAATTAGCACCTTGACGTCTTGCGGCTTCCAGACATCTTTTCGCTGCCTGAACTAAAGCTTCGGAGCGGAATGATTTGTTTGGACGTTCAACCGATGCCAAGCCAGCAACGAGCCCGGAGTTCTTTTGATCTGCAACGCTATCCTTCACTGATTCCTGACCTGAATGAGGAAGCTCGCAGTTTTCCATCACCGTTCTTAACCAGGGCATCATTTTCACTCGATCACCACCCAGTTGCACGATGATCAATTCGCCGGTTCCCATACTGAAGATGCGACCGGAACCTTTCTCGTATCCAGCATCCGTCAGTTCCTGGCACAGGGATGACATCCAAACTTCAAAGGAATGCCCACTAAGTGCGTTTTTCTTTTTTGTACGACTTGCTTCTTGAGAATGAGGCGTGAGCGAATCTATGACAATCAGGCTGAGAGCGCGTCCTTCGTTGCGTGCGCGGGTTAACTCTCCTTCAAGAGTTTCATTCAAGGAGCTATCTTCAAGCGATTCAAAGAAATCTTCAACCAAAGGATGAAACTGCTCGCGCATTTCTTTTGATCGAGTCAAATCGAGCGAGCTATCGTCGCTGTCCAAGGATTCCGCTGAGAGCAAATCCGATGGTAAAACGATGGATGCATCTCGCGGCTTGATGAAACCAAGTCTATCGGTTTCCAGTGTGAGTCGATAATCGGATTTTGAAGCGGTTTTGGCGACTTGGATCAAGCCCCATATAGGATTACTTTGATCGATCCCATTTTCCTTGCTAATCTTCTCCAGATCAGGCAATTCATGGCAAGTAAGCAACTGGTGTGCTAGACGGAAGTATCTGGTCCAGAGAGATTCACGCGACTCGAAGCAAGCTACATCGTTGAGATAATCTTTGCGTGTTGGATGCTCGCTGCTGGCATACGCCAATTCCCGTGCCCAGGTCGAAGGATTGATTTGTAGAAATTCGGTCGCGACGTATTCGGGTTCCCAATGTTCCTTGATCGAGTGCTCCAGAATCTCTGACCAGTCTTCATCAAGAGTGAAGCCGAGGTGTGTCATCGACAAAAAGAAGCAGAGTCGATCAAGACAGTCCTCGACCATCTCGCTTCTTAAGCCATCGCGACCTGACTCATACAGAGGAATGGAGACTGCGAGGGCCCCGATCGTCAGATACGGATGGGGAAATGGATTCGCTTGAGCGATGCGATCTGTTACGGTCGAGACTAGGGAAAGTCGCTCGTGAAGTTGAATCGGAGTTCCTCCGATAAGCCATTGGCAGACTTCCGGGGGCAGGGGTTGTACCCTCGCAACACGTCGGGCCAAAGCGGCTTGTCGCTGGTCGGCTGTAAGTTCGCTGACAAACATGAACTTCAAAAACCTCTTTTAGTACCTAGCACTTGATAAGCATCCCAAAACAATTGATTTGGGCGCAGGCTCCCGGTGGTATTCAGGCGAAGACTCATCCGGAAAGGTTAGAAATCCCTATTTCTACCTCTATGCGGAGCTTAGCTTATGGGGAGACAGAAGAGCGAAAAGTTTTGTCAGTTACCCTTTTTTGCCGACCAGAGGCTGAACATTTTCGCGAATCCAGATGTTGCGGAACTTTACGGGGTTACCATGGAACTGCAAATGAAGTGAGTCTTTTTCCGGATGTGCCGAATATCGGGGTGGCTCCGACCATGACGTCCCCCCGGCAAGCTGTACATGATTTTGAATCAGAACGCCGTTGTGAACCACTGTTACGTAGACGGGACTCTTCAACGAGCCATCAGGAAAAAAACGAGGTGCCGTGAAAAAGATGTCAAACGTTTGCCATTCTCCTGGTTTACGCGAAACGTTGACGGTAGGTGGTTGTTGCTTGTAGAGAGCTCCACACTGCCCATCGAAGTACGTCTCGTTTTCATGGGAGTCTAAGATCTGAACTTCATAACGTCCCATCAAGTAGACGCCGCTATTGCCACGGCCTTGTCCACTCCCCTCGACTTTCGCCGGCGTGGCAAACTCAACATGCAATTGGCAATCGCCAAACGGTTGCTTCGTGTGGATACCACCGCCACGTGCCGTCGCGATGCCATCTTTGATCTCCCACTTATCGCCGTTGTGCCAAGCATCTAATTGAGTGCCATCGAAAAGTACAATGGCATCACTAGGAGGCGAAGCATTATCTCCGGGAGTAACCACCGGTGGCTTGGGCCATACGATTCCGCTGAGAAACTCTTGAGCACGATTCCAAATCGTAGCTGTTCCGATAACTAGAGTGGCGAAGAAAAAGGAGCGTACGATGGTGCGCATCAAAGGACCTCAACGAATAAACGGCAACCAATAGCTCCCTGCGGATCGGTGATAACTTCCTTGATAGTTCAGGCTCAATAATAACTAAGCTATTACAAGGTCAAAGAGATCAGCCATAGGACTAGGAAAATTGATCCTAGAAAAACGGTGATCCAAATGGCCGTACGCCATCCTTGTTGCAAAATTAAATCCTGCCGTTCGTGGCGAGTTGCCGCGTAGACGAACGAGAAGGATACCAGCAACGGTAGAGCCAGCAACAAGTAGGTAGGCGACATCTGCAATGTCATAGGATTCACTCCATCCTTCAACCGGTCGATGTATCGTCTTTTGATGGGGTCGTCGACTTCTTGCCCCTTGCTGATGAATCGGCTGGCATCGGCAATGGACCAAAAAAGGCATCGAACATGATCAAGTAATTCATCAGCCCAGCGACCATGGTATACAATGTGCCGATATCAAATCCCGATGCCAATTCGCGATTCCACTCGGAGAGCTTCTGGGCCGTCGGAGGGGCCATAAACTCATTCCACAGCAAAGGCTGATTTTTTGTATTTCGATAGGCTTGGATCACCGCTGGAAAAGTGATGAGCCCAGAACCAACTTGGCATAAGAAAGGCCAACGCTTTTCCTCGACGTCCCACTTGGCGTAAACGACCTTGCCTCCGCCGATCAACATCCCCAAGAGGTAAATGGAGAAAACGCAGAAAGAGAATAGTGCAGCTTTCCTGTATCGTCTTTGATAGAAATGTCCTGCACCAGGTATCAGCCAGGCCCAGAACGCAGCGATCGCAGGCACCTTCAAATCAACGGTCATGTCGTCAACAACAACCGTTTTAGACGGCTTGTGAGTAGCCATACAAATCCTCAAAATCCCTCGGTTAGCGCAAGGACTTGATTGTAACACTACTCACTGCGAAAGCCATAGCAGTAAGCATCGCCATTTAACAAACAAAGGGCGGCGGATGCAACGCATCCGATGCCCTTTGCTATGTAGTCTATCATTTATATCTCTCTCGAACCGACGTCGTCCCCTTCTCGAAGCGGATCCGAAGTGGCTCTAAATCCAAACCAAGCGGAGTCCCACTTTAGTCGCCCTTTTAACCTTCAAAAAGAGCGGTTACAGCTTGGGCCTTAACCAACTCGCGAGGTTGATTGAGGTGGTTGTAAACGATGGTTTCGGGGAAAATGCCCAAAGAATGATACATCGTCGCCAACAGTTCCGTTGGATGAACGGGTTTTTCAATCGGAGCCGATGCGGTCTGATCGCTCAAACCGTAAACCGAACCACGCTTGATACCAGCCCCCGCCACGCAAGCGGTGTAGCAGTATGGCCAGTGATCTCGACCATCATCGCTGTTACTGTTACCACTGGTGCTAACTCCTCGCTGTGGACTTCGGCCGAATTCACCCACCGCGACCACCAAGGTATCGTCTAGCAATCCACGTTGATCGAGATCATCGAGCAAGGTTGATAACCCGGCATCCAACATCGGAGCCGACTGGTTTTTCATGCGTTTGCTCAAGTCGGTGTGAACGTCCCAGGAGTGATTGTCGCTGTTGGCAATCTTTGGCCACACAACTTCTACCACGCGAGTACCTGCTTCAATCAAACGCCGAGCGAGCAAGCAACATTGACCGAAAGTGTTGCGACCATATCGGTCTCGTAGTTTCGCAGACTCAGCGCTGAGGTTAAACGCTTCCTTTGCTCGACCACTGCTGATCAAACTAAGGGCTTGTTGATAGTAATCATCAAGATCGAATTGCGAAGTTGCCTTTTCGATTTCAGGCATGCCCGCATTGATCAAATCACGAAGCTTTGCTCTTCGTTCCAACCGCTGTAACGAAACTTCTGGTCGAAGACGAAGGTCTTCAACGCTGACTCGTTCCATCTTCGCAAGATCCATATCATCTCCTGGCGGGAAAAGATAGTAAGGATCATATGCGCGGCCCAAGAAACCTGCTGTTCCTGCCTTGTTAACCACGTTGCTTTCTTGAAGAGGACGAGGCATCATCACGAAAGGAAGCATCGCAGCTTCGGGAGGCTTAATACGAGCGACTTGAGATCCAAAGGTTGGATAGTCCTTTGGGCTCGGAGGCTCGAGCTGTCCAGAGGGGCTAACCTTATCAGCGGTGTAACCGGTGTGCATCTGATAGATCGCAGCGGTGTGATTGAACAATCCTACCGGCGAATAACTCATCGATCGAATCAGAGTTACCTTGTCAGTAACCTGAGCAAAATTCGGCATCAACTCCGTAACGTCCATGCCCGGGACCTTGGTGTTGATCCGCTTGAACTGACTGCGAACGTTGTCTGGAACATTATCTTTAGGATCCCACAAATCGAGATGGCTGGGACCGCCTTGCAAGTACAACAGAATCACACTCTTGGCTTTACCCCATCCTGGTCCACCGCCGGTCGCTTCTGCTGCGCGAGTATTGCGTCGAAGGAGTTGGTCGAGCGACAACCCCATCATCATCGAACCGCCGACTGTCAGTAACTGCCGCCGCGACCACTTGGGACTTCGATCGCAAGTGTCCTTGCCTGACTGTCCAGGAATTACCAACATGGGATTCGCTCCGTGCGAAAGAGTTGCGTATCAGATCGGCTCAATTGACCGAGAATTTGCCAGCTTTGAATATAACTGTCCTTGACCGCTCGGGTCAACGTTTCGCCTAAACATCTCGGCAAGGGAGCTTCACTCCCCCTACTGTTCTCGATTCGGCCAATTCCCGAAGCTTTTCTCGCCTTTTTGGCCAAATTCTGTACGAAAAACCTTTTTTCAAGCCACTAATCAGATGGAGTCACGCGGATTCTCCGGAAAAAGCTGGTTTTAGGGCAATGAACCTTTCGGCTTAAAGCCCCCTAGTTGAAGGCTAGTGAGCCAGAACCGGAGCAACAACTCCGGGCCGGCGGCGAGGCGAGCGGAACATACAACCGCTTTCAGCACCCCTTTGACGTTCTCGATCCCGTTTCGAATTCGACCTTATCAGACAGCAGTCCTATCATGCGTTTAACACTTCGCACCCTCCTGGCATTTTTAGATAACACCCTCGAGGAAAAAGATGCCGATGCTCTGAGACCCAAAGTCCAGGAAAGTGAATTCGCAAAACTGATTACAGCGAGGATCGATTCTTCGTTGAAACAACCCCGCCTTAGCTCACCCCCTTTGGATGAAAAAGGTGTCGGCTTAGATGCCAACGACATTTCACAGTACCTCGACAACACTCTCCCTGCTGAGAAAGTTCCGGAACTCGAACAGTTTCTACTGCATTCCGATATGCAACTTGCCGAAGTCGCTGCCTGCCATCAAATCCTATCGGCGGCACTTGAGCATGAAGTAAGCATCCCCGGCGAACTTCGCCATCGTATTCGTTGCCTTGGTAGTCCACGCGAACTAGCGAAAGGTTCCTACGCTGATGCTGAAGTGAGTGGCTGGCTGAAGGAATCCGACTCATCAGCGAAGGCTTCTCGAACCGTTGGAGGAACTCCGACATCGAGTGCTGCTTCTGCGGAATCATCACTTGTGAATCAACCAAGTGCAACGACTCATGCCGGAATGATGCACAACTTAAATAATAGCAGCCTTGCGAAACCAACTACGAATCTAGAAGCCGTCTCGAGCGACCCGCTGAGAGGTCCGATTGCAGACTGGACGACAACCTTGAGCTCAGCCGACGATGAACCTGCATTCTCTTCGCGCTTACTCAAGGTCGCGATTGGCCTGACACTTCTCGGAATACTGCTAGCCGCTGCGCTGCAAGCGCTCGGACCGGTAAATCGATTGGGCGAATTATGGCGAGGAAAAATTGGAGCCAATACAAACGATCAAGAGTCATCGCCTCCTGTGGCCACATCGATTGAAGACCCTTCCGGTACAGCAAAGTCTTCAACTAATAATTCAGAGTCGCTTTCCAACAACGCAGCTACCCCCAATTCCTCATCCAGTAAGAGTGGAACTGATAACCTGCAAACATCCGGTGCTGAGACCGACAACAAGATCGTTTCCAAAGACACCATTGATCGTGTTGCACGAGAGCTTGAAGCCAATGCAATGCAGGGCGATCATGAAGGTTCAGCTGCCGTAACTAAAGCGGCAACGCTTCCGAACAACTCCCCTGTCAGCAACGATGGCGAAGATAATTCGTCGACGCAAAACCGAGCTCCGTCACCTTTCGTCGCGAAATGGCTACCTAGCGCAGAAACACAGAATTCACCTCTGATCTTTGCGGTGAATCCAGAACGAAATCAAATCTTTCGACTTTTGGAAGCGATAGACTTACCTGCTGATACCCAAATCATTGTTCCCCCAGCATCGCGTCCTTCGATCACCCTTCGAGATGCGGTCACTTGGACTTCCTATGGCGCGATGGATTATCGATTGCGCAATGCCGTAGTCGATTCGACTGCCTCAGCGATTGAAGTGGTGCAGGGTAGGGGAGTGCTACAAGATGTTGTCCCGAAAAATAATTCTTCGACTCCCAGCCCAGCAAGTTCCGATACGGGGCCGGTACTCGCCAAAATTCAAGTGCGCAACGGACCCAACATCGTTTCGCTCACGTGGCTAGAGCCCAACAGCATCGTGAGCGTTGAGGCTGTTCCAACGTTTATCGATCCACCTGCCGAACCAGCATCTGCCTCCAACAAGCTTACAGGAGCAACCGAATTCAACGTCATCGTGCTGCAAGGTTCGGTCGCATTTCAGATGATATCGCCTGATACAAATAATCTTCCCGAAGCAATCGATAATTCCAAACCAATTGAAGGAGCTGCTCAGGGCATCGGCACCACCCCAGCTCGCGTGATTATGTCGGTTGGTCAAGGATGGTTTCGCGATACTTCAGGAAATTGGCAAGCGGTTCAAATTGACGCGACTCCCACATGGATCGACGCAGCTGCCGAACGCCCCATCGATCGCCAAGCGATTAACGATATGCTCGGACTGATTCCTGGAGGTGAGCGAGCCAATATTGTTGCTCGCGAACTTTTAGCCAATCGTCGACCCGAAATTGCAGCACTGGCATGTCAGACGCTTTTGCTGGCCGATGACTTTTCTTTCTTGGCAGGACCTAATGGTTTCCTGAACAACGACCGTTTTCGTAGCCACTGGTTTCCGATCGTGGAAGCAGCTCGGCAAAGAGCTGCCTCAAACCCGATATCTTTTGAAGCGTTGGAGTCGAGTTTGACTAGCCAGGATGTCCAAAGAGGAAACCTACTTTTTCAAACATTGATAGGTAGCCCCACCCAAGAGATCAGTTCCGGAGAAGGTGAGAAACTGGTCAATCTTCTGGAGAGCGAGTTTATGGATGAACGAGTGCTTGCAATCTATCAGTTGAAGAGAATTGTGGGCAAAGATCTTGGTTATCAGGCCGATCGCCCCTCGAAAGGGACCGTGCAGGATTGGAAGCGTTTACTGCGCACCGGTGGCCTGCGACCTTAAGCTTCCCGCCTGCATTATTAACTTTTCTTCTACTAGCATTTACGGGCTGCGCTTGTTGGTGGGATAGGTGGATTTGTTACCGGATGGGATAGGCGGTAGAATCCCACCTGAAGTTCAGCCCAGTTGTCCGAAATCACCGCTTGAGTCGATGACAAAACCGTAACCTTTGGCCAAAATAACGCTGACAGAGGTTACGGCTGGATTGAATTGAGGCGATTACCGGTTTACGTATAGGTGCCCCCAAGGAGCTCGGACCGATGCAAGTAAAAGTTTCCTCTCGACACGGTCACGTTTCCGCCCAAGACGAAGCAATTTTGGTTGAAAAAGGAACCAAGCTACAGCGTTTTCTGGACAAAGTATCCGAAATCCTGATCACCGTAGATTTGCAGCACTTGGAAGAAGTAATGGTTGAAATCAACGTCTCCGCAGAACACTGCCCAGACTTTGTTGCTTCCGACAAAGCCAAGACAGTTGTTAGTGCCTTCGACGGGGCAATGCAGAAAATGGAACAACAACTGCGAAAGCAGAAAGAAAAAATGACCGGCCATAAAGGGCAGGGCTTGAAACATAATCACGGGCGGAATGATCTCGGCTAAAAGCCTAAAGGAAATCGAATGAAGTTTTCTGATTTTGTTAGTGTGAAGGCCATTCGAGCAGATTTGGTGGCTCTCGATAAACCGAGTGCAATCTCGGAGCTGGTCGACTCATTGTCTGCAGCTGGCGAGATTCAAGCGGCTGACCGAGACGACATCATCAAGGCATTACTGAAACGTGAGGAACTCGGAAGTACAGGCATCGGCCGAGGGATTGCGGTTCCCCATACCAAACACGTCAGCGTGGAGCGGTTGGTGGGAACAGTGGGTGTGAGCCACGAGGGTGTCGAGTTCGATAGCCTTGATGGAAACAAAGTGCAATTGTTTTTCCTTTTGGTTTCCCCTCCAGATCGCCCAGGCGATCATCTAAGAGCGTTGGAAAATATCTCGAGACAATTGCGAGACGATTCCTTCTGTAAGCTTTTAAAGCAGGCCAAGACACCGGAAGAAATTCTGCGTCTATTGGTCGATGCGGACAACAACCATTTTGGGAGTTAGCCACGCGTCGATGGTAAAGGTCGCGATCCAACCTAGCAGGGTGGAATGATGCCAGAATTAATTTCAGAAAGATCCGTAGTAGTTCGCAATCATCAAGGGTTGCACATGCGCCCAGCCGACCTCTTGGTTAAGGCTGCAATGAAATTTCAAAGTCGAGTGGAATTGGAAAAAGATGGCCAAGTGATCGATGGCAAAAGTATTCTTGGCATCCTGACTCTTGGCGCGCAGTCAGGATCGACGCTTCATTTGCGAGCGATAGGAGAGGACTCGAGCGACGCGATTCAGGTACTTGGCGACCTGTTTGACAATTGCTTTTACGAAACCAACAACCAAACCGAGGCAGCCAAATAAGCCGAGTTTGCTACTAAAGGATTGACGCAGCGTAATGCAGGAATTTCAGGGTTTCCCGGTCTCGCCGGGTGTCGCAATCGCCCAAGCTTTATTGCTGGACCGTGAAGGCTACCAAATAACGCGTTCGCGCGTCGCCAACGCCGAACGCGCCAGTGAAGCCGAACGCCTTGATCGCGCCTTCGCATCTGCGTCCGAACAACTTGGACGCAGAAGCGAAGAAGCCTCTGAAAAGCAACTGGGCGATGTGCAGAGTATTTTTTCTGCTCAACAGCAATTGCTTTTGGATCCGAGATTGCGAGAAGAAATTCGGCAACTCATTTTGCGTCGATCCTACAGCGCCCAGTTAGCCGTTTCGCAAGTTCTTAATGGTTACGCTCAAGCTTTTCGCCGAATGGGTGGAACCTTTCTTGCCGAACGCGTCGCCGATATTCGCGACATCGAAAGAGCTCTGCTCGAACAACTAGGGGGCGCACCGACGACCAGCTTAGGAAATCTGCAGGAGCCGGTGATTCTTTTCAGTCATGATTTAACACCGAGTGAAACGGCCAATCTAGATCGCCGTTTTGTCCTCGGCTTTTGCACCGAGGCGGGAGGCCCGGGAGGACATACGGCCATTGTGGCAAGGGGATTAGAAATTCCCGCTGTGGTCGGAGTGGGAAGCTTCTCTCAACAGGTACGCGGTGGCACCGAAGTGATCCTGGATGGTTATCGAGGACGCATTATCCTGGAGCCAGATGCTGAGACCAAAGAAAACTTTCTTCGCCGTCGGCGCGACCGACAGAACTTTGCCGTAAGCCTTGATTCGATCCGCGACCTTCCAGCCGTCACGCTCGACCAAGTACCGATCGAACTGCTGGCAAACATTGAGTTCCCTTCCGAAGTGGCTGCCAGCTTGGCTCGTGGGGCAACTGGCATCGGTCTTTATCGAACTGAATTTCTCTACTTAGGGAAATCCAATGAACCGACCGAACAGGAACAATATGAGGCGTACCGAGAAGTTCTGAGGGCCGTTCCTGGGGGGCAGGTAACCATAAGGACGCTCGATCTAGGGGCCGACAAACTAACTACCAAAAATGGCCCAGAAACAGAGGCAAATCCCTTTTTGGGCCTGCGAAGCGTGCGCTTTTCGCTCAGAAATCCAGCGGTTTTCCGGACTCAACTGCGAGCGATGGTGCGAGCTGCGAGCGAAGGGGACCTGCGTATCATGTTTCCGATGATCTCGACGCTCAACGAACTTCGTTCCTGCCGTCTTCTGGTTCGTTCTGTGATGGACGACTTGCGTGAGGAAGGTTACGCTGTTCGAGAAGATTTGAAAATCGGCATGATGGTGGAGGTTCCAGCTGCTGTGATGATGCTTGATCGATTCGTGCGCGAGATCGATTTCATCAGCATCGGCACCAATGACTTGACGCAGTACACTCTGGCGGTTGACCGCGGCAACGAGGCTGTTGCCGATTTGTATCAAGCGGTCGATCCATCGGTCTTGCGACTGATCAGCCAATCGGTGAAAGTAGCGGATCAAGCGGGAATCGCCACCAGTGTTTGCGGAGAGATGAGCAGCCACCCAGCTTACGCCCTATTACTTATCGGGCTTGGAGTAAGGACGCTGAGTGCTCCTCCGAGTGCTTTGCCGCAGATCAAGAAAGCAATTCGTTCGGTATCGTTGGCGCAGTGTCAAGCGATGGCCGAGCGAGCTTTGCAACTCGAGACTGCTCAGCAGGTACACACAGCCGTGCACAATCAATTCGCCGCGTTACTTCCAGATATGGTGTTGCAGATTTAGCTTCCCAATGGCCAAAAACCGAATTCGAATCAGGTTCAGCAAGACCGGCGATTTACGATGGATCGGCCATATGGATCTTGCACGGTTATGGGAACGCTTGGTTCGTCGTGCGGGACTTTCGATTTCTCTCACCGAAGGTTTTCATCCCAAGCCAAAAATAAGCTTCCCTTCGGCACTTGCCTTAGGTATCGAAGGTTTGGATGAAGCGGTTGAATTAGAACTGAACGGGGAGGCGGACGTTGGCGAGATCGAGCAACATCTTCGCCCTCACCTTCCCCCCGGAATAGATTTACTGCGGTTGGAAATTCTCACTCCGGAAAATGCGCGGCAGCAACTTCGAGCCAGCACTTTCGAGATCGATATTCCAGCCGAAGAACTTGCGGCCGTTCGGATGCGTTTGGATGCATTCTTGGCTGCACCCACGTGGACAGTGACTCGCGAAAACAGAACCTTAAGTGTTTCTGTTGGCGATCCCGATTTTGAAGTTATTTTATTGGGTTCAGTGCTTCGTTTTACGTTACCCAATTCCGGCGGAGCCTCTTTCCGCCCTGGTGAACTGCTCCAAGCTCTCTCTTTAGAGCATCTTCAAGAGCAAGGCGTCATCCTGCGCCGCACCCGGGTGCATTTAGGAAAACCAGTCAGCACCTCCGCTCCGGAACAACCGAACGACGCGAACGCACCCCCTTATTTCAACGAGCCCGTCGTGACCGACGGAATGTAAAGGAATTCTTTCGATATGAAAAAGGAAATGCTTGTTAACGTCTCCCAACCAGAGGAGTGCCGAATCGCCATTTTGGAAGATGGCCAGCTTGAAGAGCTTTATACCGAGCGAGCTAGTCAGAACAATTGGGTAGGCAATATCTATCGCGGTCGCATTGTCAATTTGGAACCTAGCATCCAAGCTGCATTTGTGGATTTCGGCGTAGGCCGTAACGGATTCTTACACATCAGCGACGTGGAAGCACAATACTTTCGCCAAGCGGGTTATGATCCCGATGAGATCGCCACGAATAATTTGCCCGATGTGGACGATGGTGAAGATGACGCGCGCAACAAGAAACGTCAGCAACGCGGTGGTCGACCACGCTTTAAGCCGCCGATTCAAGAGATCTTCAAAAGAGGCGACGAAGTCCTTGTCCAGGTCATCAAAGAGGGTATCGGCAGCAAAGGCCCGACCCTATCAACCTACATCAGTATCCCTGGCCGCTATTTGGTTTTAATGCCAGCCCTTGGCCGAGTCGGTGTTAGCCGAAAGATCGAAGACGAACAACAACGTCGCCAACTCCGTCAAATCATGCTCGATTTGAATCCTCCCGAAGGCCTTGGATTCATCGTTCGTACGGCAGGTCAGGATCGTACGCGTAAGGAACTCGCCCGCGACATGGCTTACCTGCTAAGACTTTGGAAAGTCATCGTCAAACGCCTCAGCAAGGGTGGTGGACCTGGGGACATCTATGAAGAAAGCGACATGATCATTCGCACGATTCGAGATATCTTCAGCGAAGACATCGACACCCTCATCGTCGACCAAGTCGATTCCTACAATCGAGCGAAAGAATTTCTGCAACTGGTGATGCCTCGCTATGTCAATCGTATCCAAATGTACGATGGCAAAGAGCCACTTTTCTACAAATACAATTTAGAAAACGAAATCAATCGTATCCATCGTCGCAAAGTTCCGCTCAAGGGTGGAGGTTCGATCGTGATCGATTCGACAGAAGCCTTGGTTGCAATCGACGTCAACAGCGGTAACTTTCGCACAGATGACTCCGCCGAGGAAACCGCTTTTCAGCTGAACATATCAGCCGCTAAAGAAATTGCCCGGCAACTACGGTTGCGAGATCTCGGTGGCGTGATCGTTAATGACTTTATCGATATGCGAAAAGATTCGCATCGCCGCAAAGTGGAAAGAACGCTCAAAGAGGCTTTGCGTCGCGATCGCGCTCGCACCAAGATCCTCCGCACCAGTCCATTCGGTTTGATCGAAATGACTCGACAGAGAATCCGTCCGAGTTTGAAACGGAGTGTCTACGACGACTGTCCTTGCTGCCAAGGCCGCGCGGTTGTAAAGACGGCTGAGAGCATGGCGATCGAGGTCGTTCGAATGATGATGATGGCAGCGCAAACTCCGCGTGCAAGCCGCATCACTGTCCGTGTCCAAGATAAAGTCGCTACGTATCTCAACAACAAGAAACGTCGCGAGATCATGCACCTTGAGGAATCTTGCAAGGTGACAGTGCAGATACTCGGCAGCGAAGCACTCTACCCAGAGCATATTGAAATCGATTGCCGGGACATCGATGGAAATGAATTGACCCTTCGCTTCCTCGATGAGTCTATCGTCGCTAAGACCTGATCTGTAAGACTTGGAAACCGATTGATGTCCGAAATTCTCGTCACCGGCGCCGCTGGCTTTATTGGCTATCACTTCAGCCTTCGTTTACTCAACGAAGGCCTGAAGGTGGTGGGTGTCGATAATTTAAATGACTACTACTCGGTGAAACTAAAACAGGATCGATTGGCTCAATTGCGGAAGTTCCCAAACTTTCGCTTTGAGCAAATCGACTTAGCGGATCGCACTCTAACTCACAATCTCTTCTCTAAAGAACCTTTTGCTGCGGTCGTTCACATGGCAGCGCAAGCAGGTGTCCGTTATTCACTGACCAACCCACATGCTTATGTCGACAGCAACCTAGTTGCTTTTGTCAATCTGCTGGAAGGCTGTCGTCATCAACGTTCGCCACATTTGGTCTACGCTTCATCCAGCAGCGTTTACGGTAACAATCGCAAACAACCATTTTCGACAGATGATGCGGTCGACCATCCGATCAGCTTGTACGCAGCGACCAAAAAAGCCAACGAGTTGATGGCGCACACCTACAGCCATCTTTATGACTTACCCACGACAGGCCTGCGTTTCTTTACGGTCTATGGTCCATGGGGACGACCCGACATGGCCCTTTATAAATTCACCGAAGCGATCCAGGCTGATAGGCCGATTGATGTTTTCAATCATGGTCAACTAAAACGAGACTTTACCTACGTCGATGACATTATCGAATCGATGCGTAGAATTCTCGATCGACCTCCACAGCGGACCGCGGTGTCGCTGGAAAAAGAACTCGCTCCGAGCCGTAGCGATGCTCCTTATGTCGTCTACAACATCGGAAATCACCAACCAGTTGAATTGAGTCGTTTTATCGAATGCATTGAAAATGCACTCGGCAGGAAGGCCAAGAAAAACTTCCTGCCAATGCAACCTGGTGATGTCGCCGCAACATTTGCCGATGTGGCCGACCTCGAGGCGGCTACGGGTTTCAAACCACAAACTTCCATCGATGAAGGGGTTCAGCGATTTGTTCGCTGGTATCTCGATTATCACCATTCCTGAGCCATCTGATTTGTCGAGTCGCATTATTATCGCTTCCTTGAAACGCTGCTGTCTTTGGTGGAGCCTCACTCCCCTGCTTATCTCTGGCTGTATTGCTCGACCTGAGAAGGAGGTGGTGGTTTACTGCGCGTTGGATCGCGAGTATTCACAACCTATCTTGGCGAGCTTTGAGCGTGCCTCTGGTGGCGTTCCTGTTGCACCCGTATTTGATGTCGAAGCGAGCAAAACCGTTGGTCTGGTGAAACGATTAGAGGCTGAGAGTAAAAGACCTCGCTGCGATGTTTTTTGGAATAACGAGATTCTACATACGATTCGTTTAGCAAAAGCGGGGTTACTGGAAAAGCGAACCTGGGATATTCCATCGAACTGGCCGAAGCAGTTCCGAGCCGACGATGGATCCTGGGTAGCCGTCGCAGCTCGCGCTCGAGTGCTATTAATCAATACGGAAAAACTCGCGGATCAATCGCAATGGCCCTCAACCGTTCAAGAACTTGCCGATCCCAAATGGAAAGGAAAAGCGGGCGTAGCGTTACCTCTCTACGGAACGACGGCAACTCATTTCACGGTAATGCAGCTGCAACTCGGTAGTGAAAAAGCCAAAGAGTGGTTTGAAAATGTCGCCTCCAGTGCCGTGGTTTTATCGGGCAACAAACAGGTAGCTCTGGCAGTCTCGTCGGGTCAACTGGAGTGGGGACTCACCGACACTGATGACGCGATTATCGAAGTAGACCGCGGCGCTCCGGTGGCGATCGTTTTTCCCGATCAGCAAGCGGATCAGGTTGGCAGTTTATTGCTTCCAACCACAGTCGCCGTGATTCGCAATGCGCCTCATCCTCGAGCGGCCAGCCAACTTGCAGACCGACTCGTTTCGGAAGATATCGAATCGCGATTAGCGATCGCAGACAGCGCTCAAATTCCACTACGTCCTGATAGTAAAATCGCCAGCCGACTTGCGATCCCTAAAACGATTCGCTGGACTGAAGTCGATTATGCTACTGCGGCCGATGCTTGGGAAACCTTGCAAAAGGATTTGCAGCGAATTTTTAGCTCGGCCACCAGTCCTAAATAATCTATCATCAGCGACTCGCACCATGGCGAAAACCTGATGACGCGATAACCCCGATTTACAATGTTGTGCAACGGCAATATCCGCACGATCCTATCGCTTGCCCAACAGCCATCCGGTAAACCTGAAAGGAAAACTCTTTATGCCCAAACCTCACAGCGGCCCAGTTCGTATCGGCATCATCGGAGCTGGAGCGGTCAGCGATTACCATCATGTGCCGGGGATTCGATTGGATTCTCGCGCTCGGCTAACTGCTGTCTGCGATGCAAGCTCAGATCTGGTTGCCAAGCGAAAACAGGAATGGGACGTACAGCTTGCCACGACGAACTTTCTCGAGGTTTGTCAGAGCCCCAATGTCGACGCAGTCGTGATCGCAACTCCCAATGATACACACCGCGAAATTGCGATCGCCGCAGCTGCTGCGGGCAAGCATGTTATGTGTGAGAAACCCCTAGGTCTCAATGCCAACGAAGTTGATCAGATGTATCGCGCGGCAACTAAAGCGGACGTGGTTCATATGACCGCCTTCACCTATCGATTTGCACCGGCAATGCGTTATATGGCTCATTTAGTACATACGGGAAAGCTAGGCCAAGTCCGGCATTTTCGTAGCCAACGTTTTTTGGATTGGCCGGAAACATCCTGGGGCTGGAGGCAACTCAAATCGCGAGCAGGGGCTGGCGATCTCTTCGACATGACGATCCACCGTTTGGATCTTGGAGTCTACTTGGCCGGTCCAGTCTCCAAACTGACCGGGGCTGTTGCCCGTTTTGCACCGCGAGATCAAACCGCTGACGGTAAGCCATGTCAGCCCAGCGACGTGGATGATTGGTCGAGTCTTATCGGCATTTTCGAAAATGGAGCGACGGGCGTTTGGGAAGGAACCACTTTGGCGAAAGGTTACAAACGAAAGGGCTTTGGCCACGAATGGGCCGAAGTCAACGGATCAGAAGGATCGGTTGTCTATCAATTACATACCCCCAATACGATTCTTATCGGAAACAACTCTGAAGACTTGCATGTCGAGCAAGTACCTGTTGAGTTTCTGCGTCCTGCCGGTAGCCCGAGGTCACTGACCGATGGTGAGCCCGCGACTCTTTTTCGTTACGATCTGATGTGGGAATTCGTGTCGGCGATCTATGAAGGGCGCGATGCAACTCCCAGCTTCTACGATGGCTTGGTAGCTCAAGTGCTCGCCGACTCCGTCCTGAAATCATTTGACGACGAGTCTTGGCTGAAGGTCCCTCAAGTTGCTCGCTGATCGCATGTAGCGAAGAAGCTTAGAAAATTTTTCTTTAAAGACGACCGATAAATTCGCAAGTACCGGTTGTAATGAATAATCCCAACGCATCGGGTGGTGATGCCACCCGATGCCAGAGTTATCATTGCATAGCGCCTCTCGCCATCGATTGTTGCGTCGATTTTTTCTCAAAAACCAACTTTTCTTCACTTGGCTTTGCAGCAAAAATCAGGAACATTGGCCGGCGAGCATATAGGACATCTTTCTCGAGTATTGCCATTTCTGCAAAACCTTAGGCCTCTCTTGGTTTTTTTCTACCCAAGCACAGATCCATGCTAGGTTTACCTTCGGTACGACATTTTCTTTGAGCTGCAACTTGGTTCGCAACATCTTCTAACTTATTGATCCTGAGTGTAACTGAAATGGCTGACTACGGTTTAATCGCCATAGCCGTATCGTCTCTGCAGCCCATGGATGCAGCGATGATGGACCTCTACATGCAGCGAGAGGGAGCTGAGCCGCAGCTCTATCGTGGTTGCAATGTTCCGCTTGAGCAGCGGGATTTAGTGAATCTGAAAGCTCGAGGAATTACTCACCTCTACATCAAAGCCGCTCAGCGAGATGCTTACCAAGCTTATCTTCGCGAAACGGTGAATGACTGGTTGAAGGATGATTCGCTTTCAGTCGAATTGAGAGTGTCGCGTTTGAATGAACTTTTTAGTGAATCGGTCACTAAGTCGTTCAAGAAAGATGATCCTGAAGAAGCGATCAAGGTGAGCCGTGAATTTGGTAATCTCACCAGTTCGCTGCTCAATGATTCGAAAATCGTCGCTGAGGACATGATGCAGGTTCTCCAGCACGATTACACGACATTCACCCACTCTTCGAACGTTTCTTACTATGCCGTGATGTTGGCTAAAGAGTTGGGCTACAACGAAAACGACTTATCTGAAATAGCTACCGGTGGATTGCTTCACGACGTTGGTAAAATTGAGATCGATGATCGTATTCTCACCAAACCTGGAAAGCTTGATGATCTTGAGTTTCGTCAGATTCGTCGACATCCGACCGAAGGTTTCAAAAAGCTTTGCAAGCAGCCTAACGTTTCCTACGGCCAATTGATGATGACCTACCAACATCATGAACGATTGGATGGTCGAGGTTACCCGGTAGGTGTTATTGCTGATCAGATTCACCCTTGGGCTAAGATCTGTGCGGTGGTAGACGTATTCGAAGCTTTGACCAGCAATCGCCCCTATCGACAACCGCTGTCAACGGAAACAGCGTTCCAAATCATGTCCAAGGATTCAGGCTTAGCATTTGACCCGGAAATATTGAAATGTTGGATGCAATTGACACAGACGACTGCCAACGTGTAATCGAATCGGTTCCCTGCTTGGTGGATATCCCACAGGCATTCCTTGAGCAACTTCAGGAAGAAGGCTACCTTCCCTCCTCGCCACAAGAGGAACGGAAGCATGCCCGCTACCGATTTTGTAGAAATGCTGCGCTACAAATTCTTGAAGATCTTCCGTTGCTTCCTCGCATGAGGAAAATCAGCGGTGCTTACCTTAGCAGTATTTCGATAGGCGGGGCTGCCGTTTTGTTTGACGAGCAGCTTTATCCGAAAGAACGAGTGCGGATTTGGTTAGCCAATGATGCTCTCGCAGGCGAAGTCTCGCGTTGCCGGCGAATTTCCGAGCGATGCTATGAGGTAGGCATCGCTCTGGATGAAAAAATACAAGTTCATCGAATCACTCGCCCTTACTAAGTGTCCTAGGACGATTCGTGGCTTTGCCGTGTAGAAGCGATCGAGAATGGAAAGTTATAAACCATTTTGTGCAAAATAATTCCTGGTAGCCTGTAGGCGTATTTGCCTCCACAGTACAAAATGTTGAGCGGTGGGACCACCCGGTTGGTCCCACCGCTTTTTCATTTCTCGTTGGAAAACCTACTGGTCGCAAAGGAGCAGTATCGTGCGTTGGAAGGGGCGGGAAGAAAGTACAAACGTAGAAGACCGTCGGCGAATGACACCTACCAAGGTGGCGGCTGGTGGTGGCGGTCTAATGATCATTATTGCGATTATTGCAATTCTGCTTGGAATGGATCCCAGACAAGCCATGCAGTTGGCTCAGCAGGGCCAACAAGTCGGTGCTTCTGTACAGCAGAAGGAAAGCAATGTTGTCATCAGTGCTCAAGAAGAGGAAATGGCATCTTACGTAAAGGTTGTTCTTAAGGACACGGAGGACGTTTGGGATAAGATCTTTGCTTCCGCCGGTCAGCGTTATGAAAAACCAACCTTGGTTATGTTCCGCGACGCGGTCAGTTCGGCCTGCGGTAATACCAGCGCTGCGGTGGGACCGTTCTACTGCCCTGCCGATAAAAAGGTTTACATCGACCTGAGCTTCTTTGATGACTTAGCCCGTAAATATAAAGCCCAGGGCGACTTCCCTCGTGCTTACGTAATCGCCCACGAAGTAGGACATCACATCCAGAATCTATTGGGAACTAGCACGGAAGTAAGTCGTCTGCAAAATCGTGTGGGAAAGGTTGAAGGAAATCAACTATCGGTTCGACTTGAACTACAAGCGGACTTTTACGCGGGTGTCTGGGCCCATTACGTTCAGAAAATGAAGGGTGTGCTGGAGCAGGGGGATATTGAGCGGGCGATTGAAGCTGCTAAGGCGATTGGCGACGATCGACTTCAAAAGAGCGCTCAAGGTTACGTTGTCCCCGATTCATTTACCCACGGTTCCTCGCAACAAAGAGCCAAGTGGTTCAACAAAGGTTTTGCCAGCGGTGATCTTCGAGCAGGCAACACTTTTGAAATTCCATACGAACAGCTGTAAAGAATCTTCTTTGTCGCTCGAACTAGCCACACCTTCCACAAATAATTTTTCAAACACCCTGCCCGTAATCCATGGGCAGGGTGTTTTTTTGTGTCGCCTACCAGCTTCACTCCATTCAATAAAAAATGCAGTAGATCAGATATCCGATTTCTCGGAAACCTTTTCCAGGATCTCCAACAGGACAGTGTCGGTCGCCAGTCCTTCCGCCTGAGCTTCAAAATTCAATAGAACTCGATGCCTCATCGTCGGCAAGTAAACTCGCCGAATATCCTCGAAACTCACATTGTATCGGCCATCCAGTAGGGCTCGTACCTTAGCCGCTAAAGCTAATGTCTGAGCACCGCGAGGACTTGCTCCCCAACGTACATACTGATTGGTGATATCCGTAGCGAGAGGACCACCTGGGTGTGTTGCTAACGTCAAGCGAACGATGTAGTCCTGCACATGATTGGCCAAAATCACTTCACGGACTAGCTTCTGCCAACGAATAATTTCCTCCCCATCCATCACTTTCTCAACCGCAATCTTTACACCTTTCGTGGTTCGATCGACGATCGTACTAAGCTCTTCGCGCGTGCTGTACCCGACAACTAACTTGAATAAGAAACGGTCTAACTGAGCTTCGGGTAACGGATAGGTACCTTCTTGCTCGATCGGGTTCTGGGTAGCCAAAACAAAATAAGGTTGACTTAACTGGAAACGCTGTCCCGCGACGGTAACCGTTCCTTCTTGCATCGTTTCGAGCAGCGCTGATTGTGTTTTTGGAGTTGCGCGGTTGATTTCGTCTGCGAGCAGTAATTGCGTAAAGATAGGCCCCTTTTGAAACTCAAAACCTCTCTTGCCCTCCGGTGTTTCCACAATCATATTCGTTCCGAGAATATCAGCCGGCATCAAGTCGGGCGTGAATTGGATGCGGCTGAATTGCAAGTTCAATACTTCCGATAGCGTGCGAACCAGCATTGTCTTTCCCAAACCAGGTACGCCCTCGAGCAGGCAGTGACCACCCACGAAGATCGCTGTAAGCACTCCATGTACCACTTCATCGTGCCCGACAATCATTCGCCCAATCTGGCTGCGAACCTCGCCATAACGACGCCTGAACTCATCCGCTTGTTGCTGCATCGACTCGACAAGGTTACTCATGATTGATATTCCCGAAAAATTTCTCTATTAGTCAGACTTTGGATGCTTAGTGTGTGCTTATAACGACGCGTTTTGAAGCTTGACCTCGACTCACGATTTCGATTGCAGAAATCACCTACAGACAACTTCTACAATAACAAAGGCTCGCTTTTCATTTTTCTCCTTGTGACTTCTTTGCCGCTTTTTTAGCAGCCAGCAAACGAGAAGTGTAACTCTCTTTTTCCTTGTCATCGGCTAAAGTAGGCCCTGCCGTTTCGGTCGAACTCTTGGGCTTCGAATCTTTCTTATCACTCAACATTTCCGTCAAAGTACCTTCGCTGGCTGAGGAAGTGGGAGCGGTAGGTTCAAACCTTGTCGATGCTCGCTGGCTCGCCAAGGCTTCATCGACGCTCGCCTTGCGGTTGCGCAAGCGTTCCAAATTGGATTCGCGAGAGATATCTCGTTCGGAAACCTTTTTGCCAAATCGTGCTGCGATCCTGTTGACCAGACCGCTTGGATCAACGGCTACTCGTCTAATAAATACATCGGAGAAGAACAGAACAGATCCCAACAACAGCATCCAAGGCCAGATATCTGTCAGACGTGTCGCTTTTTTAAGGCCTTCGCGAAAACGATCCATACTGGAAATATCTTCAAGCGATTCAGGTTGTAATGCCGTAGCTAATTCGCCCGCTTCACCACCCTCTGGCACCTGCGCTGAGAACTGCTTTAGCATGTCTAGATTCGCTGGCCTCATCAGGTATTCATCAGAAAAAGGAACATTCACGCCGCTTGTCAAAATCGCTTTACCAGCTCCCGGCGAGACACTCATCATATAGCTTCCAGACTTTTTCGCATCAAACTCCCCTACATACCGCCCAGGCGCTTGCTGCCGGAAAGTTAATGGAGCTGGTTTCATATCTGGGCCAACCACAGCCGCAGAGAAATCGACGAAGTTTAGGAAACGGTCATCCTTGTCTAAAGCATTGACGATCACTTGAACTTTTCCATCCTTCAGCTGGGTCGCGATACTATACTTCCCATCGTCTTCGCTTGGTCGCATCGTCCAGCGAACCAATTGACTCCAGAACCTTTCATAATCACTCCAGCTTTGCCAAGCAGTTGCCCATCGCTTTCCAGCATCGCTGGTAAATACCGCCGTACGTCCCAATCCAAAATTCCATGTTGCCAATAACGTTTGATTCTCAGGCTCGGTCGGCTTGGGCGAACGAATCGCTACTTGAACCAGCGGACTCTCCTTAACAGTCGTAAGTACGAATCCCTTGATGCTTGGTAAGTCGCTACTGATTCCTTGCAACACCTCATGCGGATAACTTACCGAAGGCTGCACGCCGCCATCTGGTTCATAGATCAATGGTTTTGACACCCTCATTGCTTCACGCACAAAAATCTTCGGCAACGACTTGGGATTCGTAACCACGTAATAGTTTCCGCCGGTCACAGTGGCAATTTTTTGTAATATCTTATGACCCGCGGGACCATGCGCACCCACGGCAACAGTCGAGACTTTGATTTGAGCTGCGGCGAACTGATTGATCAGAGCATTGGAGGGTTCTGCGGGATCACCGTCGCTGATAATAATGGCATGTTTGATCGAAGCCTTTGTTTGCTGTAACCCGGTCAGCGCCATCTGCATCGCAGGTGCAAAATCGGGCATATCTCCCGGCACCATTCGGCTCAACCTTGCCCGCATCGCTTGCCGATTCGCTCCGACACGACTCAATCCGTTATCCCACAACCAAGTTGAATTCAATACGTCGTCGTAATTAATGACCCCGCAGTAGTCCAAAGGTCCAAGCACATCGATCGCGCTGCGAGCGATAACCTTCTGCCAATAATTACCTTCGGGTATTTCCGAAGCGTGAAGAATCATCGCCAAAGCTCCTACCGCTTCGACCTTAGAATTCTTGATTTGAAAATCTACAGGCATCGCTTTTTCTAATTCCGTTTGAGCCCACCCGCCAGCACCATACGCTTCCGGTCCTCCGATCATCAACAGGCCGCAACCAAATTGCTCGGTGTTGCGAACTAGCATATCGATATGCGAACTTGTGAACTCCGAGATCTCGCTAGCGTCTTCACCAGAAGTACGTGGCACCCCCGCTAGTATCACGCAGTCATAACCTTGTAATTCCGCCAGGCTTGTGAAAAGTTGATTACTGGGCATAAGGTCTACTTCGATCTCGGCCTTGCGCAAGGTTTCGACCAGCAAGTCGTATTCACCGGCAGATCTCCAATTCTCAATGAGCAACACTCGTCCCTTTCCTCTGACATAGGCAAAGGCAGTCACTCGGTTATTCTGGGAAAGGGTATCCTGCTGAATATCATTGGCGATGAATTCCGCTTCGTAGATGTAGCCTGCCGGTTGATCGATGGTATGCCGCAAAGGAAAGACATTCACATCGCGATCAAGAACCACTTCCTCATCGACTAAGACTTCTTGCTGCGAACCCAAGCGACGGGAAACTCGCAGCTTGCCAGCGATGGGGGCGTCATCACCATTGCCGCGATATTTCTCGATCACAACGCGAGCCTCGATCGGCTGCCCTTGTCGAATGTTGGAGGGTAAATCGATCTTTTCGACATAAACTTCCGAGGCTGTCTCGAAGGTAACTGGAACTATATCCATACCGATTCCCGCTTGAGCAATCGACTTCGCGGTGGGGGTAGCCGTTCCCAGTGTTTCCAAACCATCGGTTACAACGACAATTCGCTTGGCACATCCTTCGGGAAAAGTCGCTTGAGCAAGTTTCAATGCTGCCTCAAGATTGGTCGCATCGCTGCCAGAAAAATTACTTTCGACCGATCGCAATTGCGGAAGTGCGTCATCAAATGGCTGAATTTCGATTGCCGCTTCACGCCCAAAAACGACAAGGCCAGCAAGATCTTCACGATCCGCTCGGCGATGGCGTTTAGATGACTCGCGCACAAACTCCAACATTAAATCTCGTTTCGCGCGAGGAATACTGTCGCTTTGGTCGAGCACATAGATCACAGCAACTTTGTCAGAAGTGCGAATCGCCTGAATACCTGCCAAAGCACACACAACGGCCGAGAAGACGATGGTGCGAAGCAGCAAAGCCATTACTCTTCGGAACGCACCAAGAGAAACCAACCTGCGATAACTCCACCACCATAAAAGCGGCAGTAGAAGAAGCATCAATAGATAGAGCGGGTGTTCGAAGCCGATTTGGAAACGGTTCATATTGACCTCGCCAATTCCACTATATCGATTTCGTCACACACGCTCGCGAAACAGCACACCCTGAACAGCCGCCAGACTCCTTGGTCCCGCAGCCCCCTCGCGTCGTTCCACAACCGGGACCACAGCCACTCTCTAGCAACTGTGCAACTCGGCTTTCCGCAACCAACTGCTGAAACTCATTTGCCAAATCAGCTGATATTTGCTGCATGTCTTCAGCGACCGGGCCAAGGAAATGAAAATAAACGGTTTGACTATCGAGCATCGGCTCGACATCCAGCAAAACTGAATCTCGATCCACTTGTAAAAATGCTTCCACGGCTCGCGGTGTAAACTGCTCAGCTAGTTTCTTCAGCTGTTTCTGAAGATAGAGATCTTCGGCTGCAGCGGGGCGCACAATTTGGCCATCAAACTCAGCGGAGTAACTTTCCGCATCAAACCGCGTCTCAGACTCCGCCAATACTACCCCCAGTTCCAGACCACGGGTCGTACGACAAAGCACTGATTGATCGCGATGCAAATGCGCACCGAAGACTGACCGCAATCGTCCAACTTGCCCATGCACTCCCAATCGCACCAAATAGGTCAGTAACCGAACCTCATTTTCTGTTCCTTCGCGACCCATAATCTCTGAGCCAATCGCTAGGGAACCCTGGGTAGTTTCCATACCGCAGCCCTCTTCGCTAGCAGCTGGGACCCTATCGTCTTGGAACTCGTCCGGCATACATCTTCCTGCTCAATGAACTAGACTGCTGAAAAGATTGGCGCGAAGAATCCGAACATGAAACTCATAGGGAAATGGATGACGCCATTAAGAAGGATCCTACCTGAACCGACTGCAGTAGGAAAGCTCCGCTTAATTAACTATACAAAATGGAACCTTTTTTTACCTCGGTACACGACCATCGTCGGTTTCCGATGATCCATATTTAGAGTACCATTGCAGGTCGGAGTGGCACCCGGAGTTGCCTGATATCCATACGATGCTTCTTAAACAATTCGGTGATGAAAGATCGCCCAATGATTGAAAGAAACCCAGCTTCAGATTCACGTTCCACGATGTCCTCCAATGCAAAATGGTTGGCCTTGGCCGATGACGTACTTGCCGGTTACAAGGTTACGACCGAGGATGCTCTGGAAATTCTCCGATCCCCAGACGATCAGCTTCCCGAACTTCTGGCCGCCGGCAATCGACTCCGATACCACTACTTTCGCAACACCGTCCAGTTGTATTTTCTCGTCAACGCGAAGAGCGGTCTTTGCCCCGAAGATTGCAATTACTGTTCACAATCCAAGATTTCAGATGCTCCGATTGCCAAGTATCGCTTGATGACTCCCGAGCAATTGCTCGATGGCGCAAAGGCAGCCGCCGAGAGAAAGTCGAAAACTTATTGCATCGTACTCAGCGGTCGTGGACCGAACGAACGCGAAATCCAAGCGATCGAGAATATCGTTCCACAGATCAAAGATCAGTTCGGCCTCAAGATATGTGCTTGCCTCGGATTGCTCACACCCCAGCATGCGCAACGCTTAAAAGCCTGCGGCGTCGATCGAGTCAATCATAACCTCAACAGCAGTGAAAACTTTTACGAAAAGATCTGCTCGACACACACTTATGCAGATCGCCTAGAAACACTGAAGCATGTCCGCGAAGCAGGACTCGAACTTTGCTCAGGTGGTATCATCGGCATGGGCGAACAGCCCGAAGATATCGTTGCGATGGCTCAGGAACTGAACGAACTTGGAGTCGAATCCATTCCGCTCAATTTTCTTTACGCTATCGATGGTACACCTCTCCAAGGAACGAACTACCTCAATCCACGCGACTGCTTGCGAGCTCTCACGATGTTCCGCTTCGTCAATCCGGCCGCTGAACTCAGAATCGCTGGCGGTCGCGAGAAACATCTACGCTCTCTTCAACCGCTGGGACTGATGGTTGCCAACAGTATCTTCGTCGGTGACTACCTGACCACCAAAGGTCAATTACCTCAAGAAGATTACACCATGATCGAAGACCTCGGCTATCAGATCACCGGTCACGTCGAAACTTCGTCACATACTGAAGCGGATGCTCAATCCTGCGGCACCGACTGCGGAAGCAATAGCAGCTCCGGATGTTGCCCAAACTAAGACAATAGAAGCCACAGAAAAATACATCCATTTGTATTTCGTCACCTAAGTTACGATTGGGGTTAAAACTCTTTTGCTATAACGAGCAACTGATCTCTCGTTCCTAAACTCATCGACTGAAAAGCCCGAGCGAGTAGACCGAGATAGAAGACTGCGACTTTCGTTTTGAAATTAGGAAAATGTTTCTATGCGATTGTGCCGCTACTCGCATGCATCGGTCATATCTGTTGGCTTATATCTCGACGATAGTGTCGTCCCTTTGCATGAAATCGCAAAGCTCGCAGGTGATCAACTGCTGCTGCGCGAAATTGAAAAGCAACCAGATTGCATGGAACGACTTCTATCCCCCAGCGGAGATCTTTCGCTGCAAATCCAACGTTGCGTAAAAACAATCGAGAACCTTCAAGGCTTAACCAAGATTCCGAGCTTCGAAATCGGTTTACTTCCTCCGATTGCCAATCCTCCAAAACTATTACTCTTGGCTGGAAACTATGTAGAACACATTCTTGAACAGGGGGATCTAGCGGCGGAGCGAGCCAATACGTTCCCCTATGTTTTCATGAAGCCGGCCGCCACTACGCTGCGAGGCAGCCATGCGAGTGTCGCTATTCCTGCAAACTCTCCCAACAAAATTGATTACGAGCTGGAACTAGCAGTCATCATCGGTAAAGAAGCTCGCAACGTCTCTGCCGACCAAGCACTCAACTATGTGGCGGGCTACACCATTATCAATGACCTTTCCGATCGCGGCTTTCGCCCAAATCCATCTCGCCAGGAACGTCCGCGTGACAAATTTTTCGACTGGCTACATGGCAAGTGGCACGATGGTTTTTGCCCCTGCGGACCATGTATCACAACCGCCGACGAAATCCCTGATCCTCAAGCCCTTAAGATGACGCTTTCGGTGGATGGCAAAACCCGACAGGATGCCTCAACATCTTTGCAAGTCTTCTCGGTTGCTGAAGTCGTTAGCTTCATCTCGAGCATGATGACTTTGTCACCAGGAGACATTATTTCCACCGGTACACCCTCTGGTGTTGGAAATGCAACAGGAAATTATCTGAAAGCTGGTCAGCGAATCGAAGCGACCATCGAAAAAATTGGTATCCTGGTAACGACAATGGTGGCCGACAGAAAATAGCTTCGCAACTTGGACGCCTCTGAGAAAGTATCAAATGCGACGTTTGTCGACCTACCACTATTCGACCTAGCCATACTGGAAACTGAATTTGTCCAACGAAAACGATCCGCTGCATTGGTATTCCTATCCTGCTTTTTACGATCTCGGATTTCGTGATGAGACAAAAAGCGAAGCGGACTTCTTTGAAGCAGCGTTTGCCAAATACGTTCAGGGAAACGTAAAGACATTACTTGAGCCAGGCTGTGGTTCAGGAAGATTGGTGGTTGAGATGGCCGCACGAGGCTACGATGTCACCGGATTTGATCTGAACGTTGACTCTCTTCGTTATCTCAAGCAGCGACTGAAGCGGAGGAAGCTCACCGCCGATGTAAAACTCGCCGACATGGCACAGTTCTCTTTTGGTCGCATTTATGATGCGGCGTTTAATACTTTCAATACCTTCCGTCATCTTTTGGATGAATCGTCTGCAGTGAATCATTTGAAGTGCGTTGCTGAGCATGTGCGCACTGGAGGGATTTTTATCCTCGGCTTTCACTTACTCCCACCAGATGCTGACCCGATCGACTGCGAACGCTGGAAGGCTCGACACGGTAAGACGGAGGTCGTCTACACGCTGAGAGTCCTCAATGCAGACTCGAGAAAACGGATCGAAAATCTTAGAATTTCAATGCTGGTCAAATCACCCCAAAGTACACAAAAATTGCGAGCCGAGTTTCCTCTGCGCACTTACAATGCAGCCCAACTTCGCAAACTTCTCGCCCAAGCTCCGCAGTGGCAACTCTGCGACGTTTATGACTTTTGGTACGACATCTCGGAGCCGCTTAAGCTCGACAATAAAATAGCGGATACCGTCCTGATCCTGCGCCGCCGTTGATGATTTGATCTATTCTTTTCTTGCATCGAAAGCATGTCGGGACTGAAAGCTTCTGGATTCAGAACCACGGAAATATAAACTTTTTCTACTATCTCTCGACGATTGCTTTATTTTGCCTTTGAACGGGCTATCTTGTTCTTTGTGCCGCTTTGCTATTTAGGTTCCCGCCACCCGATACTTTCCACTAAAGATCCCAACATGCTTTTTCAATACGTTTATCGCTGGCTCTCTGCTTCTCCGTATGTCGCAGTAATTTTTTTCCTAAGCGCAGTTAGCCTTTCTGAGCTTGCGATTGGCCAGACACAACCAGCAGTTACCGACCCTGCCTACACCTTGCAGGGCGAGTACCAGAAAGGGGAGCAGGGGATTCAGGTAGCCGCTTTGGGAGAAGATGTTTTTCGCGTCAGCGTTTTCAACGGTGGTTTGCCTGGCGCAGGTTGGAATCGTACCGCGATTCAGGTACAGGAGTTGAGCCTTGATGAAGTTGAGGATTTCCTTAAGGATTCGGCCATAAAGAAAATAACACGAAGCAGTCCAACGCTCGAAGCCGCTCCGCCGAGTTCCGCAGTAGTCCTTTTTGATGGAAGCGAAAGTTCACTGAAGAAACACTGGGCTGATGGAGCAAAATTAGCTGAAGGAAAGTACCTGCAAGCGGGAGCAACAGGCCTAGACAAGTTTCAAAGCTATCGACTGCACCTTGAATTTCGAACACCTTGGATGCCTAAAGCATCGGGGCAGGGGAGGGGTAATAGCGGTGTTTATCATCAAGGTTGCTACGAAACACAAGTTCTTGACTCTTTTGGTTTTGATAACGAAGGCAACACTTGCGGAGCCATTTATGGAGTTAAGCCAGCCGACTTTAACGCAGGTCTGCCACCGATGGTTTGGCAGACCTACGATGTCGAGTTCACTGCCCCTTCGTGGAACGCAGCTGGACAGAAAACATCGAATGCTCGACTCACCGTTTGGCTTAACGGCATGCTCATTCATCGCGACACGGAGGCGCCAGGACCAACGACTGCTGCACCATTGAAGGAATCTGCGGACGGCGGTCCTATCTATTTGCAAGACCACGGCAATCCGGTGCAGTATCGTAACATCTGGGTTTTGCCACTCGATGCATCCGCCAAAAGCCTACGGCCGCACGTACCAGGTTTTGAACGCTTTGCCACGATTGTTTCTTCAGCGGATGAAGTCGCTGAAGCGGGGCGTCTACTGATCGGTGAACTCGCTTGTCAGAACTGCCATAAGATCCCTTCGGTGGATGGATTGATCACGCCCAAAGAAGCTCCTTTACTCGCTTCGGCGGGAAGTCGTTTACGATTAAGCTACTTCAGCGAGATGCTGGCAAGTCCGCATCAATCCAAACCTGGCAACACGATGCCCGATTTATTGCATGGCGGAACGGAAGCAGATAAGAAACAGGCATTGGAGAAACTTACCGCATTCCTCAGCACTTCCGGAAAGTCACGTCACAATGCTCGCATCACAGACGACAATGCCAAGCGAGGTGAAGAGTTGTTTGGCAAAATTGGCTGTGCTGTCTGCCACGGCTATCCCGATGGTCGCATGGTAACTGCAACATCAGTTCCCCTACCTGATCTTTCCAAGAAGTATGTATGGGATGGATTAACATCGTTCTTAAAAAATCCTCACAGTGTGCGTCCCGCTGGACGTATGCCGGCGATGCACTTGAACGAGGAAGAAATTCGCGATTTAGCGAGCTATTTACTCAAAGGTTCGGAACCTACTCCCAGCAACCCCAACGTTCATTTCAAAGCGTATCTGGGAAATTGGAACAACCTGCCGGAATTCGAAACACTGCAACCGGCAAGCGAAGGAAAATGCGAAGGTTTTGATCTCACCGTTGCGGGACAAACGAATAATTTCGCGGTTCGTTTTGACGGATATATCAAGATTCTTAAAGAAGGACTCTATCGTTTTCATTTAGGTTCTGATGATGGTAGTCGACTACTGATCGACGGCAAAAGCGTCGTTGATGTCGATGGCATCCATCCTCACCAAACACGCAGCGGTGAAATCGCCTTGAGTGAAGGGACTCATCGTGTCCAAGTTGATTACTTTCAAGGTGGTGGTGAATGGACTTTGCAGCTGGATTTCGAAGGACCAAACCTTGGCCGCCAATCGATCGAAGGTTGGCTGCAACTTGACCCGAACTCTAAACAAGTAATTGCGGAACAATCGTATGACCCTGGTATGATCCGTGAAGGGAGCATTCTGTTTACAGAGCTCGGCTGCGTGAAGTGTCATCAGTGGGAAGGTATCTCCGCGTCGCTCGTCATGAAGGATCTTCCTGCTGTTGAAGCCTCAAACACACAGCGAGGTTGCCTTGCCAAGCAACCGGCTCCTAATGCACCGAATTATCGCTTGACCGACTTTCAGCGTGAAGCAATCGTTGCTGCGATTGGAAGAAAGCAATGGGATACCTCGGCGGAATCGACCAGCAAACATATTATGGCCAAACTGAATTGCGTCGCCTGTCACGCGCGGAATCAATGGGGAGGTCCAGAAGCAGATAAGCTGGAACTCTTCACCAGCACCACGCCTGAAATGGGAGAGGAAGGACGTTTACCACCGCTGCTTACCGGAGTTGGCGACAAGCTAACCGAGGGCTATCTCAATCACGTGCTTCGACAAGGCGATCGACAACGCCCCTACATGCTGGTTCGCATGCCACAGTTCGGAGAGGCAGCAAAGGATCTCGCATCGCATTGGATAAAAACCGATTTAGTTGCTGAAGAAAATCCCAAGGCGACAACCGACGCTTCTGAAGAAGCGGAGTTTAGACTTTTAGCTGCTGGAAGACAGCTGTCTGGAATCAAGGGCTTGGCGTGTGTGCAGTGCCATACCTTCGGCGGTGAAAGAGCGCTGGGCATTCAAGCGATCAACTTACTGACGATGACGCAGCGCCTTCGAGAATCATGGTTTCGCCGCTACATGCTTGAGCCGACACGCTATCGACCAGGCACCCGTATGCCTGCCAGTTTTCCTGAAGGCAAGAGTGTTCTGACGTCCGTTTTTGATGGCGATGCAGACCGACAGATTCATGCGTTATGGAAGTATCTTGAGCAGGGAAATCGAGCAGCAACACCCGAAGGACTGCAACGCAACCAGATAATTCTAGAACCTAAAGATCGCCCCATCATTTATCGCAATTTCTTTGAGAGCATGTCGGCCCGCGGAATTGCGGTTGGATATCCAGGAGGCTTAAATCTCGCCTGGGATGCTGAAACGATGAACATGGCATTGATTTGGCATGGGCAATTCATGGATGCGAGTATGCACTGGCGGGATCGAGGTGTCGGGCGACAACGGCCGCTTGGTGACCATGTCCTGTTGCTTGAAAAGAACGCTCCGATCGCCCTGCTCGAAAAAGAGGATTCGCCTTGGCCGCAGTCGACCCAAAAAACAGAAGGCTACTATTTCCAAGGCTATCGATTGAATGCCAAGGGTGAACCTTCTTTTCGTTACCGACTTGGCGATATCGAAGTACTCGACTTCCCTACTTCTATTGCCAAGAACCAGACAGAACCTGCGTTGCAACGCACACTCACGCTCAGTGATAAATCAACACTCTCTGGGAAGCAGAATTGTTATGTACGTTTGGGCATAGGAAATAAAATCGAGCCCGCAGGAGATGGTCGCTGGAAAGTCGACAATCGATTTGAGATTCGCGTCCCTGCAAATTTGGCATCCGCAGTGGCGATTCGATCCTCGGAAGGAAAACAAGAACTGATGGTCACTGTTGGTAAATTATCAGCCAACGCGAAAGAAATATCCTACGAGATCCATTGGTAACGAAACAAACCGTCGGACTATCTCACGTTTTGTATTGCTCTCGAAATTAAAAAATTAAAGTCTTTTAAATAATCAGGTAATGCGTAACTATGCTCGACTTGACCATCAATAAAGCCAACGCTTCTGTTCCTCGGATACTCGGCTGGATATCAGTTTTGAATTCCCAAACATGCCGCTTTCTAGTAGCGATCGCATTTTGCCTAGCGCTCGGAACCAATCTTTCCGCGCAACAGGAAGCCAAGATGCCAGCCGAGGGTGACTACTACAAGATCGTTTCTTTCGAGGTCCCTGAAGGTGTTGAACTGGAGGCGACTTCATTTCAAAAGCTTGAGGATGGACGCATGGCTGTTTCGTCGCGACGCGGCGAGATTTGGTTGATCAACGATCCATTAGCGGACAAAGTACCTGCCGCAAATTTCAAAAGATTCGCTCATGGACTTCATGAACCTATCGGCATGACATTGAAAGATAACTGGCTCTATGTAACTCAACGACCAGACGTTTCAAGACTCCGTGATAGCGATGGCGATGGTGAGGCGGATGAGTTCGAGGTGGTCGCCGATGGCTGGCAAATCACGGGTGATTATCACGAATATGCGTTTGGTTCCAAATTTGATCGCGACGGAAATATTTGGGTCGCACTCTGTTTGACAGGCTCATTTGGTAGCGATGCACTTTATCGTGGCTGGGCAGTGCGAGTATCACCCGATGGGAAAACCATTCCATCGACCAGTGGAGTTCGTTCACCAGGTGGTGTCGGCATGAATGCAGAGGGAGATATTTTCTATACCGACAACCAAGGTCCTTGGAATGGCACGTGCGCGCTGAAGAATCTTGTGCCAGGAAAATTTGTAGGTCACCCCGGTGGATTTCGTTGGTATGACCAGGCGAAAGAGTGGATGGGAAACAAGCCCGCCGAGCCGAAGGATGGGAGTCGCTTTGTGGTCGAAGCGGATCGCATCCCAGAATACGAACCACCTGCAATTCTCTTCCCTTACGGCAAGATGGGTCAATCAGCAGCCGGCATCACCTGCGATACTACAGATGGAAAATTTGGGCCATTCACCAAACAGATGTTTGTAGGCGATCAAACTTTCAGCACGGTGATGCGTTGCTATATGGAAAAAGTGAAAGGCCATTATCAAGGTGCCTGCTTCCCCTTTCGTGAAGGATTTGATTCAGGTGTTGTGGGTTTGGAAATGCACCCTGAGGGTAAGATGTTTGTCGGCGGCACCAATCGCGGTTGGGGATCGCGAGGTGGGAAATCGTTCTGTGTCCAGCGACTTGATTGGACCGGTAAAACACCTTTCGAAATCTTGGAAATGAAAGCTCGTCCTCAAGGGTTTGAACTCGTCTTCACGCAACCGGTTGATGCGGCGACTGCGGGGGACATAGGATCCTATGAGATGAAGTCTTTTACCTACATCTTCCAAGGCGCTTACGGAAGCCCGGAGGTAGATGCGACAACTCCGAAGATCACAACTGCCAAGGTTTCGGCGGATGGTCTTCGAGTTGAATTGACGGTCGAAGGTTTGCAGCGAGGCCATATTCATCACCTGCGATCCACAGGGGTTCGGTCAAAAGAGAACCTTCCGCTGCTTCACGGTGATGCCTACTACACACTCAATTACATCCCTGAATCGTGATTGGGCTCTTTCATGATGCTCCGGAGCATCAACTTTTTACGCCATTCATTTCGTCGCCGGGTCGTTCTTTTGGAAGCTCGTCGCTGTGTGTCGAGTGGATATCGGTTTGGGTTCTTGCTTGCCAGCGTATCTCCGAAAACTATTAATCTTTACCCAGCTACGCCTCCCTTAACGAAGCTACTTCAGAGACGACGTTAGTGCGAGAATCGTTACAAACAGACTTTGCTTGCGCCCAACTCCCCGGTTTTCCTAGAAAAACTTCTCTCATTGACGGTTGGCGGTTCTTTTTTAACAATCGAGGGACTCTTTCGGAGATGAGCCTGCGAATTTCGCGGTAGAATTAGCGTGGGACGTCGATCCGAGGTTACTTTTTCAGCAGAGCAGAGCGTCATGAACATATTGCAATCGCAGGATCCTGCCATTTGGGCCGCCATCGAGGCGGAGATGCAAAGACAACAAGATGGCTTGGAAATGATCGCTAGCGAAAACTACACCAGCCCCGCCATCATGCAGGCCGCCGGTAGCGTTTTGACCAACAAATACGCCGAGGGCTACCCTGGAAAAAGATACTACGGTGGTTGTGAGCATGTCGATGTCGTGGAGACGATTGCCATCGATCGTGCCAAAGAACTTTTCGGCGCTGAAGCAGCCAACGTACAACCCCACAGTGGCTCGCAGGCAAACACGGCTGTTTACTTATCCTGCTTGGAACCAGGCGATGTAGTACTTGGCTTAGACCTAGCGCACGGCGGTCACCTAACGCACGGTATGAAGCTAAACATTTCTGGCAAGCTCTATCGTTTCCATAGTTATGGGCTCACGCAAGATACCCACAGAATCGATTTCGATCAGGTGGCGCGACTCGCCTCGGAACACAAACCGAAACTGATCGTCGCTGGCGCAAGCGCCTATCCGCGTGAGATCGATCATGAGAAATTTGCGGACATCGCACGACAATGCGGTGCGAAATTGATGGTTGATATGGCTCACTATGCGGGACTTGTCGCTGCTGGCGTGCACCACAATCCTGTAAGCTGCGCCGATTATGTGACAACCACAACCCACAAGACACTGCGTGGGCCACGTAGCGGTTTGATTCTCTGCCGCGAGCAGTACCTAAAGGACATTAACCGCAGTGTCTTCCCGGGAATCCAGGGTGGTCCGTTGATGCACATCATCGCTGGCAAAGCAATTTGTTTCGGCGAAGCACTCAGCGACGACTTCAAGGCTTACGGTCGGAGCGTGGTTAACAACGCTCGTACGCTGGCAGAAACATTGGTCCGAGGTGGCTTGCGTTTGATTAGCGGCGGAACCGATAATCACCTGATGTTGGTCGACGTCACCAGTCTTGGTATCGGTGGCAAGTTGGCTGAAGGCGTGCTGGATCATTGCGGAATTACGGTCAACATGAACATGATTCCGTTTGATACACGCAAGCCGATGGACCCCAGTGGCGTACGCATTGGTACGGCAGCTCTCACCACACGTGGCATGGGAACTGGTGAAATGCAAACCATTGGGAATTGGATTATTGATGCTCTCAAGCACACCGACGACTCCTCTCTACACGGTAGAATTCGCGAAGATGTTCGTGCTTTGTGCAGCCATTTTCCAGTGCCAGCGGCCGCTCTGAGTGCTGTTTAAATTTCGAAAGCCGCCCTGTAAAATCGCTGGCTGTATGATCTTGATGCCTCGAACGTGAGATTTGCTGTGTATAAAATCTTGATCGCCGATGACAACGCTGCCAACCGTGAATTGCTCGAAGCCTACCTCGCTAGTTTTGAATGTGAGATAGAAATCGCAGTCGACGGTCAGGATACACTCGCCAAAGTCGATACATTCAAGCCCGACTTGATCTTGCTCGATGTCATGATGCCGAAGCGAAGTGGCTTTGAAGTCTGCCGCGAAATCAAGTCGGATCCCGTGAAACGGAAAATCATGATCTTGATGGTCACCGCGCTCAATGAACTCGGAGATATCGAACGAGCTGTCGCTGCTGGCACTGATGACTTTCTTTCAAAGCCGGTCAATCGAGTCGAACTGACCAAGCGTGTCGAGAACATGCTGCGACTGAAAGATACCGGTGATGAACTCGAGCGACTCCGCAATTACATTCGCGAGATGGAAGAGCAATCTCCGCGAAAAAAATAAAGCACCTGCTCAAGATGCCATAAATGCCATAACGCGCTTAAAGGCTAAGCAATCCCTGCAAGACGAATAGTCCAAGATTATCTTTCGATCGCCTTTCCATTCGTGACTCAGTTGAGCTGAGTCAGCGATCGATTAGATCAGTGGCCAGTTATAGGCCTTTCGCAGCGTGTCGCGGATCGTATCAGTAAAGCTCTGTAGTGGAAACGGCTTACTCATCACTTCGACCGTTGGTATCGATTTAGCCGTCATCACGATTTGATCATCGAGCCTTGCCGACATGAGAATACAGGGAAGCGAATCAAACCACTTTCGAACCTGAAGAATGGTATCCAAGCCACTAAGTTCAGGCATGTGCATGTCCAAAACGACCAGATGAAAGGTCTGGGCTCGCACAAGATTCACCGCTTGGCGACCGTTAGCAGCCAGCGTCACGGCAAACCCTCGCCGCTGCATCGCTTCTGCGAGCGTTTCACGAAAGTCGCGATCGTCGTCAGTGATTAATAGTTGTGGTTCGGTTTCCATAGTCCCAAACTACCCTGAGCAAATTCCCCGTTCCTTAATGGCAGCCTAGCATTCCTATCTAACCCTTTCATGCAAACCCCATTCCCCTCTAATGTATCATGGTTATTTTTTCACTAAAAGACAGTATTTTACGATTGGGGGACCTGGGAGGGCGAGACACCACCCCGAAAGATGTAGGCCTTTTGGCGCGGACAAGGTTTTTTTGGGTAATTCGATGCCATACAACAAGAGAGCGGCAGAGGGGAACCAATTAAGTCTTGCGGGTTCGCCTGCCGATCATTAAACTCTTGCGTTTTCCGATGAAAGTCGCTGCGTTCCTGCGGCGGATATGGGTTTAGGAGTTTCAGAAGTGGTTGCCGGTCATAAAACAACCTACATGGCAAAGCCTGGTGAGGTTGAGCAAAAGTGGTATATCGTGGATGCCAACAACAAGGTGTTGGGTCGCTTGGCGACTGAGATCGCCACGATTTTGATGGGTAAGCATCGAGCTGAATACACTCCCCACGTCGACACGGGAGAGTTCGTTGTTGTAATCAACGCCGACAAGATCGTGATGACCGGACGCAAGTTCGAGAAGCGTCACTTGACTTGGTTCACCGGCTACACCCGCCAGCGTCTAGAAAGCTACGGCGATCGTTTGGAACGAAAGCCGACCGATCCGCTTTATTTTGCAGTAAAGCGTATGTTGCCCAAGAGCAAGCTTGGCAAAGACATGCTTGATAAGCTGAAGCTTTACGCCGGCACCGAGCATCCTCATCAAGCCCAGCAGCCGATTCCTTTGGAAATTGGCTAACATGAATTTGCACTTGTGAGTCGATAGCGACTCCCTGAAGAGCGAACAACAAAACAATTACCCCAATCATTTTTAAGAGATAGCGACAGATATGGTGCTTGCGAAAGTTGACAAAGTTAGCGGTGAAGCTCTCGGAACTGGTCGTCGTAAGACTGCAGTAGCCCGTGTTCGCGTGAAGGCTGGTAGCGGAAAAGTTACGGTCAACGACCGTCCTATCGACACCTACTTCCCAGATGAAATGCAACGCCGGCAGATTTTGCAAACTCTTGAAGCCGCTGGGAAACTGCAAGGTGTGGACGTCGATGTTCGCGTCGCCGGTGGCGGCCAGAACGGCCAAGCAGGGGCGATCCGAATGGGTCTTGCTCGCGCATTGTGCAGCTTCGATAGCGAACTGTTTCCTGCGATGCGTGATGGCCACTTCTTGACTCGAGATTCCCGCATGAAGGAACGCAAGAAGTACGGTCTGCGTGGTGCTCGTCGTGGAACTCAGTTCTCGAAACGTTAATCCGACCCACTGTAGAAAATGCTCAAAAGAAAGGCTGGCCGCAACGCCAGCCTTTTTTATTTAGCGGGCGAAACATGACAAACGACCTCAACTATACTCGCACGCTTAAGCTTGAGAGCGAAGCGGCAAATTCACGGCCGTGGGATAACAACTAGCCGGAGTGCTTCTTCAGGTCAAACGCTTCCTCGGCGATCATCCAGGGAATCCCGTTGACGATCGGGTAGAACCACCTTCCCTCAAGGTCGACCAAGCCTCCTTCTATCGCATAAAGACACGAACGTCCGAGTTGATTGAGGAGCGATTTACGTTGCTGAGCGGTACGCAAAAGCGTCAACTCTTCTTCGCTTGCGCCTCTCAATCCCGAACCGGTGATGGGGCACTGTAACACTGCCAACCAAGATTCGATTTGCATTGCTCTCCCCTTAAGTCGTAAATCCTCTGGAACCGTAAATACTGGAACCGCAAATAACGAAAGCTGGCGAAAAGATCCAGGACAAACGGCTCGACCTTTCACACGTTCATCCGGATGAACGGATGTTTTTTTAGGCCAACCGATTCCCTTCCAGGCTTTTGACGTTACAATCCTAACTTGTGCAATCGAGTTCGTTGCACGCTTCATCCACTTTTTCCACTCATTCTATCCCTTATTGGGAGGTGCTTCGGTGACTTCCGGCAGGTTTTTATTTACGAGCGAATCGGTCAGCATGGGTCACCCCGACAAACTGGCTGATCAAATTTCCGACGGTATTTTGGATGCCATTCTTGCTCAGGATCCAGGAAGCCGTGTGGCTTGCGAAACGATGGTGACAACAGGTATCGCGATCGTCGCTGGCGAAATCACGACCAAGGCAATTGTGGATTACCAAACCGTAGTTCGCCAAGTGATCAACGACGTTGGCTATACCGACGACGAATGGGGAATCTGTGGCAACACCTGCTCGGTGATGGTCGCGATTGACAAACAAAGTCCAGACATTGCGGTCGGTGTCAACGACGATGATAAGTCGGGCAAGGATATCGGTGCTGGTGACCAAGGCTTGATGTTCGGCTACGCCTGCAACGAAACACCAGAGTTAATGCCTTTGCCAATCGCTCTGTCACATCGCATCACGAATCGCTTGACCGAAGCTCGCAAAAATAAAGAAGTGAATTGGCTGCGTCCGGACAGCAAGAGCCAAGTCACCGTCGAATACGATGGCAACCGTCCAGTGCGCGTAGACACGGTGGTCGTTTCGACTCAGCACAATGAAGATGTGTCCCAAGAGGAAATCCGAGACTTTGTGATCAACAAGGTCATCATCCCTTCGTTACCTAAAGAACTGAACAAGGGAGATATCAAGTTCCACATCAATCCGACCGGTCGCTTTGTGATCGGTGGTCCTCACGGCGACTGCGGTCTAACCGGTCGCAAGATCATCGTAGACACTTACGGTGGCTGGGGTCGTCACGGTGGTGGAGCTTTCAGTGGCAAGGATCCAACCAAAGTGGATCGCAGCGCAGCTTACATGGCTCGACATGTCGCAAAGAATATTGTTGCTGCCGGTTTGGCGGATCGTTGCGAAGTGCAGTTGGCTTACGCGATCGGCGTTAGCGAACCTGTTAGCGTCCATATCGATACCCAGGGAACTGGCAAGGTCGCTGACGAGAAGATCGTTGATCTGGTTCGAAAGAACTTCAAACTTACCCCTCGAGGCATTATCGAGTACTTGAATCTCCGACGTCCGATCTATCGCAAGACGGCCGCTGGTGGCCATTTCGGACGCAACGATAATGATTTCACTTGGGAAAGCACGGAAAAGGCAAAGGAACTGGCGAAAGCCGCAGGCCTCTAAGACCTCCCTGCTTTCACATTTCTCCCATTTTCATGATACTACAAAGCTCCTTTCGAACTTTCGAAAGGAGCTTTTTCTTTTTGACACTGCTGGTGATTGCTTAACCAAAGCGCGAGCTAACACGTTGGTTCCATCGGCATTAAAAGGTTCGACTGATGTCTAAGCCATCTGCCCATTCGCCTGATCGCGATCGCCAAAAGTGGGTTTACCTAGTTGTCAGCGCGGTTTGGTTGAGTCTAGCTCTGTTCGTTCTGATCTCCATTCTCAATAACGACAGTGCTGCAGCATCAACGAATCCACAATCTCCTTTAAGCTTGCTACTTGCTCTAGCCGCAACAGCAGGACTATGGGCATTGCGTTGGTCTTCCTTAGCCTCCCATCTGGAATCCTGTGAGGAAGCAAAATCGATTGCGGCATCAACTGCCAATCTATTTAATCCCGCGCAGATTTCGCGTTCGATCCTTGGAACCGACTTGCGATTCAAACTTACTTGGCTTCTTCAATCCATTGCTACTCTTGTGCTGGCGCTGATGATCTTTACACAGTGGCGTCCGCTTATCCTTGCATTGTTTTTTACTTTTTTACTTGTGGGAGTGGAGATCCTTTGGCTGCTTTGCCGCTTGGATCAAGCCTTGCTTGGGGAGAGTCAATCACGCCTTCGGAATGACGACTCGCGAGCGACTATCGACAATCAACAAGAACTTATTGCTACAAACCGACAACTCGAGGCTTCCGATGATACCGTGGAGCAGCAGGAGAAGTTAGCGGGAAGCTTTGCAACAACGAAGGAATACGAAGACCTTCAGTCTCTGCGCGAAACCTTGGAACGAGAACGGTTATCGCAAGTTGATGACGAATCGACCGATGTCGACCAATCAGAAGATGAGTCAGAGAGTCAACTCGATAAGCCCTCTCGATGGCAACGAGACTTTCGCGATCGCGATGGGCGAGGCAGAATAGAAGGTGGAGTCCATTGTGATTTTTCACAAAGTATGGATAGCCAAATCATATCCATTGGTTTTGTTCCCCCATTTACATCTCGTCCCGAACTGATCGCTGAATGCGATGCAGAGGACTTTTATGAAGTTAAGATACTGCAATCTGGTCCGATCGGAGCCAAGATCGAGATCCGTCCATTGGCTTCAAACCAAGAAGAGAAACCAAGTCACGTCGAATTGATTTGGGAAGCCACCAGCCTTTCGTAGGCCACGGGGATGTCGGCACTCGCATCTGGCCGACTCCTTCTGGCCCCAAGCAGAGACAAGTTCTCGCATCTGCCAACATGGGCCTTGCAGACGTAACGCAGCGCCGGACGCTTCGTTCGGACTTTTACTCAATCCGCAACATATCCCTCGGATATCGCGTCATTCACTTATCGCTTTGCTGCCTTCACTTTTGATTTTCTCCGTATTCCCGAAATGCCCTTGTCGAAGTGCGTGGTATGTTTGAAGGCCAAGCTCCGCGCACTTTCTGTCATGGGCCAGAAATGATTCCCAGGCATCTAGGAATGATTGCCATGACCGTTACAACCGGACTTAGGCGATGTCGTTTTCGTTTTTCCATTTTGCTGACAATCGATTTGATCGTTTGTTCCTGACAGGCGACTCCGAACTATGGCTGATGATCTCCAAAACGAACTTAAAAAATACCGCCAGGAGCATTTGCTGCAGTTTCGAGATAGCTTAACGGTCGCAGAACGATCGGAGTTAGAGCGGCAAATCCGCGACGTTGACCTAGCAATGCTAGAGCGGCTCACTAGTGGCTCGGATCACGCTCCAGACTGGGCCGATTTGGCTGCACGAGCGGTACCACCATCAGCGATTCGCTTAAACGATTCATCTCCAGCGATACAACCTGCGGCAGCACTGGCGGCGGGAGAGGAAGCGTTGCGAGCTGGACGAATCGGCATGATCTTGGCCGCTGGAGGGCAGGGTACACGTTTGGGGTTTGACCATCCCAAAGGTCTTTTTGCCATTGGCCCACTGAGTGGACGAACCCTTTTCCAGATGCATGTGGACCGCTTATTGGCGATGTCGAAACGTTATGGTGTTCGTCTCGCACTCTTGATTATGACTAGTCCAGCGACAGATGCTGAGACACGTGACTATTTTCATCGCCATCAGAATTTCGGAATGAGTCCGGAGGATCTGGTTATTTTTTGTCAGGGCTCCATGCCCGCTGTGGACGAGGCGACCGGCAAGATACTGCTTTCGGCAAAGGGAGAGATTGCTCTGAGTCCCGATGGCCACGGTGGACTCGTTGCCGCTTTGCATCGCCACAGTTTACTGCGCTGGTCCAAACAGCGTGGTATCGATCAATTTTTTTACGCGCAGGTCGACAATCCATTGGTACAAGTATGCGACCCGATGTTGATCGGCTATCACCTGTTGGCGAAAAGTGAAATGACGACTCAGGTTGTCAAAAAACGCTTTGCCTTGGAAAAGGTTGGCAATGTCGTTTCGATTGATGGAAAAATTCAGATCATCGAGTATAGCGACCTACCTTCAAAGTTTGCTGAGCAGACACAAGAGGATGGCTCGCTGAAACTGTGGGCCGGAAATATCGCCGTGCATCTATTCGATATCGATTTTCTTCAACGTGTGGTACAGTTCGCCGATGGCTTGCCGTTTCACCGAGCCCGAAAAATTGTTCCATTTATTAATTCCTTAGGCGAACTCGTTAAACCCGAGCAACCCAATGCGATCAAGTTCGAGCGATTCGTCTTTGACCTTCTGCCGATGGCCGAGCGTTCGATTGTCGTGGAAGGAAATGCTCGAGAGGTGTTTGCACCGGTCAAAAACGCCAACGGTGCTCCCACCGATACCCCAGATGCGACCCGCGCTGCCCTGATGGCCCTACATCGGGATTGGCTACGGCAAAGTGGATGCCGGGTAGAAGACTCAGTGGCTGTGGAAATCCACCCCTCATGGGCCCTTGACGCTACCGAGGTTCGCTCCCGAATGACTCAGCCAATTTCGCTGGTGAGCGATACCTACTTTGCCTAAGCACCCTCTCTACTTACCGACGAATCCGGTATGATGGGTGCGAGAGAGCGGCAAAAAACCACTACTCGACAGACATTGAATCAGGAAAATGAAGTTCAGTTCTCGCAATGCCCCGGGCGATACACTGGGGCAGGAACTAAAAACGATTTTTCACTCAATCGCCAAATCAAATCAGCCAAATCAAGTCAATTGAAGAATAAGATTTCGTAACAAGGGAAGTCTCTAGAATGCTTCATGCAGTAATCATGGCGGGTGGTTCGGGCACTCGATTTTGGCCCGCAAGTCGTCAAGCTCGGCCTAAGCAGTTGCTGGCGATGGTCAGCAATCGAACCATGCTGCAATCGACCTATGATCGTTTGGCAGGCTTAATTTCAAGCGAGCACATCCTGGTGCTGACCAATCATCAATTGGTTGACGAAATCCGCGTGCAACTACCCGACATTCCCGCAGAGCATATCGTCGGCGAACCATGCAAACGCGACACAGCTCCTTGCATCGCGCTGGCAGCTTCACTTGTAACCCAAGCCGACCCTGAAGGGATCATGGTCGTAATGCCGTCGGATCATGTGATTGAAACCAAGGGAGATTTTCAAAAAGCCTTGCAAAGAGCGGCAAAGCTCATCGAACAAAAACCTTCGCGCATCATTACCTTTGGTATTCGACCAAGTTATCCAGCGGAATCCTTCGGTTACATCCAACGTGGGTCGGAACTGAGCGAAGGGGTATACGATGTGACTTGCTTCCGTGAAAAACCGAATCTACAAACCGCTCAGCAATATGTTTCCTCCGGGGAATTCTACTGGAACAGCGGTATTTTTGTATGGAAAGCACAAACAATTCTCGATGCTCTCAAAGAGTTCGAACCAGAGATGTTCGCGCATATCGAGAAGATCGCTGGTTCGATTGGCACCTCGCAGTTCCCTGCGGTGTTTGCTGAGGAATTCCAAAAGATTAAAGGCAAGTCGATCGATTACGCCGTGATGGAACGCTACAGCGACGTGCTTGTCATGCAAGCTCCGTTTGCATGGGATGACGTGGGAAGCTGGCAATCCCTTGCTCGCCTTGGACAAAGTGACAGCGATGGCAACACCTCGCAAGGCAAGTATCTCAATATCGATTCGAAAGATATGATCATTCGGTCCGAAGGCGACCACTTGATTGTTACCATCGGCATGTCCGAGACAATCGTCGTGCACACTCCCGATGCAACTCTTGTTGCTCCTAAAACCCAAGAAGAACGAGTGCGCGAAGTCGTCAAACGACTTGAAGCCGGCGGCATGTTTCGCTACCTATAAGTTGCATGGGACAAGATCGCAAACAACCTGAACCTGACGAACCTGAAAAGGAAAGCTTAATTTCCTCTTCTCCGATTCCCATTGAGCCCGAGGGTGGAACGACAGAGAAGGTTAATCAGGTCTTCGCTGACGCGACCAGTGACCCCTCGGACTCAATCCCCAGTTATGGACGCTTAGCGGCAATCGATTACGGCACCGTTAGAATGGGCATCGCGGTTTGCGATCCAAGCCAAACCTGGGTAACCCCGTACGAAACCTGGAATCGTCAACCACAGCGGGAGCTATCGTACTTTCAGGAGTTGGTCAGGCGAGAATCTTTGGTAGGTATCATCGTGGGGCTTCCGCTTCACAATGATGGCCGTGAAAGCCAGAAATCGCAGGAAGCGAGAAGCTTTGCTCTCAGGCTTCAAAAAGCCGTTCAACTCCCTGTAATCTTGTTCGACGAACGTTTTAGTACGTCCCATGCCCAAAGGCTTTTGGCAGAAACCGGCCTGAGCAAGGCGAAAAAGAAGGCCAAACTGGACCAAATCGCGGCCCATGTCATCCTGGAATCCTATTTGGAATCTTCCCGAAAAGGGAGCTTACCCCCTCAATCGCTGGATGATACTCCGCAAAAAAGGGAACAATAGCCCCTCGAAAGAACTCCCTTTTTGATTCATTACGGGTATTTCGCACGGTTGCTGCACGAAATGCCGAAGCAATGGCAAACAGACGGAACTTTTGAGCCCGCCGTGCGTCTGAATGTCAGCAAACGGGTTGGATTCCAGACAATTTTCAGAAGAAGCGTGACTTCTGAGACTGGGATCGATAGCATAAATTCATACTTCTTTTGGTTTTTGGACATCGCCATCCTGCTTGAGGTAGTGGCGAAAAGCATGGTGTAAATCGTGACCGACGAGTTTTTAGACGAGCTGATCAGCGGTTTCCTAGATGGGGAACTTGAGCCGCAGGAATTGCGGCAGTTGGAGGAAATTCTCCAGCGCGATCCCGAGGCCGCTCGCCGCTTAAAACTTCTGCAAAGTGCACGAGCTGCCCTGTCCCGACCAACAGAACATCATCTCCCTGACTCTTTTGCTCAGCGAGTGCTGGAAGCTGCACGAGCGGAAGCAAACCGCTTAGGTTTACCCGACTCACATCCGATTCGCTTGGGCGAAAGCGGTAACAAAGGACGGCTTGGCTCTGCTTCTTCGGCTCCCGCGACAGTCGTTCTTCCAGAAGTTTCCTATCCGCTACCCTCAAGCCGCAGCGGAAGATACTGGCAAGCGGTCGGCCTGGGAGTCGCAGCGTCGTTGCTGATAGGTGCAGGGAGTTTCTGGTGGATATCTAGAAGCCTTGATTCGGGTCCAGCGCCATTACCCCTAGCTGGAAATGGTACGCAGCTAAACGGAAATCCTGCGAAAGACACCAACACTGAACCGCAGAACGCACCGAACAACACGATCACCGTTAAGCCTGAGACTCAGATGGCTCAGAACTCGGGTGACGCAAAGACGCTCGAAGCTTCTTCCGATCCAAAGAATTCGATTACGACTCCTGAAGATTTAAGTCCATCTACTTCGAAGTCTCCGGTCGAAAACATCGCATCTTCCGATGCAGCTAATAAGACTCCTAAGCTCCCAGCTAATAACGCGACAAATCCGACCTCACCCGCGATCGATTCGCAAGAGATGAAGTCACTGGCCTCCGCCGCTGGCACCGCAGAATCCTTGAATATTCTTATGGTGGTTGATCTTGAGTTGTCAGCTCAGGCTTGGAACGACCGCACTTTTTCAAAGATTATCAACGAATTTGGAATCGCCTACGACAAACCGCTGGTAGCCGATAGCAAGCTAGTTGATCAGTTGGAAGCGAGCAGCTTGGTTTCCGCTGAGGCTCCCAACACGAAAGTGGATGCAGAAGCGGATGAAGTTTATTTTGTTTTTGTTCAAGCTCGTGCAGCACGTTTGGATAGTGCGATTAACGAGATGTATCAAAGAGCGGAAGAATTTCCTGAAGTGTATTTCGATTTGGCAATGGATGCTCCTTGCCAAGATGTTCTGAAACGATTGGAATCAGGTTCTAAATTCGAAGACGACTCAGAGGACGTTTTTGGAATCGCTACTCCGGTTGCTCAGTCAGCCGATGGTTTAGAGGGCTTTGCCTCACACGCTCCTCGTGGCAGACGCGTTCCTCCGGAGCAACGTCAACAGGCGAAGTCTGGTAATGCGGGAGCGATCTCAATGAATCCCGTCTCTCAAGTTCTTTTCGTACTTCGTCGCCCCGCCGGAGCGGAAGGACGACCGTAGCAGCTCTTCCTTGCCATTTCGACCTAATCTGCCTGCGGTAAATGCACCCCATGGAAGTGACAGGGCGTTCGACCTGTTTAGCTCGGTAGCCCGAGTCGAATAAATCTCTTCAGTTGCAAGTCGCGTAGAACGCAAATCGCAATGACTCCATTGATGGGGGATGTGCCATTGCGATTTGGTTGAGCAACGTGCTGAGTCCAGACTATGAGTCCCGCAAACGGTGTATTGCGCAAATCGGGAAAACGCTTTTGGGTTGGAAAGCGTTTTGGCGATTTGCGCAATACACCCGACAGGACTTCACAGCTACTTCGCTTTTTCGATACCGAGCGACTCTAGTTTTGCGGCGAGGTCCTGGCCGTGTGAGGTAGTCTTCACCGCATCATCGATGGCGAGAATCTTGCCATCTTTGCCGACGATAAAAGTTACCCGACTAGCTGTTGGAACACCTCCCTCGCGAGCAATTCCCAACGCCTTGGCAACCTTGCCTTCTGGGTCGCTTAGAATCGGGTAATCAAGCCCGAGAGATTTAGCAAACTCTTTATTCTTTGCAACCGAGTCGCAACTTGCCGTGAAATAGGCAACGCTATACTTTCGCAAAGCTTCTCCATGATCCTTGAAGGACTGACATTCCTTGGTGCAACCAGGAGTAAAAGCACGTGGATACCAAGCGATGATGAACGCTTTTTTGCCAACGAAATCGCTGAGTTTGTATTTTGTTCCGTCAGTACCTTCCATCTCGAAATCGGGGCATTTATCTCCCACTTTGGGAAGACCATCTGCGGCTGACAATGGAGCAGGCACGAACCACAAAAGCCCTGCGAGGAACGGTAAGCAACCAGCGATTCTCTTAACCATTTGTAAACAGTTCATTTATTGAACCTCCAAGGATGATAATGTTCTTTGCTCCCGAAAATAGAAGCACTCCAATTATAGTAGATTCCTGATCATTTTTGTCGCTTGCTCTGATCATCTTACTCGGATGACTTATTCGATACCTTCTGTTAGACTCCCGGGTCGTACCCAAAGCCTGCTCAGATTGCTCCGGTTGTATTTCCGTTTTGATGATCGGTAAATTGCAACGGACGACCTATCCACCTTCAACCTTCGTTCTTACCTAGTAGTTCAAACGATGAATGATTTTTCAGCAGGCGATTGGCTCTTGATGGTGATCGGTGCCTTTGGCATCGGCGTCGCCAAAAGCGGCTTGGCTGGAGTCAGCATGGTACACGTCATCGTTTTCGCTTTGGTCTTTGGCGCGAGAACCTCCACCGGCGTACTACTGCCGCTGCTAATCATCGGTGATATCTGTGCGGTCAAGATGCTAGGACGCGATGTCCTCTGGTCCTATGTTCGTAAGCTACTTCCCCCTGCACTGATCGGCGTAGTGATCGGCTGGCTACTGCTCGATCAGCTCGACGAAAATGTCTTTCGTCCCTTGATTGGTACCATCATCCTTTCGCTGTGTGGCGGGCAACTGCTTCGCATGTGGCGTCCTGATTTGCTTGAGCATGTACCGCACACCACTTGGTTTGCTTGGATGATGGGAATTCTCACCGGAATCACCACCATGCTGGCCAATGCTGCTGGCCCCATTGTTTCGATTTTTCTCTTAGCTATCTCGTTGCCGAAGATGCAACTGGTGGCAACCAGCGCTTGGTTCTTTCTGATTCTCAACATCAGCAAAGTACCCTTCAGTATGAACCTCGGCTTGATCGATAGCTCCACTTTGCTGATCAACGTAATCCTGGCACCGATGATTCCAGTTGGCTTGTTTTGCGGCCGCTGGATCGTTCGCAAAATACCTCAACGATTATTTGACAGCCTGATTCTGATTTTCACTGCAGTCGCGGCATTACGATTGATTGGTGTCTTTTAGAAGGAAGTGGTTCATTTACTTCCTATGCGATACAAAAGTTAATTTAGAAAGTTGTCGGATAGACAACGACTTCGATACGCCGATTCTCAGCACGCCCTATCGCCGTTTGATTTTCCGCTCGCGGATGATTCGTCCCATGGCCAATGGTGAATAGCTGATTCTTGGGCAATTGATTTCTCTTCTGTAGATAGTCCACCACCGCCATCGCTTGAGCTGTTGAGAGTTGCAATGGCGAGTTGAAGTTGCCGCCGTAGAGAGGGCCATCATCTGCATGCCCCTCGATTCCTACTCGTTGCTTGGAAAAATCTGTCACCAACGTTGCAGCGATCGGATCAAGTATGTTTGCGGCGCTGGAATTTAATTGAGTTGAACCCGCTGTAAAAATTTGATCTGCCGGAATACGAATTCGAATCGTATCGCCATCCACTTCTGTGGTGGCTCCCTCGATACGGATTCTCGAAGCGGCTTGCTGAAGCGAACTATTCGCTTGAAAGGAAACGTTGCCTTTCACCTGCGAGCTTTTCACTTGCGAAGAAGCTTGTATTCCTCGAACCGTCGATTGTGCATCTTTGGAGGCTAGAGTTGTCTGCTGCAATTGGGCTGTTACGTCGCCCAGCTGTTTCTGCATGAGATCCGCGCGCTCACGATACAGCTTCTGTTGCTGCTCTGCTTGAGCTAATTGGGTGATCAATTGACGGTTATTATCATCTAAAGCTTGAACCCGCCTTTCCATGTCAGCGACCTGACCAGCTGTTGGGACGGCTCCGAGCAACGGCGTAGCAGAAGCACTCGCACCAGGCTGGGTGGCAGCAAAGGGATTATTGTTACAGCCCATCGCAGATAGATTGGCTACCAACAGCGCAGTACCAACCAACGCATTGAACCACGTGTTTTCGGTGCGGATGCTTTGCGCTGGCATGAACTCAGGCGACTCCAGCAAGGGACTGCGCCCCCAGATCGAATTATCTCAGCGGCTGGCCCTATCATCCAAAAAGACCGCCGAGACTCACTGTTGGACTTCTCAATCATTCGCAACAGTAGGATTTTTCGCGGTTAATCGCAATATCAAACTCGATCCTCCGCAGAGCTCTTGCCAAGCGAATTTCAATCAATATCCAACCGTCTAGTGGCTCGCCGATACACCATACTGCAAATGCCAATATCGAGCGATTTCCTTGGCGCCAGAAATGAACATGTGCCCCTGCGATTGCCCCAACACAATCCCTTCCGGCGGACGAGCATGCGAGTTAAGCACCAGAACCGGACACCCCTGATGTTGCTCGCCAATCATATCAACCACCGCTTTTCGCGGTCGCTGAAAATCAACGTACTGAATATCAAGATGATAGCAAAGATGAGGAAAATACTTCAAAACGCCTTCTACAAAGGCACAATCGGGACAGTAGAAAGCTCTTGCGTCGGCTCCATCGCGGAAATCGGCTTTGAGTAGAAACAAAGTATCTCGATTCATATTTTCCATCCTTTGTATTGGGCGCTGTCGCCTCTGGTTGATGAAAGGTAAAGCACGAAGATCATAGGTACATCCCGATGAAACCGCCCGATTGCTCGACCGATTTTTCAAGGGCTGCCAATCGCTCACGTACCTTTTGAAGGTCACCCGCTGCAATGTAACGATCGAACTCAACCAGCACAGCTCGATGAACGGTTTCACCCAACCATTGCACGATCGCTTGATTGAGCCAACTACAATTTTCTTTCGCTAGTTCCACCGCCAAGTCTGCACGAATCGGCTTGCAATCATTCGAATCGGTAAAGATAGTTCCTTCGAAATGATATTGAACCATGCCGATCGAAGGATCGTTGGTCAAATGAAAGACGCATTTCGCATTGTGCAAGTAATACGAGTTGTGCGTTCCATGTTTTGCGGCTGCTTCATGCAAGCGTCCGATCTTCTGCTCCAGCTTAGGTGAAGCATCGGCTGGTACTCGTACAGATGCCGCATTTCGCAGCGGCAGGCAATCAAAAGTGATTTCAACCCATCGATCCATCGATATCCTCGCTAGGCAAAAAAACTATCGCCAAACGGCCTGCAACCAACCTCGGTCCATTTTGAGGTCAGACAACTTCAGGTCGGGAATGTTTGGAAAACGCTCTTTGACTGAACCCATCAGTGGCGAATCTTTCTGGTCGGCCACTTTATCGAGCAACTTCTCTCGGAAGAGCTTATCGAACTTGCCTTGAAGAAACGCTTGAAGGGTAACGGCCCGGGTACCTCGTGCCTGACGACCGACCAAGTCGATCTTCACATCGCCTTGACGCACAAGCTCTGTTCGACCTTCGACTGTCGTCGGAGCATATGCGGCACGCACGACAAGCGATTGATCGAGAGATTGCTCTTCGCCGCGATCCATCCGGGTAATTCTCACGGTGATGGTGATTAATCCGTTGCGCAGTTCCAATTCGACAGGATGATAGTTCGCAAGGGTAATGGACCAGGGACGTTCATCTTCCGGCCGAGCGAGTTCTTCTGGGACGCGACCCAAGAACTGCTTGGCTAAGGCGGGAAGTTCTTCGCTCTTGATTTGCCTTCCACCCAAAATCGTATCGCCATAATTCATCAAAACAGATTGATGGACACGGACGACCAAATCACCATCTGGCTCTGGAATCGGGCATGCGGAAGGAGCGGAAAGCTGGTAAGGCCTTGCATGATTTAGTGAAAAGACCATTTTGTCAGACGTGGTGTAACCCTGATTTGAGGGTCGACTCAAATCGAGTCGCGTTAAGATCGGAAAGCTATTTCCAGTGAGTTGTCCGTTGGTTTCAGCAAGCTGCTGATCGATCTGCTTGGAAAATTGATCTGCAAGACGGTTCTGCAATCGCTGCTCTCCGATGCGATCCGCCTTAGGCTTGGTCTTAGCTGCACTCTTAACCGCTAAATTGCGGATGAGCTGCGAACGATGAGAGATGGAATCGATGACCGTACAAAAATCGGTATCTACACACACCGGCCCAGCCATCAACCTTTCCCCACCGAGAAGGCCCGACTGCGTTACATTGATCATCCGGCGAGCTTGAACCTGCGCCATGCCGCGCGTGTTCAATTTCACACCTCGGTTGTAGCCGACATTGTTGCTTGAAAAATCTCCGTTGAGCACCAATTCGAATTGAGGATGCTGAGCATTGGGAATCAATCGACACTCAACTTGACCAGTCATCAAACTACAGCCGCTGATTTTGGTACCTAAAATCTCCTCATTCACCGGCGTAACTTCGTGAACAGGCCGTCCAATCACTTGACTAGCAAGTTTCTGATGTACGATCACTTGCATGTTCGCTTGCGAATGCTCATTGGCAATTCGCGCACGCAAATTGGGGGCCTGACGACTATCGTGAAGATAAGACTGAAGCAAACCAATATCTCGCGAACGCTCCAGTTCTTCTTCGAGAGGATGCTTAGCCAAATGCTGATCCAACTCTTCCAATCGACGCTTGAGCAATTCCATCGTCTGATCAGCGTTCTTTCCAAAACGCAGAGCGTGGGACATCTCGCCCAAAGCGGATCGGACTTGCGTGAAGGGGGCGAGTTCCAGACCTGGGTAATTCTGCCGAAACCGTAACTCAATTGCTTGAAAGTCGGCCGCCGATACATCCTCTTTTTGCAGTGCTTCCTTCAGCTTGGGCCAGTGAAGAAACTCGAGCCACTTCGCCCCTTCGACATTGCTTTCGGGACGTAGAAATTGCTCCAATCCGTTTACTGCCGAAACAAGCTTCTGGCGGGCGGCATCAATTTGAGGAAGCTGCCCTGCATCTAGTTCCTTGATTCCTTCTTGAAGACTCATAGTCCAAGCCGACTTCTGATCGTCAACTCCTGGCTCCGCAGCTTTCAAAGCGGCACCAACAGCAGTCGGAATGAATGCGATTGCCAAGCAGGATCGAAAAAACTGCTGCATGGGAGACAACCTCTCTTTATGGTTCCAACAACCCATGAGCGCTCCCATGATATTCGATCGCAGGATTATTCTGTTTCTCATTTTCTTCCGTCCCTAAAGCAAACCCACTCCGTTGGCCATGCCTGCGAAATACCGCCACCTTGGAAAAGGCGAACCGTGGTCGGCAACTGGCCCGCTTACAACCCTGACTGGTTCGCCCAGTTTAACAAGACTTTTCCCTAATTCCCATGCCGATCTAACCAGGTTTACCCCCCTTTTCTGCCTGTTTTAGCCGTTACCATCCAAATCCCCCCCCGGTCAAGCCTTTCCTAACAGTCAAACTACAAACCCACTTTGCCTTAGACCAAGGACAGGGCAATTTCGAAAAAAACCACTTAAGGGGGGTCTGTAAACCGTAAACTGGATGCATAGAAAGAAGATTGGTTCGGGATCGATGTCGAGCCAGTGTCACTTTCCTGTACGGCTTAGAGTAAAGTCCTGGAAAGCTTATGCCAGGGTGCCGCAGCGATTAGAATGGAGGCGTGTCGCGATCAAGGAAAAGGTCGCTGCTCCCACCCTCCACGAGTCCTACCGATGAGCCCAGTTCCGATTGTCCGACCGATCGTGTGGCGTAATGCGCTAATGAATCTGGCCGTGCTTGCTCTGTTTTGTATCGTCGGTTTCTTGCTAAATCGCCAATGGGGCGTTGTGGCTGGAGCGATGTTATCTTTGATCACTTCTTTGAGCCTTCGAGAAATCTTGGCGAGCCACCACCGAAGTGCCATTCGTCACTGTGCAAGCCAACAATGGGCAAATGCCATTGAGGAGTACCAGAAAAGCTTACAGTTCTTTGCCCAATATCCATGGATTGATCGCTACAGGGGAGTGACCATGCTCTCCTCCGGACTCTCTTATCGCGAAATGGGTTTGTTGGGTCTAGGATTTTGTTACGGTCAAATAGGAAAAGGTGATGACGCTTTGAGCACCTACCGCCAATGTTTAAATGAATTTCCAGATAGCCAGATGGCAGCCACCGCTTTGCGACTTATGGATTCCGCCAAAACAGCTTCCGAGAAAATGGAGTGACTTCAAGGTGCTTTTGTTTAACGAACCAGTCATTAAATCAATTCGAATTTGGCGTTACAGCAGTCCAACTCTGCTTTGCCTTGCTATTGTTGTTGCCCTGGCAGGATTTGTTCCAGCGAACGAGCAGGAGACTTTTTTCGAGACGAAGATTCGCCCAGTATTAGTCGAGCATTGCTACTCGTGTCATTCGCAAGAAGCTAAGACGGTCCAAGGAAATCTCCTGCTCGATTCACCTTCAGTGATGCGTAAAGGAGGAGACTCAGGACCGGCAGTTGTCCCGTCGAAACCAGAGGAAAGCCTGCTGCTAAGCGCATTGAAATACGATGCTTTTCAGATGCCTCCCAAGGGTAAACTGTCCGATGAGGTGATTGAGAATTTTTCTAAATGGATCGCCGACGGTGCGTTTGATCCGCGCGTTGACGGAACACCAAATCCCGAGTCCAACGCGGAGCAAAAACGTGAGGCGGCAAAAGCTCACTGGTCATTTCAGCCTGTCAAGAGCTACCCTGTTCCCGACACAGCAAGTGACTGGTCTTACACACCTCTCGATCGATTCGTTGAGCAGAAAGCAAAAGCGGCAGGAATTGCGATCGCAAAAGATGCCGAGAAGTCTGCGTTACTACGTCGCATGTATCTCGATCTGATCGGCATGCCACCGACACCGGAAGAGGTTCTGAATTTTCTTGATGATCACAATCCCGATGCGATAGAACGTGTCGTAGATCGATTGTTAGCCTCACCACACTACGGCGAACGTTGGGGAAGACACTGGCTAGACTTAGCCCGTTATGCAGACAGCAACGGCGCCGATGAGAATCATGAATATCCAGTCGCCTTTCGTTATCGCGACTATGTGGTTCGACAACTTAACGATGACCTGCCGTATGACGAGTTTGTGATCCAGCAATTGGCGGGTGACTTACTTACGACGGATTCGTTAGAAGAACGCAAAGAGAATTTAACCGCAACAGGTTTTCTAGTTCTGGGGCCGAAGATGCTTGCGGAACAAGACAAACCCAAGCTTGTTGCCGACTTGGTAGACGAGCAAGTCGATACGATTGGCCAAGCATTACTGGGACTCACGCTTGGCTGCGCTCGCTGTCACGATCACAAATTCGATCCGATCACGGCAACCGACTACTACGCTCTAGCTGGTATTTTCCATAGCACCAAGACAATGGAGCATCTGAATTTTGTCAGCCAATGGAACACACGTGAACTTCCCGATCCAGTGATCGAGCAACAAATCGCTGCCCATCAGGCAAAGATCACCGAAGCCGAAGCGATGCTCAATCAACTGAATGCTAAGCCGGAAGCTGAACGATCGGAAGAGGATAAAACAGCCATTGAAAACGCCAAGAAAACGGTGGAGCAATTAAAAAAAGATTTACCTGCATTACCGAGAGTGATGGCGGTCGATGAAGCCGCAGTCAAAGTGGTTCCGGTACATGTACGAGGGAATCATTTGCAACTTCGTGGCGAACCGATACCAAGACGCCTTCCTGCCGTCTTGGAAAACACCGTTCCACAACCCCCGATGCCAGAGTCGAAAAGTGGTCGTTATGAATTAGCTCTTTCACTCTTTCACCCCCAGCATCCACTCACTTCGCGAGTGATGGTTAATCGCCTTTGGTTTTGGCACTTTGGCGAAGGTATCGTGCGCTCGGTGTCTAATTTCGGATTAAAGGGGGAATTGCCAAGCCATCCGGAACTATTGGATTGGTTATCGGAAGAGTTTCGTAGGCAGCAGTGGTCGTTGAAGAATATGCATCGCCAAATGCTACTTTCGCACACGTATCGCCTATCGACAGAGGGCGATTCGCAAAGTGTTTCGACCGATCCCGATAATCGCTTCTTCGCTCGTCGTTCAATCAAACGATTAGAAATTGAACCACTAAGAGATTCGATCATCAGTATCGGTGGTAATCTCGATCGCCAATTCGGAGGAAAGGCGACTGCCAGTTATGGAGCAAATTATGCCGAAGATGGAAGAGGCAAAAATGAATTTGATGCATTGCGTAGGACCATCTACTTGCCCATCAATCGTGCTGCATTGCACGAACTGTTTTCTACCTTTGATTACGTAGACTCGGGAGTCTCTGTTGGTAAAAGGACAACGACCGTAGTTCCACACCAATCGCTCTTTTTGATGAATCATCCGCTGGTCCGACAGCAAGCCCATGAATTGGCCAAGCAGCTAGCCGCGCATCCTCTAAGAAATCATCCACTCCTTAGGCATCACGATGATCACACAGCGAAGATTCAGCTTTTGTTTCTTGCTACGATAGGTCGACTTGCCGATGCATCAGAATTTTCACTAGCGTATCAGTTTCATCAATCGGCTTTCCAAGCGTTCGTCGCCAATGCGGCCGGTGATTCAGCCAAAACAGCGGAAGCGGACCAAAATGCATGGACTGAACTTTGCCATGCGATGATGACGGGCAACGAATTCATGTACATTCCATAACACTCACAAACCACTGAGCATTCCCAAAATGTACAGCCACCACTCACCACTGAACCTTCCCTTTTCTCGACGCGTTATGCTGCAGCGTAGCGGTATGGGATTTGGCGCGATTGCTTTAGCAAATCTACTCTGCAACGACTCCGTTTTTGGGAAAACAACCAATACAGAACAAGCTCGAATCTCAGGTTTCACTCCACGTGCCAAACGGGTCATCTTCTTATTTATGCACGGTGGACCATCGCACGTAGATACCTTTGACTACAAGCCACTGTTGATCCGCGACAGTGGAAAACCTCTTCCCTTTGAAAAGCCTCGAATCCAATTTGCTCAAACAGGAAATCTACTTCGCAGCCCCTGGGCATTTCGTCAATATGGTCAATCCGGAGCCTGGGTAAGCGATCTGTTTCCAGAAGTTGGTAAACTGGCAGATGATTTGTGTTTTATCAAATCGATGCATGGATCCAACGAAGCTCATGGTGGTGCATTACTAAAGATCCATACCGGTAGCGATACCTTTGTTCGACCAAGCAAAGGTGCCTGGATCTCTTACGGACTTGGCACCGAAAATAGTAACCTTCCTTCTTTCGTGACGATCAATCCGACGTTGGGTCATGGAGGAGTTCAAAACTTCGGCTCAGCCTTCCTACCTGCTGAGCATCAAGCAACGCGCATCGGATCCAGCGGTGCTTCGATGAATGGAGCAACAATTGCCAATCTCTCTGCACCCAAAGCCAAACGTCTTGACCAACGTCAGCAACTCAATTTCGTACAACAACTCAATCAGCATCAGCTTCAAAAGAATCCAGCCCTCGGTGAACTCGAGGCGCGTATTGAGTCTCTGGAACTTGCTTTCCGAATGCAGATGGAAGCTCCAGAACTACTCGATTTGAGTGGTGAATCTGAATCGACTCAGCGACTCTATGGAATCGATCAAGCGCCGACAGCGAACTTTGGACGACAGTGCTTACTCGCACGACGCCTCAGTGAAGCGGGAGTACGATTTGTGCAAGTCAGTCATGCGTATTGGGATCAACACGCGGAACTGAAAGAGAAGCATCAGGAACTTGCCGGGCAAGTGGATCGACCAATCGCAGGTTTACTAAGGGATCTCAAGCAACGTGGCTTGCTCGATGAAACTCTTGTGATCTGGGGAGCCGAATTTGGTCGTACTCCCACGGCCCAGGGTGATAACGGCCGCGATCATAATCCACATGCTTTCACTTATTGGTTTGCTGGTGGTGGCGTTAAGCCTGGTATTTCCTATGGCGAAAGCGATGACTACGGTTTTTATGCGGCCGATCGCAAGGTTCATGTCCATGACTACCACGCGACCTTGCTCTACCTGCTAGGGTTGGATCACGAAAAACTAACATTTCGCTACGGTGGTCGCGATTTCCGACTAACCGATGTTCATGGTAGGATCATTCACGATATCCTAGCCTAATCCATGTTGTAGATCAGGTTACTGCATCATTCACAGCCTGCTTCCCTTTCCCTCTGACTCTCTTCACTGATTTGATGAAAGGTCGCTCATGACATCCTTTTCTTGGCTTAAAGACTGCTACCGTTTTTCCTTAGCTCTCTCGATTGGCTGGGTGCTCACTGCTTCACTGCTTACATCATCCTCTCTCGCTGAAGAACCCAAGTCGATTCCGTTTTACATCGGTACGTATACCGCCCGAACAAGCGAAGGTGTGTATCGGTCAGAGCTTGATTTAGCAACCGGGAAGATGGCAACTCCTCAGCTCGTCGCGAAGCTTTCGAATCCTTCCTTCTTAAATATCCATCCAACTGGAAAGTATCTCTATGCCGTCACTGAAAACATGCGAGACAAAGACGGTAAGGGAGCGGAGGTAGTTGCGTTCAAAATCGATCCAACAGGAAACCTCACGAAAATCAACTCACAATCAGCTGAAGGCGATATCCCTTGCTATGTTGGTTTCGATAAAGATGGCAAATATACGATGATCGCCAATTACGGTAACGGTAGCTCCGTTTTATTTCCAATCGCAAACAGTGGTGGACTATTACCTGCAAGTTCCGTAATCCAACACAAGGGCTCCAGCGTCGACAAACAGCGACAAATGGGTCCTCACGCTCATAGCATTCAAACCGATCCCTCTGGACGTTGGATCGTTGCTGCCGACTTGGGTACCGACCAAGTGTTGGTCTATCAACTTAAATCGGCATCGGGTCAGTTGGTCCCAGCCCCAACTCCTTTCGTCGCTCTTCCTCCAGGAGCCGGACCCCGTCACCTAGATTTTTCACCCGATGGAAAATGGGCCATCATCAATCACGAAATGACTTCCGAGGTTAGTCTGGCTGCTTGGGATTCGGAGAAGGGCGTTTTCACTATCAAGGATTCCAAGAGCACATTGCCTGCTGACTACAAAGAACCAGGCAACAGTACCGCTGAGGCATTGTTCGGCCCTGATGGCAACTACGCTTACGTCTCCAATCGAGGTCATAATTCCATAGCCATCTTCCGAGTCGATCGCGAAGCAGGCAAACTTGTTGCTGTGGGACACGAGTCGACTCGAGGTAAGATTCCTCGCAACTTTCGTTTCGATCCAACGGGAAAATTTCTACTCGCCGAGAATCAAGATAGCGACTCGATCCATTCCTTTAGGCTTATTCGCGAAACAGGTAAACTGGAAGCAACTGGCGAAAGCATCACCGTGGGTATGCCCGTTTGCATTCGCTTTATGAAACCGTAGTTGCAAAGCTTGTGTCCACTTACCCGTAACCTCAGAAGAAATGCTTCTCCGTTAACATGAGCAGTTCCGAAAATTATCGTAGTATCACGAATGCTGAAGAGCGCGCTGTTCGAATCGCCGTCGATGCACACAGCGGTCAAATCGATAAACAAGGGATTCCGTTCATCCACCACCTTCTACGTGTCATGCTGGCCGTAGAAGGTTCCGAAGAGAAGCAAGTTGCCGTTCTACATGATCTTTTAGAAGACACCGCTTGGACTCAGTCTGACCTGAACCAAGCGGGTTTCTCCCAAAAGGTGATCGAAGCGATTGTCCTGCTTACCAGGGACGAAACTGAACCTTATAGCGACTATGTTGTAAGGCTTTCAGATAATCCACTCGCGGTAACTGCAAAACTCGCGGATCTCAATGACAACTATCGGTTGAACCGCGTGGCATTCCGAGAACAGCACGCTCTTGAAGATATGCATCGGATTGCTAGATATGTTCTATCTTACGATTTTCTCTGCGGGCGAATGACTCGGGAAACCTATCAAATCCGCATGCAGGACGTGCAGTAGTCACACACTACCTGCGCTTCGTCAATCACACCTTCAGCAACTTCCATTTGCCGACAATAAATCGCGAAGCGAGCAGTATGGCTCGAACAATCAAATCGCTAACCATCGCATACCACGCTCCCTGCACTCCCCACCCGAGCCCGACCAACGCCTCTCCACCCCAGGAAAACGGCAACTCTTTGCATGCCAGAAAATAGGAGAGTGGAATGCGAATCAAAACAAAGCAGATAAACGTAACCAACAGTGGACCGCGCGTATCTCCAGCACCACGCAATGCTCCTGAAAAGACTAAAACGACCGATAGTGGAATCAAACCAACACTCACAATTTTAAGCAGTTGCGAAGCTTGTTGGATCAATGCCTCATCCTGGGATTGAACAAAACAACGAATCACTTCCGTGCTTGAAAAGAAAAATAGCAGCACAGCGGAACTCATTGTTAATGAACACAACAGGCAAGTAATCCAGACAGCTTTCGCAGCGCGCTGCGGCATTTCGGCTCCGAGAAACTGTCCAGTTAGTGTTGCTGCCGCTACTTGAAAGGCGCTACCAGGTGCATAAGCGATCGCTTCAACTCGGATCGCCAGTCCATGAGCTGCTGCAGCCAATGTACCGAGGCTATTGATGATGCCCAGAAACCAGAGATGACAAAACACTGTCGCCATCATATCGAGCCCACCCGGTAAACCAACCGCTAGAATTCTTTTCATTTGCATCAGGTTAGGCTTTAGACAAGATAACTGAAGCCTCAAACCGAAATCACCTCTCAATAACAAGACGATGACAAACAAAGCGCCGGTGAGATACCCCATTGAGGCACCGATCGCTAGCCCCGTCCAACCTAGCTTCGGAAACTCTCCCCAACCGCTGACGAGCACGCTTGCCAGAAGGATGTTTACAAGATTCACAAGTCCCATCACAAGCAAGCCACTTAACGTATTGCCTGCCCCTCGAAAAGCAGCGATACCGATTTGCTGAAACATCATCAAGGGCAACACCGGAATGATCCACCGCAGATATTCGATTGCAGCCTGCTTCGCCTCGGGACGCAATTGAAGAATATCAAGCAAGCGATCATGTCCTACCGCGAATACAAGCAGCAAGCTGAAGGATATCCCCAATCCCATCAACAAGGCTTGATTGGTAACCAAATTAGCGATGTCCCTCCGCCCCGCACCGATTTCGCGAGCAACCACCGCTGTGGTACCGATACTTACAACACTCATCAGTGCAGGAAACATCCACAGCAGGTAGGCCATCTGTCCCATCGCTGCCATATGATGGGTTTCTAGGAATTGACCCGTCAAAAAAGTATCAACCAACCCTACCATCAAAACGAGCAACTGCTCAACGACAACCGGCCAAGCTAATCGAAGGATAGGTTTCAGCAGCGAAGATTGATGGACTAACGAATTGGTTTCAGTCATTCGTTTCTGGTCCAGTCCGCAACGGGTGACGATGTCTCTATACCAAGAGTGTCCTGACGCACTTTCCGAAAGCAATCGCTCAGCTTGGCAATATCTTCACAAGAATGCATAACCGACAAGCTAATTCGCAGAAGCGATTTACCAACCGGTACACTTGGCGGTCGGATAGCAGGTACATAGCAGCCCTGCTCGAAAAGCGATCTTGCTAATTGCATCGTTTTGTTGGGATCGCCGATATAGACAGGGATAATAGGGCTATCACCTTCTCCCACTTGCCATCCCTGTTCAAGCAGTGTTCGCCTCAGATCCATGCTCTTCTTTCTCAGCTCGACACGCTCCTGTTCCATCGACGAAAGTAAATCGATAGCTACGCTGGCCGCTGCAGCAATGGCCTGAGGCATGGCAGTACTAAACATGAAACCACGCCCGCGATGAATGGCAAGTTGTATGAGCGGGTCGGGACCGACCAGAAAGCCACCCAGCCCTCCGAGCGATTTACTGATCGTGCCAGTGCGCACCAAGACTTGATCGATACAGCCTGCTTCGTGACACCAGCCTGCACCGTTTCTCCCGTAGACTCCTGTAGCATGTGCTTCGTCCGCTAGTACTGCGCAGTTGAATCGTGAAGCAAGCTCGCCAAGCTCCCTCACGGGAGCCAAGTCGCCATCCATACTGAAGAGAGTATCCGTAACCAGGATCGCTCTTCTGAATTTTTCACGATGCCGTTTTAGCAGTGTTTCAAGATGATCGATGTCGCTGTGCCGATAGCGATACACTTCAGCGCCGGACAATTGGCAACCATCAATGAGACTGGCGTGATTCAGTTTATCGCTAAAGATAACGTCGCCATGTCCTACTAAAGTCATAACGGCCGCCATATTCGCGGCATATCCGGTAGGAAAAAGAAGAGCCGATTCGGCGTCCTCGAAGTCAGCAAGTTTTTTTTCTAGCTCATCATGGATCGGACCTCGTCCACTTACCAAGGGACTAGCGCCACTTCCCCACCCAACTTGCTCGACAACTTCCACAATGCGCTCAATGACCCGTGGATGTCGAGCGAGATTTAGGTAATCATTAGCACCAAAATTTAAGGCTGCATGACCATTGACGGACATCGAAGCGCCGGAATCGTTGCTTCGATCGTGAACACGAAGAACGCGTCGGCCTCCACGATCGTCGATGTCCTGGAGTTGACCAACCCAGTCCTCGATCCATTTGCAATGGTGAGGTAGCATAACGACTTACTTCTTCGTGACGAACGAAGATCCCCACTTGCCACTGTAAACAAATTCTGAAATCGGTTTACGAACACGCGGTTGCTTATCTCTTCCAGCGAAACTCTCCTGACCCGCCAAAGGTTCACGTGCAACATATCCGATTGCTATCGCCGTTTGCGGAATGAAACCATCAGGCAACCCGTACTCTTGACGCACCCGACTCGGATTGATTCCCGCCATCTGATGAACGTGAAGCCCCAGCAACGTCGCCTGCACACTCAATTGCGACACTGCTTGTCCAAGATCGTATCCATGAACACGATTGGGCGTCCCATTGTGTGTGAACGTCTCCTTGCTGACAGCTAACAGCAGGGCTCCTGAGTACTTTGCCCAAGCCTGATTGGCTTCCATTAAACAGCCTAACATCGTTTCAAATTGATCCGCTTTGGCTCGCTCTGCCACAATGAAATACCAGGGCTGTTCATTATAACTCGAAGCGGACCAACGAGCCGCTTCAAGACACTGAAGCAACAACTCCTGCGACACTGCTCGCCCATCAAAACAATACGGACTCCAGCGTTCCGATATCGCTGTAAAGATTTCGTGATCGGGCTTACCAATTTTTATTTCTGTCATTTGACTTGTCCTAGTAAAGAACGTTTCCGCATGCGCTCGCCGATCTTTTTTGCGCTTCGGCGAGCTTTCCTAGCTATTCTATTTTTGGTTTTTCTGTATGAAAGCGAAAATCATCAAAGGCAATATGTCCCCATGCATCTTCCTTGGCATCGATAACATGAATAGCGATCGTTTTGCCCTGATGCGAACTTAGATCTACCGCGACTCGTTTTAAAATATCAGCGTTGCTGCCCATCGCTTGGAAAATAACAGCCCCAGATTCGGCATCACGAAGTTCAACCGATGTTTTATCTGTGTTGCCCCCCGCAATTAGGAACGAAGCCCAAGGATGAGTAACGCGAAAGCGGCGACTCACCAAAGTACCGGTAGTTTTATCACCGACAAATTTTTCGGTGGCAATCCAATAATCTCCATGCTGTCCGGCAACAAAATCGGGTTTGCTTTGGCGGAAGTATCGGGCATCAGCCGGCTGCCTTAAGGTTGCCCCGCCATCAGCTTGCCAATCATCGAGCGAGCCTTTTTCAAAGTCGAAGTTTAACGCCGTTTTATCGTCGATCGCGGGCCGGAAACCTCCCAAGTCGTCTTGGATAGCAATCGTTGTAGCAGCTACCGGCAGTTGCGAAACAGGTAACTCGGGATTTACTCCCTCGGCAGATTGCATCACCGCAAACACACCTCGTTTGCTGCCGACAACAATATCAGGGCGTTGATCCGAATTGAGATCGAAGACTTGTACCTGCGTGCCAACACCGCTGTTACCGTCAATCACATGCGGAATAAATCGCAAGCCTGATGGTGTTCGCACCGTTTCAAACCAAATCAAAAGCGCCGGTGCATTCTCACCAGCGTCACCACCGTTGTGAGCCCACCAACGCTTTCCAGTAACAATATCGGGAACTCCATCTGAGTTGATGTCGGCGATGTCAACCGCATGAAGTTGCGAAACCGCTAGGCCCGTAGGACTAGTCTCCACCTTATCGGTCATGATATCGAAACGAGTGAAGCGATCTCCTTGAGCATCATCTTTTTTGTAATAGGCTAGACCGTAGCCGTGAGCAGCCAAGCTGGTGACCACTTCATTGCGACCATCACCATCAAGATCTACCGCATGCATTTGCGCGCCACCTGGGCCCGAAAATGCAAATTCGTGAAACTTCCAAGGTGTCTGTTGCAAATCTTGAGGATGCTCCCACCAACCATCTTTCTCCAGCAGATCCGTGCGGCCATCATCATTGACATCACCTATACCCAATCCATGCGTGAATCGCTGATAACCTCGCTTCGGAGTAACCGCTCTAAACGTCCAGGTCTTGGTCGGATCCTCGCCAATCTCGAAATAGCCATTAGTCCCTTGGTAGGCGCAAATCACTTCAGGCTTTCCATCGCCGGTTAGATCTCCAAAGACTGGCGATTCATTGTCTACTGCTGGCATGGTTTCAAAGCGTTGCCATTTTTCCGTTGCTGCCGCGTTTCCACCCGGATTCTTTTGCCACCAACCAGGAGCTCCAGGAAAACCTACGAAAATAACGTCAAGATTTTTATCGCCATCAACATCGTGAGCAAAGGCAAAGAAGTTGTCCGAGTAACCGTTTACCGAAAATGGCTTTGGCTCGTAGATCGCATGCTTTTGGGAAAAGGTTGGACCCCAATAAATCCAGGGTCCAGAAACAATATCACCCTCCCCATCCCCATTAAAATCACCACCGGAAGCACCTTCAGCAAAAAACTCTTGCTGCAGGACACTCTTGCGAAAAATGGGTTCTTTACCCTCGATCGGACTGGCCCAGCCAATTAGCCCAAACATGACAAGCATCGACAAAGCGTTACAATAAGAAGGTCTGTGGTATAATGATCTCAATGTGTGGGTAGAAGTTCGCATCGTCGATAACGGCTTTATCCACCGCCCCCCGCTGAAGAACTGATGAGATTTTGAAACGATTTACGTCTCTGTATCCTACCCCAACTCGCGCATCGCAGGAATCAGTCCCGCTTGCCTCTGGCACATAATAAGGAAGTAAGATGAAAACTTTGATTTCGCTATCGTCATTGAGTTTCCTTTTTCTTTTTGGCTTAGCTTGCTCGCTACCCGAACTATCTCGTGCTCTCGGGCCTCAGCCAACTCCGCAGGGGGAAGAAAAACCGAAAAAGGACGATGCTAAGAAGAACGAGGATAAAAAATTGGAAACTGCGACTTTTGGATCAGGCTGTTTCTGGTGCACCGAGGCGGTGTTCCAACGCATTAAAGGTGTCGAGAAAGTCGTTTCTGGTTACAGTGGCGGCAGGATCAAAAATCCTACCTATGAGCAAGTTTGCACGGGCACGACCGGTCACGCGGAAGTCATTCAAATCCAGTTTGATCCAGCGGTCGTAACTTATGCTGAATTGCTAGAAGCATTCTGGAAAACGCATGACCCCACGACATTGAATCGCCAAGGTGCCGACGTAGGAACTCAGTATCGCTCCGTCATCTTCTTCCATTCCGATAAGCAGAAAGCAGAAGCGGAAAAGTATAAGACCAAACTGGATGAAGCTGGCGCGTTCGATCGCAAGATTGTCACCGAGATTAGTCCGGCAGAGGTTTTCTACCCAGCCGAGGATTACCATCAAAACTATTTCAACGATAACCCCGGACAAGGATACTGCCGAGCGGTCATCGCTCCTAAGCTTGAAAAATTTGAAAAGGCTTTCAAAGACAAACTGAAGAAGTAGTCCATCCGACTCTCGTTACTCTTCTATTTGGAAAGGCTGTTTTACGGAACAGCCTTTTGACTTGCGCCGTAGGTACGGTTTGTAGCACTCAAATGCAAATTCGGCCTTCATGGCGAACATTGAGCTTCTATGGGGATAGCTTCCTCTTTTCCCAAGGTTGGCTCTCCTGGTTACCTTTAGGACATCCTAGGCGCTAGTAGAACATCGCCCAACATTCAGAATAGATCGATGGACCTCACATTTGCAACATCATGACTTGATGGTTGCTCCAGCATACGGTGTGTTTTGTCAGCAGTGGAAAATAGATTAATCCCGATAGATTCCTGGCGAGTGCGTCGAGATTCGATCCGCGATTTTTTATCGCCGACTGCACACACCCTACAAGGAGTTGCGGACTTCAAGTCGGAATGAACCTTGTTTTGATGGTGAGTCCAGCAAATGGTGTGTTTTGTCGGCAGTGGAAAATAGATTAATCCCGATGGATCTCTTGCGAGTGCGTAGAGATTTGATCCGCGATTTTTTATCGCCGACTGCACACACCCTACAAGGAGTTGCGGACTTCAAGTCTGAATGAACCGTGTTTTGATGGAGAATCCCGCAAACGGTGTGTTTTGTCGGCAGTGGAAAATAGATTAATCCCGATCGATCTCTTGCGAGTGCGTAGAGATTTGATCCGCGATTTTTTATCGCCGACTGCACACACCCTACAAGGAGTCCATTTAACTTTTGTTGGCGCTGACTTCTTGTGCAAGTTGACCGCATGCGGCCTGCACATCACTTCCCATGGAATAGCGAATCGTGGTAAAGATTCCAGCTTGGCGAAGTCGCCTTGAGAACAATTCTCTACGTTCACGTGGAGTGGAATGCCACGCGGCAATGCTAGGAATCGGGTTGTAGGGAATCAAGTTGATGATACAGGGAATGCCTTTGAGGTATTCAATCAAAGCTTCCGCATCTTCCTCTCCGTCGTTGAGATCTCGGATCAGAATATGTTCAATCATCACTGGCCCCTGCTCTCGGAACAATCGAGGGCGATTTGCAATGTCGCGAAGACTCTCATGCAAATCATTCCAGGTGATCTGACGAGTCCAGGGAACCAGTTTCACCCGCTTTTCCGGTATCGCACTATGCAAACTCAGAGCGATCTGGATTCCAGGGAAACGATCGGCCAGTCGAATCATCGCATCTGGTATGCCGACTGTTGAAACGGTGATACGTCGCGGTGGAATGCGGAAGGCTGAAGGGGACATCAACATATCAAGAGCACCATAGAGTGACTCTTCGTTGTGCAAAGGTTCCCCCATTCCCATAAAAACAACGTTGCGCAAGCGGCGATTGGTCGCCCTGGCTTCCCAGGCCGCTAGAAGAACTTGCTCTGCGATCTCATAGGAGTTAAGACTGCGATGCAATTTCATACGAGCGGTAGCACAGAAGGGGCAGCCTGCTTGACATCCAACTTGAGTGGACACACAGACTGCCGTTCTCGATGTCGCAGCGCGAATCACTACTGTTTCGATGCGGTATCCATCGGTGGTTTGTAAAACGAGCTTGGTCGAGCCATCAAGATTTGAATTGTGTCTTTCGACAACTTCCAGTTTCAATCGGCCGAAGTAATCTAGAGCCGCTGTTTTTTCCGATTCGCCTAAACGCTGAAAAGCTGTTTCGAAATCGTCAAACATCTGATACAGCGCGTACCGAGTGCGGCGAATACGATCGGGATCGATTCGCAATTGGCGTCGAAATTTTTCGACCTCTTGCTCATCATGAAACGAAGGTCGCGACAACACTGGAAGCATCGGTTTTTTCGCCGTTATGAAAAAATCCGCAACCAGACTTTATCGTTTGGTTGCGGATAAACTTTATCTGGACCAATTCAAAAGTGAACCTTAGGAGATATCCGCGAGGGCTTGCCGAGCCACCGCAACGCATTGACGAATGTCTTCGACAGGATCCTGTGGGTTTTCTTCATACTCAAGTGACAGCGCACCATCAGCTGGGAAGTTCGTTGCTACCAAAGCTTCGAAGACAGCTTTAACTGGCAAATGACCTTTACCAAGGATCACACCCTTGGTGACATCTTCCATCTTTTCAAAGTCTTTGAGGTGAACTCCAAACAAGCGTCCCTTGAGCAACCGAACAACTTCCACAGGATTTTCACCCGAACGAATGTAGTGGCCAAGATCAGCGCAAGCACCGATACGTTCATCGTGCCCTTCGATCGCGCGCAACGTGTCAATCACTTTGTTGTAGCGATGCTTGGGGCCGTGGTTGTGTATACCAATTCGAATATCAAATTCCTTGACCAACTCATCAAGCAAACCCATCGCTTTAGGATCTGGATCTGCTGAGATATTTCGAATGCCAGCAGCCTTGGCAAATTCAAAAATCTTACGGTTCGCTTTTTGATCCATCCCGAAACCGTTCACTCCGTGCGCTGATATCGTCAAACCAAGATCGCTGACCTTTTTCCGTATCGCAGCAATCTGCTCTGGAGTCGAATCGAGAGGAAACATGCCGCTGTAAAATTCGACCTGTTCAAATCCAAGATCCTTCGCAGACTTCAGCGCCTTGTCGACGTCAAACCCGCGGAGGGAATAGAGCTGAATGCCGAGTTTGAGAGGTGCTTTCGCCACACTTCCAAACGCTTTAGAAACCAAGGGCATTGAAGCAGCAGAGAGTGCCAAACCGGCAGCAGCGGTTTGCCGGAGAAAATCGCGACGAGTATTCAAGGGTGGGACTCCGATGGAGAGACGTAAAAAAGTGGTTGCCGATGAATGTCTAATGGTAACTGAAACAAAACGAAAGGCAAAAGCCCCCCCCAAAAAACGCCACCCTCTCTTTGGGTGCTCGCGCTCAGCGAAGCGGTGCTCGTGCTCGAATTACCCCCGCAAAGCGCCGAACAGTGAGACAAAAAATGATTCGGTTAAAACTATCGTGGACGAACCGGGTACACGCGCGACAACGGGGTCGTGCTCGTGCTCAGCGCAGCGGTGCTCGTGCTCAGCGCAGCGGTGCTCGTGCTCAGCGCAGCGGTGCTCGAAGTGCGGAAGCCGAAAGCCCGGCTCATCTATGGATCTAAGCGAGACGGTTTGGACCGGGATTGTCAGTGTTATGCTTCAATTTCGCGTTGCAGCGTCATTCGAGCACGAGCACGAGCACGAGCACGAATACCGCTACACACTCCATCCTTTGAATCGAAAATGCCTTCTCGTTTCAATCGGTTTCGAGGAATCAGAGGGTACACGCGCGACAACGGGGTCGTGCTCGTGCTCAGCGCAGCGGTGCTCGTGCTCAGCGCAGCGGTGCTCGAAGTGCGGGAGCCGAAAGCCCGGCTCATCTATGGATCTAAGCGAGACGGTTTGGACCGGGATTGTCAGTGTTATGCTTCAATTTCGCGTTGCAGCGTCATTCGAGCACGAGCACGAGCACGAGCACGAGCACGAATACCGCTACATACTCCATCCTTTGAATCGAAAAGCCTTCTCGTTTCAATCGGTTTCGAGGAATCAGAGGGTACACGCGCGACAACGGGGTCGTGCTCGTGCTCAGCGCAGCGGTGCTCGTGCTCAGCGCAGCGGTGCTCGAAGTGCGGGAGCCGAAAGCCCGGCTCATCTATGGATCTAAGCGAGCCGGTTTGGACCGAGATTGTCAGCGTTATGCTTCAATTTCGCGTTGCAGCGTCATTCGAGCACGAGCACGAGCACGAATACCGCTACACACTCCATCCTTTGAATCGAAAATGCCTTCTCGTTTCAATCGGTTTCGAGGAATCAGAGGGTACACACGCGACACTGGGGTCGTGCTCGTGCTCAGCGCAGCGGTGCTCGTGCTCAGCGCAGCGGTGCTCGAAGTGCGGGAGCCGAAAGCCCGGCTCATCTATGGATCTAAGCGAGCCGGTTTGAACCGGGATTGTCAGTGTTATGCTTCAATTTCGCGTTGCAGCGTCATTCGAGCACGAGCACGAGCACGAATACCGCTACACACTCCATCCTTTGAATCGAAAAGCCTTCTCGTTTCAATCGGTTTCGAGGAACCAGAGGGTACACACTTCCTGCTCGTGCTTACGTTCCCACCGCCTGTCGGCTAATTCCCTCAAAATGGTTTTCGCACCAGCGCATCAGGGGACCGGACGCCTCGTGCTCCTCACTAACAACATGCGTCGCGCCGGCAATTATCAATTCGCCAATACTTGCCTCGAATCGGCAGCGTACCAAAATTTTTACTTTCCGATTGAGCTTTCGAATACCGCGAACAACCTGTAACGCAAGTTCATCGGTCGGTATGCAAACGACAACAAGTTCCTTTTCCGAAAGCTTTGCTTTTTCCATAACTCGGACATCGCGTGCATCTCCAGCCAGTGTGGCAATTCCCTGCTGCGCGAAGGGATGTAAATTCACTGGGCTCAGATCGATCAGCACAAGTTCGACGCCTAGCAAATTCAACCGCGTCGCTAATTGTCGTCCGATAGGCCCAATACCAATAATGATTGTTCCATGTGCACTACTGGCGACTTCTCCGATTTTCTTGGGCTTGGTCGGTATACTTTCCGGAACGCGAGTCCACTGAAGACCGAATCTTAAAAGCAAAGGGGTCAGCGTTAGTGTTCCCAACGCGATAAACAGCATTCGATTGTAAGTCGCATCGTCAATAATCCCCGCGCTTACTCCCTCCGCGACCAAAAGGAAAGAAAATTCACCCAGTTGTGCCAACCCCAACCCCATCCCTAACGACGGCTTCCAACCTAAACCCGTCATCCGTAACGCGAGAGCTGCTCCGAGGGTTTTGAGCAGCAACATTCCAATCAAACCAATCGTCAATAACAGCGGCTCTTCGAAAAACGCCAAGGGCCTTAACAAAGTTCCCAATGTCACAAAGAAGACCGCTGCAAAGGTTTCACGAAACGGCAACAGAATTGTGTCGATCTGCTTGGTTAATCGATTGCCACTCAGAACCACACCAGCCGCTAACGCTCCGATAGCCGGCGGTAGCCCTAACGCATAAGCGCACCAACACGCTCCTCCTAAAACACAGAGTGCAAATAACACGACAAGCTCAACGGTTCGCAAATCGACCATCAGTGGAATAACGAGTCGCTGCAGCATTTTCTTTACGACAACAACCCCCACTACGAACAGCACTGATTTCAGTCCTAGCTCCAGATAATCATAGATATCGGGTGGCTGTCCTCCTCCGATGAGCAAAGGCACCAACAACAAAAGCGGTACGAGTGCAATATCCTGAAACAACAAAACACCCAACGAACGTAAACCGTGGGGCGTTGTCGTTTCGCCAATCTCGACCAGAGCACGGAATACCAACACGGTCGAACTTAATGCGCCTGCTGCACCCGCTAATATCGCTGCATTCCAGGCGAGTCCCATCCAGTGCGCGACGATAGTCAAAGGAACAGCAACCGCTAACATCTGCACCGGACCTGCAGAAATCAGATAACGTCCCAACTTGGCTAGTTCACTTCGCGAAAATTCAATTCCGACAGCAAACAGTAGAAACAGTGCTCCCGTCTCAGCCAACAACTCTAATTGATGATCGTCCGCAGGGATCCAGTTCAAACCACCGATGCCGATCACCGAGCCAACCACCAGATAACCTACCAGCATCGACATTTTCAAATATCGACACAGAATCCCAGCGAATAAACCTGCGGCCAATATGATAAGAATGTCGGCGACCAATTGCGAAACGTTCGGCAATTCCACATCCAATCCTTTACAACATTCGCTTTAATCGGCCCACGCAAACAACTCACTCGATCTCTGAATTCATCTGATCGGCAAATCGCGCTTCGAGCTCATTAGACTATCCTCGGAAAATCCGTTGAATTACGATCTCGTTCACCATAACCATTTAGCGAATTTTACGATACCCGATTAGTATGACAGCAAACGGAAATTTTATGCTTAGAAGCCTACCGTTTCACAGCAACTCATTTGCTAGATTTTCTAATCCAATCACTCTCTCAATTGTCGGTTCGCGATACTCCGCTGCGCCGGTCCATGCGGTCAAATTATTTGCTATTTGCACACGGGCACGATGGTGTGTATGTCCGCACAATACATGAAATAAATGGCCAGGAAAGCGATTGGCAAAAGCCAAACAGCACTCACCTATCGTTTTACTAGCGAAAAAGGGTAGCCACTGGTCATCCGCAGGAGCATCGTTGTAGAGACAAGCCTCGCTAAAAGGGGGAACATGGGTAGCAATCAAAATCTTATTCCCTCGACTGCAAGCAGTTTCAAGTTTCGTTGATAACTCTTCGCTTGCTTGCCGAGCCAGTAACGCCATCATTTCTAACACTTCCTGGTAGGTTAATCCGCTATAGTCGCCGATGAGTCGGAAATCATTCAGTCTCACCGTCGTCGCCTGCGCATTTCCGTAAAGGCCATCGGCCCAACCATCGTGCCCAACCAAAACCCAGCCCGAATCGCAAACGATGGGATCATGGTGTGTCAGATAAATAGCATTTGGACTCTGCCTACAAAACGCGTCGATTCGCTCTCGCACTAAAGCAATCGAGCCTCGGTAGTAATCATGATTGCCTAAGACAAAATAGATGGGGAATGGAAGGTAATCGACGATACGCTCCAACTGGAACGTTAAATCCTCCGCTTCTGTGATATCTCCTGTTATCAACAATCCATCGCCCATTTGTTTTTTTATAGATTCCATCCACCGTTCCCAACGCCCAAAAGAGACAAAGTTTAGATGTGGATCGGTCACCCAAATCAGTCGCCTTGTCCCCTCCTTATTCATTACTTTTCTCCTTGGTGAGTTGCAACTTGCTTTGTAATCTTAGATGATAACCGCTGTGCCAAGCGATTAAGCGTCCATTTCTACTAGCTGAACCCATCCCGTTTTTGCATGAGTACTGAGACATCATGACAGAGTCACCTTTTTCCGCTCCTCCACCTGCAACAACTGCTCCCGCAAAAAGCAACACCGCTCTCATCGTGATTGCGATTTTAGGTAGCCTCTTTTTCGGCGGCTTGATCTGTATTGGAATCTTAATTGCCTTACTGCTTCCAGCCGTGCAAGCTGCAAGAACAGCCGCAAGACGAATGCAGAGTTCCAACAACTTGAAACAAATCGGGTTGGCGCTGCACATGTACCACGATACTTATAAGTCGCTACCGCCGGCCTATACGGTGGATGCCGACGGGAATCGCCTACACAGCTGGCGTGTCTTAATCCTACCCTATCTAGAACAAACTGCGTTATACGAACAAATCGATTTATCGAAGCCGTGGGATTCTTCTGAAAATTCGCAATTCCACTCGCAAGTCCCTGTGGTCTACATCAGTCCTCTAGCGTTGCGAACGCCGGAAACCAATAGCCACACCAGCTATGTCGCTATTGAAGGACCTGGAGCAGGCTGGGAAGGTTCCAAATATCTAACGTTTAGTGAGTTCACTAAAGGTCTCTCCGCTGTGGCGATGGTTGCCGAGATTCCTATGGAAAAAAGTGTCTGCTGGATGAGTCCCAACGATATATCTCCTGAGAAATTTCTCGAAGAAAGTGTCAATTCGCAATCTGTTGCACGTTCAACGACTGTCAGTGGAATGGTGTTGATTGCCGATGGATCCGTGCAGAATTTACGCGAAGTATCGCAGCCCGAGACGCTCCAGTCTTGGACGAAGCGAGGGGAGTAGAATCTCGCTTCTTTGTCACTCACTGATTTGTAACCAGTCGCTCGAAAGAGTAAGCAAAGCGCAGGCATCTTGTCTGCGCTTTGCTATTTCTCGAGTCCCAACTCTCGCTGCATCCAGTCTCTTTCAGCCATTTACCAGAGACTTTCGATATCTCATTCCGTTTTGCCGCAATCGAAAACCGAGACGCTGCAGAAGTCCCGCTGTGTTGGGATCAGAGGCATCTGCCGAATAACGAACAGCCGGAAATCGCTCCAGCTGCAACTGTCTTAAGGATTCGCTGAGCAGATAGAGCAAGTGCTCGCGTTCTTCCTCGACAGCAGGCACATCCATCGGCCACAAACGCAGCGGTGCGGAGGCGGATCCGACTAGAAACGGATCATACTGCCAGAATATTACCCGAGAGTGAATACGATTCTCATCCCTCAAAGTCAACTGGAACGCCAACAAATCGGTTTGGCCTAGAATACAGGAGTGCCACCAAGATAGATCTGGCTCACTCAACATTTTATTGACATAGGTTTGCCGACGAATCTGCATTTGGTTGCGGTCCATAGGCTGCCGGTACTGACCTAGCACCAGTTCCCAACCATCGCACTGACTAGCTGGAATGAAACCGAATCGACTCAACCAACACTGCGTCTGCTTTTCCTCAGCGAGCACTCCGAGATTTCCATCGCCGGGTGCGAAGCCCAAATAAAAAGGCACGTCCGGAGGTTCCCCGACAGCGACCATATCCGTCGCACCTTGCTCTAGCGCATATCGCTCAGCCGCAAGAAATAACTGCTCAGCAACTCGATCGGAAGACGCAGAGGGAATAACACACAGCGCGGAAAGGAAAGAACGCCTTTTGGACATATCCGATCCATCAAACGTTCCACCGAACCCAACATGTACAAATCCTTCCACTCCCCTCTCCCCTTCCGCGACTAGCAAACCGCGGGGATCGAAGTACGGTTTCGAAGCCACACAACTTTCGAAAGCTGTGTTGGATAGCGGAGTATGAATACCGCTGTGCGCGTGATGAGATTGCCAAACGGCAACCAATTGCCTTGGGTCGGTGTTCCTGAACTCCCTTATCTCCGTCGACTCCCCCAAAACCACTCCTTCGCTTTCTGCTTCTCTTAACAAGAGCCAATTTTTAACGCTTTCAAGCCATCCAATTGCAATAGCTCTTCTTTCCCAAAAGCTGTCTTACTTCGCATTCCCAGCAAAATCGCCGCTTGACCACATTCCACTTTTTAATGGCTTGCCCTTCGCAACTCAAGATCTGCTAGGACCTATGTCCAGATCGGCTAGATAAATCATCTTTGATTATCTAAATATTCCCACGCTTCGTCGCCCCGCGTTAGACTTTCACAACGCGAATCTATTTCAAACGTCTCCCAGCGGCAAACATCGCAGCTCGCCAGTTGTAGTTTGCCCTCCCCCAAATTCACATTCCACATCAGCCTCGTTCGAATTACTTTTTGTAATGCGAAAGATCCTGTCACGAGCATTCCGAACCGCCGTTTCATAAGCTCAAGCCCGCTTACCCTACGCCAAAGCCACCAACTCCCATCATACAGGACGAATGCTGCTAACTTTTCCTACTATGGCTTTTCATGCTAAGGCAACGGATCGGCAAAACGCCATGAGGATACAGCTTCGCGTGGAATTGCTTCATTCTTTAATTTGTAACGCAGCAATTCGATTGGTAGCGAATTCTCTTGCAGAATTCGATCGTGGAATTGACGATTTGTCATCTGTCCTCCCTGCACCAATTCTTTGTGCATGGATCGAATCTGTAAGCCACCTAGCATATAAGCTGCCTGATAAAGAGGCCCATAGTTTCCCATGATGGATCGCCGCACTTCGGCGGCAGCCGCAGAGCGTTCATGTCCCACGCGATCCACGAGAAAATCGACGCATTGCTGAGGTGTCATTTTGCCAAGATGATATCCCAACGAGAAAACAATTCGAGCGCAGCGGTGCTTTCTCCAAAAGAGCATGCCGATGCGATCCTCGGGAGTCTGAGGAAAGCCGAGATCCCACAATAACATTTCCCAGTAAAGTGCCCAACCTTCAACCCAAAATGGTGTCGAGAAAGCCTCGCGATAAGGACGGTAACGGGCTGTCATATAAAATTGCAAATGATGTCCAGGAATCAGTTCGTGCTGAACAGTGGCCCTAGAAAAGTGAATGTTGTTGCTGCGAAGGCTCATCAACTTCTCTTCATGGGTCATTGTGTCAGTCGGGAAAGAAACCAAGATCGTTGGCCCACCGAGAAAATAAGGACTCATCCGTTGTCGCTCCGGCGACATCATGTCCATCCGCCAACCATGTTGGGCTAGATTGGGAACGGTGACCAAATCGTATGTTTCCAAAAACCTAACGGCTTCCCACGCTAGATCGCGAATCATCTCCGGTTGTTTTCCCGGCTCAACATGCAAGCCTTTTACATGCTCCAGTGCCTTTTTCCAATCGCCGTCGAACCCAAGCTGCTTAGATGCTTCGACACCTTGTTGATCACACCAAGCGAATTCTCGCTCAGCGATTCGAATCAATTCATCGGGTGAATGTGCAATCCATTCGAAAGCGAGCTCTTCCTTTAAAGCCGACTCGCCAATAGGGAAGCCGATGATGGTTTCTTTGTCTTCTTCCGGGACACCCACCAATTGGCGGCGTATCACTCTTCCATGTCCAGCTAATGCTTCCTGCACGCGTTTGATCGGCTCTTCACACCACCACGAATACATTGGGTCATAGCCGGCGTAAAAGCGATCCATCTCTGATACGGTTCGGCGCCAAGCATCAACAATCTCTGCCGCTCGCAAAGCGGCGATCCGATCGATCTTCATTTCTTCTTTCTGTGCAGTGGTCCATGCACTTTGGAGCGACGATGCTTCGTCGATCTTCTTAACGAGCTGATCTAATTGACTCGCCAAGTCAGCGGCTACTATCGATTTGACATTTTCGCGAAGAAGTGCGATTTCGATCAACGAACTCCCATAAGGAAGAAAACTCATCGCCACCGCATCACGATCGGTATCTCTTTTCAATTCAGCCAGTCGGCGCTTTAAATCATTTTGCATCAAGTGATAATCGACCTGCTCATCGATGCTCAGCGATCCGTACTTGACTGATTGCAATTCAACAAGCCACTGCTGGAGCAACTGATGCCGTCGCTCGTGAGTTGCCACATCGGCAGGGACTCGAAAACGGTGAGAGAGGGTCTTCAAATCAGCTTGATACCGATCGATGAGGTCTCGCAGTGTCGCTCCGTTAGCAGTTTTTTCAGCAGCATTGCTGTTGTCAGTTGCAACCGATGCTGGCGATTTACTCGTTTCGCCGGTTGCTGGTGGCGTGGGTGCTTGCTGCGCGGCAGCCAACCGGATGTCACCAAAGATAACGCTGCCCATTAGGACGTAAAACATTACGACAATGAGAAAAGTTGACAGCTTCTCGGGTCTCTTGATCGGGCCTTGATCCATTGGGTTAACCATCTTCCAGATCGACATGGTGATTGGTGACAACATCACAATTCTAAATCCACGACAGTTACGGCTAACGTAACGACCGTCGGAATAATGCTGGAACGAATCTCCAGCCATGCTACCAATCTAGTTAGACCTCCTTGAATCCTCAACCTCCACACAGGACCTAGGAAACTCAACCCATTCGATTTGAGCAGCTATTCCAAAGAATTATTGCGAATCGGCGGCTCGATTAAGACGATCGCGTATTGCCCTTCCGATTCCGCTAGCAGGAATCAACTGGCAATAAATCTCAGTGATTCCCCGGCGGTCAGCCTGCCGAAAGAATTCAAACAAAACAGCCGCATAGTCTTCCGGTGTATGGCATCGACGGTATAGACCAAACAAATCCGCCGCAGGATGGCTCTCTAAAGTCAACATCGCTCGCGTTGGACAGGGGGAAACGCTCAGCACTTCTTGGATCGGTATCACTTTGGCAACCGGCTGATAATGCCTGTGACGTAAACCGGGCGAGTTTGCAGCAGCGGACAGCGGACCTGTTATTTCGATTTCCGGACAAACAACAGCAAGCTGTTCCGGCGTCACCGAACCTGCTCGCAAAAGCCTGGGGTACTTGGATGTACAATCGACAACTGTCGATTCAAGACCTATTTCACAGGGTGGCCCTTTCATCACAGCATCGATCCATCCATCAAGATCCTCTAAAACGGCTTGCCATGTTGTAGCCGAAGGTTTTCCAGATCGATTCGCCGATGGAGCAGCGATCGGGATTTGACATTCCTTCAAAATAGATCGCGCTAATTCGCTTTTGGGAGATCGTACCGCAACGCTATCGAGTCCCGCGGAGATCAGTGAAGAAACGGCTTCGCGTTTGGGGACCACGATGGTTAATGGACCAGGCCAAAATGCCTGCACTAAATCTCGGGCAATCGGTGGCACTGCAGGACTTAGTTCATCCAGTGCTTCGGCGTCCGCGACATGCACAATCAATGGGTTGTCGGCAGGTCGTCCCTTCGCGCGAAAAATATCCGTGATCGTTTCTGGATACCAAATCGCTCCCCCCAGTCCATAAACCGTTTCGGTTGGAAAAGCTACTAACTTACCTCCCCGGAGAAGCTCCGCCGCTTGCGTTACATCGTTAATGAGAACGGTCTTTTTGGCTGATGTCATGAATAGGCGACCGTTTAAATCTTTAACAAAAATCGAAATATTATTTCATCGAAAAGAATGTCGGTAACAACCTCTTCCGAGGCGACTTTGCAGCTATTTCCCAGAAAACTTCCGTCAAAGTTAACCTAAACAACCCATAACGCCAACCCTTTAGACAGGACAAATAACTTTGTCCTTCAAATCCTTAAATTCCTCATTCTCGTCCCAATCCGATCCGATCAACACTGACTAGGGACTATTAGGAATTCGATTGTCAACGCAGATTTATCGGAGCTTGCCGATGGTCGCTAAATTATCTGAACAGCTTATTGCCTGGTACAACAGGGCCACCGAATGCCTGAACCAGTGGGAGGATTATCTCGCCGAGCTGCATCAAGCGTTGGGGTTAGGTAACTGGGAGCATCTTGAATTGCTTTTGGATGAAGGTCAAGCGACGCGAGAAAGCCTTCAGAACCTCGAAAACGAACGTAGAGCCATTTTGCAGGAAGCTCGTGGAAACGGGATTAACTGCTTCTCCTTGATACGGCTAGTAGAAAAACTGCAACTGGAAGATGGCGTAGAGCCTTGGAGAAGGCTGGAAAGACGCTTTCAGCAATGCCATGTCGGACTCTTTGCTGCATGGACGCAGATCCGCTGTTGCGATGAGCATGTCCAAACTTTGCTGCGATTCTTTGCGACCGGCCATGGTGAAGGTGCTACCTATATCCAGTCCGAGCGTCGACATCTTGAAGGAGGCATCCTTGTGGATGAAAACGCATGACAATATTTGGATTCATCCAGCAATCATCCGCTGCGCTTAAAGTCGCGGAACTTGGAATTCAGATTGTTGGAAACAACGTTGCCAATGCCAATACGCCCGGCTACATCCGTCAGGAATTAGTCCAGCAGTCGGCGATTGGAATGAAGATCGGTAACTTTTCGCTCGGTTACGGCGTGCGAGCGACTGGTGTCGTCCAGAAAGTCGATAGCTATCTTACCGAGCGAATGCGAACGGCTCAGAGCGACATGGCCAAGACCAATACACTTTTGGAGAGCTATGCTGAGTTTGAAAATTTCTTCTCGGAACTTTCCTCTGAAGATATCAGCACCTCGATGTCTGAGTTTGCCAATGCCTTCAACGATTTGACGAACCAACCTGGTAGCGATCCCCTCAGAACATTGGTGATCGAACGTGGTAAATCGTTAGCCGGTGAGATTAAAGATAAACGTACCCAGATGCTTGAGTTAAGCCAACGCTATGGAAAGCAACTCACCATCGCCGCAGACGAAATTAATCGCTTAACGAAACAAATCGGCGTTCTCAACACCAAAATTGCTGAAACGGAAGGTTCGATTGATACCGGCACTCAAGCGGTAGGCTTACGGGATGAACGATTAAATCTACTTCAGGAACTTGCCGGATATATCAATATCAAAACCACTGAATCGGAAACCGGTTCCGTTACGGTCTTCGTCGGTGGTGACTATTTGGTTGCAGATGCAAACGCGCGAACAGTAACTGCTGTGCAAACATCTGGAGAGGGTCGATTCAATACCGAAATTATTTTGGACGACTCCCAATCTGCATTACAAATTACAGGTGGTAGTGTGGGCGGAATGATTGAAGCTCGCGACCGCGTTATTCAAGGGACACTGGATCAGTACGACGAATTCACGAAGAATTTGATTGAACGCGTTAACTTCGTTCATTCACAAGGTCAGGGGGCCAAGGGATTCACCAGCGTAACTAGCACCCGTAGCGTCTCTTCGTCTTCAGCCGTTTTGGAGGATGCGGGACTTAGCCGAACCGTTGAGAACGGCAGTTTTCAAATTAAGACGCTTGATGCCAACTCAGGATTAGAACGCACCTACGATATCCCCGTCCAATTAGATGGCCTGTCAACAGACACGAACCTATTCTCTCTAGCGCAATCCATTAGCAACATTCCTGGATTAGCGGCTACCATCAACGACAAAAACCAACTCGAGATCAAAGCAGCTACCAACACAATATCATTTAGTTTTCAAAACGACACCAGCGGTGTTCTGGCTGCCTTAGGCATCAACACGTTTTTCACCGGAGAGGACTCTAGTGATATCGATGTGAACGATGTCCTTAAGAAAGACCCCTCGATGTTAGCTGTTAGCTTGGATGGTATTGGTCGCACGACTCGCAACGCTAATATTCTGGGTGAGATCTTCGAAAGTCCAATGCCGGGCTTTGGCGATCAGACTCTGCGCGATCAGTACGAAGCCCTGGCTATTCGTATGACTCAAGATTCCAATATCGAACAGGGAAAAAACGAGGGATTCAAAAGCTACTTTGCCACCCTTGAGTCGAAGCACCTCGGACAAAGCGGTGTCAACCTCGATGAAGAAGCTGTCAAGCTAATGCTTTATCAAAAAGCCTATCAGGCAAGCAGTCGAGTGATTGCGATCTCCAACGAACTCCTGATGACGCTAATGCAAATCTAAATCAATACCTCGATGACCTCGATGGCTTCAGGTAAGGAAAAACTATCATGATGGGAAGCTTTTATCCGATGACGGCAGGTCGAACGAGCAACCCACAAGCTCGTTTTCGTATGCTGCATCAACTTGCAAACGACGATGCTTCTATTCAGAAATTACAAAACCAACTCAGTACTGGACGCAGAGTCCTAACCCCAAGTGACGACCTACCCGCAACCGTTAGAGCACTTAGTGTTCAAGGTTCAATAGAGCGTAAAGAACAGTACAAAGAGAATCTGCAGACGACGCAAAGCTTCCTTGGCACCACCGACAATACGCTTGCTTCGATAAACGACTTACTGACTGAAGCGCGCGGTATCTCTATCTCCGCAGTCGACAGCACGCTATCCGATGCACAGCGAGACGCAATTGTTGTCGAAATAGGGAATTCCATAGATCGCCTTATGCAATTGGGTAACTCGAAGTATCGAGACCGCTATCTTTTTGCAGGAGGCAATCTCAAAAGCCAACCATTTGTCTCGACCGAGCAAGATGGGGTCGTGTATCGGGGCGATTTCAACAAACTGTATACGACCGTCGACTACAACTCGTCAATCGCCATCAACTCCAACCCACAGGATGCTATCGGGGTACTCTCCAGTGGAATTGTCAGTGAGGCTGATCTTAATCCCGGCATATCTCCTAACATGTTACTTGCCGACCTCAACGGTGGTAACGGTGTGCCAAAAGGCATTATTCGCCTCACCAATGGAGTTAATAATGTTGATGTCGACCTTTCCAACGTGAACGACCTTCAAGATGTGATGAGGGAACTCTCTGGTGAAACCGTAGGCACAAGAGAACTCACTGTAAGTTTGAATCCCAACGGCCTCCGCATTAATTACGCCGATGGATTCGGCGGAAATCTGGGCGTTATCGATATCGGAACTGGCGAAACAGCGAAATATCTCGGTATTCGCACCTCTCCACTTGGAACCGGAACTCCCATTAACGGCACCGACCTTAACCCTATTTTGCGACCCACAACCCCTTTATCGCAATTGAATAACGGCTCAGGACTTGCGCTGGCCGCGGGCTTCAAGATCCAGCAAGGAAGTAAAACGTTTACCATCAATACCGCCTCCGCAACCACGGTCGAAGATCTCTTTCTGGCGATCAAAAGCTCAGGAGCCAACGTTATTACGGAAATCGCAGAAGGTGGAAAAACGATTCGGATTCAATCGATCGAAAGCGGAGTCGATTTATCCATTGGCGAAAACGGGGGAAATCTAGCGACCGCCTTAGGTATCAGAACCTTTGCTGGGAGCACCAGACTTTCAAAACTGAATTACGGTAATGGGGTCAATCTGGTTCCCGATACGGTTAGACCAGATCTTGTTTTCACTCGCTCCGATGGAACTACTTGGGACCTTAATCTCAATGGCGCGATCACGGTAAACGATGTTCTCGACCGCATCAACAACAGCCCCGATAATCCCGCTGGTGCAACGAAAATAACAGCTTCACTTGCAGCCAATGGAAATGGAATCGTTTTAACAGCAACTCCTGGCGCCGAGCCTGTTACGGTGACCAACGGCGGCGGTAGCCAAGCAGGATGGGATCTTGGCCTCGTTCCTAAAGGTGCCGACATCGGAACTCTTGCATCTAGCGGTGGTAGCTTAGTGCTGCAAGGACGAGATGTCTCCGGCGAGGAAGTAGACGGAGCACTCAACACTTTGATCAAACTTAAGAAGGCGGTTCAAGCCTTCGATCTTCCAGAAATCGAACGTTTGACGAATATTGTAGCCAAGGACGTTGACCGCATGGGTCTAGCGCGAGGCGAAATCGGTTTCAGGCAGCAACGCATTGATAAACTGATTATCCTCAACGAAGATCAAACTATCTCGCTCAAAGAAAGCGAATCCAAAGATCTCGATGTTGATTTAGCCCAAGCGATCTCCGATTTACAAGCTCGACAAGCTTCCATGCAAGCTTCCTTGAATTTGATTGCCAGCGTCACCAAATTATCGATTTGGAATTACTTGTAATCGCCTCAGTCCTCCCTGCGCAAATGAAGCCCCAAGTACACTCCAGCAACCATAAAGTCTTGGACAAAAATACGTTCTATTTTTTTTACTACCCAGCCAGCCCCTCTCATCAATTTCTACGGCTCGACCTATTCCTTAGCTTCTCGGGCATACTGTTTCTCGGGCCTACTGTTTCTCGGGCCTACCGCTTCTTTTCTTCCTCGCCCCCACGAACATCTGCCACGTCCTTTCTAGCCCCTAGCCCCTAGCCCCTAGCACCTAGCACCTAGCACCTAGCACCTAGCACCTCGTCTCTCGCCTCGTTTTACCACTTCCCTTCAAGTCCCTACGCTCCTCCAACCGATACAACCATGAAAGGCCGAATTATTTTCAGGAGGATGTTATGCAACTAATGACCACCCGTTTTGGGTCACTTGAGGCAGACCCCAGTGATATGCTGATGTTCCCTGGGGGTTTGATTGGCTTTGAGACTTGTCGCCACTGGTTGCTGCTTCCTGATCCTGCCAGCGAACATATCGCATGGTTGCAGGCGGTTGCCTTAGGACATGTCGCACTTCCCGTGGTCAGCCCACGACGATTCGTACCTAATTACAAAGCATGTGTACCCCGCCGGCAATTGAGCGTTTTGCAGCTGCGAAATACTGATGAGGTATATATTCTCGGTATTGTCAGCAAAAGCAATTCGATGCTGACCATCAATCTTAAAAGTCCATTGGTGATCAATGCGACTCGTAGGATCGGTAACCAAGTGATCGCCAGCGACGATCAGCCTCTTGCCTTTCCGCTTCCTCAACCCAATGATAACGTTCTGGTTACCAAGCAACGTCGAGCTGCTTAGGCGGCGAAGTTTATCGGCTTGTTGTGGTTTGATCGAGCGATCAATGTGGCCTAACCCGGGCTCTACGATGGATGCGACCAGCGTTTGCTACCGGCAGGCTGATCTCGATAGTCGATGTTCTTTGGCTTGAAGGATTGGGAGCACTTGAGATGGCTAATATCGCCGTAATTCTTGCTGCGGCAGGTAAAAGCACTCGATTTGGTGACCTCTTCTACAAAAAGGTTTACGCTCCTCTAGCCAATCGGCCCGTATGGGTTTATAGCGCCGAGTTCTTTAATGCTCGTCCCGATGTAAAACAAATCATCATGGCGATCGATGCCGAAGATCGGGAAATGTTTTCCGAAAAGTTCGCGGGCGTTGCGGCCATGCTCTCCGTCGAAGTGGTGCTGGGTGGCGAACGCCGTAGCGACAGTGTGATGCGAGGTTTGGAAAAGGTAAGACCTGATATCGACCTCGTGGCAGTTCACGATGCCGCACGCCCCTGCTTGGCACCTAAATGGATTGATGCTCTGTTTGAAAAAGCGAGCCAGACCGGTGCCGCTATCCTTGCCGAACCGGTTACCAGCACACTGAAACGGATTGATGAAAAGTCTCGCATTGTGGAAACCGTTTCCCGAGATAACCTCTGGATGGCCCAAACCCCACAGGTGTTCAAAAAATCATGGCTAACAGAAGCCCACGCAAAATTCGGGCAACTCAACGTCACCGATGATGCGCAACTGATTGAAAAATTAGGACATCCTGTCTCGATTGTTCCTGGAAGCGCTATGAACCTGAAGATTACAACCAAGGAAGACCTGCGTCTGGCCGAGCAGGTTCTCAAAGCACTTCCGAAATCCAAGGGCTTCCCGTTTTAGAATCAGTCCTCCGACAGTAGGCTTGGCTGGTAACCATCGACGATCGTCGCCGTTAAACGAGCCTTTTTCTCGGTTGAAGCCATCTTGTGCGACTCCACCCTTGGACGACAATATCTCAGTGTCGTGTTTTAACCATAGACGAGAGACACTTTTTCAGCAGTCGCTTGCATTGAAACACCTTGATGGCGAGCAAACGACAGAGATAGTTTTAAGTACAGTTCGATTTCAGTGGGGATTTACAGGTGCAAGCATCGAAGCAGGACATTGTAGCGGAACTGAATTGGCGCGGCTTGATCCATCAGACAACCGACCAAGAGGAATTGCGAAAGCTGTTATCTGTTTCTAGAACGCTCTACGCTGGCTTCGATCCAACAGCCGACTCGCTCCACGTCGGAAGCTTAATGCCCTTGATGTTGCTGCGACGATTCCAACGCGCCGGCCATCATCCGATCGCGCTGGTTGGTGGTGCTACAGGGATGATTGGAGATCCTAGTGGAAAAAGCGAAGAGCGAAACCTCCTCTCCAAAGAAACACTTCAGAAAAATGTTGAGGGTATGAAAGCGCAAATGAAACGCTTTCTCGATTTCGATGGACCTTGCGCCGCGAAATTGGTTAACAACTTCGACTGGATGGAAAAATTCTCGTTCCTCGATTTCCTGCGCATCGTTGGTAAAAACGTTCCCGTCAATGTCATGCTTGCCAAAGACTCAGTCCGCGCTCGTATTGAGCGAACGGACAGTGGAATCAGCTATACCGAATTCAGCTATATGTTGCTGCAAGCCTACGACTTCGTCCATCTTGCTCAAAGCGAACAATGTGTTTTGCAAATTGGAGGAAGCGACCAGTGGGGTAACATCACCGCAGGTATTGACCTGGGTAGACGAATGCTTGGACAAGAACTCTACGGTCTGACATGTCCACTGCTGCTGACCAGCGATGGCCGCAAGATGGGCAAAACCGAGCGCGGTGCCATTTGGCTCGATGCAGATCGCACCAGCCCCTATGCGTTCTACCAATACTGGATCAATGTCTCAGACGCCGATGTGCTAATGTGCTTACGGTTTCTAACCGAACTCGATGCCCAGCAAATTGAGACGCTGGAAAATTCCCTCAAAAACGAACCGCATTTACGTGCCGCCCAAAAGGCTCTCGCCGAATGGCTCACACGTTTCATTCATGGCGAAGAGGGCTTAAAAACCGCGCTGCGAGCAACCGAAATCTTCTTCGGTGCGGCGATCGAGTCACTCGATGATACTCAATTGCTTGATATCTTCGCTGACGTACCGAGTGGCGAAATGAGTAAAGCAAAACTTGCAGAAGGACTTTCTATCATCGATGCTTTTGTAACAGCCGGTCTAGCCAAGAGCAAAGGAGAAGCTCGGCGCTCGGTCGAACAAGGAGCTGCTTATGTCAACAATCGACGTGTCGAGTCGATCGATCGACAGCTCTCCGAGAAGGACCTCGCCAGTCAGACTGTGATGGTCTTGCGAAGCGGCAGACGCAATTACGCGCTACTGAGATTTGTTTAATAACCTCCCACACTTGACTCTTGGAAAAATACTCTCCGTTATGAATATCCTGCTAACCAATGATGATGGGATTTATGCACCAGGTATCGCTGCCTTAGAGCGTCATCTTCACCAATTGGGGAATGTCCATCTCGTAGCGCCAGCTACCGAACAGAGCGGAGTGGGGCACTCTATCACGTACCTCAGTCCACTGGTTTGTAAAGAAATCTTCGATGGCCATCGGTTCCGAGGTTATGCGGTCGAGGGAAGCCCTGCCGATTGCGTGAAACTCGGCATCAGTCAACTTATCAGTGAACCTATCGATCTAGTTGTCAGCGGGATCAACGGTGGGCTCAATGCGGGCATCAACGTTCTCTATTCAGGCACGGTCGCTGCTGCGATCGAAGGTGCCTTCTTTCAAAAGACAAGTATCGCTGTTTCGCTCGAATACGACCCACACGCCGATTTTGATGCGGCCGCGCAAATTGCCACGCAACTAATCGCTCAGATTCTAAAACAGAAAGACAGCTCTCCGGAACTTATCAACCTCAACATTCCCACAGCTGCACTTCGGGGGATTCGCAATGGCGTTTGGCCAGAGGTGCGTATCGTACCCATGGGTGTCGAACGTTATGGAGATCATTACATCAAGCGACAAGATCCTAAAGGACGAGACTATTACTGGTCTACCACGGATCCCCCACCGCGCAAGACCGAGCACGAAACGGATTTAACCGCGCTGGCGGAAGGCTTCGTCACCGTGACACCCTTGCAATTCGATTTAACCAAATCGCCTCTACTCAGGCAGATGCAAGAGCGTTGGGTCATGAAAGTGCACAACCCTTAGCAAATCTATGGCGCAATAATCACGCAACGACCAATCGTCACTCACCGGTCGTACACTGGAATCAGTAGGCGATATATATATTAGGCGATATATCGAAGATAAAAGAGCAGGCCCGCGATGCTCTTCGCGTCTCGTATTTCTCCCTCGCGTAACAATCGATCGATTTCATCCAACGAGCAAACGCGAGTTTTAATCTGTTCACCTGCTTCCAGAGCGGTCTCGCCCGCGGTTAGGTCGCTAGCTAAATACAGATACATTTTCTCATCGAGAATTCCTGGCGACATGTAGAACTGATGTAGTAAACGTAGTTCTGCTGCCTGATATCCCGTCTCTTCAATGAGTTCGCGGAGCGCTGTTTCCTGGGGTGGTTCAGGTGGCTCCAAAGTTCCGGCCGGCAACTCCAACAGCGTTCGGTCAACTGCGGCGCGATAATTCTCGATCAAACATATTTCGTTAGCGGAAACTTTCGGAATAAGTACGCAAGCACCTGGGTGCCGAACAATATGACGGGTGTGTAAACCACCATCATCATCTTGCTGCTGTACCTCTTCAACTCGAAACCGCAAGGCCTGAAAAAGCACCTGTCGGATCGTTGCAGTTGGCATCGTAATCCCCATGATTTGAAAAAATGAAGATTGAGCAGAATACCGAGTAGCTTCCATGAGCTTGCAAGACGAAGAGGTCGATTCAATATTGTCCTACCTTAATCGTCATCTCGACTAGCAGATGATACTGAGCTTCTAACGAATCGACGAATCCTAAGCAGCTCGACGCTCTGAATCGGATGAGCTATTCAGTTCTGCTGCCGATGGTCGATAACGATACTGCATCAAGTAGGCATCTTCAGGAGTATCCTCATAGAATTCGTGCAATACCGTGATTGCTTTGAATCCCATTTCGCGGAAGAAGAGTTGCGCCTCGAGATTTGTCTCTCGAACTTCAAGCATCACGCGAGTTCGTCGTTGATAAGATAGCTTACTGACCAGCTTTTCTACCATCACGCGACCAACCCCTTGTCTTCGCCACTTGGGATCGACGCAAAAGTTCATGATATGAAGACGAGTCTTGTGGAGTTCGTAAATCATGAAGCCAACGACATTGTCGTCGACCTCAGCGACCATACCGATACAATTGCGTTGGCGAAGACATCGAATGAAGTCATCTTCAGACCAAGGAAACTCGAAGCATCCCTGTTCGATGTCAAGGACCGATGGCATATCGCGACGGATCATCCAGCGAATATGGATGCAAGATGTATTTTTCTCAAGATTCTTCATGCTGGACTCCTTCCGCACCAACACCGTTTCTCTCAACGGCCTTTACCATCCTCGACGAGGCCCATGTTAATTAATTGCGTTAACCAAGCCAAGACGAATTAAAACGCTGCGCGAAGTATCCGATGGCGGTGTAGCAATAAACAAGAATCGCCCATTCTCCACGCGTTTCAGACAACGACAGGATGCGTAAAAGCGTCTGATCTCTGTTTCATTCCAAAGTCGGCAAAAGACTTAAAAGTAACCTTTACCCGCTGAATCTCTTAGGGCCTTTGGAAAAAGAACTTCTCGTTTGCTGATCCCTTGGTGCTTCTATTGATGTGGTGCGTGTACTCGTGGAAGAACCAAGGGTGGAAATCCCATTCGCTCACACACTCAGTCGGTTTTTCCTTGAGTTCCTTAGCCAGTAAGTCACCTCAAAATTGTCCAGACACGCAAACAACGGAAAATGCTGTCATTACGTTTTCTAATCTTCCGGTGACCAATGAGATCGATTTTCCAGCAGCGGATAGAGCCATTTCTGCCATTATCCGAACCATCCCTTTCCTCACCCCGATTGCTACAAGCGGAACAAACCTTTTTTCTTGGGTAGCCTGAACGGTTCCAGCGTTTTGGGGAACGAATTTCTTTTTTGTAAACAAATCAGGTAGGAAGCGGGACGAAGAAACCTTTTGCCTAAGAGTTTATCTTTTCGTACCACGTATTTTTTACCTAATCCGATTTCGACATGTCCCCCGCAGCGGCTACTCCAAGAATCCACAAGACCCATTTGAGATCGCTGCGCGATAAGGAAAGTTCGCGTTATCCCGCGACTTGGTCGGCTACCAATGACAGTCCTCGGTTCCCTTCCCTGCAGCAGTGTGAGTTATCCTTGCTCACTTGGGCTGATTCATCGGCCGAAGAGTGGAACCGTTGGCATCCTGAGTTTTTCATTCAGCTTGATCGATTGGTTCGCAAATCAACACCGCGAAACACAGTTGTATTTTCCGGCCATCGATTGTGGTGGCTCTTATCTTGCGGCGAGGTATCGCTCAACCTAAAGACGCTTCAACGTCGGATTATTCGGCATCTCAACAAGACCGTAACGCCCCAACCGATTCCAAACCTAGAGCACTCCCTCATCGCACAACGTATTGGAAAGTGGAGTGGTTCGACCGCTCATGTGTCACAGGGCTTAGCAGGGATTTTTGCCGACCTTGCCGCTGGTGAATCCGTTTTGGATAGCTTCGCCTTGCCCTTTCGACGACGAAGTCCGAAACAAAAAACGAACTTCGATAAACTCACTCTATCCAAAGCCCCAAAGATATCTTCTAGAACGCAATCTTCGAAGTCATCCAATAGAAAGGGGCGTCGTCGAGACGATCGAGCCTCGTCGAGTGGTTGGATCGCTCAACCGCTGCTAACACCCTTAGGCCAAATCCACAGACAACCTTTTCAAGATATGCTTTCAGCTAGCCATTGATTCAGTCCACCGAGAGGTCGACTGCGTGTGGCTAGGAAATGCGGGAGATCTGTTCTCAATTTCTAAAATAACTTCATCTAGCTAAGTTATTACGTTGCTAAAGATAGGAATAGCAATCTGACTCGCCGCACCCATGTTCGACCGAAAACGCCTTTGTCGAATGCTATCTCAGGATCACTCCATTTTCGTCAATTTGAATTGGCGCTTGGGCAGTTGGTGTTTCTGCAATATCGATCGGTGCCCCTTCAGTGATTGGGCCTGGGCACTGCCAACCTCCTCCGATCGACTTATAAGTTTGAATCAGGTGGACAACGGCCTGCCCCTGGCTGGATGCCAGAGACTCTTCGGTCAACAACAATTGCCGCTGTGTATCGAGAACCGACTGAAAGTTAATAAGTCCTGTACGATACTGCTCGAACGCTAGATCCAGTGCCTGTCGACTCGCCATCGCTGCATTGGAAAGAGCCATCCTTCTTTCTTGCTCTTCACGCAGTGAAATCATGGCACCCAACGTCTCTTCAGCAGCCAGCAAAATCGTCTCGCGATACTTTGCTACCGCTTGTTGATAACGCTGCTCCTGCGCCGCAATCTTATTTCGTATTCGGCCAAAGTTCAGAACATTCCAGCGAAAGGAAGGTCCAACACTATGGGCCAAGCTATCTCCAGTGAACAGCGAATCGATGTTTCGCGAGTCTACCGAAATGACTCCAAGCAGTGTCAACTGCGGATAAAGGTCTGCTTTAGCAACTCCGATTCGCGCATTCTCACGAATCAAGTCTTGCTCAGCCTGCCGAATATCGGGTCTTCGCCTGAGAAGATCTTGGGGTATACCGAAGTTTAATGAGAAGGGAACGTCGGGTATGGGGCCTCCTCCAAGCTGTTCCATGGATCGGAGCGAGGGTACTGAACCTTGAAGCACACACAACCGGAGACACGCTTGCTGCAGTTGCTGCCTGAGCAAAGGAATTGAAGCTTCCGTTGTATGAAATTCCGCTCGACCTTGAGCCACGTCTAGGTAAGTCGTTAAACCGGCAGCTTGCTTCGATTCCGCCAGTTTGACTGCCTCGGATTGTATCGCCAAATTGCGGTCGGCAATCGCTAGTCTGGCCTGTAAAGTTCGGGCTTCTACAAAGGTTTTCGCAGTCTCTGCTGTTAAAGAAACCATCAAGTCTCTATAAGCTTCCGTGTATGCTAGGCGATCCGCGACGGCAGCCTCATTGAGTCGTTTCAGTTTACCCCACAAATCGATTTCCCACGAAGCATCAAATCCCATGGAATTCAATGGGAAAGCACTACCCTGCGGTATAAATGCGTTACCATTTTTACTGAATTGCTTGTAGAGCGATGAACCGGTTCCGAAAGCTTCCGGTTTGTTGGATGCTGCAGTGACCAACTCCATACTTCGCGCTTCTTCAATACGATGGAGCGCTTCGCGAATCGACAGGTTGCAGTTTACCGTCTGCTCAATCATCAAATCCAATTCAGGAGAATTGAATTGCTTCCACCAACAAGAAATCTCGGTGGAGTTTTCCGGAGCCAGAACTTGAGGCTCCGTTTCCCAGTTTGCCGGCAAACTGACCGATGGACGGCAGAACTCGGGCCCCACCTTGCAGGCTGAAAAAGTGATGCAGACTAGTGCAAGCGATAAGCCGCGTAGGAACAACGAGAAGTCGTTGATCCTTTTCGTCTTTAATGCATCGCTTGTACCTAACCTAACCATCTCAGATACAACCAAGTGGGTTACTACGTGGTCGTCAGAAGGCAACCCTTCCAATAAGACCTATCGTCTCTCGGTTAATCGTCCGACCGATTATTCGGGCTGTAGCGTAGATACCGACTCTAGCACAGGTAACGCTCATGCCGTTCCTGATGTTCCGATCCGGTAGAGTCTAACGATGGGACAATATCTGCTTGGAAGGTATGACTTTACGGCATGCAACACCCAAAGAGGTGGTGTTGCGATGGTGACTTTCAACGAAATCATTGCATTTTCATGGATGTAAGGGGATTCCTAAGATAGCTACGGCATAGCCCTTATCGATCGGCATCTTCGATGAGGACGGCTTACAAACTATCAAGACCACGCAGCCGTTAAAGTCAGGCCCAATATGAACTCCCACCAGGACTGCATGCAGATAGCCTGGCATTACCTTTTGAAGGGTAAAAGTTCCTCTGTTGGAATCGACCTTTAAGAGATTGAATTCGCTAAAGTGGGCACCCTGAAGTTCCAGAAGCCGAATAAGTTTTTAAAGAATGGGCACTTTCTTTAAACTTTTTGCTCAGCCTTCTACAACGGCCTAGTCCGTTATCAATACCAACTTCATTTTCGAATTTCTTACCATACTCAAATTTGCTGCGGCTTCGAACTTGTGACATTGCACTCCGTTTTCAGCCTTGCTGGTACCGCATGGATCGCAGCAATTGTTAAAGGACACTAGAGTTGCCTTGTCCTTTCCATCAACTCTTATTCAATCAGAAAGTCGTCCTGCACTTTCTCCCCATTCTAGAGGCGCAGTCTCATTCCAGAGTGCTGGAAATTAGGAGTGATTTTGACGATGGTATCGATTCTTCCTTTTTCTCCGAGAGTTACAACAAACGACTTTCGTCGGCGGAAATGTTTTAATCGATACGCCCCTACACCTATGCAGGTCCAGTTTGCCAATTCGATACCTTTTAACTTAGCGGATTCGTTTGACTAAACGAAAAACGTTTTACGGGTTGCTCTCTAGGTTCCGGATTGAAGTACGTTTTCAGTGGTTGAATTACGCGCCGATTGGAATAACTCTTGCTACAGGTTTCCTTAAGGTGACAAAAAAGAAACGCTCCAAGCCACGACCGCAATTTAGAGTCAGGGATCTAGAACGTCGCATTTTGCTATCTGCGACGTGGGTGGAACCCACCCTTCCCGAAGAAAATATTGCTCCCGAATCTCCCAATACACCGGATGCTTCCTCAGTTGATAACGTTCTAACCCTGATCAACTCTTGGCTCGAGGAATCACCTGATTCATTTCCACCCAGCCTTTTAGATATCCCCACTTCAACGGCTGAAGTATCTCCACAAGGCGTCTCATCGCTGTCGCAATCCGTTGATTCTCTGCAACAGGAATCACAGGATCTATTCACTCCACAAGCAACAGAACCTAATACGGATCGCAATTCCTCGGCGATTTTCTTCGTAGCCGATCCTATTTTCGAAAGAATACCGACGGTCAACGCTCCAGGATCGACGACTGAAAGAGATTTAACAACGATCCAAAACGAGGCGCAAAGTGTCGAAAATCTGATCGGGGACCTAACTCTATCTAAGTACGCAACCTCGCCATTCAATACGCCTTCAGACGAATTGACCAGTCCCCCGTCTGATATCATCGCTCACAACACAACTTCCCCATCATCGTTTGACCTTATATCGCAGGATGGGAATTCTAACAATGATTTAAGCAATGTAATTGGCGTTGCTGAATCCTATTCTCTTCGAGACTTTTTTCAGAATAGCATTGATGGTCAATCTACAAGCTCGGTGGAACGCGATTCATCGATTGCTACAGAAGGATTCGGCAGCGACAACTCCACTGATCCAATCACCCATGAATTAGTCGTCATCGATACGAGGCTGCCAGACTATCAGAATTTATTGTCCGCCCTAGGCGTTGACGGCTCATTGGATCGTCACTTTGATGTTTTACTGGTGGACCATTCCGTCAATGGTTTAGATTACGTAACGGATTTTTTACGCGAATCGAATTACCAATACGATACGATCCACTTGGTCACCCACGGTTTCTCAGGTGGATTGCGATTAGGTAATGTCACATTAACAACTGGGAATCTGACGGAATATGCAAGCCAGTGGGATGTTTGGCGAACCAGCTTGACCGCAGATGCAGATTTATTGCTCTATGGCTGCTCGATCGCTGACAATACTTCCGGCATGATGTTTGTAGAAGAACTTGCCAATCTCCTTGATGTCGATATTGCGGCGAGCGTTAACGCTACCGGTTCAAGTAGCTTGGGTGGTGATTGGAATCTGGAATATCGTTTGGGAGAAACTAGCTCAAATCTATCCATTACCAGCGACCGGGATAAAGACTGGCAACACCTATTATTGACCTACACAGTTCGCGACGACTTCACGACGGCTGCCTACACCAATAATAACGGTACAAACAGTTGGAGCGCTGCGTGGAGTGAGACTGATGCTGGTGGATCGGGTGCGACCACTGGAAACATTCTGATCACCGGCGGCCAGTTGCAAATGCAGGCCGCTAATGCCGCGGACTTAATTTCCCGCCAAGCGAACTTAACTGGCGCGCACTCAGCGACATTGACTTTTAATTACGACAGCACGCTGGATAACAATGCGCTTTCATCCAGCATCACTGTTGATGTTTCTTCCGATGGAGTTAACTGGGTCACCCTTGATACATTTTCGAGGACCTTAAATACTACGGCAAGCAGCAAATCCTTCGATATTACATCCTACATTTCCAGCGGCACGAGTGTTCGCTTTGACGTCGGAACAGCTGCGGCGGGTGCCTTCTATCTCTTCGTCGACAATTTCCAAATCTCCTATGACATCAACACAGCTCCAACCGCGGTGAGCGACACATCGACAGCTGTTGAAGCGGGTGGCGTTAATAATGGAACGGCGGGTACTAACCCAACAGGCAATGTACTGACCAATGATACCGATGCCGATTCTGGCGATACCAAAACGGTATCCGGTGTGGTTGCGGGGGTTGCCGGTAGCGCTAGCGGCAATGTGGGTACGGGAGTGACAGGTACCTATGGCTCGATAAATATCGCTGCCAATGGTGCCTTCACTTACACCGTCGACAACAGCAACGCGACCGTGCAAGCGTTGCGAACCAGCGGCAATACGCTGACCGATACTTTCACTTACACGATGTGCGATACACTGGGACTGACCAGCACCACCCAAATCGTGGTCACGATCCAGGGAGCCAATGATACGTCAAGCGACCTCGGCTGGGTTTCTCCGAGCGGGTCCAACCTCGTGAGCAATGGTAGCTTCGAGACCAACACCGGCGCTTCAAACACCTATACCACTGGAGCGACCGCGACTGATTGGACAGCAATCGGGGGAGAAGGCTTGGAAGCGTGGAACAATGTCTTCACCCCTGCGGCGAGCGACGGCATTACCAAGCTTGAGATTGATGTTGCCGCCGGTCTCAATGGACTCTCCCAAAACATCACCACTGTCAACGGCCAGACTTATCTTCTAAGTTTCGACTTTTCCAGCCGGAATGGCTCGGCAGATGTTGTTGAAGTCTACTGGCGTGGACAACTGATCGAAACGGTTACTACAAGCACCATTGGCTTTCAAACTTATAGCTTCCTTGTGACTGGTTCCGGTGGATCCGATGAGCTGAAGTTCATGGAAACAGCTGCTACCAATAACGGCATGGGTGGCCTTTTCGATAATGTGCGATTAGTTGCGACTACCAGTGCAATCACGATCGCTGAAAACACCGCCAACTCGACTGTCGTCGCTCGGGTAGGTAACCTCGATGTCGATAATACTGACTTGTTTACATACTCACTGACTAACGATGCTGGGGGACGGTTTGCGATCAGTTCCTTGGGCATTCTCACCGTCACCAATAGTAGCCTGCTTAACTACGAGGCATCGACCAGTCACGATGTTACAGTTCGAGTTACCGATACAGCCGGTGCCTTTTTCGACAAGTTATTTTCGGTAGCGATATCAGACGTTGCCGAAGCACTCACCTTGACAGCAGGCGATGACACCTTCACCGACAATGGAGTTACAGAAACTTCAGTCGATGCTAGTGGAGGGAATGACACGGTCTATGCTTCCAGTGGCAACGACAATCTGACCGGAGGTACTGGCACCGATACAATCAGCTACGCGAATGCGACTGCCGCTGTTACGGTAAGCTTAGCCACAACATCAGCACAGAACACCGGCGGATCGGGTACGGATACTCTACAAGGATTTGAGAATCTAACCGGTTCGGCATTCAACGATACTCTCACTGGCGGAACTGGAAACGATATCCTCAACGGAGGAACGGGAATCATTGCCCTCGAAGACTTCACTTCCGGAGCAACTGGCTGGTCGGATAACACAACGGAATCAGCTGCTGCCTACGGAACTTTTCTCGGGCGTTTTGCAGGCAGCGGAGGACTTCAAGCCGTCTCAAAGACCTTTACTTTACCGGCCGGACAATCTGCTGCGTCCTTAGTTTTTGATATGCATCGTATCGATAGCTGGGACGGCGAGAGTTTTCGGGTGTTTATTAATGATTCACAAGTTATTTCATTGTCGCTTTCCCAAGGCGTAAGTCTGACTTCGACAAGCGGATTAACGGGGAATGTCTCATGGACAGCGATTCCACTTACTGGGCTCAGCAATACAGCTTTCGGCGCTTGGACGGATCAGACCATCCGATTCAATCTGACCGTTACATCTCCAGGTACTTCGCTGAAACTTGGCTTCGGATCGACTCTGGACCAGCCTGTTTCGGATGAATCTTACGCCATCGATAATGTTTGCGTCACTACCGGGAATGATACGTTGACCGGTGGTACCGGGAACGATACTTTTGTAATCGACTCAGGAATCGATACGATCACCGACCTAGGTAACGGGATCGATATCGTCAACATCTCGGCGGGCGCGACTGCCAATGCGACTGCCGCAGGAGCCTGGACTGCAACCGCATCCACCAGCAATGCTGGTACAGCATCGATCACCGCCAGTGGATTCGGCATCAATGTCAGCGCGGCAACTGGTGCCTCGGGTTGGACCATCACTAACAGCGGTAATGCGACAGCGGTCACCCTTGTCGGCTCTGCTAACGCCGATACGATCACAGGTGGTAATGGCAACGATACACTCACCGGTGGTGCAGGTGCGGATACATTCAATATCGCTGCAGGTACCGATACGATTACCGACCTCGGTAACGGTACAGATGTCGTCACCATCTCCGCAGGTGCAACTGCTAATGCTACTGCTTCCGCAGCCTGGACGGCTACCGCATCCACCAGCAACGCAGGCACGGCATCGATCACTGCGAGTGGCTTTAACATCAACGTCAGCGCTGCCACAGGCGCCGCGGGTTGGACTATCACCAACAGTGGCAACGCCACCGCTGTAACACTTACAGGATCGGCCAACGCAGATGTGTTAACCGGTGGTACTAATGCCGATTCATTAACAGGTGGTGCAGGTAACGACACCTTCACCGGTGGTGCAGGCAACGATACCTTCAATGTCGATTCGGGTACCGATACCATCATCGATCTAGGTAACGGTGCCGACATCGTAATCATCTCCGCGGGTGCGACCGCCAATTCAACAGCCACCGCCGCTTGGACGGCAGCAGCGTCTACGAGCAACTCAGGTACCGCATTCATCAACGCAAGTGGATTCAGTATCAATGTTAGTTCCACAACGGGAACATCTGGTTGGACGATCAGCAACAGCGGGATCGCAACTGCGGTGACGCTCACTGGTTCGGCAAATAACGATTTCCTTGTAGGAGGTTCTGGTAACGACTCCATCTATGCCGGAAATGGGGCTGACATCATCTACGGGGGAGATGGTAATAATTATATCGATGGTGGAGGTGGACAAGACACGCTTAGCTACATGGCTCACACCTCGGTTACCTATAGCGTTAGTGTAAATTTGAGCGCAGGGACTGTCATCAAATCCGACGGAACCGTTGATACCTTGGTGAACATCGAATCGGTTTCAATGACTTCATATGCGGACACGTTCATCGGTAGCTCTGCCGATGAAACCGTTTATGGTAACGCCGGCGCAGATATCATTTCTACTGGCGATGGCAACGATACGATTTACGGTTACCACCAGTACACGACCGATCCAGGTACGGATGGTGGTGATACTATTGATGCCGGTGGTGGAAATGACGTGATATATGGTCAAAGCGGGAATGACACGATCACCGGGGGGGCAGGCAACGATACCTTCAATGTCGACTCGGGAACCGACACGATCACTGACCTTGGCAATGGTTTGGACATCGTTGCTGTATCGGCAGGCGCGACCGCTAATGCGACTGCTGCCTCAGCTTGGACGGCCCTAGCTTCATCCAGCAATGCCGGCACGGCATCGATTGCTGCTAGCGGTTTCAATATCGATGTCAGCGCCGCGACAGGAACTTCCGGATGGACGATCAACAACAGTGGCAATGCTACCGCAGTCACGCTTACTGGTTCGGCAAACGGGGATAATTTAACCGGTGGCAGCGGCAACGACACGCTACAGGGTGGCAGCGGCAACGACGCGCTGACTGGAGGTGCAGGGAATGATGTCATCGACGGAGGACAAGGGAGTGACACAGTTGTCTTCTCCGGAGCTTACAGCGACTACTCGTTCACCTGGCTTTCCAACGGGTTCACCAGCATCGATTTGCGTGGTGGCTCACCCGACGGTACGGATACAGTCACGAACGTCGAATTTGTTACTTTTGCAGGAGTCAACTACAAGCTCAATCTGGGGACAAACAGTGGCGAGACGTTGACCGGAGATGGGGCGAACGAATTTATCCTCGGTTTTAACCTCGACGACACCGTCAATGCGGGTTCTGGTGACGATATCGTCCAGGGCGGCGAAGGTAGCGACACGCTCAATGGCGATCTAGGCAACGATATCCTGCTTGGTGGCAACGGAGACGATACCCTAACCGGCGGTGGGGACAATGATTCGCTCACGGGAGGGGCCGGTATCGATACTTTCAATGTTGACTCCGGAACTGACATGGTCACGGACTTGGGGAATGGTGCCGATATCCTCAACGTTTCCTCCGGAGCGGTGGCCAGCGCCACCGCGGTTGGCGTCTGGACTGCGACAGCTTCGACGAGCAACTCTGGGACGGCGACCATGAATGCAAATGGTTTCAACCTCAACGTAAGCGCTACATCGGGTACCTCGGGCTGGACCCTGACCAACAGCGGAAACACCACTGCGGTGTCACTCACGGGAAGTCTCAGGCCCGATACGCTTGTAGGAGGATCGGGAGCGGATACGCTCTCGGGGGGCGGCGGCAACGATAGTATAACAGGTGGTGACGGGAACGATACGATCAATGGCAACAGTGGTATCGATACGCTTTCTGGTGGTCTCGGAGACGATACACTGATCGGCGGCGGTGAGAATGACACGATGACCGGAGATGCCGGAAGTGATACCTTTACGATCGACTTTGGCGTAGACACAATTACCGACCTTGGTAACGGATCGGATATCCTCAACGTCTCCAATGCAGCGACGGTTAATGCCACCGCGGCAGCCGCTTGGACAGCGAGTGCCTCTAGCAGCAATTCCGGAATCGCAACGATCACTGCAAGTGGGTATGGCATTAATGTCAGTGCTGCGACCGGCGTATCGGGTTGGACGTTGACTAACAACGGAAATGCCACGGGTGTAACTCTCATTGGTTCGGCGAACAACGATACGTTGATTGGGGGTACTGGTAACGATACGCTCACCGGTAATGCTGGGAACGATACGTTTAGTGTCAATGCGGGCGTCGATACCATTACCGACCTCGGAAATGGTACTGATATCCTGGTTGTCTCTGCTGGTGCTACCGTAAATGCAACTATCGCAGGTGACTGGACCGCAACTGCATCCACAAGCAATTCGGGAACCGTTACCATTAATGCACTAGGCGCGAATATCAACGTCAGTGCTGCTACCGGGACATCGGGTTGGACAATCACCAACGTTGGTACCACCAATTGGGATAGCACGCTGACTGGATCGAATAACAACGACACCCTCATCGGCGCCTCGACCATTGATACGCTCAATGGAGGATTAGGGAACGATACCCTCACAGGCGGAACGGCTGACGATGTTTTCAATGTGACGGCAGGTACCGATACGATCACCGACTTGGGCAACGGCGTGGACATCGTCAACATCTCTGCCGGAGCGACCGCCAACGCGACAGCCACGGCTGCCTGGACAGCGACCGCAGCGACCAGCAATGCGGGTACGGCATCAATTACTGCCAGCGGCTTTAACATCAATGTGAGCTCGGCCACAGGTGCATCGGGCTGGACCATTACCAATAGCGGCAATGCGACTGCAGTCACACTGATTGGTTCTGCCAATGCCGATACGATCAACGGTGGCGATGGGAACGACACACTCACCGGTGGTGGCGGCAACGATACGCTTAATGGTGGCCTCGGTAACGACACCGCCGTTTTCACTGGAAACTGGCGCGATTACACAATCACGACCGGTTCCGACGGACAGGGGACCTTCTACCAATTGGTCGATAACACAGCAGGTCGGGACGGAACCGATAAAATTTACAATATCGAATCGGTTCAGTTCGCAGATGGCACGATCAGTGCAGCAAGCCTCTTGAACGCTGCTCCGAGTGCGGTCGCCGACTCGGCTACGGCTGTTGAAGCAGGTGGAGTAAGCAACGCAACGGCCGGGACGAATCCATCGGGCAATGTACTGACCAACGATACCGATACCAACTCGCTCGACACCCGAACGGTGTCCGGCGTGGCTGCGGGCAGCGTTGGCTCGGCCTCCGGCAATGTCGGCAGCTCGGTGGTCGGAACCTTTGGCACGATCAACATCGCCGCTAACGGCTCTTACACCTACACCGTCGACAACAGCAACGCCGCAGTGCAGGCCCTCCGCACCACCGGCAATACCCTGACCGACACCTTTACCTACACGTTGCAGGACGCGGGCGGCCTGAGCAGCACCACACAAGTCACCGTCACGATCCAGGGCGCGAATGACGCACCGAGCGATATTACCGGCTCTTTAAGCGTCGCCGAAAACTCCTCCAATGGGACAGTGGCAGGGACGGTGACCGGGCAAGATGTCGACACCGGTGACTCGTTCACGTACAGCTTGACCGATACCGCCAGTGGACGCTTTGCGATCAACAGCTCGACCGGCCAAGTGACGGTTGCCAACAGTAGCTTGATCGACTTCGAGACCAATGCGTCGCATACGATTACGGTTCGCGTGACGGATGCAGCCGGAGCGACGTTCGATAAGGTACTCACCGTCTCGGTCACCAACACCAATGATGCACCGGTGCTCAACGCGAGTGCCAGCCCGAGCATGGGTCTGGTCCTCGAAGGAGCGACCAACCCCAGCGGCGTGACGGTCGCTTCGCTGGTTGTCGACGGCAGCATCACTGACCCGGACGGTTCAGCGGTGGAAGCAATCGCGATCACCGGGCTCAACACCAGCCTCGGCGCGTGGCAGTACAGCCTCAACGGCGGCACCAGCTGGCTGAGGATCAATGCCGAACTGATCAACAACACCACCAACGAGCTCGCCCTGCTGCTCGGCCCGACCGCCCAGCTGCGGCTGATCCCCTTCGGCGACCTGACTGGCACAGCGAACGATGCGATCACCTTCCGGGCCTGGGACCAGACCAGCGGCAGCGAAGGCCAGTATACGGTCATCACCTCCACCGGCAGCAGCACGGCCTTCAGCAGCCAAACCGACACCGCTGACGTCAACATCACAGCCGTCAATGACGCGCCGACATTCCTCAGCGGAGACGGAACAGTCACCACGCCAGTCGGGACGAGCGTCGATACGGGCCGCAGCGTCACGATCCAGCCCGACGGCAAGATCGTGGTCGCGGGTATTGCCAACAACGGCAGTAATAACGACTTAGCCTTGGTCCGCTACAACGCCGATGGCTCGCTCGACTCCTCCTTCGGCACCGGCGGCAAGGTCACCACTCCAGTCGGGACGAGCACCGATCAGGGCTACGGCGTCACGATCCAGCCCAACGGCAAGATCGTAGTCGCGGGTTTTGCGATTAACGGCAGCACTAACGATTTAGCCTTGGTCCGCTACAACGCCAACGGCTCGCTCGACACCTCCTTCGGCACAGGCGGCAAGGTCACCACTCCAGTCGGGACGAACAGCGTTTCTGGCTACAGCGTCACGATCCAGCCCGACGATAAGATCGTGGTCGCGGGTAGCGCCTTTAACGGCAGCGATAACGACTTAGTCTTGGTCCGCTATAACGCCGATGGCTCGCTCGACTCCTCCTTCGGCACGGGCGGCAAGGTCACCACTCCAGTCGGGACGAGCTGGGATGAAGGCCGCAGCGTCACGGTCCAGCCCGACGGCAAGATCGTGGTCGCGGGTTATGCCAATAACGGTAGCACTGACGACTTGGCCTTGGTCCGCTACAACGCCAATGGCTCGCTCGACACTTCCTTCGGCACGGGCGGCAAGGTCACCACTCCAGTCGGGACGAGCACCGATCAGGGCTACAGCGTCACGATCCAGCCCGATGGCAAGATCGTGGTCGCGGGTTATGCCTTTAACGGCAGCACTAATGACTTCGCCTTGGTCCGCTACAACGCCGATGGCTCGCTCGACTCCTCCTTCGGCACA
>Ga0315900_10000205_pt1 | contig 105779 bp, 111 predicted proteins | sample LakEriMetagenome_FD_203521 | JGI IMG/M metagenome (GOLD analysis project Ga0315900, IMG submission 203521) | Freshwater fungal communities from buoy surface, Lake Erie, Ohio, United States - Buoy 12 MA114 | ecosystem: Environmental > Aquatic > Freshwater > Lake > Lake biofilm | place: USA... | reverse complement strand
CGCAATCGCAGCGGCAAGGGCTTTCGCATCCGAGCGGAGGATGCCTCGATCGGCCATCCGCCGGGCAACACGGTTTTCGATCACCTGTCCCGCTGAACCCAACTGACGCTGGATGAGATCTGTCTTTCTGACGAGTGCTTCGAGAACAATATCCTCCGGGCGCTGCTCATACACAAAGTAGCGGCAGAACACTTGAGGTGCAGGTTGAAGCTTACGGTCGATGCGGCCGTTTCGCTGCTCCAACCGCGATGGGTTCCAAGGTAAATCGAAATGGACGAGGTCATGGCATTGCTGCTGCAAGTTGATGCCTTCGCGGGCAGCGTCTGTGCAGATCAGGATGCGCAAAGACGAATCTGCGTCGTTGAAGGCACGCTTAACTGCTTCTCGACGCTCGGACGTTGTGATGCCGGTGAAGGTCGCGATCCGACTGTCGTGATCGGGCGTACCCATAATGATCCGGCGCAGCTGGCGCTCGATGTAGATCCTAGTCGCTTCGTACTCGGTGAAGATGATCAGACGGCGCTCGCCCCACTGACCATCTGCCAGCATATTTCCATCGATCCAATCTTCCAGCCACTCGATGCGTGCGTCTGCGCTAGTCGCGGCCTTTTCCGCAACTGCGATCATGGCATCGACCGCCGCGAGCTCGCCATCGAGCTGACCACGTGATGCTTCAGCAGTCCCCAGTGCTGCAGCGGCATCAGCGCCCTGATCTTCTTCGTCGCTGAGAAGTCGGAGGGCCGCGTCTTCGTCCATGCCGCGGGCCAGGTCGACTTCCCCGAGCTGAGCGTCGACATAGGCTGCTGCTGCTGCGAGCGGGACGTGATCCGAACCCTGCTCCAAGACCTTTTGTAGGCTCTTGCGATGGACTTGGAGAGTTTTTGCAAAGGCAGGGATCGACGACAGGAGGCGCTGCTGCAAGCCGACAAAGGAAAGCCGCGCCTGTGCGGCTTTGCCTGCACGCAGCGCGCCAATCCGTTGCTCACGTAACGCGCCATAGTCGGACAGCATCTTGGCAAGAACTAGCTCAGGCTGATCTTCGCGGAGGCCTCCGAGGACGACGCGTTCGACTATGCGTTCAGGAAATGCCTCGCCCAAGGCGCGTAAATCAGCCTTCAGCCTCCTGACCATAACCGGCTTGAGCTCGTCTTCTCGCACATCCATACCACGTGTGAATCGCTGTGGATCGAGGATCTCAAGTAGAGTCGCGAAGCTGTTCGCATGCCCATTATGCGGGGTGGCTGACAGGAACAGACGGTGCTCAAATCGATCTGCTATGTCGCGCACGGCCTTGGTGAACTGACTCTCGATCGCATAACGGCCGCCACCAGCAGGCGCACAATGGTGGGCCTCATCGAGAATCAGCAAAGATCGAGCCTGAAAAGAGCCCAAAATCTCGCGCAGTCCTGACGTGTATGCTTCGTCGCCCAAGAGCTTGTGTGAAAGGATAAACCGCGATCCTGCCGCCCAAGGATTGACGCCAAAGCCTCGTTTGCGGCGCAATTCGGCCAAAAGATCGCGGTCGATGATTTCGAAAGAGAGGCCGAACTTAGCGGCAAGCTCGTCCTGCCATTGTATCGTCATCGAAGGCGGGGCTAACACTACGATGAAATCTATCCGCTTCCGCAGCAGCATTTCACGCACCACCAAGCCTGCCTCAATCGTTTTCCCCAGGCCGACGTCATCCGCGATCAACAGATTCACACGCGGAAGTTGGAGCGCCTTCTTAAGTGGGGCGAGCTGGTATGCATCCATCCGGATGCCGGCGCGAAACGGGGCTTGGAAAAGCTCTCGATCCGAGGCGGTCGAGCTATGCCAGCGGATAGTGCGCAGGTAGGCGGAAAACAATCTAGCGTCGTCGGTGCCGCTGCTACCGATTAGATCCCATAGCTCATCATCTCGAGAGCGAGCGGCGACCTCCGCATCCCATATGACTGATGCGGTCTCGCCTTGAGCGTCATCATCGACGCAGCTCAACCGCAGAGAGGCCAAAGACGAGCTAGCAGATGGCTGCTCCTCAACCAGCCATAACCGGCCTCGCAATTCAACGAACTCACCTGCCTTTGGCAACGCCTTCATTCAACTTGCCCCTTCCGCGACCAGCTGTAACCGTTGCCCAAAGGATTTGCCACGGGCGTCTTCTCATTATGGAAATCAGCAAGATGCGTCCTTGTTGAGGCCACCGCTTTCTGACGATTTTGGGTCATCTCGCAGGCGCAAGTCGCCAAGTGCATTTGCTCCTGCTCCCGAACCTTGATGGTCCAAGTGAGCTCACCTGACGAGAGAACCGCTGTCTCGGCTCTCAAGACTTGCGCTACCGATGCCGTTATCAGCGGGCCACCAAACACATATCTGAGTGGACCATCGTGGTCGCTTGATCTTCAGCGTCACATCAGTCCACCAAGTGTCAAATGATGAGATATTCCCTTACCTACTTAATCTGGGCCAGAGAAGCCTCATGGTCGAAGGCTGCGCTCAAACTCAATGTTCTGAAAGGTGGGAAATTCTATGCTGATTGGCTACGTTCGCGTCTCTACCGACGGGCAGGACACCGCTGCCCAGCACGATGCCCTTCGCGCTGCCGGATGTACCATTATCTTCAAGGAGAAAGCATCAGGAGGCGCGCGCGCCAGGCCGCAGCTCCAGAGGGCCATCGCGAAAGCACGGCCGGGCGATATCCTCCTCGTAACCCGCCTCGACCGTCTAGCGCGCTCCCTCCCTCACCTTCTGGAAACCATCCGGTCGCTAGAAAATAAGGGCGCGAACTTCCGTTCTCTCAATGATCCGATCGACACCAGCAGCCCTTTAGGCGTGTTGATGATGCAAATGCTCGGCGCCATCGCCGAATTCGAGCGCAGCCTCATAAGTGAGCGTACCCGCGCCGGGATAAAGGCAGCGGTCGCGCGCGGAGCAAAGCCGGGCAACCCGAAGATGATCTCGGGCGACAAGGACGCTCGGCTCGAACTCAGCATTATTCATAAGGATCGCTACCTTGCCACCTTGATTGATGGCCGGAGGGAATGGCTGCCCATTGTCGAGCGCCTCCGGCCAGTGATGCCTTGGGCAACCGTTCTACGCCAGATCCGCAGCATTGCCCCCAACGCCCGCTCCTTCACCGAGCCGACGCTGGTGAAAGCGTGCAAGGCGCTCGTGAAGGCAGGCTATGCCCGCCCAGATATCCTTGAGCACGCCCGACGCATGCCGCCTGACAGCCGCGTCGCTCTCCTGCTTGCCGATCGCCTGCGGTCCAAGCCGGGATCTACGCTACGCGAACTCGCCAGTTGGCTCAGCAAAGATCTGCGCGAGCCTACTCCCCGCGGAGGAATGACGTGGTCTCCTGAAGGTATAAGACGCGGAATACAGCGGGCGCGGGCGCTCGGGCTTATCGAACCCACAGAAACGGCGTGAAAATCCTTGTCGCAAAGCCACTGCTGATTGTAGCAGGCCTCAATGACCAGGATCGCCGTCTGCCTCACAACCCTCGCCGCCAGTCTCTGCCTTCAGGCGTGCAGCGAACCGGAAACCCCGCGCGAGCCTGACGAGTGGGACAAGGCCTTCGATATCATCCGAGCTGAAAACGAGCGGTCAATCCCTGCCGTTACTTACCCCAAGTGCGACAAGGTCTGGAAAGGCGAGAAGCTTTCAGACTGCGGCAAAAAGCGTCTTGAGGTCGCCCTCGACGCCTGCGCTTCCAAGGTTACCGTAGGTGTTCGGCTTGACCCCCTCTCTGCGGGAGATAGCTGGATTGGCCGCGCTGGACGGCAGTCGATGGAAAGTGTCGATGAGCGGGCTGAGCGTCTCAGGAGAGACGGTCTCAAGATCGAAGAGATTTCTTACGCCCTTGCGAACGGCACTCGCCTCATCAAGGTGATCAGGTGCCATCTCAACCCTGAGATGGAGCTGACCCACACCTACTCGGAACTGGCCCGGTAGCGAACTCGTCTGACGCCGATACCACCGGAGAGCAATCCGATCTGGCGCCATGCCTAATCGCGCTCGATTCAAGACTTAACGTGGTTTTTCCAAATAGCGCCGTCAGAAACCGCGCTTTTTCGGGTCCTTGAATTGCAAAAGCGTCACGCTGCCGCTTTCATTTTGGGATATCATCGCGCGCAGTTTTGCGTTCTCCTCTTCGAGGGCCAAACATCGGGCCTCTAACATTTCATATTGGAGCTTGAAGCGATCAAACTTTCTAGCAAGTTCAATGATGTACTGCTCAGTTGACGCACTGCTCTTCGGGACAGCTGGCTCGCTTCGATCACCTGTCTCGAGCTTCATTCTGTGAAGCCAAGTTCTCAGGTTAGATCGCGTGACTTCGTGGGTTTTGTTTTTGAGTGTCGAGGTTCCTACACCGGCCCTCCGACAGACCTCTCTCGCTGTTAGCCGCTTCCCGGGTTTTGGGTAGTAGCCATGCTCGGCAATTTCGGCCTCTATCTCACGCTGGGCAGCGTTGATTGCGTCAACGACGCGCTGCCGCTGCTTTCTCTGATATTCGAGGAGTTCCTCACTCACGTCAGGAGACCCAGAATCCGCGCCGAGCCAGCGTAGCTTTCAAGTTCAACCCCTTCGATCGGACTGTCTCTGATCTCCGCGACCAAGGCAGCAACACGCTCGTCGTTCATCATCTCCTTCGCTAAATCTTCGAAGGGGAGTAGGTGCGTGATTACCTGCCCCTGCCACCAAACTCTCATCATCCCCTCCGACTGATCATAGCTCTCAAGGGCTTGTAGGAGAGCATGATGATGGTCATGCTTCGCTGCGGCTAATTCCAAACGATGCAAGCAGTCTATTTGACAATTTCCAACGTCGGGATTTCCGATCTTTTTGTTGCACGGGCCGGCTTGGTTCAAGGCTTTGGTGCAAAGAACGTTTTTCTTAGCTAAGATTACCCTTCCATCCTGAGAAAGGATCTTAGCCACGCTCATCAAAGAGGTCTCATCCATCTCCGCCTCCGCCGAGCGGGCCTTGAACCGTTGTTTCAGTTCTCGGACCGCATCCGAAGCGGGACCGCCATTGTTGTCCGCATCATTAACGGCTTCCTTCGCCATTAGGAGTACGGCTTCCCTGGCAATTTTTCGCATCTCGCCCTGCAAGTCGGGATCGGCAAGGATGTAATTCAGTGTCATCTCTGGATCTCGATGACCTAGTATGTCGAAAAGCGTCTGGTTTGCTCCAACAAGTGATAACGCAGCTAAGCGAGCGACAGTCTTTCTGAAGCGGTGAGTGTGTATAGAACCTTCACAGAAATACGAAAGTGGCTGCCCATCCTTTGTAAAAACTAATCTACAGAATGTTTTTGGATCGAATTTCAGCATCTCCCGTTCGCTCGGACGGTTTGAACTTCGCGTAAAGGAAGCGAAGAGAAACTGACCTTGCGGATCGAGAAGTGTGGCGAGGCGTTGCTGTTGATGAATCGCCTTAACTGCTATGCCGGGCAAGGGCCAGTGCCGCTCCTCGGAAGCCTCCGCAAGCTTGTAGGTGTACCCTCTCAGAAGATTACCGCCTTCACTTTGCTGAAGGCATTCACGGGGGAGGCTGACCAACTCACCCTGCCTCATTCCACAAGATAAACAGATGATTATCGCATGCGCACTCTGCAGAAGCTCAGCCAATCTCCCCACTGAAATAGGTTCAATATCGCCCCAATCGGTGAGCGTTCTTCCATTATTGCCCCCGAACTCAGAAGTTCTGACACGAAAGTGGAAACGAAAGTCCCTATCATCCTTCGACTTTGATGATAGAAATTCATCGATGACTGCCTTCATGCTAGCCCGCGCTTTGCGTGGGTGCGAGCTTTTCATCCGAGACTCTCTGATTTCTTTAATAGGGGCCCACAACCTCAGGATGTCAGGCCCGAGCGCCTCCGTAACCCAAATAGCAGCCTGCCCGATTAATGCAGTAAACTCGTCAGAAAAGGGCTGCCACGTTTCCTTGGTGCGGCTTTCATGGCTGCTGGCAACGTCGACTGCAGGCCAGTCGCCGAAATAACGATGCCGCAACATTGCGTTCAGCCGCGCGGCATCCATCTGGAAGAAAAAACGGTTCGTTACTTCAAGCTCTCTAACTTGCTTTACAGATAAATGAAGAAATGTTGTCCCTAGATCGGGGCATCCAGTAGCTGTTGATGCACTTTCAGGAGCAAGAACAACAGCCTCCCTAGCCACTCTGAGCAATCGCTTCATTTTGTTTAGCCACGTGCCCGGCTGGGGTGGCTTTCTGACTTGATCACTGATCCGGAGCGTCTGAGTGAAAAGCAAAACAGCCAAGCGCTTGAGCCGGCGGAGATGCATCTCGGTCCGGTCTTCCGCCCTTCCCCATCCTTCGGGGACTGCTTTCGTAAAGTCGAGAGCACGCATGTAGCCCGCTCGATAAGCAGGGCCACTCCACTGCGATGGAAGAACCCATTTGTCGTCCTTGAGTGGGCAGCCAGGAAGCAACTCAAATCTAGAGACGTCTTCCCATGCAGTGGTCCAGATTGCGTCGAGCGACCAATGCGAGCCAACGTGTTCCAGGTGGCGAGCATAATCCGGCGTCGATGTGGCAAGCGAGGGCATCAAAGTGACCCGCTGTCAAAGAAAGTCGCCGGGATTTGGTCAAACAGGTAAGCGTCACCCTCTTTCAATCGACTGCGATGATCTGCCGCCAGCGCATCGAATTCATCAGCACGTGATCGAAACAAGCTCTCAACGATCGTATGTACGGCTATCCATTCGTACTGGAAGGTTGATCCTTGAAATCGTTCTGATGAGACCTGACTCCGAATGAATTCTAGCTCAGCCTTTCTGATCGCGAGCGATCCTAGGCTATCAGCGAATACGACTCCGTGCTCGCACAACGAGCATCGTTGCACAGCGCAGACCCCACCTTTGTGCGAAGGCGCAATGTTTGCGGGAGGAGAGTCGGGCGAAAGGCACCCCATCCCCATCCGGGTTCTCATTCGTCGATCTAATAGCCTTGCCCTTTGCTCACTTGTGATTCCACCACTGCGCGCCCGGACAAAGAGAACCGTGGGGTCAACCTGCCCGAACATTGCAATCTCGTCGAACATCGACTCTTGAAAGGACGTAAACTGCGAAAATCGCTGTGCAATCTGACGCCTTTGCCGAAGGTATGCTCTGGTCGTTCTAATGTTTCCGTGGCCCAAAGCTTGCTTTAATAATAGGATGTTAGACAGGCTGTTGTCATAGATAAAAGACGCAAAGCCATCCCGAATATCTGAGAGCTTCAGCGTTTCTATGCTTCCACCAAAAGCGGAATTCTCTTTACTTAGATTATCATTATAAGAATTGGAGGCAACCTTCTTACAAAAATCTCGAAGTATCGCATTCGTTGCGTGCCTTAGAACACCAACTCTATAAGAAACATCTTTACCAGCATTCCTCAACATGAAGTAAAGCCATGGCGACTTCACCCTCTGCTTCATTATTGCTAGTCTTCTGAGATCTTCTTTTGAACGCACGTCAAGATTTTCAAGGACCTCGATATCTCGCCGAATTTTTTCTCTCAGCGGTTCAGTCCGCTCGATCATCTTTTTGATTATCTGATAGGGGTGGCCAACAGGCCGTTGCAAGGAAAACGCAATCTGCTCTTTGTGGGCCCTCCCTTTGTAACCGTAGACCGCGACTGTGGCGGTTTTGGATTGCTGATCCTCGGTATCCCTAAGGCGATAGTCTGCCCATCGATGCAGATCGGTGACGTCGATATTGAGTACCGTTTCGGGATTCCATCCGGTATGCAACATGAATAAAATGAAGGCTGCTGTTGCATCCTCAACTCCAGGAACGAACCACCTGATTGCATCGGAGGGCGTACGTTCTTCTACTGGGATGTACGATGGTGCGGAGACAGTCAGCCCAGAAAAGTTCTTAGGATTTGCAAACCTTGGTCCAGCGAAGTCATTCATCGAGATTGACCGGTCACGAAGTGCTGCCTGAACCCAGCCATTTGCGAGGTAGGCATAATTCGCTGGACTTGACCAAGCTGCCTTGTCGCAGCCGTCGCCGATAGTTCGAGGGTCCCTTCCTTTGGCTAGCAATCGCTGACCTTCCTCCGCCGCAGCGATATGACCTACATGATATCTTTTAAGATGATGATATAGACGCCTCAGGATCTTCGGGTCTACGTCTCGGTGCTCGGTTCCACGTTCCATTTGAATAGAAGGCCAGAGAAGCTCAGGATCCTCCATACCAATGATAGATCGTGCTTGCTCTAACCAATAACGAATAGTTCCTATTTCTTGGCGGCTTTTATTTGCTCCGACTTTCCAATCTTGCAAAAGATACGTTTTCAAGAGCTGGCCGTGAGCATGATCGAAGTCCGCAACGCTGACTACGGCACTTCCCCCGGACATCTCCAGATTGTCTAAGAACCGCCAGAGCTTTGTCAGTCCGCCGCTGATTTTCCCACGAAAAGTCATGTTACGGCCATGGCTATGCGCGCGGATCGCGGGGGCGAGTTGCAGTGCGAGCAAGCGCCTACCAGCTATACCTCGTTGCTCATCACCCGTGGCGTACACTTCGATATCGACATCCCAGGATGGATGCTCGTTGTTTGGCTCTACCTCCCAAAATAGCGATGCACGGTCATCTCGATAGGAGCTTACCTTAGACCGAGGCGGCTGATAACGCGGAAGCTCCGGCGTTCTGCTCGAGAACCGTGTCACTGATCACAGCCCTCCTCGAGATAGTTAGTCCACTCGCGGCGGTGCTCAGCAACCCAAAGATGGTCAGCAATCCACTCGATGTAACCTTCAGTAGTGCGATCGTCCACGTGACCCATCACGGGCCGTATGAATACCGAAATAAGGTTCTCTAGTTGTACGATTATCTGAGAGCGAGGCATGGTCTCCGCCATCGCAGATAACAAACTATTCTCCTCGTTAACAAGGCGTAGAAGGAGGAAGCACGCGAACGCATGCCTACCTAAATGCGGACTCCATCCAGGAATTGGATGAGGCCTTGTTTTGTTCCATGCTCGATAGATCGATTGCTTTGATAGCGGCTTACCAGTTTTTTCGTCTAGAAAGATTTGGATCGGGCTCGAGCTTGTTGGGTTCTTATTCTTGAATATAGCAAGTGATTTTCGGCGACCAAGCTGCCGATAGTTGTTTAGTTCGACGGCGAAGCTACGATTAAATCGCAGCGAGCGTGGCTTACCCTTCAGCTCGGCGTCGCCCGGAACGCGCTGACCTTTCGTCCCAAATACAATGTCCATCCGGGCAGGCATGTCGAGGTCGATGCTGGCTGGATCGGGCAGCTGCACGACTCTTGCGTTTGCCACCTCCTCGAGCCTGCAGCCGGTCTGAAGAATGAATTTGATGGCTAGGTATCTCGCGCGCCCGTGCGCATTGCGCACCTCGCTTAGCCAACTCGTGATTTCATCACTCGACGGAAGCCGACATCTCTTCGGGTCGATCCTATGCATACCGACGCGTCGGTCCATCTCAGTTCGAGGAGATGCCCACGAGTTGCGCGATATTCGCCTGCCGTACGATTTGCTCTGAGCGATATGGAACGGCTCGCGAAGGCGCTGATCAGCTGCCCAGAGCAAGAACTCCAAGGCAGTCCTCATCCGGCGATTGATCGTGCTTGCTGCTAGGCCCCGCGAGCCTCGGCTGCGCCACCGTCCAGCCATCATGTCGCGGTCGTAGGTATCGAGTAGCTGCTGGAACTCTAGATTCCGCCAGTCGATCTGCCGTGCTTCAAGATAGGACCAGAAGTTTTTCAGATCATTCGCATAGGACAGAACCGTGTTCGCACTCAGAGGGTTACTCCTGCTATAGGCCGTCGCCTCGCGTTTAGAGAGGCTCCAAGTTCCTGATGACCGCAACCTCAGGAACCGGTTCGCCTCGTCCAAATACGACATTTCCATGCCGAGCAAAAAAGGAACGTGGCCAAGATTATCCAATCCCAGCGAAGCCATTTGGTCATGGCACCTGTGCACGAGATGAGCCACCACTAAGACCCTGATGGCCGCAAGCTTTTTTGCTTAACGTGGATCATAGTCAGCTCCCACCTATCAAGCCCGAGCGTAGGCTCCGTGCCTACGCCGTCAAGGCTCTAACGAGTCGCTGACATATAACCGCGATAGTCAGAATCGATCGTGCCGGGGGTGTTGGGCACCGTGATCCCGTGCTTGAGCGCAAGGCCCGAACGCGGGCGGACCTGGATTTCGTAGCCCTGCGGGATCGCCAGCGCGAGGCCGGTGGCGACCGCGTGGCGCTCGCCCGGGGCGATGGTGACGTCCTCGGCGCTGACCACATCCATCCCCGCCGCGCCCTGGGTGGCATAGGCCGGGAGCGGCAGGCCACCGCCATGGGCGAGGCGCTTCACTTCAACCGGGACGGTCACTCCGCCGCTTCCGCCTTGAGGCTCGCCGCGATGCGTTCCGCCAGCGCCATCGCCACCGCGCTCTTGGGCATTTCGTCGAGCGTCTCGACCCCGTCGCTGCTGATGATGTGGACGCGGTTGCGATCGCCGCCCATCACGTCGCCCGAAACGTCATTGGCGACGATCCAGTCGACCACCTTGCGCTTGCGCTTGGCCTTGGCGTTCTCGATCACGTTCTCGGTCTCGGCCGCAAAGCCGATCACCAGTTCCGGGCGGCCCGCGCCGCCGGCGAGATTGGTGAGAATGTCGGGGTTTTCGGTCAGCATCAGCGCCGGCGGAGCCGAGCCGCGCTTCTTGATCTTTTCCGAGCGATATTCCTTGGGCCGCCAATCGGCCACCGCGGCCACCATCACCGCCACATCGGCCGGCAATGCGGCACGCACAGCGGCGGCCATATCCTCGGCGCTTTCGACATCGATGCGGTTCACGCCCGCCGGGGTCTTGAGCGAAACCGGGCCGGCCACCAGCGTCACCTTCGCGCCAAGCGCGGCAGCGGCGGCAGCAATGGCAAAGCCCTGCTTCCCGCTCGAGCGGTTGGCAATATAGCGCACCGGATCGATGGCTTCCCAGGTCGGCCCGGCGGTGACCAGCACATGACGGCCGTAAAGGGGGCGGTGCCCCTCGACCACGCCGAAATCCTCGCCCTCGGTCACCTCGCCGAGATCGGCGGCGACCTCGTCGGGCACTTCGGGCGGGAGCTTGCGCGGATCGACCTTGTGATTGATCGCAGCCGCATCGATCGGCGGCGCGGCGCTGGCGCTGCCCTTCTTGGCGAGCAGCGGGCCGCCGAAGTCCGGCACGAAGTCGGGCTCGCCATCGGGTGCGGGTTCTTCCGGCTGCAGCGCCTCGATCTCTTCAGGCTCGGGCAGATCCTGATAATCCGCCTCGATTTCCTCGTGGCTGCGCTTGGCGGTGGAACGCGGGATGATGCGCGACAGCAGGCCGCCAAGCCCGCTACCGAGACCGGCGGCGTCGCTGGCCCCGTCGTCCTCGTCCTCGGGCTCGATCGCCTCGACCTCGATCAGCCCGCGATCATTGGCGGGAATGCGCGCCGGTGCGGGCTCGGGCACGTCGATGCCGAAATAGGCGGCTATGTTGCGCCAGATCACCTCGGGTTCGGGCAGGCGGCCATAGCCGAATTCGCCGCAGGCCATCGGGCCTTCATCTGGGTGCAGCACGGTGACGCCGGCCGATGTGAGCAGCTCGACATTGCGCTGGGTCGCCTCGTGCTCCCACATCCGCACATTCATCGCGGGCACAGCCATCACCGGCTTGTCGGTGGCGAGGATCAGCGTGGTAGCAAGATCATCGGCGATCCCGGCTGCCATCTTGGCGAGAAGATCGGCGGTCGCCGGACAGACCACCACCAGATCGGCCTCGCGGCTGAGCTGGATGTGGCCCATCTCGGCCTCGTTCTTGAGGTCGAAGAGATTGGTATAGACCTGGTTTTCGGACAGCGCGGCCAGCGCCATGGGGGTGACGAACTGCTGCCCGCCCTTGGTGACGACGCAGGTGACCTCGCCCCCGCCCTTGCGGATCAGGCGCACCAGCTCGCAGGCCTTGTAGGCCGCAATGCCGCCGCCCACGACCAGCAGGACACGCGGAGCCTTGCCCGTCATCGCTTGCTTCCGCTCTGCTTGCCGATCAATGCCATCGGTCCCGAACTACTCCCGTGCGCCGCGCTGCGCGCCGCCGCCTGTGCTTCCTAGACGCTGCCCGCGCCAGCGCCAAGCCGCGCGGGATACAGTCTTGGCGCGCAGATTGGGCGCGCTGTGGTTAAGATTGCACTTAAAAAGGCGCAAGGCGCTTTTGCGCGGTTTTCAGGCGTGCGGTGCTTGAGCTGCGCCGGGGGCTGCGGCAGACATGGTGCGAGGCATAGGGGGATCCATCATGACCACGTTTCTGCGCGCTGCCCTGCTGTTTGGCGGCATCTTCTATCTGGCCATCGGCACCGGCTTCCTGATCGCGCCCGAACGGCTCGGCGAGGCCTTCGGCGTCGCGCCCGCCGGCACGCAGGGGCTATCCAGCATGCGCGCCGATTTCACCGCCTTCTTCTGGGTGGTGGGCGGTTCGATGGCGATGGGCGCGGTGCATGATCGCGGGAGCGTGCTGTGGCCCGCAGCCGCGCTGATCGGCATCGCGCTGTCGGGGCGCGTGTTCAGCCTGGTGTCCGATGGCAGCTATCCGGCCGCCTTCCAGCCGATGGTGGTCGAGGCGCTGACCCTGGCGCTCACCCTCGCCGGCACGCGCCTTCTCGGCAAGGGCGCAGCCGCCTAGGCCGGCTTGCCGAGGCCGCGCGCCAGTTCGAAAATCGCACGCGGGGCAAAGGCAAGCCCGATCCCGTAGGCGGGCAGGCCGAGCTGCACCCAGTAAAGGTTCTCCGGCCGCGCGAACAGCGCGACCATCGTGAACAGCCCTGCGAACCACAGCGCGGCGAAGAGGCCGATCCGCCCACCGAGCGAGACCCAGCCAACCAGCGGCAGGATCGCCAGCGGCGCGCCGATCACCATCGGCAGGAAGACGAGGCCTGTCCAGCGGCACAGCCCCTTCAGCGCCAGGCCATAGCCCGCCTGCCCGTCCCAGCCCTGCGACGCGAGGTCGCCAGGCAGCGCCTGGGCCGAGACCGCGAGATAGTGCAGCACCATGCCGCCCGCGAAGAGCGCGAGAAGCGCCGTCAGCGCCGCCGCCTCGGTCCAGCGCCGCGTTGCCAGCGCAAAGGCCAGCCACAGCAGCACGAAAGGCACCGCCAGCTCGCGCACCGCCAGCGCCATGGCAGCAGCCAGCAGCGCGGGCCACCAGCGCTCGGGACGATAGATCAGCAGCGCCAGCGTCAGCCACAGGCCCGCCCACAGCTCGTGCACCAGCCCCGCAATCGGCGCTGCCACCGCCGCACCGCCCAGGGTGAGGATGACGATCGCGGCCAGCCGCTCGGGCAGCGTCACCTGCGGGCCGAGCCGCAGTTGCAACGCGATGAGGCAGGCCGCCGCCAGCGCCGCCTCGATCAGCCGCACACCATCGATGCCGATGCTCGCCTGCAACCATGCCAGCGTCGGCTGGCGCACCGCGACGAAGGGCCGGGTGGGATAATTGTCGCGCCGATGCTCGTCGAGGGCGGCGGCATAGTAGTCCTCGCCCTTGGTCACGCGGCCGGCAATGCGGGCATAGAGCGCGAAATCGCCGTCCTTGAGATCGGAGATAGCGGTGGTCGGCAGCTTGGACGCGGCGCTGGCGGCGACCGGATTGGCGGCACGCTCGCCCCGGTTGACCGCGACGCTGGCGATAGAGCTCCAGATCATGGCCGCAGCCAGCAGCGCCAGCACAAGGCCCGCAGCCCAGCGCGGCAGGTTTGCGAAGGGCCGCCCGATTGCCTCCCACCGCGCCAGCAGCGAGGGGCCTGCGGTCATCCGATCCAGCCGGCCGCGAGCGCGCCCCAGACAGCGCCGGCGCCCAGCAATCCTGCCACAAGATAACCCAGCACGCCCCGTCCCTCACGCTTGTCGGTGATCAGCGGAACATGCGGCAGCGGCGGCGGCTCGGGCGCGCCGCCCTTGGGCGGGAACATCTCCTCGACCCGCCGGACAAGGCTGGGCAGGCGTAGTAGTGTTTCGGCATCCTGCTTCAGGCGGTCGGCCAGCGCGGCTTCCGGCCCGAGCTCGTCACGGATCCACTCGCGCACATAGGGCGCGGCGGTGTCCCACATGTTGATGTCGGGATTGAGCTGGGTGGCGATGCCTTCGACCATCACCATGGTCTTTTGCAGCAGCAGCAGGTGCGGCTGGGTCTGCATGTCGAAATCGCGGGTGATCGCGAACAGCCCGTCGAGCATCTGGCCGACGCTGAGTTCCTTCACCGGCTTGCCGCGCATCGGCTCGCCCACGGCGCGCAGCGCGGTCGCGAATTCGCCGACCGAATGGTAGGACGGCACATATTGCGCCTCGAAATGGATCTCGGCGACGCGCTGGTAGTTCCCCGTCGTCAACCCGTAGAGGATCTCCGCCAGCCACTGGCGCGCGCGGCGGTCGATCCGGCCCATGATCCCGAAATCGATCGCGACGATGGTGCCGTCCTCCTCCACGAACAGGTTGCCCTGATGCATGTCCGCATGGAAGAAACCAGTGCTGATCGCCTGGGTGAGGAAGCTGATGACGAGCTTCTCGGAGATCGCCGAAAGGTCATGCCCGCGCGCGCGCAGTTCCTCGACCCGGCTGATCTTGATGCCGTCGATCCACTCGATGGTCATCACCCGGCCATTGGTACGGTCCCAGTCGACTTCGGGGATGCGATAGCCGGGGACGCCCGCCATCTGCTCGGCGAGTTCGGAGGCCGAGGCCGCCTCGCGCCGCAGATCGAGCTCGGAATTGGTCCAGCGCTTGAAATTGGCGATGGTGAGGCGCGGGCGCAGGCGCTCGGCCTCGCCGCCCATCGCCTCGACATGGGCAGCGGCCCATTCATAGGTCTCGATGTCGCGTGCGAATTTCTCGCGGATGCCCGGGCGCAGCACCTTGACCGCGACCTTGCGCCCGTCGGTGGTGATGGCCTTGTGCACCTGCGCGATCGAGGCCGCGCCGACGGGCTCGGGATCGATCTCGGCGAAGAGGTTTTCGATCGGCTGGGCGAAGCTGCTCTCGATCACCGCGCGGATCTGCGCAAACGGAACCGGCGGCAGCGAATCCTGCAAGGACAGGAGATTGTTGGCCGCTTCATCGCCAACCAGATCGGGGCGGGTAGCCAGGCTCTGCCCGAGCTTGATCGCCGCCGGACCGATGGCCCGGAAGGCGCCCGCGTAATCGGGCTTGCCGCGCTTGCCCGTCAGCGTGACGAGGCGCGCAAGTCGCACCAGCTGGCGCACCGCGGGAGGGGCATTGGGATCATTCTCGATCCCCACCAGCGCGCGCCTGCGGGCAAGCGTCACGCCCCAGCGGGCGAGGCGGGATAGGTGGACTACCGAGGACGTCACTGGATCAGATCTTCCACCCCGAGTGGATCGCCACGAGCCCGCCCATGATCGGTTCGACCTTGGTGTTGGCGAAGCCCGCCTGCCGGATCATCTGCTCGAAGGCCGGCATCGGCGGGAACTTGCGGATCGATTCGGCGAGGTAGCGATAGGAGTCCGCATCGCCTGCAATGGCCTGGCCCATGCGCGGCAGGAGGTGTTCGGAATAGATGTCGTATGCCTCCTTCAGCCCCGACCATTCGACGGTCGAGAATTCGAGGCAGAAGAAGCGCCCGCCGGGCCGCAGCACCCGCAGCGCCTCCTTGAGCGCACGGTCGATATGGGTCACGTTGCGGATGCCGAAAGCGATGGTGTAGGCATCGAAGGAATTGGAGGCGAAGCTCACCTCCTCGGCGTTCTGGCAGGTGAAGACGAGCGCGCCGTCCTCCTCGACAAAGCCTCGCTCGAGCGCGCGTTCCGCGCCGACGTCGAGCATGTCCTGATTGATGTCGGCCACGGTGATATGTGCGCCGTGCGCCGCCATGCGGAAGGCGATGTCGCCCGTGCCGCCCGCCATGTCGAGAATCTGCTCGCCCGCACGCGGCTTAACGCGGCGGACGAAGCGGTCCTTCCACAGCCGGTGCATCCCGCCCGACATGGCATCATTCATGATGTCGTATTTGCGGGCAACGCTGGAGAAGACCTCGCCAACCTTGCGGGTCTTTTCCTGCGGGGAGACCTGCTGGTAGCCGAAGGAGACGGTTTCGTCGGTGGTTTCGCTCATGTGGGGTTCCCTAGAGGGAATTGCCCGCAAGGCAAAGGGTGTTAGGGGAAGTGATCATGCCTGAATTACCCGAAGTCGAAACCACCGTCCGCGGCCTCGCCAGGTTCCTTGAAGGCGAGCGGATCACGCGCGTCACGCTGAACCGTGCCGATCTGCGCCGTCCCTTCCCGGCCGATCTGGTACAGGTGATGACAGGGGCGACGGTCAGCGCGCTGTCGCGCCGCGCCAAATATGGTCTGATGCATCTCGATCGCGGGGCGACGATGATCTTCCATCTCGGCATGAGCGGGCGCTGGCGGATCGATCCCGACGTGCCCGACACCCATGATCACCTGCTGCTGGAGACCGCAAGCCACCGCTTTGCCCTGTGCGATCCGCGGCGCTTCGGCTCGGTTGATCTGGTGGCAACAGACGCGCTCGATCAATGGCCGCAATTCGCAGCTCTCGGCCCCGAGCCGCTCGGCCCGGGGCTGACGCCAGCGCATCTAAAGGCGGCGCTGGCGGGCAAGACCCAGTCGATCAAATTGTGCCTGCTCGATCAGCGGATCGTCGCCGGGCTCGGCAATATCTATGTCTGCGAGGCGCTGTGGCGCGCGGGCATCCGGCCGACCAAGCCGGCGGGCAAGGTCACGGGACCGCAGCTGGCGCGGCTGGTACCGGCGATCATCGCGGTGCTCGAAGCCTCGATCCGCGATGGCGGCTCGACCTTGCGCGACTATGCCCGGCCCGATGGGGAGCTGGGCTATTTCGCCAGCTCCTTCGATGTCTACGGGCGCGATAACGAGGCCTGTCGGCGCAATGACGGCGGGCATGTCCGTCGCATCGCGCAGGGCGGCCGCAGCACCTGGTATTGCCCCATCTGCCAGAAGTGAGGGAGAATCGTTGACCTTGCGGGCAGTTCTTACTAAGGGCGCTGCTTTCCGGCGGGAGACCCATGGGTCCGCTCGCCCATTTTCGAGCAACCCGAACCAGTTTTCCCGGCTGCCCAAAGCGGCCTGAACCAAACGCGAGACAGACACGAATTATGGCCAATACGCCGCAAGCCAAGAAGCGCATCCGCCGCAACACCGCCCGTGCCGAGATCAACGGCGCGCGCATCAGCCGCATCCGCAGCTTCATCAAGAAGGTCGAATCGGCATGCGAAGCCGGTGATAAGGAAGCGGCCGCTGCCGCGCTCAAGGCTGCCCAGCCGGAAATGGCCCGCGGCGTGGCTCGCGGCGTGCTGCACAAGAACACCGTGGCCCGCAAGCTCTCGCGCCTGACGCGCCGAGTCGCCACCCTCTGATTCGTTTTTCCTGTGATCCGGACAATCCCCTAGCGGACGTTTCCGGGTTGCAGAGAGCCGAGAATCACAAAGAGGCCGCGCTGGATCAGCGCGGCCTCTTTCGTTTGCGACCTTTGCGACAAGCGCAACCTCGCCAAATGTCAGGATTCTCCACGATTCGCATGGCATTATCGATGATTATCTAATAAAATCAACGATATGAACGCAAGCCTGCGGGGTAGAGCCGAGTCAACAGGAATATTTCACTTTTTTTAAATCTCCGTGCTTGCGCAAAGTCGCCGAGCGCTCTTTATTCGCATTTCACCCGGGGCGGGACAGCCTGGGTCTTAACAAACTGGTCGACAGGGGGGCTCTCCGGGAAAGCGATTTTCCGGAGGTGGGACGGTCTTTGCCTGTTGCAAAAAGAATGAAGTCGCTTGCGGGTCACCGATCTGCAAGCCTGAGCAGATTGGGGATACGCTTGTGCACAGGATCGACAAGGCGCGCAGCCCGCGCCGACCGGCGGATGACGATTTGATGGAAGACGCCGAAGCGGTGAATCTGGCTGCCGACTGGTCGGACATTAGTCAGGGCTTGCGCAAGGATCTCGGGCACCAGCTGCACAGCCAGTGGATCAAGCCGATCCAGCTGGGCAGCCTGAACCGCGAGACCGGCACGCTCGATCTCTATCTGCCCACCGAATTCTCGGCCAACTGGGTGCGTGACCGGTTTCATGACCGGCTGCAACTGGCGTGGAAGATCGCGCGCAGCGAAGTGCGCAAGGTCAACATCATGGTCCACCCGGGCCGCCGCCAACTGCCCGATCTGCGCCTCGACGATGGACGCCGGCCCGCCAATGACGGCGCGAGCGCCATCGCGGTTGCCGCCGGCACCATGTCGGATGCGAGCTTCACCTCCTCGGTCGGGCTCGATCCCTCGCTGACCTTCGCGGCCTTCGTGACGGGCGAGGCCAATATCCTCGCCTGCAACGCTGCCCAGCGCATGGCTGCATTGGAACAGCCGCAGTTCTCGCCGCTTTACCTCAAGGCGGCGACCGGTCAGGGCAAGACCCACCTGCTGCACGCGATCGGCCACGGCTATCTTCAGGCCCATCCGCGCGCGCGCATCTTCTACTGCTCGGCCGAGCGCTTCATGGTCGAGTTCGTGCAGGCGCTGAAGGCGAGCCAGACGATCGAATTCAAGGCGCGCCTGCGCTCCTTCGACCTGCTGCTGGTGGACGATATCCAGTTCATCATCGGAAAGGCGAGCGCTCAGGAAGAGCTGCTCTACACGATCGATGCGCTGCTGGCCGAGGGCAAGCGGCTGGTCTTCGCCGCCGACCGCGCGCCGCAGGCGCTGGACGGAGTCGAGCCACGCCTCCTCTCGCGCCTGTCGATGGGTCTCGTCGCCGACATCCAGCCCGCCGATATCGAACTTCGCAAGAAGATCCTCGTCTCCAAGCTCGCGCGATTCGCGCCGCTGGCCGTGCCGGAAGATGTGGTCGATTTCCTCGCCCGCACCATCACTCGCAACGTGCGCGAACTGGTCGGCGGCCTCAACAAGCTGATCGCCTATGCCCAGCTGACTGGGCAGGACGTGTCGCTCCAACTGGCCGAAGAGCAGCTGACCGACATCCTCAGCGCCAACCGTCGCCGGATCACGATCGACGAGATCCAGCGCACCGTGTGCCAGTTCTACCGCATCGACCGGGCCGAGATGAGCTCCAAGCGCCGTGCGCGTGCGGTGGTGCGTCCGCGGCAGGTGGCGATGTATCTCTCCAAGGTGCTGACCCCGCGTTCCTACCCCGAAATCGGGCGCAAGTTCGGCGGGCGCGATCACTCGACCGTAATCCACGCGGTGCGCCTGATCGAGGACCTGCGCCAGCGCGACGCCGACATGGACGGCGACGTGCGCAGCCTGCTCCGCCAGCTCGAAAGCTGATCGGCGCGAGGGTTAATTCGCACATAGTTTCACCCGGCTTTGCACTGCCCTGTCGACAGGCCTTTCCACAGGCCTGTCGACAGGCGGTGCACAGGCTGTAAACAGCCTGTCCATGCCGTCTCAACGCCTTTCCCGCGAGTTTATCACCCTGCCCGAGGGGTGGATCCCGGCGCTTGTCAGGGGGGCGAAGGGCCATTGTCCGCGCTGCGGCGAAGCCGCGCTGTTCCGTGCATGGCTCAAGCCCGTCGAGCGTTGCGCCCATTGCAAGCAGGACTGGTCGGTGCAGCAGGCCGATGATTTTCCGGCCTATATCGGTATCTTCGTGGTCGGCCACCTGCTCGCGCCGGTGGTGATCGCGATGATCGGCACCTTCCACATGTCGGCCTGGCTGACGCTGGCGATCCTCCTGCCGGCGGCGGTGGTGATGCTCCTCGCCATGCTCCAGCCGGTGAAGGGCGCGGTGATCGCCTTCCTGTGGTGGCACGGCATCGGTGCCTTCAAGCAGGAGCGCCGCGCAAGCGAGGAGCCGCGCGAATGAGCCTCTCACCCGCCCGGCTCGATCGTTTCGCCCGCCATATCGTGCTGCCCGAAGTCGGCGGCGCGGGGCAGGTGCGGCTGGCGGCTGCGCGAGTGGCGGTGATCGGCCTCGGCGGGATCGGCAGCCCTGCCCTCCAATATCTCGCGGCGAGCGGCATCGGGCAGCTGGCACTGGTCGATGACGATGTCGTCGATGTCTCCAACCTCCAGCGCCAGACGATCTTCACCACCCGCGATGTCGGCCATGGTAAGGCGGTCTCGGCGCGGCGCTGGCTCGCCAATTTCGACGATACGCTGACAATCGACGTCTCGGACGCGCGCATCACGCCGGATAATGCCGCGAGCCTGATCGCCGGGGCCGACGTGGTGCTCGACGGGACCGACAATTTCGCCACGCGGCTTGCCGTATCGGACGCCTGCGTTGCGGCCGGAATCCCGCTGCTCTCGGCCGCCGTGGGCCGCTTTCAGGGACAGGTCGGGGCCTTCGCGGGGCACTTGCCCGATCAGGCATGCTACCGCTGCTTCGTGGGCGACGCCTTCGATGCCGAGGACTGCGACACCTGCGCGGATGACGGCATGCTCGGCGCGATGGCGGGCTGGACCGGAACCTTCGCCGCACTTCAGGCGATCAAGGTGCTGCTGACCGGCACCGCAGCCCTGGGCGAGCCCGGCTTCGGCCGCCTGCACATCCTCGACGGGCTGGAGCCGGGCATGCGCACGTTCCGCATCGCCAAGGACCCGGGTTGCAGGACCTGCGGCTCAGCCGCCTAGCACTTCCTGCACCCATTGCGGCACCACCACGCTCGCCGGACCGAGACGCGATTCGTGGAAGTGGCGCGAGCCTTCGCTGGGTTCGAGATTGAGCTCGAGCGTATGCGCGCCCGCGCCGCGCGCCTCCTGCACGAAGCCCGCCGCCGGATAGACGGCTCCGCTTGTGCCGATGCTGACGAACAGGTCGCAGGCTTCGAGCGCCTGATAGATGCGGCCCATCTGGTAGGGCATCTCGCCGAACCACACGACATCGGGGCGCAGGCTGGGCGCGCGGCAGACGGGGCATGGCGGGCGCTCGATCATCGTGCCGAGCCAGGGCGAGCGGGTCTCGCAGGAGATGCACAGCGCGCTCTTCAGCTCGCCATGCATGTGCAGCACCCGCGCGCTGCCGCCGCGTTCGTGGAGATCATCGACATTCTGCGTCACCAGTAGCAGATCGCCCGAAAAGGCGCGCTCCAGCCGCGCCAGCGCCATGTGCGCGGGATTGGGCGCGACGTTCGCGAGAGCGGCGCGGCGCATGTCGTAGAAGCCGAGCACCAGATTGGGGTTCCTCGCAAATCCCTCGGGCGTGGCTACGTCCTCGATGCGGTGCTGCTCCCACAGCCCACCGGCCGAGCGGAAGGTGTCGATCCCGCTCTCGGCGGAAATCCCCGCGCCGGTGAGGATGACGATGCGGTTGAACTCTGCCATGTCTCTCCCCGTTCGTCCTGAGCCTGTCGAAGGACTGCACTTCTTTGGCAACCCTCGCTAAAGGGAAAAGCCGCCCTTCGACAAGCTCAGGGCGAGCGGAGACTGATTGATGCTGCAATTCGGAGTGATCGGGCACAAGGGCCGCATGGGGCAGGCGCTGGAGGCAGCGATTGTCGATGCGGGCCATGCATTGTTTGCCGGCGTCGATGCGGGCGGAAGCATCGGGCCCTTCGCGTCGCAATGCGATGTGCTGGTCGATTTCTCCGCGCCCGATGCCCTCGCGGCCAATCTCGGCGCGGCCAAGGTGGCGGGCAAGCCGATCGTGATCGGCACCACGGGGCTCGAAGAGCCGCATTTCGTCATGCTGGCCGAAGCAGCGCGCGCCGTGCCGGTGCTGCAATCGGGCAATTTCTCGCTCGGCGTCACCCTCATGGCGCATCTGGTGCGCGAGGCCGCGGCGCGGCTCGGGCCGGACTGGGATATCGAGGTGCTGGAGATGCACCACCGCATGAAGGTCGACGCGCCTTCGGGCACCGCCAAGCTCTTGGGCGAAGCCGCCGCCGCGGGGCGCGGCATCGTGCTTTCGGACAATATGGAAAGCGGCCGCCACGGGATGACCGGCGCACGTCAGGAAGGCGCGATCGGCTTTGCCACCTTGCGCGGCGGCACGGTGGCGGGCGAGCATTCGGTGATCTTCGCCGGCAGCGAGGAGCGGCTGACGCTGTCGCACTTGGCCGAAAACCGCATGATCTTCGCGCGCGGGGCCGTGAAGGCAGCCGAATGGCTCACCGGCAAGGGGCCCGGGCGCTACTCCATGAACGACGTGCTGGGGCTGTAATGCTTGACCGTCATGGCGCACAGTGTATTGCCTAAGCAACACACTGTGCGCCCTCGACATGACCGCCACTCTCACCCCTGCGCAGGAAGCCGCGCGGCTGGTCGACACCCTCGGGCCTGACGCGCTGGCGCAGGCGCAGGCCTATACCACCGGCAATCACTGGGTGCTGCTGATCAATGTCGGCGTGTCGCTGCTGGTCGCGCTCATCATGGTGCGCCTCAAGCTGCTGGACCGGATCGCGGCGCGCTTTGGCGAACCGCGACGCTTTCTTGCAACCTTCACGGTGAGCGCGGCTTTCCTCATCATCTCCAGCCTGATCGCACTGCCGTGGGAGATCTATACCGACTGGTATCGCGAGCGCAGCTTTGGCCTCTCCAGCCAGCCGCTGGGCGATTTCCTCGGCCAGGCGGCCATCGGCGAGGCGATCACCATGGTGATGGGCGGGCTGTTTCTGGCCGGGGTCTATGCCCTGATCCGCCGCACCGGCGCGCGCTGGTGGTTGTGGAGCGGCGGGTTTGCGGGCGGCGCCGCCTTGCTGGGCCTGCTGGCCGGTCCGGCGCTCATCGAACCGCTGTTCAACGAATACAAGCCGGTGCCGCCGGGCGAGGTGCGCACCGCGCTTGAGGCAATCGCGGACGATGTCGATATCCCGCACGACCGGATCTTCATGTATGACGGCTCGCGCCAGTCCGATCGCTTCACCGCCAATGTCTCCGGCATCGGCCCGACCGCGCGCATCGCCATTTCCGATGTGGCGCTGAAACAGGCGAGCATCGCCGAGGTGCGCGCGGTGACGGGGCATGAGGCGGGCCATTACAAGCTCGGCCATGTGTGGCGCTATGCGGTGATCTTCCCGGTGCTGGCGATGGTGTTCTTCTTCCTGCTCAACCGGCTGTTCGCGCCGACCGCGCGCCTGCTGGGCAGCGACACCCGGCTTGACGAGCCGCGCGGCCTGCCGGTGTTCGCGGTGGTGGGATCGGTGCTCGGCCTGCTGGTGACCCCGCTTACCAACACCATCACCCGCATGGGCGAGAGCGAGGCGGACCGCTATTCGCTGATGACCGTGAACGAGCCCGACGCGCTTGCCACCGCGCTGGTGAAGACCGCCGAATACCGCTACCCGCGCCCCTCGGCGCTGGAAGAAGCGCTGTTCTACACCCACCCCTCGGTCGAAAAGCGAGCGCTGAGGGCAATGGAGTGGAAGGCCGCGCACCCCAAGGCGCCGATCTTGCAAGCGCCTTAGGCCCCGCTATGCTCGCCCCCAACGGGCTAAACGCCTGCAACAGCTTGGGGGTTAGGCCGGCATGGGACATGGTTTGAAACTGACATTGGGCCTTGCGCTGATGGCACTGGGGCAGGCCGCCATGGCCCAACCCGCTGCTCCGGCGGGCAGTACCGTGACAGCGCCTGAGCCGGTTGTCGTGTTCGACTATCTCGCACAACCTCAGCCAGCCGGTCTGAAGATCGTCGATGCCGCGATTCGCCAGCTTGAACGGGAATTCGGTCTGCGGATGCAGGAAATGCAGACCCTTGCCGAGCGGATCAATCAGGGTGGTCCCGATGCTGCCAAGCTGAAACAAGACTATGACAACCGCGCACAGCAGCTCACCAACGAGATTTCCACCCGGCAGAAGGCTCTGCTCGACCCGGTGATCGCCAAGGTGCAGGGATCGCTGCCGGCCTTTGCCGCAGCGACCGGCCGGCAGCCTGTCGTGATGGTCGGCGCGCAGGACATCGCAGGCCTCGCACCCGGCACGGTCGAGGATGTTTCTCCTGCCTACGTCGCATGGATGAACGCCCAGCCGTGATTCGCCCATGACGAAGGACCAGATCTTCGAATTCTTCCGCCGCCTCGCGGAGGATGATCCTGCGCCACAGACCGAGCTGGAATATGGCAATGCCTTCCAGCTGGTGGTCGCCGTGGCGCTCTCGGCCCAGGCAACCGATGTCGGGGTGAACAAGGCCACCCGCGCGCTGTTCGCCAGGGTAAAGACCCCGCAGCAGATGCTCGATCTCGGCGAGGAGGGCCTGCGCGAGCACATCAAGACCATCGGCCTGTTCAACTCCAAGGCCAAGAACGTCATCGCGCTCTCGCAACTGCTGGTGGACGAATATGGCGGCGAGGTGCCCGCCACCCGCGAGGATCTCGTCCGCCTGCCAGGTGTCGGTCGCAAGACTGCCAATGTCGTGCTCAATTGCTGGTTCGGGCAGGAAACCTTCGCGGTCGACACCCACATCTTCCGCGTCGGCAACCGCACCGGGATGGCCAAGGGCAAGACCCCCGATCATGTCGAGGCCAAGCTCGAAAAGCGGGTGCCCCAGCCCTTCCGCCTGCACGCGCACCACTGGCTGATCCTGCACGGCCGCTATGTCTGCAAGGCCCGCACGCCCGAATGCTGGCGCTGCAAGGTGGCTGATCTGTGCAGTTTCCGGAAGAAGGTGACACAGGCGCCCAAGGGCCGTGCGGCGGCGGATTAAGCCGCGGTTCAAGAGCGCGGGCGAGAATGGGCGCAGCCATTGGTGGAGACAGATGCCATGATCGCCCGATTCCTCATGCTCGCCCCCCTGCCCCTGCTCGCGCTCGGTTGCAGCCCTCAGAAGGAGCGCCCCACCGACGCCAATCCCTCAGCGGGAGCACCCGCCGTCAAGGTGATCGGCGAGGCCCAGACCTGCATCAACCGCTCTCAGGTGCGCAATACGGTCGTGCGTTCGGACCGCGTGATCGATTTCGAGATGCAGGGCGGCGCGGTCTATCGCAATGTGCTCAACAGCAATTGCCCCGGCCTCGGCATGGACCGTGCGATCACCTACCAGACCTCGATCGATCAGCTGTGCTCGCCGCAGATCATCTACACGCTGCAGAATATCGGCGGCGTTCCGCAACAGGGTGCTGGCTGCAGTCTCGGCAAATTCGTGCCGGTGGAATTTGATCGCGGGCCGAAGGAGTAGGGCCGGGAGCCCTCACCCCTCCTTTTCGAAATTGCTCTGATCCAGATCCAGCCCCGCGCGGCCATCGGCGGCGGTGTGGGCTGGGGCGTGGGGATGCTCGACAAAGTCGGGCTCGGGGGCTTCCAGCATCCCTTCCCACTTGGTGATCACCGCCGTTGCCACGGCATTGCCGACGACGTTGGTGGCGGTGCGGCCCATGTCGAGGAACTGGTCGATCGCAAGGATGATCGCCACGCCTTCGACCGGCAGGCCAAACATGGCGAGCGTGCCGGTGATGACCACCAGCGACGCGCGCGGCACGGCGGCGATGCCCTTGGACGAGATCATCAGGGTCAGGAGGATCATCACCTGCGTGGTGATGCTCAGATCCATGCCGTAAGCCTGCGCGATGAAGATCGTCGCGAAGCTCATGTACATCATCGAGCCGTCGAGATTGAACGAGTAGCCCAGCGGCAGCATGAAGCCCGAGATGCGGCGCGGCACGCCGAAGCGGTCGAGCTGCTCAAACAGCTTGGGCAGCGCGGCTTCCGAAGACGCTGTCGAGAAAGCGATCATAAGCGGCTGACGAATATAGCTGATCAGCGTCCAGATGCGCCCGCGCAGGAACAGCGCTCCCGCGCTCAGCAGGATCACCCACAGCAGCACCAGCGAGAAATAGAACTCGATCAAAAGCTCCAGATAGGTGCCGAGGATCGCCAGCCCGCTCGCCGAAACAACATTGGCAAGCGCCCCGAACACCGCGATCGGCGCATAGCGCATCACGTAGCCGGTCACCTGCAACATCATTTCCGCGAGCGCATCGGCGCCCTTCACCAGCGCCTCGCCCCTCTTGCCGATGGCCGAGAGGGCGACGCCTGCAAAGATCGAGAAGACGAGGATCTGGAGGATGTTGTTGGTCGCCAGCGCATCGACCGCGTTCTTGGGGAAGATCGAAAGGATGAACTCGGTCGCCTTCAACTCCTTGACCTCGCCCACCGCCGCGGCGGCTTCGGCCACATCGGGAATCGGCGCGCCCACGCCCGGCTGGAAAAGATTGACCATCACAAGCCCGAGGCCGATCGACACGAGGCTTGCCGTGATGAACCATGTGAGCGCTCTCACACCAATCCGCCCCAGCGCCGCACTGTCGCCCATATGGGCAATCCCGACGACGATGGTTGACAGCACAAGAGGCGCCACCAGCATCTTGATAAGATTAAGGAAGATGTCCGAGAGCAGCTTGAACCACGGAGCGATGGACTCCTTGATCACCTCGGCCGGCACCAGCTGGTTGAGCAGCTGGCCGACGATCACGCCCAGCATCATGCCGATGAGGATGTAGAGGGTAAGCTTGCGATCCATATCCCGGTCTTTCTCTGCGCCGACTGAACGGCTCTATTCGTCTGCCAGCGCCAGCGCCTGCGTGGCGATCCGGGCATAGATCCGGGCGAGCACCGCCAGATCGGGGATCGCCACCGCCTCGTCGCGCTTGTGCATCGTTGCGTTGCACAGCCCGAATTCGATCACCGGACACACCGCGCGCAGGAAGCGCGCATCCGAGGTGCCGCCGGTGGTCGAAAGCTCGGGGACAATCCCGGTCTCGGCCTCGACTGCGGCTGCCACCAATGCGGAAAAGGCGCCCGGCTCGGTCAGGAAGGGCTCGCCCGAAATCACCGGCCGCGCCCGCCCGCCATGCTTTTCGGCAATCGCCATGACCCGTTCGGACAGGCTGCGGCCCGTGTGCAGATCGTTGAAGCGGATCGAGATGCGCGCCGATCCCGCAGCCGGGATCACATTATGCGCGCGGTTGCCGACATTGATGTCGGTGATTTCGAGGTTCGAGGGCTGGAACCACGCGGTGCCGGTGTCGAGCTGGAGCGAGTCCAGTTCGGCCAGGATCGCCACCAGCTTTGGCAGCGGATTATCGGCAAGGTGGGGATAGGCGACGTGGCCCTGCGTGCCCTCGGCGTCGATGAAGATGTTGACCGAACCGCGCCGCCCGATCTTCACCATGTCGCCCAGCCGGTGCACCGAAGTCGGCTCTCCCACCAGACACAGATCGGGCTGGTGACCGCTCGCTTGCATGAAATCGATCAGCGCGCGGGTGCCGTGTAACGCAGGGCCTTCCTCGTCGCCGGTGATGATGAAACTGATCGTTCCGGCATCCTGCGGCACTTCGGCGACGGCCGCGACCATCGCCGCAATCGCGCCCTTCATGTCGACCGCGCCGCGCCCGTGGAGCAGTTCCCCACGCACCTGCGGCTCGAAGGGATCCGACGCCCATCCCTCGCCCGGCGGCACGACATCGAGATGTCCTGCAAAGGCAAAGTGGCGTGAACCGGCCGGCCCGGTGCGAATGGCGAAGAGGTTCTCGACCGGCGCCTCATCGCTGCCTTCCTCGCCTTCGCCGCGGGTGAAGCGGTGCACGGCAAAGCCCAGCGGCGTCAGCATCGCTTCGAGCGCGTCAAACACGGGCCCGCGCGCGGGCGTAACGCTCTGGGCGGCAATCAGGCGGCTGGCAAGATCGAGAACATCATCCATGGGCGCGGGAAGGGTTAGCAGCCCCATGGCCAAGCGCAAGCCACCCTACTCTCGGCGGCGGCGGGGTTCGTCCGGCACCAGCGGCCCGGGCGCAAAGGCACTGTCCAAGAGAGCGGCGATCCTGAGGCCCGCCTGCACCACCCGCCGCCGCGCAATCGGCACGCCGCGCGCAATATCCTCCTGGCTCAGCGCGGTCTTCTCCGGCAGCGGCCCGGCACAGACATTGTCGCTGTCGAAGGCGGTGGGATAGACGAAGCTGCGCGCGATCTCCCAGCTTTCGCGGCCCCAATCGTCGGGCTGGCCGCCGGCAAGCTCCGCGCGCTCGGCCGCCGAATAGCGCCGCACCACCGGATCGGCCGGATCGCTGATCGCCCGTTCGGCCAGCGGCCCGTCCCAGATGGAGTGGAGGTTGAGGCCGGGCTTGATCCCGTAATCGGCCTCGCGATCATTGCCGCCGCGATCCTCGTTGTCGCCCGAATGGAGCGGCATGTGCACATCACCTGCAAAGTGGACCATGAAAGCCAGCGCTTCGAGCCGCACGGCGGCGGGCAGGCGCTCGTCGGCCAGGATGCGGTGCGCCCGCGCGATCTGCGCGGTGACGCAATTGCCGCCAGCACAATTGCCGCGTGCATTGAAGGCCTCGCAGATCGGCGCGGTGCGATAATGCCAGGCGGCGGTATAGCCCCAGCGCCAGCCTTCGGCGCGCACGCAATCGGCCCAGACCGCTGCGTCCCCCAGCGTCTTCAGCGGACAACGGGGCGTGCCCAGATCCCTTTCGCGGGCAAGCAATGCGCGGACCTTGGCGCGCACCTCGGGCGAAACATTGGCCTCGGCCACCCGCGCGGTCTGGCGGTGGGCATATTCACCCCAAGCCAGCACGGGCTGAGGGGCCAGTGCCAGCAGCGCGGCCAGCATGGCGATGACCGCGCGCATCATGCCGGCATCTCGTATTGCTCGATCACCCACTGCTCATCCTCGGCCGCGCTTGCCCATTCGCGCATCCATTCGTGTTCGGTGATCGCCTGCATATAGGCCTGCGCAAAGCCCGGCACGCCGACCCCGTAGGTGACGAAACGGGTGACGACCGGCGCGTAGAAGATGTCCGCTGCGCCGAAGGTGCCGAACAGATAGGGGCCCGCGCTGCCATGGCGCGCCCGCGCCTCGGCCCACAGGCCAAGAATACGCACGATATCGTGCCGGGTCTGCTCGCTCACGCCATCGAGCGGCACCCGGCGGCGGATGTTCATCGGCAATTCCTTGCGCAGGCTCTGGTAGGAGGAGTGCATCTCCGCCACCATCGCCCGCGCCATGGCGCGCGCGGCATCGTCCTTGGGCCAGAACCGCTCGCGCCCGACCTTGTCGGCGCAGTATTCCATGATCGCGAGGCTGTCCCACACCACGGCATCGCCATCCCACAGGATCGGCACCTTGCCGCTGGAGGGCTGAACCTCGCCCATGTCCTGCTTCAACCGGTCCCACTCCTCGCCCATGATCGGCACGGTGAGTTCGTCGAAATGGAGGCCCGATTGCTTGACCGCGAGCCACCCGCGCAGGGACCAGCTCGAATAGTTCTTGTTGCCGATGATCAGTTTCATATTGCCGTCTGCTCCACCTGCAAGACTGGTTGCGGCTGGCCCTAGATATTCATAATGATGCTGTCGAGGCTGAACGGACCCGATCCCAGCCCGCAACGGAGCCGCCAAATGTCCCTGCCCCCGTTCCACCTCGCCTTTCCGGTCGATGATCTCGCCGCCGCGCGCCGGTTCTACGGCGAGGCGATGGGCTGTGCGGAGGGGCGTTCATCGGACGAGTGGATCGATTTCGACTTCCACGGCCACCAGATCGTCGCCCATCTCGCGCCGGGACAGGCGGGTGACCAGGCGAGCAACCATGTCGACGGCCATGGCGTTCCGGTGCCGCATTTCGGGCTGGTGCTGTCCATGCCCGAATGGGAAGCGCTGGCCGAGCGCCTGCGCGCGGCAGGCACGCCCTTCGTGATCGAGCCCACCATCCGCTTCAAGGGCCAGCCGGGCGAGCAGGCGACGATGTTCCTGCGCGATCCCGCGGGCAATGCGCTCGAATTCAAGGCCTTCGCCGATATCGGCAAGCTCTTCGCGAAGTAGTCAGCCCGCCGCCGCGTCGGCGATGGCTTGGGCGGTCTTGTAATCGGGCTTGCCGTTGTTGAGCCGCAGCGAGCCTTCCGTGAACAGGTAGAGCCGCGGGATCTTGTAACCGGCAAGCCCCTCGCGCGCGCAGGCATCGAGCGCGGCCGCGTCAAGCTCGCCCTCTCCCTGCACCACCGCCACCACCTTGCGCCCGAAGCGCGGATCGGGAAGGCTGACGACCCGCACGTCCTTGACGCCGGGATGTTCGAGCAGCACCGCCTCGACCTCCTCGGGAAAGACCTTCTCCCCGCCGGTGTTGATGCACATGTTGTCGCGGCCGATGAATTCGAGCGTCCCGTCGGCCGACCAGCGCGCGCGGTCGCCCGTCATCAGCCAGCGCTGGCCGGCGATGGTGGGGAAGGTTGCCGCGTTCTTCTCGTCCTCGCCGAGATAGCCGAGCGGCAACGGGCCGGTGCGCGCGACGATCCCGACGCCCTCGCTGCCGGGCGGAATTTCCTTGAGGTTCTCGTCGAACAGCCTGGTCTCGCGCCCCGGGCCGGGGAGCGGCTGGAACTTGCCGCCGCCGGTGGTTCCGGCCGCGGTGGTGATGACAATGCCGGTGCCCGAGCTTTCCGAAGAGCCGAGCGCATCGACGATCATCAGCGCGGGATGATGCGCAATCAGGCGCTGCTTCAAGGCGGGCGAGAACACCGCGCCCGACGAGGTGATGCTGCGCAGGCTCGCCAGCACCTCGGCGCCGTCACCGCGCGCATCGAGCCGGTCGGCCAGCGGCAGGGCGAAGGCATCGCCGACAATAAAGACACCGCGTGCACCGATGCGCTTCACTTCATCGAGCGCGAGATCGGCATCGAATTTCGGCGCGGGCAGGAGCGCCAGCGTGCCGCCCTTGAGGATCTGGATGACGGCTGTGAACTGCCCCGCGCCGTGCATCAGCGGGGAAAGCAGCAGCAGCGGCGAATTGCTGGCCGGGTTCTCGGGGCCATTGTCCACCGCGGCGGCCACCTGCTCCGCGAGCGAACCGGTGACCAGCGGCGGCGTGCCGGGGGCGCGTTGCCACACCCCGATGCTGAAGGCGCCCCAGGCCTGATCCATCGGCCACATCACCGCCTTGGGCATTCCCGTGGTGCCGCCCGTAGCGGTCAGGAACAGCGCCTGGGGATCGTCATGAACGGCGAAACCGGCAGGCAGCGGTGTCCCGCACAGCGCCGTCCACTGGTCGCTGCCCACATCGATTGTGAGCGTGTCTTGCGGCATGGCCTCGCGCCCGGCTTCGGCAAAATCGCTCTCGGCAAACAGCGCCTTGAGGCCGAAGCGGGAGAAGATGTCGGCCAGCTCGCGCGTCTTGTAGTGGTAGTTCACATTGACCGGCACGACGCCCGCCTTGATGCAGCCGAAATAGGCAAGCAGGTAATCGGGGGTGTTGCGCAGCATCTGCCCGGCAATGTCGCCGGGCTTGAGGCCGCGTTCGCGCAGGCCTGCGGCGATATGATCGGTGAGCGCATCGAACTCGCCCCAGCTCACCACCCTGGTCCCGTGCACCAGCGCCGGACGAGCCGACGGAATTTCCGCCGCCAGAGCCTTCAGAACAATCCCGAAATTCGCGCCCGCAAACATCATTCGCGCCTTACTCCCTTTGGCAAATCCGCTAGCCCCCGCGCCCATCTCTTTCCCCTACGTAAATAATGAGGACATCGGCAAAAATTGCGCTAGTCTGGGTGCAGAGAGAACAAACGAGAGGAGCAAGGCTGGCAATGGCCCATAATGTTGTCGAATTGCGGACCCCGCAAGGCCGCGAATCCCTTGAGCAATTGCTCGATTCCGTGACGATCACCTGCCCCGAGGATATCCACGATGCGGCGGTGAATCTTGCGCGAATCGCGCAGGAGCGCGGGATGCAGATCGCGGTGTGCGACGACATTTCCTCCAAGGAACCGATGGTCGATGCCGAAGGCACGATCCTCAACGCCGATATCTTCCGCTGGCTGGACGACGGCGCGCGCTGGTGGGAGGATCACCGCCTCGCGCTGCATTCGCCGCTGCCGCGCGCCTGCCGCTATGAAAGCGAGCCCTTCTGGGTCAACCGCCACGGCTTCAACACCCGCTGGCGCAATCACTATCTGTCCGAGATCGACCTCGCCGATTTCGAGAAACGCGCCCTGTGCAAGGCCGCGATCGTGATCCCGACGCACCTGCCCTTCGGCCAGATTTCCGCGTCGAGCTTCATCTCGATGGATCGCAGCAAGGAAGACCTCTCGTCCGAGTTCGCCGAACATGGCGCGCTGTTCGCGATGCTCACCCGCTGCTTCGTGGCAGGCTATGTCCAGGCCAACCGCACCAAGCGGCGCATCCCGTCCGACTGCGTGCTCTCCAAGCGCGAGGTCGAGTGCCTGCGCTGGGCCGCGATCGGCAAGACCGACAAGGAGATCAGCATGATCCTCAACCGGTCGCACGCGACGATCCGCTACCACATCCACCGCGCGGGCGAGAAGCTGGACAGCGTGAACCGCGCGCAGACGATCTTCAAGGCGGGGCAGCTGGGTTACTTGGGCGCGTCTGATTAGGGAACCCGCCTCCGCGCGTTCCTCCTCGGTGCTATTCCTTCCCCCGGATCAAGTCCGGGGTACGGGCACCTGCGGCTCGCGCCTTGCGCTCGTGGGCCTGCGGCCCGATGATTTTCGTCAATGCGAGCTTAGCGAAGCAATCCATGGTCAGAACGCCTGCTGCAAAGTCAGGCCATGGATTGCCGCGCGGCTTCGCCGCTCGCAATGACGAGGAAAGCTAACCCAGCTTCCGCAATGGCTCCGACCCGTCCCAGCCCACACCCGCAGCCTTGATCATGCCGAACAGGTCCGGGCCGTCCTTGGCCTGCTGGAGAATCTCCACCAGCGTCCCCGGCCCGCCGCCGGCATCGACATAGATCGCCTTGCTGGTGCCGAAGGTGCCCTCGATCATCACCTCCGCGCCTTCCGCCTCGCACACCGCGCGCGCGTGATCGATATCGTCGACCAGGATGCAAACGTGGTGCAGGCCATTGCCGGTTGCCCCGTATTCTCCGGTGTAGACGGAGGGGTGATTGTCCCGGGGCCGGATCAGTTCAATCTGGAGATCGCCCCAATAGGCCAGCGCCAGGTCGAACACCGCATCGGTCGGCTGGCCGCGATACTTCATCCCGTCGAGGTGGATGCCCTCGATGATGTAGAACGGCCCGACACCCATCGTTTCCGTCCAGTGCTTCACCGCCGCATCGAAGTCCTGCGGCACGAAGGCCAGCTGCATAATGTCGCCAAGGGCTGCAATCTTGCTGGGCAAAGCCATTTTCCTCTCCAATCCGATAGTGTGTCCTCTATCCGAAGCTGTGTGATATTCTCCGGACGAGACACTGCACAAAGTGCGAGGACGAGAGGCGGGGTTCGCCCCCGATGAGGACCGGAAACACCCGATGAACGAGATCAAGGATATTGCCCGCGCGGATCGCTGCCCGGGGATCAGCTACACCGACATGCTCAACGGCGACACCCGCCGTCCGCCCGATTACCTGTTCGAGGAGACCACCATCGAAATGGGTGACGAGCCGCTTTCGGTTGCGCCCTATATCTCGGAAGACTTCGCCCGTCTGGAGCGCGAGAAGATGTGGCCCAACGTGTGGCTCTTCGCCGCGCGCGAGGACGAGATGCCCGATCCCGGCGACACCGTGGTGTTCGACATCGCCGGCAAGAGCTTCCTGCTGATCCGTCAGAAGGACGGCGGGGTGAAGGCCTTCTACAACGCCTGCCTCCACCGCGGCCGCAAGCTGCGCACCGAGGGCGGTCAATCGGTGCAGCTGCGCTGCCCGTTCCACGGCTTCACCTGGCGCAATGACGGCAGCCTGAAGGAAATCCCCTGCTCGTGGGACTTCAAGCACCTCGAAGGCAAGGACATGGATCTGCCGCAGGCGCGCGTCGAGCTGTGGCAGGGCTTCGTGATGATCACGGAGAACCACGCCCTGCCCGATTTCAAGACCTGGCTTGGCCCGGCAGCAACCCACTACGAAAAGTATGATTTCGAGAACCGCTACACCGGCATGTGGGTGCACAAGCGCATTCCGGCCAACTGGAAGGCGACCGCCGAGGCTTTCATGGAAGCCTGGCACTCGATCACCACCCACCCGCAGCTGCTGCCCTTCCTCGGCGATGCCAATACCCGCTACGATCTGATCGGCGATCACTTCAACCGCGCGATCACCCCTTCGGGCGTGCTCAGCCCGCATGTGAAGGGCAAGAATTCGGACTACGTGCTCGAAAAGATGAACGAGTTTTCGGGCGGCAGCGATGCCAGCACCAACCGCCGCTTCAACGCCAGCGGCACCGATGATGCCTATGTCGCCGACGATCCGCTGGGTGCGCGCAAGGTGCTGGCCGATGCCGGCCGCAAGGGCTTTGCCGAGCAATATGGCTATGACTACTCGGATGCCTCGGACACCGAGATCCTCGACAATTTCACCTACAATATCTTCCCCAATTTCTCCCCGTGGATCGGCTTCCTGCCGACGCTGGTCTATCGCTGGCTGCCGGGCGACACCCCCGACTGGTGCACGATGGAGATCCGCCTGCTGTTCCCCACCCCCAAGGGCGAACCGCGTCCGCGGGCGGTGGCGATGACCCGGATTCCCGATGACGAACCCTTCGCCTGGGCGACCGACGTGATGGGCGCCGGGCTTGCCCAGGTGTTCGATCAGGACATGGCGAACCTGCCCTATGTGCAGGAAGGCATGAAGTCGATGAAGGAAGGAAAGATGGAGCTGGGCCATTATCAGGACAGCCGGGTCCGCCATTTCCAGACCACCCTGATGAAATATGTGAACGGGGAACTGCCCGCGGCCAAGTGACCAGCGCCATGGGCTTTTCCTTCGACCTGACCGGGCGCAATGCCCTCGTCACCGGCGCTTCTTCGGGGCTCGGCACACGCTTCGGCCGCATTCTGGCCGCAAGCGGGGCCAATGTCGCGCTCGGCGCAAGGCGGGCCGACCGGCTGGCGGCGCTCGCCGCCACGATCGGGCCAAAGGCGGCCGCCGTGCAGATGGATGTCGCGCGCGAGGCCGATATCATCGCCGGCTTCGATGCCGCCGAGGCTGCCTTCGGCCCGGTCGATACGGTCATTGCCAATGCCGGCGTGGACGGCGCGGGCATGGCCACCACCATCTCCGAGGAAGAGATCGAGCAGACCCTTGCGATCAACCTCAAGGGCGCGATCCTGACCGCGCGCGAGGGCGCCAGACGGATGATGGCCCACGGGGTGACGCGCGGGCGCATTGTCCTTATCGCCTCGATCACCGCCTTCGAGCCTTCGCCCGGCCTCGTCGCCTATGCCGCGTCCAAGGCGGGCGTGGTGCAGGCGGGGCGCACGCTGGCGCGCGAATGGGCGCGGTCGGGCATCTGCGTCAACACCGTCTCGCCCGGCTATATCCGCACCGCGATCAATGATGCATGGTTCGACACCGAACCCGGCAAGAAGCAGATCGCCCGCTTCCCCAAGCGCCGCCTGATGGGCGAGGAGGGACTGGACGCGATGATCCTGTTCCTGTGCTCGGACGCGGCAGAGTTCGTGACCGGCGCGGACTTTATCCTGGACGACGGACAAACGTTATGATGCGTTTTTGGTTCAAGCTGACGCGAACCGAAAAGCACGCTCAGACGCCGCGCGGGCTTATTCGCGGCATCCCTGCGGGAGCCGCTCACCATGCCTAAACGCCTGATCTCGCTCGCTGCCGGGATCATGCCGGAAGCCACCCCCGCCCAGCTCATCGAATGCGCCGCCGCAGCCGATTTCGACTTCGGCGGCATGTGGATCGAGCGCGAGACCTGGACCCCCGCCACCACCCGGGCGATCCGGGCGCAGGCCCGCGATGCCGGGGTGGAGCTGCTCGATTGCGAGGTCGCGTGGATCATGCCGGGCGCGCCCGATCCGTGGCTCGTCGAACTGGTCGACATCGCCGCCGAGCTCGGCGCGCGCAACCTGCTGTGCGTCTCCAGCGATCCCGATATGGCCGCCACCACCGCCAAGTTTCAGGCGATGGTCGATGCCGCCAAGGGCACGGGCGTGCGCGTCAATCTCGAATTCGGGATCTTCACCGAGGTCAAGACGATCCACATGGCCCGTGCCGTGCTCGAAGCGGTAGAGGGCGAGGCCAAGGCGCTGCTGGTCGATACGCTGCACTGGGCGCGCTCGGGCGGGACGGCGGAAGACCTGGCAGCGCTCCCGGGCGAATGGCTATCCTATTGCCAGCCCTGCGATGCCCCCGCCGAAGGGCCTGACCTTGCCAGCTTCGATGCGATCATCGACGATGCGATCAACCGCCGCATGGCACTGGGCCAAGGCGGCCTGCCGCTCGCCAGCATGGTGGATGCCCTGCCTGCGCACCTGCCAATGGCGGTGGAGGAACGCTCCGCCACCCTGCGCGACAATTTCCCCGACCTCGTGGAACGCGCCCGCGAATGCGCGCGCACCAGCCGCGCGTGGCTGGATTCGCGCGTATGAGCATCCTGCCCGTCACGCTGGTGCAGATGGCATTTCTGGTGCCGCAGCTTGAGGAAGGCTGCGCGGCCTTGAACCGCGCCTATGGCTGGGGGCCATTCCTCGGCGGCACCGAAGGCGTGCTGGCGGACCATGTCTATCGCGGCCAGCCCGCCGATCCGATCCGCATCCGCGGCGTCTTCGTCCAGACCGGCACGATCAATGTCGAGGTGATCGAGGTCGTCTCCGACGCCCCGAGCGCATTTCACGAGATGCTGCGGGAAGACGGGCAGCCGGTGCTCCACCACTGCGCCACCTTCGCCGCCGACTACGAAGGCACGCGCGATCATCTGGTCGCGCAAGGGTTTCCGGTGGTGAGCGAGTTCGGCTTTGCTGGCCGCCGCATCTGCTATGTCGATACGCGGCCGCTGCTGGGCTACATGACCGAGATCTATCCCGACCTGCCGGTGATCCGCGCGATGTATGCCGAAACGGTCGAAGCCACCGCCGCCCGTCCGGGCGCCAGCGACATCCGCCCCTTCTCAACCCCGCGCTGAACCCGTCACCGCAAGGATCGCGGCGACAAAGCCTTCGGGGTCATCCTCCTGGATGAAATGCCCGCCCCTAAGGGTCCGGTGCGGCTGGCCTACGGTGCCCGGCACCCGACCGATCCAGCGGCTCTCCCCGCCGCGCGTGATCGGATCGCCGTCGCTGAAGGCGCACAGGAAGGGCTTGTCCCAGCGATCGAACACTTCCCACGCGCGCTTCTGATCGGGCACGGCGACATTGCCTTCGAACGGCACGAAGCTCGGGAAGATCCGCGCGCCCGCCTTGTAGCTCGCATCGGGAAAGGGCGCGTCATAGGCGGCGATTTCGGCTGCGTTGAGGCCGCGCTTTGTGCCCTTGCTGATGATCTTGCCGATCGGGAAAATCGGGCTCCACTTCGAAAAGGCGCGCCAGATCGCGAAGGCGCGGGGCGCGGGGCCGCCCTCGGGCAGGCCGCCATTGGACAGCACCACCCCGGAGAAGCGCTCGGGCATCTCGGCCACCAGCCTGAGACCCACCAGCGAACCCCAGTCCTGGCACGCCAGCGTGATCCGCGTCAGATCGAGCGCTTCGAGCCACTGGCGCATCCAGCCGACATGGGCGGCGTAGGAATAGTCCGACTTGGCCGCCGGCTTATCGGACCTGCCGAAACCGACGAGATCGGGGGCGATGACGCGGAAGCCCGCCGCCGCCACGGGGCCGATCATGTGGCGATAGAGATAGGACCACGAAGGCTCGCCATGCATCATCAGCACCACGGGGGCATCGCTGGGGCCTTCGTCGATATAGTGGATGCGCAAGGGCGTGCCCGTGCTGGCATCGAAAATCTCGCGGTAATGCGCGGCGAAGGGAAAGTCGCCGATCGCGGCAAAGGCGGCATCGGGGGTGCGCAGGACTTTCACAGGTTCCTCGTCGTCATCATGGCATAGAAGCAGGGGTGATGGAGGCGCTTGCCCGACCGGTCAATCATCGTGCCGCTCAGGTTGCCGACCAGCCGGCATCGATCATCAGCGCCGATCCGGTGACCACCCGCGCCGCCTCGCTCACCAGATACATGACGGCCGCCGCCGATTGTTCGGAGCTGATCTTCTCCTTGATGAGGTGCGGGGTGAGTTGCAGCTCGTAGGCCTCCTCCACCGAAAGCCCGTGGGCTGCAGCCACCTCGTCAGTCGCATGGCTCACCATCGCGGTATCGACCAGGCCGGGGCACAGCGCGTTGACGGTGATTTTGTGCGGGGCAAGCTCGCCCGCCATTGCCCGGGTCAGGCCCATCATCCCGTGCTTGGAGGCGCAGTAATGGGCATAGTTCGGGGTGCCGACATGGCCCGCGACCGAGGCGACATTGACGATGCGCCCGCCTTGCCCGCGCGCGATCATCTGCGGCAGCACCGCGCGCGCCATGCGCCATGCGCCGGTGAGGTTGACGTCGATCATGGTGGTCCATGCCGCATCGTCGAGCTCGTGCGCGGGCTTGCCGCCGGTCAGGATACCGGCATTGTTGACGAGAATGTCGAGCCGACCGAAGGCTTCCAGCGCCGCGGCCACGAAGGCATCGATCTCGGCCTGGTTGCGCACGTCGCAGGCCATCGCCAGCGCCTTGACGCCGTGGGCCTCGATATCGCGGGCGACCTCGTCAAGCGCGCCGCCCAGCGCATAGCCGACCGAGGGCATCGCCGCCGTGCCGACATCGCAGATCGCCACATCCGCGCCCGCCTCGGCCAGCGCCAGCGCAATCGCCCGCCCCTGCCCGCGCGCCGCGCCGGTCACCATCGCGGCCTTCCCGGCCAATGCGCCTGCCATGCCCCGCTCCCCCTTCGTCCTTGTCTCCGGCCGCGAAAATGCCAGCACAGCGCAGATTTCCCCAGCGGTGGAAATGATAGGGGTTCACCGAGAGTGATTTTTCCTTAAGCTCATGATTCTAGAACGGGATCATGCACAAAACTTCTGTCCTTGCCGCGCTTGCCGCCTGCGCCGCCCTGTGCGGCGCGCCCGCGCAGGCCAACATCATCACCGGGCCTGCCACGGTCATCGATGGCGACACCATCGATATGACCGGCACCCGCATCCGCATCCTCGGGATCGACGCGCCCGAACGCGCCCAGTCCTGCTCGCGCGCCGGACAGGCCTGGGCCTGCGGAAGCGAAGCCACGACTGCCCTGCGCGAGATCATCGCCAATGACCATGTCACCTGCACCGCGAGGGGCACGGATAGCTATGGCCGCACGCTCGCGACCTGCCGGAACGCAGGTGTCGATATCGGGCAAGAAATGGTGCGGCGCGGGATGGCGGTGCCCAGCACCGATGCGCCGGAAGATTACGCCGCAGCTGGCGCGCTCGCCCGCCAGTTTGCCCATGGCCTGTGGGCAGGCGAGTTCCAGCATCCGGCCGAATGGCGCCGCGCCAACCCGCGCGAGCAAGCCCCCGCGCGCGTTGCGAGAGCTGAATCGCCGCGTATGGCCCCTGCCGCCAGCCGCTCGGGCGCAGGCAGGGAGCAGCGCTTCACCAATGCGCTGGGCTGCGCGATCAAGGGCAATCACAGCCGCCGCGGCGATTGGATCTACCACCTGCCCGGCCAGAAATATTACGAACAGACCCGCCCCGAGGCCCTGTTCTGCACCGAAAGTGCGGCGCTCGCGGCGGGCTATCGCCGCTCGAAGGAATAGGCGCGCGCGGGCGGTTCAGCCCGCCCAGCCCTCACCCAGCGCATCGGCCACCACGGCAGCGCGCAGGCGTTCGATTCCCATGCCCTTCTCGCTGCTGGTGAGGTGGATTTCGGGATGCGCGGCAACGTGCTTCTTGGCCTCGGCTGCGGTCTTTTCGGCCACCGCCGCCAGCTCGCTCGCCTTGATCTTGTCGGTCTTTGTGAGGACGATGCGGTAGGAGGCCGCAGCCTTGTCCAGCATCGTCATCATCTCGCGGTCAACCTCCTTGAGGCCGTGGCGGCTGTCGACCAGCACGAGCGTACGGGCCAGCACCTGCCGCCCGCGCAGGTAGGAATTGACCAGCGCCTTCCACTTCTCGACCACCTTCACCGGTGCCTTGGCAAAGCCGTAGCCGGGCATATCGACCAGCCGGAACAGCGGCAGCGCGCCTTCCTCTTGCGGGCGACCGACGTCGAAGAAATTGAGCTCCTGCGTGCGCCCCGGGGTCACCGAAGCCCGCGCGATCGCCTTGCGGCCGGTGAGCGCATTGAGCAGCGAGGACTTGCCCACGTTCGAGCGCCCGCAAAAGGCGATCTCCGGCACCAGCGGTTCGGGCAGGAATTGCAGCTGCGGCGCAGAACGCAGGAAATCGACCGGCCCGGAAAAGAGCTTCGATGCGGCTTCCTCAGCCGCTGCCTGTGCTTCCGGTTCGGTCACCAGGCTATCCCTTCGCGGCCTTCTGCTTCTCCTTCGCCGCCGCCGCCTTCAATTGCGGGTGCTTGGAATAGAGATAGCTCTGCTGCGCCAGCGTCAGCACGTTGGAGGTGACCCAGTAGAGCAGCAGACCCGCCGCAAAGGGCGCCATCACGAACATCAGGATCCACGGCATGATCGCGAACATCTGCGCCTGCACAGGATCGGTGGCGGTCGGGTTGAGCTTGAAGGTCAGCCACATGGTGATCCCCAGCAGCACGGCGAGCGGGCCGATGGCGAGGAAGCTTGCTTCAGGCACGGTGAAGGGCAGCAGGCCGAAGAGGTTGAGGATATGCGCCGGATCGGGCGCGGAGAGGTCCTTGATCCACAGGATGAAGGGCTCGTGGCGCATCTCGATCGCCAGCACCAGCACCTTGTAGAGCGCGAAGAAGATCGGGATCTGGAGCAGGAGCGGCAGACAACCCGCCAGCGGGTTCACCTTCTCGTCCTTGTAGAGCTTCATGATCTCCTGCTGCTGACGCTGCTTGTCGTCCTTGAAGCGCTCCTGGATCTCCTTCATCTTCGGCTGCACGGCCTTCATCGCCGCCATCGAAGCGAACTGCTTCTGCGCGATCGGGAACATCATGCCGCGGATGACGACGGTGAGCAGAATGATCGCCACGCCGAAATTGCCGGCCAGACCATTGAGCGTGCGCAACAGCCACAGGATCGGCTTTTCGATCAGGGCGAACCAGCCCCAGCTGATCGCCTTGCCGAAATAGGTGATGCCGCTCTGCTCGTAGGAATCGAGGATGCGGCTTTCCTTGGCGCCCGCATAGAGGCGGGTCTGCTGGGTCAGGGTGCCGCCCGCCGGAATGGTCTTTGCAGCATAGAGCAGATCGGTGCGGAACAGATTATTGCCGAGCGAGCGGAAGCCCGCCGTGTCGACCGCAACATCGCCCTTGCCATCGCCCGGCACCAGCGCGCCGAGCCAGTACTGATCGACAAAGCCGAGCCAATCGGGCGCGCCTTGCGGGTTCTCGCCGCCGATCTCGGCCAGCTCCGCGTAGGAATGGGGATCCCACAGAGTGTCTCCGAACACGCCGACGGGGCCGGAATGCGAGACATACTGGTCAATCGTCGCGGTTGTGTCGGTGCGCTTGATCAGGGCAAAGGGCTGGATCACCGCCGCTGCCTCGCCGCCATTGGTGACCGACTGGGTGGCCGTGATCATGTAGTCCTTGTCGACCGCGAAGCGGATCGTGAAGGTGAGGCCGCTGGCATCGGTGCGCGACAGGGTGACGGGGGTTTGCGGCGTCAGCTTGGTGCCATCGGCCTGCCACACCAGATTGGAGGGCTGGCGCATGCCGCCGGCGACAAAGCCGAACTCGGCGAAATACTGCCCGCTGGTGCCATCGGGGGCGAACAGGCGGACGGGGCCGGAATCCTTCTTCACCGTCTCGCGGTAATCCTTGAGCACGATATCATCGATCCGCGCGCCCACGAGGTTGATCGAACCGGCAATGCGCGGGGTGTCGATCGCGACGCGCTGCGGGTTGGCAAGCGCGGTCTTCAGGTCGATCTTGCGCGTCGCCGCCTCGCCGCCGAGATCGCCGGTGCCTGCTGCGGGCGCTGCCGCCGCAGCCGCACCGCTCGCGGCAGCAGCCGGCTTTGCCGCCGTCGCCGTCGCGGCCGCATCGGCCTCGGGGTAGAAGTAGCGCATGCCCAGATCCCAGCCCAGAATGAGCAGGCCCGAAAGCACGACAGCGAGCAGAAGATTGCGATTGTCCAAGTGTAAGCCCTAAGCGAATGCGACAAGACGTGTATTATGGGGATAGAACGGTCCCGTTTAAACCCTCAGGGGACGGGATCGTGACCGTGCCCGCCCCAGGGGTGGCAGCGCATTAGCCGCTTCGCCGCCATCCATCCACCCTTGATGGCACCATACTTGCCGATCGCCTGAATGGCATATTCGCTGCACGAGGGCGCATAGCGGCAGGTGGGCGGCAGGAGGCGCGAGGGGCCGAGCTGCCAGCCGCGCGCGACGAGGATCAGAAGCTGCTTCATGCGCGCCGGTTCCCCCGTCTCGGCCGCCGCCCGCCCGAAGGATCGCCGCGACCCTCGCGCGCCCTCTCGAGCGCCCTGGAAAGCTCGTCAGCCATGAGATGAAAATCCCGCTCGACCCCGCCCGCGCGGCCGATCAGCACGTGATCATGGTCCGGCAGGCCCTGCGTGGGCAACGCCGCGCGCAGCAATTCGCGAAAGCGCCGCTTCATGCGATTGCGCACCACGGCATTGCCGATCTTCTTGGTGACGGTGATCCCGAACCGGATGCCCTGCCCGTCGTTCGGACGGGTGAGCAGCACAAACCCGGCCCGCGCATTGCGCGTCCCCGAATTGGCCGCCAGAAAGTCGGCGCGTTTGGTGAGAACCGAGATCATGAGGTCAAAGATAAAGGAAACGGGCTCCCGAAGGGAGCCCGCAAGGCCAAACGGCCGCCCGCAGCGATGGGGCCTTCAGGCCCCGTGAGCGAGGAAATCGCACCCGCGGAGGCGGGTGCGCAAAAATCACGCGCAGAGCTTCTTGCGACCGCGGGCGCGGCGGGCGCGGAGCACCTTGCGGCCACCGGTGGTCGCCTTGCGGGCGAAGAAGCCGTGGCGACGGGCACGCACGAGATTGCTGGGCTGGAACGTACGCTTCATATCATCCTCGAAAAACTGACCGGCCCGAAGTCGATTCGCATCAAGCCGTGGCCGCCGCAAGGCGGGCCGCAAAACAGACCGGGGCCGTTATGGGAAAGCAGCCCATGAGTCAAGCAAACCCGCGCCGGCGCTGGCATAGGCCAGCTTCGGGTGGGCCGTAGGTGCAGACATCAGGTGCCGGGGCGCCGCCTTCAGGGCATCGGCCAGCGCATCGTGCGAGCGCAGCAGCGCCTGCCGCAGCGCGCCGGCCAGCGGAGCATCGATATGCCGCGCGCGCGCCGAAGCATCGGGCGCAACCCACTGTGCCATCTCGCTGCCGCGCAGCCACAGGGCCTGCTCGTGCGGGACCGAATTGGTCATGGCGTAAAAGGCCCGCGCCGCATCCGGTGCCATGCCCATCTCGGCATAATAGTCGAGATAGAGCCGGTTTTCCGGCGCATCGGGGCTGAAATCATCGGGCTCGCGCCCCAGGGCATCGCGCCACGAATGGACCGCGAAGAGCGCGCCTGGATCCATCGACCGGCGGGTGCCGGCGAGAAACAGCTCGACCGCGCCCGAGCGGGCCGAGCCGCCTGCGGGCACATGGGTCGCCAGCCCCGCTGCGCGGATCGCCCGGCCCAGCGCGAGATTGGCAATGTCGTTGCTGGTGCCCGGTGCATCGACGAATTCGATTACCTCCAGCCCCGGGTGGGCCGCCAGCATGGCGCGGAAGGCCGCCGGGCTCGTCACATCAGTCGCACCGACCAGCGCCGCGCGCTTGCCATCGATCACCCGGAACGGGCCGAATTGCGACATGCCCGGCGCCCCGGCCACCAGTGCCGAGGGGCGGGCGATGAAGCGCACAGGCTCTGCGCCGAAGGTTTCGGGGCGGGTTTCGGTGATGGTTTCGGTGACGGTTGCCCCGCCCACCACGGAGACGGTGGTGGAAGAGGCGACAGTCTCGAAGCGGGCAGGCGCGATGTCGGCCGGGCCATCCTCGACGCGCACCCATTGCTGGCTGGCCGGATCCCATTCCTCGACCCAGCTGACCGTTGCCACCACCCGCGCACCCGAATGGCCCGCCGGATAGCCGCCCGTCTGGGCCAGCACCGGCGAAGCGGGCAGCACCAGCGCGAGCGCGGCAAGGAGAATGGACAGAGCGCGTTTCATGCCGACGATCATCGGCCCGCACGCCTTGGGAAATCGCCAAGATTTATGCTTTAAAAAACCCTTAGCGTCCGCCCCAAGGTTCTCGACAAGTGTCTCTTAACCCTGCACAATCGTCGGTGGGGGTGCAGATGGTCGCACTGGTAAGAACCGTTGCCCATCTCGGGCTGGAGGCCCGCCGGGTCGAGGTGCAGTGCCAGATCGCCCCGGGCCTGCCGCGTTTTACCGTGGTCGGCCTGCCCGACAAGGCGGTGAGCGAGAGCCGCGAGCGGGTGCAATCGGCGCTGGCAGCGATGGGCCTTGCGCTCCCGCCCAAGCGGATCACCATTAACCTCTCGCCCGCAGACCTGCCCAAGGACGGATCGCATTACGACCTGCCGATCGCGCTCGCGCTGCTGGCGGCAATGGGCGTGACCGATGCCGAACAGCTGGGCGACTGGATCGCTGTGGGCGAGCTGGCGCTGGATGGCCGCGTGGTCGCCAGCCCCGGCGTCTTGATTGCCGCGCTTCACGCCAGCGAGGCCGGCACCGGCCTGATCTGCCCCGCCGAACAGGGCCCCGAGGCGCGCTGGGCAAGCGGCGTGCCGGTGCTCGCCCCGCGCGATCTGGTCAGCCTGCTGGGACATCTGAAGGGCAGTCTGGTGCTGAGCGAACCGCCGCGCGGCGGGGTGACCGAGGCGGCATCGGGCAATGATCTCAAGCAAGTGAAGGGCCAGGAAACCGGCAAGCGCGCGCTCGAAATCGCAGCCGCCGGCGGGCACAACCTGCTGATGGTCGGCCCGCCGGGATCGGGCAAGAGCCTGCTCGCATCCTGCCTGCCCGGCATTCTCCCCGAACTGACCCCTGCCGAGGCGCTCGAAGTCTCGATGGTGCAATCGGTCGCGGGGATGCTGGAAGGCGGGCGGATCAGCCGCGCAAGGCCGTTCCGCGCCCCGCACCATTCGGCCAGCATGGCCGCGCTCACCGGCGGGGGGCTGAAGGTGCGCCCGGGCGAGGTGAGCCTTGCCCATCTGGGCGTGCTGTTCCTCGACGAGCTACCCGAATTCCAGCGCCCGGTGCTCGATTCGCTGCGCCAGCCGCTGGAGACGGGGCAGGTCGATGTCGCCCGCGCCAACGCCCATGTCACCTTCCCCGCGCGGGTGCAGCTGGCGGCGGCGATGAACCCGTGCCGCTGCGGCTATGCCGGCGATCCGGCGAGGAACTGCAACAAGTATCCGCGCTGCGTGGGCGATTATCAGGCGCGGCTTTCGGGCCCGCTGCTCGACCGGATCGACATCCACGTCCATGTCGGCGCGGTCAGCGCGCTCGACATGACCTTGCCCCCGCCCGCCGAGGGCAGCGCCGAGGTCGCCGCCCGCGTCGCTGCCGCCCGCGCGGTGCAGGTACGGCGCGGCGTACGCTCCAATGCCGAGCTCGAAGGCGCAGGGCTGGAGCACCACGCCACCCCCGACGAGGCCGGACGCAAGCTGCTGATGCAGGCAGCCGAGAAGCTGCGCCTCTCCGCGCGCGGCTATACGCGGATGCTCCGGGTCGCGCGCACCATCGCCGATCTCGCCGGCGCGCAAACCACCGGCCGCGCCCATATTGCCGAGGCGCTATCCTATCGGCTGATGACGGGCTAGGAGGCGCGCCGCGGCCGAGTCACCTTCCCCGGCCGATCAAGGGCGCAGTGGCAAGTTTCGAGGATCCTTCAGCTTCGGCGGATGTCGCACCGCACTGGCTTGCGGTGCTGCGCGATGGCGTGCGCCAGCGCAAGCTGCTGAGCCTTGCCATCGCGCTGGTGATCGAGGCGCTGATCCTGCTCCTGCTGCTGACCCTCGGCGCGCAGATCGCGGGCGATCCGCAGAGCAAGGAAACGGTCACCGAATTCGCGGCGAGCGACTATTCCGAAGCCGCCGAACAGCCCGCAGAAGAAGCGCCCGAAACCCCGCCTGACAGCACCACGCCGCCGGTCGATGTGCCGCCGGTGCCCGATCGCCCCACCCCGCTCGATCTGCCCGAGAAACCGGCGGTGCCGATTACCTCGAACCCGGTGCCAGCGCCGCCACCGCCGCCGCCCGCACAGCCCGCGCCGCGCCCCGCGCCCACCATCGGCGCACGGATCAATCCCAATCGCAATTACGGCCCTGCCGACAGCGGGCCGGTGCGCAGCAGCATGGACAGCGAGCGCGTGGGCACCGCGCCCAATGGCGAACCGCTCTACGCCGCCAAATGGTATCGCGAGCCGACCCATCAGGAGCTGGCGGGTTACCTTTCCACCGCCACCGCGCCCTCGGTCGCGCTGATCGCCTGCCGCACCGTGCCGGATTACTATGTCGAGGATTGCGTGCTCGAAGCCGAGAGCCCGGCAGGATCGATGATCGGGCGCGCGGCGCTGGCGGCCGCTTGGCAGTTCCGCGTGCGCCCGGCGCGGGTGGGCGGGCGCGAGCTGGTTGGCAGCTGGGTGCGGATCAGGGTGAGCTACACGGTCGGTCAAAGGCCGCGTTGATCTTGGGGTGCAGACCTCCCGCCCCACCTCCCCGCATCAACCCCTCAAATGCTCCCGCACCACGGCGATGAACTCCGGCCCCCAGGTCTCGCACTTCTTCGCCCCCACGCCGGAAATCGTGCCGAGTTCGGCGAGGGTTTCGGGGCATTGGTGCGCCATGTCGCGCAGCACCGAATCATGGAAGATGACATAGGCGGGCAGGCCATGCTCGGCGGCGAGTTCCTTGCGCTTGGCCCGCAGCGCCTCGAACAGCGGGTTGCCGACCGGATTGGGCGCGCTGTTCGCGGCTCCCCGCGCGCGGCGCTGGCGCGGCTGGCGGACGGGCAGCGCGGCGATGGTGACGCCCTCCTCGCCCTTGAGCACGGGCCGTGCCTGCGGGCCGAGCATCAGCCCGCCATGTTCGGTTGCCGCCAGCATGCCGCGTGCGACCAGTGTGCGGGCCAGCGCGCGCAGCAGCGGCGCCTCCTCGCGCTCGACAATGCCGAACACCGACAGCCGGTCATGCCCGCGTGACTGGATCCGCTCGTCGCTGACGCCGGTCAGAACCTTCTCGATATGGCCGAGGCCATAGGACTGGCCGGTGCGATAGACCGCCGAAAGGAGCTTGCGCGCCAGCTCGCTGACATCGATCACGCGGGGCGGCTCGCAGCAATTGTCGCAATTGCCGCAATGCGCGGCAGGGTGCTCGCCGAAATGCCGCAGCAGGATCGCGCGGCGGCAGGTGGGCGCCTCGACCAGCGCGGCAAGGGCATTGAGGCGCGCCTGCTCGGCCGGAAGGCGCTCGGGCTCGACTTCGGCCAGCCATTGCCGCGCGCGGGCGAAATCGCTGGCGCCCCAGAACAGATGCGCCTCGGCCGGATCGCCATCGCGGCCCGCACGGCCGGTCTCCTGATAATAGGCCTCGAGCGATTTGGGCAGGCCGGCATGGATGACAAAGCGCACGTCCGGCTTGTCGATCCCCATGCCAAAGGCGATGGTGGCGACCATCACCATGCTTTCCGATTGCACGAAGGCGGCCTGCACCGCGGCGCGGGCGGAGGGCTCCAGCCCCGCGTGATAGAAGGCCGCCTCGCGCCCCGAACGCGCGATCTGTGCGGCCAGCTCCTCAGCCTGCTTGCGGCTCGAGGCATAGACGATCCCCGCTCCTTCGAGCCGTTCGAGCAATGCGATGATCTGGCGCGCGCCCGAATCGCGCGGAACGATGGCGTAGCGGATATTGGGCCGGTCGAACCCGGCGATGATCATGCCGTCTTCCGGGATGCCGAGCTGGCGCAGGATATCGACCCGGGTGGCCGGGTCTGCGGTGGCGGTCAGCGCGAGGCGCGGGACGTCCGCAAAACGGTCGAGCACCGGGCGCAGCATCCGGTAATCGGGGCGGAAATCGTGGCCCCATTCGGACACGCAATGCGCCTCGTCGATGGCGAAGAGCGCGATCTCGGCGCGTTCGAGCAGGCTCTGGAAGCCCGGCGTCGAAGCGCGCTCGGGCGCCACATAGAGCAGATCGAGCGCGCCTTCGCGCAAGGCGCCGGCGGTGGCGGCATTATCGGCATCGGCCGAAGTCATCGAGGCGGCGCGGATGCCGGCCGCCCCGGCCGAGCGGATCTGGTCATGCATCAGCGCGATCAGCGGGGAGATGACGATTGCCGTGCCGGGCCGGGCGAGCGCGGGGATCTGGTAGCACAGGCTCTTGCCCGCCCCCGTCGGCATCAGCGCGAGGGTGTGCTCGCCCGCCATGACGCGCCCGATCACCGCCTCCTGCTGCCCGCGAAAGGCGGGATAGCCGAAGGTGCGGTGCAGGATCTCGTGAATGTCGGGGGCAAGGGGCGCGGGCATCGCCGCGGCCCTAGCCGATTGCCGCGCAAGAAGGCACCCGCGTGCGGCGGGCTATCGACGGCTTATCGCGCTGCGGCCTTGGCTGCGGCGAGATCCACCACATCGCCCGTGCCGAGGCCCGCGCCCGGGCTGGCAATGCTGCCATCGGCGCGCTTGCCGAGGTTGGCAGGGCGCACCAGCCACAGATCCTGCGGGCCGAGGATGCGGCCATCATGCGCGAGGATCGAGACCGGACCGATCGGCAGGCGGTCGCGCTCGTCCACCAGCACGGGATCCTCCACCACCTGCTCGGCCCCGTATTTCTGGCCCCACTGGCGCAGCGCCAGCATCGCGGGCAGCAGGTCGAAGCCCTTCTCGGTCAGGCGGTATTCGATCTTGCGGCGATCATCGGCGCAGGGTTCGCGCTTGAGAATGCCGTGCTCGACCAGCTTGGCGAGGCGGTTGGAGAGAATGTTGCGGGCGATGCCGAGTTCGGAGAGGAATTCCTCGAAGTGCTTGAGCCCGTTGAAACTCGCACGCAGGATCATGAAGGCCCAGCGCTCCCCCATCACCTCGAGCGCCTGCGGAAGCCCGCATTCGATCAGTTCGCGCAGCGGTTCTCTCAAGTCACCCATTCACGTGTCCTTCCCCAGATCGGGCCGTTTGTAACCGCTTTTGCGCGTCGTCACAAAAAATTTCAGTTTTCAGTTGCAACTCGCAACCTAGATATGTAGGTAGCGAATAGCAACTGGTTTCGAATCGAAATGTTGCATTGCAAAATGTGATTGGAACCGTTCGCGGGCCCCGCGCCCAGACCGAGATAAAAAAAGGAATATTGCGATGACCAACACCCTCTCCCTCCCCCGCACCGGCAAGCTCGCGATCTTTGCGTCGGCCGTTCTCTACACCGCCATGACCTTCGGCGTTGCCACCTCGACCGCTCCGGCCAACGCTGCCGGCACCCCCTATTACAGCGCCACGCTCGCCGCTCCGGCGGGTGACAATTCGGCGGTGGCGGGCGGTGTGGCCTGGTCGTGCGAAGGCAGCACCTGCGTTGCGGGCAAGGCCAGCGCCCGTCCGCTGCGCATCTGCCGCGGCCTGAACCGCAAGTTCGGCGAAGTCGCCACCTTCAAGGTGCTCGGCCAGGAAATCCCGGCCGAAGAACTGGCCAAGTGCAACGCCTGATCGGCGCTGACAACAATGTCCCTCTCTGACCGGCGTCCTCTCTAGCCGGACAGAGCTCCAGAAACCCCGGCGCGCCCACCCCACGGCGCAGCCGGGGTTTTTTGGTTTTCCGCATGCCATCCGGCGCGCGAAATCTTCGCTCATGCGGCCTGAAGGCCGCGTCGCTGCGGGCGCGCGTTAGCGCTTGCGAGCCCTGCGGGCCCGTGACTGTGCTACTAGAAGAGGGCTGGTTCGGTCGCGTCTGCGAACGCGAGCGCACGCGCGCGAGCCGCAGGCGCCCCGTCGCATAGCGGCGGGAGTAGCGCTGAGGACGCACCCGCGGAGGCGGGGGCGCAAAACAAAGGCTACAACAGCCCCTCGGCGATCAGCGCGGCTTCAAGCCCCGCAGCCTCGGTGAACAGGTGCGCGTTCCAGCCGCGCGCGCGGGCGGCTGCGATATTGGCGGGATTGTCGTCGGTGAAGAACAGCGCCGCGCCGCTCAAACCGCTGCGCTCCTCGACAATCTCGTAAATCCGCGGCTCGGGCTTGGCGACCTTCTCGACGCCCGAGACGATGATATCCGCAAAGTGATCGAACACCGGCTGCGTCGGACGGAAATCCGCGAAGAATTCGTCGCCGAAATTGGTCAGGCAGAACAGCGGCACGCCGCGCGCTGCCAGCCGCTGGACCAGTTCGTGCGAGCCCTCCACCGGGCCCGGGATCGTCTCGTTGAAGCGGGTCGCATAGGCGCGGATATGCGCCTCGTATTGCGGGAACAGCGCGATCCGCTCGGGCACCATGTCGGCCAGCGAGCGCCCGCGATCATGCTCGAAATGCCATTCCTCGGTGACCACATTGGCGAGGAACCATTCCAGCTCCCCGGGATCGGCGATCAGCTTTTCGAACAGCACGCCCAGCTGCCAGTGGAACAGCACCCGCCCGATATCGAACACCACCGCCTGCACTTGCGCCTGCGCCACGCCGCCTGCTCCTCAAATGATTTCGGCCCGCGCTCCGGTGAGGAGGCGGGCCGCCATGTTGCCTGACCGCTGCCCTATCGGCAGCCGGCCCCGCGCATGTTAGCCCTGGCGGGCCTTGAAGCGACGGTTGGTCTTGTTGATGACATAGGTCCGGCCACGACGACGGATCACGCGGTTATCGCGGTGGCGGCCCTTCAGCGACTTGAGGCTGTTGACGATCTTCATGACTGGTCTTTCAAAATGACAAGCGCGCCGGAACCGGTCCGACGCGCGGAAATCTGGATGGGCCGTTAGCGCCGCTGGGGCCCCTCGTCAATGCGCTTGCGTCACGCGGCCCCTCGCAAACCGGCCAGTTTTCGCTCCCATTGCAGGGCGTGGGCGATGATCGTGTCGAGTTCGCCGTGCACCGGCACCCATCCCAGCGTTTCGCGCAAGGCACGCGAATCGGCAATCAGCGAATCGGGATCGCCCGCGCGGCGCCCTTCGATGCGACGATCGAGCTTGCGATTCGTCACCCGGTCGACCGCGTCGAGCACCTCGTTCACCGAAAAGCCCCGGCCATAGCCGCAGTTCATTGTCAGCGAACGCTCCGGCTGCGCGATCAACGCCTCGAGCGCCAGCACATGGGCCGCCGCGAGATCGCTGACATGGATATAGTCGCGCACCCCGGTGCCATCGGGCGTGGCGTAATCCGTGCCGAACACGCTCACCGATTCGCGCAGGCCCAGCGCCGCCTCGATCGCGACCTTGATGAGGTGGGTCGCCCCCGCTGTCGATTGCCCGCTCCTCGCCTGCGGATCGGCGCCCGCGACATTGAAATAGCGCAGCACGCCGTAATTGAGCGGGTGCGCGGCGGCGACATCGGCCAGCATCTGCTCGGTCATCAGCTTGGACCAGCCATAGGGATTGATCGGACGCTGCGGCGTATCCTCGCGCACGGCTGCGACATCGGGGATGCCATAGGTCGCCGCGGTCGAGGAGAAGATGAAATGCGGCACGCCCGCAGCCACCGCCGCTTCGATCAGCGCGCGGCTCTTGGCGGTGTTGTTGTGATAATATTTGAGCGGATCGGCGACGCTTTCGGGCACCACGATCGAGCCGGCAAAATGCATGATCGCGCGGGTATCCTGCTCGGCAAAGATCCGCGCCAACAGCGCGGCATCGGCGATATCGCCCTCATAGAGCGGCACGCCGTCAGGCACGGCAAAGCGGAAGCCGGTGGTGAGATTGTCGATCACCGCCACGCGCCAGCCCGCGTCTTTCAGCGCCAGCACCGCATGGCTGCCGATATAGCCCGCCCCGCCGGTGACGAGCACGGATGGTTTGCTGTCCAAGGTCATGGGGCAGCCCCCTAGCACGAAATCCGCTTAGAAAACGTCAACTCTATCGCGCGCAAAGCGGACCCTGTGCACAGCCGCGCGCGCGCCGTATAGTCGCATGATCCAGCACAGGAGCCCCCGCCCATGCCTTCCCCCGCGCATTCCTCCCGCCTGTTCGCCCCCGCGCTTTGCGCCGCCACCCTCGCGCTGTCGGCCTGCGCCACCACGCCCTTTACCGGCCCGGTCGAAGTCACCCGCTTTGTCGCGACCGAACCGGCGGGTCTCGGACAGGGCACCATCGCCGTTGTCTTCCCCGACGCCATGAGCAACCAGACCGCCCGCCGCGCCTTTGCCGCAGCCGTCAGCGCGGAACTGACCAGGCTCGGCTATACCGTCGTTCCCGAAGGCTCCCCCGCCGGACAGACCGCCACGGTCCGCACCACCCGCAACGCCATCGCCGCTGCCGAGGACAGCCGCCCCGGCCCGGTCAGCGTCGGGATCGGCGGGCAGACCGGCAGCTTCGGCTCGGGCCTCGGCATGGGGGTCGGCATCAACCTCGGCGGCGGGCGCGAAAGCCCGAGCGTCACCACCGATCTCGCCGTGCGCATCACCCGCGCCGATGGCACCACCCTGTGGGAAGGCCGCGCGCAGATCGCCACCGGGGTCAAGTCGCCCTACTCCATGACCGAGACCAGCGCCCGCACGCTGGCGGCGGGCTTGTTCAAGGACTTTCCGGGTGGCAATGGCGAGACCGTGACAATCAGCGCCAAGAAGCTGCAAGGAAACAAATGACCGCTCTTTCCATCGATGCCGGGTTCGACAGCGGCAATATCGAAGTGCTGGGGATCGACGGGGCCACCGCGCGCCTTGCGATCCGGCGCGACAATGCCTCGGAATTCTTCCAGTGGTTCCACTTCCGTGTCGCCGCGACCGCCGGACAGGAGGTCGTGCTCAAGCTCACCGGGCTCAATGCCAGCGCCTATCCGGGCGGCTGGCCCGATTACAACGCCTGCGTCAGCGAGGACCGCGATTACTGGACCCGCGCGGCCTCCAGCTATGACAAGGACGAGGACGGCGGCACGCTGACGATCCGCTATCTGCCCGCCTCGGACATCTTCTGGTGCGCCTATTTCGCGCCCTATTCGATGGAGCGGCACCACGATCTCGTCGCCGATGCCGCCGCCTGCGAGGGCGTGGACTATGTCCGGCTCGGCACCACGCTCGACGGCCAGCCGATCGACTGCCTCGAAATGGGCGAAGGCACCACCAAGGTGTGGCTCTATGCCCGCCAGCACCCGGGCGAGACCCAGGCCGAATGGTGGATGGAAGGCGCGATCGACTGCCTGACCGATCCGGCCGATCCGGTCGGGCGCGCCTTGCGGGCCAGGTGCCGCATCCACATCGTGCCCAATTGTAACCCTGATGGTTCGCGCCGTGGGCATTTGCGAACCAATGCGGTTGGCACCAATCTCAACCGCGAGTGGGCCGAGCCGACCCCGGAAAAGTCACCCGAAGTGCTGGCGATCCGCAATCGGATGGACGCAACCGGGGTCGATTTCGCGATGGACGTGCATGCCGACGAGGCGATCCCGGCGGTGTTCCTCGCGGGGTTCGAGGGCATCCCCGCATGGACCGACGCGCAGGGCGAGGGCTACTACCGCTACGAGCGCATCCTCGATCGCCGCACCCCCGATTTCCAGACCAAGCTCGGCTATCCCAAGGCGGCAGCGGGGCGGGCCAACCTGTCGATGAGCACCAACCAGCTCGCCCAGCGCTTCGGCGCGGTCGCGATGACGCTGGAGATGCCCTACAAGGATCTCGTGGACTTCCCCGAGCCCGAACAGGGCTGGTCGCCGGAACGCTGCAAGCTCCTGGGGCGCGAATGCATGGCGGCGCTGGTGGAATGGCTGGAGGGGCGCGACGCCTAGGCGAGATGCCCCGGCCCGAAGGCGTGCGGCAACAGCGCTGACAGCGTGACGCGCCGCACGTCGTCCTTGCTCACGCACAGCACCAGCGGATCGGTCGAGCCCAGCGCGGCGACTTCGTTCAGGACCTGACGGCAGCGCCCGCAGGGCGTGATCGGCTCGGCATCGGCCTTGAGGCCCACCACGACCACCGCTGCGAGGCCCCCGCGCCGCCCCTCGCCCAGCGCCTTGGCCACGGCGACCGTCTCGGCGCACAGGGCGAGGCCATAGCTCGCGTTCTCGACATTGCACCCCGTTATGACCGCGCCATCATCGAACAAGAGCGCCGCGCCCACCGGATAGTCCGAATAGGGAGCATAGGCCTTTTCGGCCGCGGCAAAGGCGGCGGCGATGAGGGCCTGTTCCTGTTCGTCCGAGAGGCTCATTTCTGCACCACCACCCATTCGATCGGCTCCTCGCTCGCATCGGTGACGAGCCCGCTATTGGCACTCCATAGCAGCCACGGGCGCGGCGCATAGTCGGGCCGCGCGCGGTCGCGCATCAGCCACAGGTCGCGCGACAGGGCGATCGCGGTGCGGTGACGCTCCTCGAAAGCCGGCGACAGGCGCAGGATCACCGGCGTGCCGCTGTGGATCTCGATCTGGTTGATCAGCGTCATCAGCTCGCTTTCCACCGCCGCATCGCTGACCTTGGGGGTGCAGCCATCGGCCAGCCGCACGAGGCTGATCGCGGGGGGAAGCAAGGCGGCATCGCGCGGCACCATCTGGGTGAACAGCCCGCTCTGCCGGTCCGCGCCGAGGCAGGGGTCGAAATCGAGCATCACCCCTACCTTCAGCCCCGCCTCGCGCGCGGCGGCAAAGCGCGCGGCGAATTCCTTGGGGCTCTGGGTCAGCGGCAGATAGACGAATTGCGCGCCGATCGCTTTCAGGGTCTCGAACCGCACCGCGCCGCCATCGGCCGGGGCGAGCGCGCCCTGTTCGGGATAGAGCGCCTCGTCCGGACGCCACTCCCGCATGTCCCACCACAGCCAGCCGGCAAAGGCGATCGCGACCAGCACCAGCGCCGCGACAGTGCGCATGATCCAGCGCCGCGGCGCACGGCGCGCCGATCCCTTGCGACCGCGTGCCATGTCCCTCAGCCCTTGATGTGGAGCACGCAGATCAGCGTGAACAGACGGCGGGCGGTGGCGAAATCGGTGTCGACCTTGCCCTCCAGCCGTTCGAGCAGCAGCTCGGCCGCGTTGTTGTGGATGCCGCGGCGGGCCATGTCGATCGTCTCGATCTCGGCCGGGGTCGCCTTGCGGATCGCCTGGTAATAGCTGTCGCAGATCGCGAAATATTCGCGGATCGGGCGGCGGAAGCGGGCCATGCCGATCAGCAGGGTTTCGAGCAGCTGGCCGGCCTCGTCGCTGATATCCATCGCCAGCCGCCCGTCGGTGACCGACAGGTGCAGGAGGAACGGGCCTTTCGCCCCGCGCTCGACGCTTCGCAGCGGCTTGAAGGTGTTTTCCTCGATCAGATCATAGATCGCCACGCGCCGTTCCTGCTCGACATCGGCATTGCGCCACAGGATCGTCGCTTCATCGAGCGTGACCTGGGCAATGCGATGCGCGCCCGAACCTCCGGGGGCGGGCGAAAGCGGCAGGGAATCGGGCGGCGTATCGGCCATGACCGCTGCCTTCGCAGATGGAGGGGCCGCACTTCAAGCACTTCGATCAAATCTCCCCGCTATCCACAGCATCGGAAAAAAATATTGGGGCCCCTGCCCCTTGCGCGGGCGGCCCGGACATGAGCATCAAAGCGCCCATGGCCGAACCTGAAAAAGTCACTCCGATCAACGCTGCCCTGCCCGCAGCCGAAGCGCCGCTGCGCAAGCTCCCGTCCAATCTCGACGCGGAAGCCGCCTTTCTGGGCGCGGTGCTGATCGACAACCGGGTGATCGAGGAATTGCAGGTTCCCATCCGGCCCGACCATTTCTTCGAGCCGCTGCACCAGCGCATCTACGAGCGGGTGCTGACCCTGATCGAGCGCAACGCCACGGCCTCGCCGGTGACCTTGCGCCCCTTCTTCGAGGCGGACGAGGCGCTGCGCGAACTCGGCGGCACTTCCTATCTCGCCCAGCTGACCGCGAGCGGCGCGGGCCTGCTGCTGCCGCGCGAGCTGGCCCAGCAGATCTACGATCTTGCCCTGCTGCGCGAGCTGGTGAGCGTCGGGCGCGGGCTGGTCGAAGGCGCGCTCGACACCTCGCAAGACACCTCGCCGATGGACCGCATCTCGCAGGCCGAAGCCGATCTGTTCAAGGTCGCCGAAGGGGCGAGCACGGGGCGCGAGGCCTCGAACTTCCGCGATGCCGCGCTGACCGCGATCAAGATGGCCGAAGCGGCGATGAATTCGGGCGGGGGCCTGTCGGGCAAGACCTCGGGTCTCGATTCGATCGACCGCAAGACTTCGGGCCTCCACAATTCCGACCTTATCATCCTCGCCGGACGCCCCGGCATGGGCAAGACCTCGCTCGCCACCAACATCGCCTTCAACTGCGCCGAGGCGCACCTGGCGTGGACGCGCGAGGGCGGCGAGTTCAACTACGGCGCGCCGGTCGCCTTCTTCAGCCTCGAAATGAGCGCCGACCAGCTGGCCACGCGTATCCTTGCCGAACAGGCCGAGATTTCCTCGGAAAACCTGCGCTCGGGCAAATTGACCCGCGAGGATTTCCAGAAGCTCTCCTTCGCCAGCCAGCGGCTCGCCGAACTGCCGCTCTATATCGACGATACCCCCGCGCTCACCATCGCCGCGCTGCGCACACGTGCGCGCCGGCTCAAGCGGCGGCACGATATCGGCCTGATCGTGGTCGACTATCTCCAGCTCCTGCAGGGCTCGGGCCGGGCGAACGACAACCGCGTCAACGAAATCTCGGAAATCAGCCGCGGATTGAAGACGCTGGCCAAAGAGCTTCAGGTCCCGGTGATCGCCCTCTCGCAGCTCTCCCGCGCGGTCGAACAGCGCGAGGACAAGCGCCCGCAGCTGTCGGACCTCAGAGAATCCGGCTCGATCGAGCAGGACGCGGACATGGTCTGGTTCATCTTCCGCTCGGATTATTACCACATGCTGGTCAAGCCCGACACGCCCGACGGCACCTCCTCGCCCGACGAACAGGAAAAGTACCGCGTCTGGGAGGAGAAATACGAATCCCTGGTGGGCAAGGCGACGCTGATCGTCGCCAAGCAGCGCCACGGCTCGACCGGCAATGTCCCGCTCCACTTCCAGAGCGAGATCACCAAGTTCACCTCGCCCAACTTCAAGGACTATTCGGACTACGGCTTCGAGTAGAGGTCACTCGGCGGGCGTGACGGCGACGGTGACCGGTAGGATATCGAAGCCGATGCCTGCGATGGTATAACGTCCGCGCCCGCGGGCATCGCGGCTCCACCAACCCGCGCTCGCAGGCGTAGCGGTGAAACGGTAGGTGACGCCCTCGGATCCGGCGAAGGAATGGCGCTCCAGTGTCCGAACCCCGCCTTCGAGCAGCGCTTCACCAACGACAGCGGCAAGGCGCTGGTCGCCATAGGCCATGCCGCCGCCCGGGAGGAGCCGGGCCTCCTCCGGGGCACGCGCCGTCACCGCACGGCGGGCGGGCGCCGGGGTGACCTGCCATGTGGCAAGATCGATGCTGTCGCCCGCTGCGACGAGGCCAAGGGAAAGGTCGGTGATCGCGATGCGCCTGCCTTCCCTGCGACGGGCTGCGCGGGCATCGAGCAGGGTGACATAGCCGCTCCCCACGACGCGCGCCGTGCCGCTTTCGGGCTTCACGACCAGCGCGGTGTCCTCGTCGATCCCCAGTCCGAAACGGAGCGGCTGGGCCGGATCGGTCACTGCCGCAGCGAGCAACCCGAGATGCCCTCGCTCGCCAAAATGAACGTGGATCAGCGCGCCCCCGAGAAAACCGAGTCCCGGCCCCAGTTCGAGCGGATCGCCGCCCCCGGCGACAAGCGGCGGACCGAGGCTTTGCCCCTGGATGATCATATCCGTGCCCATGACCATGGCCCCTGCCGAGGTGCCTCCCACCACCGCGCCTTCGGCAAGGCGGCGGCGGATTGCGGCGGCCATCGGAGTGTCCCGCCCATCCGGCTCACGCAGCACGGCGGTGATGTTTTGCTGATCGCCGCCAACGAACCAGATCGCCCCGGCGCGGGCAACCTTGGCGATCTCGGCCGGGTCATGGCCGTTGCCGCGCCAGGTGCTCTCGTCCACCTCGGGCGTGGCGGGATCGTCAAGCAGCGCGAGGCGCACCACGGTGATGTCCTCGCGCCTCGCTCCGTGGCGCTCGAGCGCGGTGGCAAGCGCACGAGTGGCACCCTGGAAACTTTGCGAAGCGGCGGGGATGATCGCAATGCCGGGTGCATCGGCGGGGCGCGCTTCGAGCAGGGCCGTGAAGATATCGGCATTGGCCCAGTCGAGCCCGCCGCCGACGATCACCAGCGTGCCCTCCTCGGCCCGCGCGATGCTGCAAGCGGCAAGCATTGCGAGCCCTGCCACAAGCACCCTTGCCCGCATCATATTCCCCCTCCGCCGAGCTGCGCGCCACCGTTCCAGTGTCCCCGTCCCGTGCATATGCAGCCCCAAAGTCCCGTGCAAGGGGTGCCCGGTCCCGCTCCACTTCCAGAGCGAGATCACCAAGTTCACCTCGCCCAACTTCAAGGACTATTCGGACTACGGCTTCGAGTAGAGGTCACTCGGCGGGCGTGACGGCGACGGTGACCGGCAGGATGGCGAAGCCGGTGCCTGCGATGGAATATCGCCCGGGCTCGTCGATTTCGGCACCCTCGCCTTTGCCGCCCCGGTGCTTGTGCCGGAATTCCTCTAGGCGCTGATCGCCACAGGAGCCGGGGATGCCACGCCGCGTGATGCGCGGGCTTCGGCCTTGGCCTGATAGAGCGCGCGATCAGCGAATTCGAACAATGCGTCGGCATCATCGCCATGCCCGGGCCACTGCGCGACGCCGATGCTCGCACCGACCTGCAGCGAAACCCCGTCGATCATATGCGGACGCACCAGCGCGATCAGGATGCGCTCGCCCAGCGGCGCGGCGATCAGGGGCGAGCCCGGCGGGATCAGCACGGCAAACTCGTCGCCGCCCTGCCGCACCACCAGCCCGTTCTCGCCGATGGTCTCGCGCAGCCGCTCCGCCACCGCGCACAGCAGCTTGTCGCCAAAGCCGTGTCCGTAGCGGTCGTTGACCGGCTTGAACCCGTCGAGATCGATCAGCGCCAGCCGGAACGGCAGCATCTCCGCACGCGGGCGCACCAGCTGCGCGATCCGCTGGTCGAGCGCACGGCGGTTGGCGAGCCCCGTCAGCGGGTCGGAATGGGCCAGATCGCGGGTCTGCTGCTGCAACTGCAACAGATCGACCAGCATCGCATGGCCCTGAAGGATGAAGCGCACGAGAATGATCGTCGCCAGCACCAGACTGGTCGCCGCCGCGATCTCCCCCGGCCGCCCCGAGGCCAGCATCAATGCCGAGACCGGCACCACGCCGATCACCAGATTGAGCAGCGCGGCACAGCGGATCGAGGAGAGGCAATAGGCGGTCGCCAGCGATCCCATCGCCAGGATCATCGCGAAATTGGCATGGTTTTCGGGCGGTGAGGCGAGCCAGTTGATGACGCACCACGCGCTGCACATCACAGCGACCATGCTCGAGACGCGGTTGGTCTTCATCACGATCAGGCGCGCACGGCCGATGCTCATGGGGCGGCGGCGGCTGATGACATTGTCGATCATCCCGAGCACGCAGAGCAGCGCCAGCAGCGCGGGCATGCCGAAACGGATCGCCCAGTGCAGATCCGCGCCGCCCACCCAGGCCGCGGTCGGCGTGGTGGCGAGCAGCATGAGATACATCATCGGCGTCTGGGTCTCGACCCGCCGCGCGCGAAGCAGTGTGAAATCGTCCCGGATCGTCTCCGGAATCGGCGGCGCGAGCCGGTCGCGCAATCTCTGGAGAGCCCCCGTCATTCCCCAAGTCCTAGGGAAAGCGCGTAAAATCTGGGTTAATGCGGTAAGATAAGGTAAGATGCGGGGGCCTAACCCGCGCCCGCCTTGCTGATGCGATAATCGGCCAGGTTCATCCAATAGGCCAGCCGCCAGCGCATGCGGTTGAACAGGGTGCTCTGGCGCGCATACCATTCGCGCGTCACGGGAATGCTCGCGGCCTCCATATGATCGATCATACCGCGCAGCGCGGCCGCCACCGCCGCATCCTCGATCCGCACCATCAACTCGACATTGATGCGCAAGGACCGCTTGTCGAGATTTGCGCTGCCGACATAGCTCGCATCATCCGCGAGGAAGAGCTTCATGTGCAGCTTGCACGGCTGGAACTCGAAAATCCGCACGCCCGAGGCCAGCAATTTGCGATATTGCAGCCGCGCCATGTCGATCGCGGCGTCGATGTCGGACTTGCCCGCCATCATCAGCCGCACTGCGCCGCGCCGGGCGACCTGCCCGATCTGGCGGCGGAAGCTTCGCGGCGGAGAGAAATAGGCCGAGACCATGTCGAGCCGCCGCGCGCCCAGCAGATCGCGGCGGAAGACCCAGGCCCAGTGGCCGCGCCGTACCAGCGGTCCGCCGACCAGCAGCCGCACCGGACCATCGCCTGCATCCCATGCGCGCACGATATCGCGCAGCGCCTTCAATTGGCGGGTGCGCCCCGCCGCCTCGCCCGCCACCCAGCCGTGCAGCAGCGCGAACCAGCGGGTGAACTGCGCCGTTACCGGCCCTTCGATCACCACGGCCAGATCGCACCAGCCGTTCCTGGCGGGGGGATCGAAGTAATGGTCCGAGACATTGGCGCCCCCCGTCATCACCCGCGCCCCGTCGGCAATCGCGAACTTCTGGTGATTGCGCACCAGATAGCGCGTGCCCCACTTGGGCGAGAACACCGCGAAATGCCCGCCCGCCTCGACAAGCGGCGCAAAGAACTCCGCGCCCGCATCATTGCCGAAGTCATCGACGATCAGCTCCACCGCTACCCCCCGCCGCGCCGCCGCCACCAGCGCATCGCGCACCAGCGTGCCCGAGGCGTCGCTGTCGAACAGGTAGTAGAAGACGGCGAGGCTATGCTGCGCCCCGCCGATCAGATCGAGCAGAGCCCGCAGCCGGTCTTCCCCGCCGGGAAGAAAGGTAAAACTGTGCCCCTGCGCCGCGATCGTGAAGGGCGCCGGATCGGTGTAGGGGGCGGGGGCGGGGTCCATGGCGACAGTCTAGCGCCTTGGCGGGCGGATTGCATTATCTTGACTTCAAGCCCCCTCGTGCCTAGCTGCCCCCTTCCCTACTTTCCGCGATTCAGAGAAAAGGCCGTCTATGGCACGCGTTACCGTTGAAGATTGCGTCGACAAGGTTCCCAACCGGTTCGACCTCGTCCTGCTCGCTGCGCAGCGTGCGCGCGAGATTTCGGGTGGTAGCGAGCTGACCATCGATCGCGATCGCGACAAGAACCCGGTCGTGGCGCTGCGCGAAATCGCCGAGGAAACCATCATTCCGCGCGATCTGCACGAAGCCGTGGTGGTAAGCCTCCAGAAGATCCTCCCCGATGACGAGGACGAGGCCGACGAGATCGGTTCGCTCAGCCAGTCGGCCGAAGCGCTGCGGATCACCGCATCGGCTCCGGCGCGGACCACGTCTTTGGGCGGCGATTACGACGGCTGATCGTTATTTTTCAGTGACTTGCGGGAAAATGAGGGGTTTCTAGGCCGGTGCCAGACCCCTCCTTGACCCCCTCTAGACCCCCTCTAGACCCCCCTTTGCCCCCCGCTTGACCGCTTCTTGACCGCGCCTCGCGGCGGTTTGCCATTGCGCCCTGCCGCGTTATCCGTGACACATTCTGGAAAGCGGTCACATTGCGGACGGGCGGCGGTCATCATGGCTTCGATTGCGGTTTACAGCGTCAAGGGCGGGGTCGGCAAAACGACGCTGGCGGTGAACCTCGCATGGTGTTCGGCCACGATCTCGCGCCGCAAGACGCTGCTGTGGGATCTCGATGCGTCGAACGGTTCGGGCTTTCTGCTCGGGGTTGATCCGAGGAAAAAGCGCAGCGCAGACAGTGTCTTCGCCGATGGCAGCGATCCGCTGCGACTGGTGCAGGCGACGGGCTATGCGAACCTCGATCTGCTGCCCGCCGATGAAAGCATCCGCACGCTCGATCGCCAGCTGGACCGGCTGGGCAAGAAGAAGCGGCTGGCCAAGCTGGTCGAGGGTCTGGCCAAGCACTACGACCGGATCATCTTCGATTGCCCCCCGGTGCTCAACGAGGTCAGCGCCCAGGTGATGCGCGCCGCCGATCTGGTGATCGTGCCCCTGCCCCCCTCCCCCCTCTCGGCCCGCGCCTTCGAGGTGGTGGTCGACGAGGTGCGCGGCAGCGGCAAGAGCCACCCGCCGATCCTGCCGGTGCTCTCGATGGTGGATCTGCGGCGGTCCCTGCACAAGGAAGCGCGCGAGGCGAACCCCAAATGGCCCGCGATCCCGCTCGCCAGCGCGGTGGAGCAATGCGCGGTGGAGCGAAAGCCCGTGGGCGCCTTTGCCCCGCGCTCTCCGGCGGCACGGGCAATCGCCCAGCTCTGGACCGCGATCGAGCGGAAACTGGCGCAGAAATAGGCGCTTTTGCGCGGGCCTTTTTGCTGCCTATAATTTCGCGAAAGACAGGGGCGCAGCAATGGGCGATTTCGGCGACAGCATCGGAACGGCAATCGAAGGCGGCCTGCTTGGCCGAGCGGTCGAACCGGGGGCGGGCGAGGCGGGCGCGCTGCACGGCGAAGCGGTCACCTGCGCCAATTGCAGCACGCGCTTTCAGGGCCATTTCTGCCCCCAATGCGGCCAGAAAGCCCATATCCACCGCAGCCTCGCCGCGATCGGACATGACATCATGCACGGGGTACTGCACCTCGACGGCAAGCTGTGGGCGACGCTGCCGCTGCTGACCTTGAAGCCGGGCGAGCTCACCCGCCGCTATATCGCGGGCGAGCGGGCGAAATTCGTCAGTCCGATGGCGATGTTCCTGTTCACCGTCTTCGCGATGTTCGCCGTGTTCCAGATGGTCGGCATTTCCGCGCCGAGCGATCTGCCTGCCGGCGTCTTCACCGCAGGCGATGCCGATCCCTTCCGGAACAAGGTCGGCGAACAGATCGCCGCGCTCGAGAAGGAGCGCGACAGCCTGCCCCAATCCAGCCCGCGCCGGGCGGACATCGCCAAAGAATTGCAGGGCCTTGAAATGGTGCTGGATAAGAGCGCGCCGGACGTCAAGTTGGGCAGCAGCGTGATGAACCTGACCCCCGATTCCGGAATCGCGGTGCTCGATAACGCCTTCGCGAAATGGCAGAAGAACCCGAGCCTGATGCTCTACAAGCTGCAGTCGAACGGGTACAAGTTCAGCTGGCTGCTGATCCCGCTCTCGCTGCCTTTTCTGTGGCTGACCTTTGCGTGGCGACGGCAGTTCAAGGCCTATGATCACGCGATCTTCATCACCTATTCGCTCAGCTTCATGTCGCTGCTGTTCATCGCCATGTCGATCCTCAGCACGGCGCCGGGCGGGTCAGACTGGGCCTTCTTGCTGTTTGTCATCGCTGCGCCGCTGCATCTCTACAAACAGCTGCGCCATGCCTACGGCCTGTCGCGGTACTCGGCCTTCTGGCGCTTCTGTGTGCTGCTGGTTTTCATCCAGATCGTGCTCACGTTGTTCCTTCTGGCTCTGGGTGTGCTGGGTGCCTTCTGAGCACGCGAGAATGCTGCCTGGCGCCGGGCAGAGCGCCAGCTCGGAATAAAACGGGCGTCTCGCGAGTTGCATCATCACTATGGCAGTCGTGGCAATCTACAGTTCCAAGGGTGGCGTCGGGAAGACGACCATCGCCTCCAATCTGGGGTGGTGCGCGGCCGAGCTTTCGGCGCGGCGCACGCTGCTGTGGGACCTCGATCCGGCAGACGGCGCCGGGTTCATGTTCGCGCTCGAAGCGCAGCGCAAACGGCAGGCGCGCAGCCTGTTTGCGGGCGACGTTGCGGCCCATGCGCTGATCGAGCCGACCGGCGTGGCCGGGCTCGATCTGCTGCCCGCCGACAGCAGCCTGCGCGAGCTCGATTCCATGTTGCTGCGGATGGGTCAGCGGCACCGCATCGCCGCGCTGAGCAGACAGCTGGCGCGCAGCTATGACCGGCTGATCCTCGATTGTCCGCCCGTGCTCAACGAGCTGAGCGCGCAGGTGATGCGTGCCGCTACGCTGGTGATCGTGCCGCTGCCGCCCTCGCCGCTCTCGGCCCGCGCGCTGGACCACGTGGTCGAGGAAATCCGCCGCCATACCAAGCGTCCGCCGCCAATCCTGCCGGTCTATTCGATGATCGACCGGCGGCGCTCGCTGCACCTGGAGGCTTTGGCGGCAAACCCGGCCTGGCCTGCGATCCCGATGGTCAGCAGTCTTGAGCAATGCGCGGTACAGCGGCGTCCGGTCGGCACCTTTGCACCCCGCTCGCCCGCGGCGCTCGCCTTCATGCGGCTGTGGAGCGGAATCGAGCACAAGCTCGCTCAGCTCGCGCAAACCGCAAGCATGACGGCATCGGCCTGATCGCAAGCAAAAGGCGCCGGAATTGCTCCCGGCGCCCCCTTGGTGATAGCATTGATGCTCAGGCGCCCTGCGGTGCCTCGTCGCCCTTGCCGCCGAAACGCTTGCCTGCCTTGGGAATGGCCGAGCCACGCACGGGCGCAGGGATGGCCGGGCCACGCGGGGCATCGGGGCGATCGATCTTGCCGTTTTCGAGCAGCGAATTGATCTCTTCGCCCGTCAGGGTCTCGTATTCGAGCAGCGCCTGGGCGAGCAGGTGGAGTTCGTCCTCGTGGGTCTTGAGGATGTCGGTCGCCCGCTTGTGCGCGCCTTCGACGAGCGACTTGATCTCGTTGTCGATCAACTCGTTGGTCGAGCCCGAGCGGAAGGTGCGCTGCGCTGCACCCATTCCGAGATAGCCCTCCGACTGCTCCTCGTACTGGAGCGGGCCGAGCTTTTCCGACATGCCCCACTGGGTGACCATGTTGCGGGCAAGATTGGTCGCGTACTGGATGTCGGACGATGCGCCCGAACTGACCTTGTCATGGCCGAAGATGATTTCTTCCGCCACACGTCCGCCCATCGCGACCGAGAGGTTCGCGTGCATCTTGTCGCGGTGATAGGAGTAGCTGTCGCGCTCCGGCAGACGCATCACCATGCCCAGTGCGCGGCCGCGCGGGATGATCGTCGCCTTGTGGATCGGATCGGAGGCGGCCTCGTGCACCGAGACGATCGCATGGCCGGCCTCGTGATAGGCGGTCATCTTCTTCTCGTCGTCGGTCATGACCATCGAGCGGCGTTCGGCGCCCATCATGACCTTGTCCTTGGCATCCTCGAACTCCTGCATCGCCACCAGCCGCTTGTTGCGGCGCGCGGCCAGCAGCGCGGCTTCGTTGACGAGGTTGGCAAGGTCTGCGCCCGAGAAGCCCGGGGTGCCGCGCGCGATCACGCGGGGGTTCACGTCAGGGGCCAGCGGCACCTTCTTCATGTGCACGCCGAGGATCTTCTCGCGCCCGTCGATATCGGGCACGGGGACGACCACCTGCCGATCGAAACGGCCCGGACGCAGCAGCGCCGGATCGAGCACGTCGGGGCGGTTGGTCGCGGCGATGATGATGATGCCTTCGTTGGCCTCGAAGCCGTCCATCTCGACCAGCAGCTGGTTCAGCGTCTGCTCGCGCTCGTCATTCGAATTGCCGAGGCCATGGCCGCGCGAACGGCCCACAGCGTCGATTTCGTCGATGAAGACGATGCAGGGCGCGTTCTTCTTGGCCTGTTCGAACATGTCGCGCACGCGGCTCGCACCCACGCCGACGAACATCTCGACGAAGTCCGAGCCCGAAATGGTGAAGAACGGCACGCCCGCCTCACCCGCGATGGCACGGGCCAGCAGGGTCTTGCCGGTACCGGGCGAGCCGACCAGCAGCGCACCCTTGGGGATCTGGCCGCCAAGCTTGGAGAAGCGCTGCGGATCGCGCAGGAATTCGACGATTTCCTGCAGCTCCTCGCGGGCTTCGTCGATACCGGCAACGTCATCGAAGGTAACGCGGCCCGAGCGCTCGGTCAGCAGCTTGGCCTTGGACTTGCCGAAGCCCATCGCGCCGCCGCCGCCGCCCTTCTGCATCTGGCGCAGGGCGAAGAAGGCAATCCCGAGGATCAGCAGGAAGGGCAGCGAATTGAGCAGAATGAAGAGGATCATCGACTGCTGTTCACGCGGCTTGCCGCTGAAGCGCACCCCGTTCTGCTCCATCAGACGGGTGATCTCGATATCATTGGGAACCGGCACGGTGGAGAAGGCATCGCCGTTCTTGAGCGTACCGGTGATGAGCTCTTCACCCAGCTGCACGTCCTGCACCTGACCTTCGGCCACGGCATCGCGGAAATCGGAATAGCGGATCGCGGTGCCCGGAGTCTGTCCGGCACCGCTGAACAGCGTCACAACCAGCAGAAGGGCGAGGAAGATGCCGCCCCAGATCATCAACTGCCTGACCCAGGGGTTGGGTCCGTCCGGCTGCTGCTGGGGATCGTTGTCGCTCATCGGCTGGATTCCTTTCGTCCTGCCCAATGTAGGATGCAGGCGGTGAATGGCAAGATAACGCACATACCGGGAGGTCGCAGCGTTTTTCGCATCGGATGATGCGGATTATCGATGGTCGGCGTCCGTGCCGTAAGCCGCAAGGAACACTTCGACCGCGCCGGTGATGCGGGCATGGCGGTCGGCCGCAGAAACCTGCGCCCCGAAGCGCCGCTCCAGATCGCCCATGCCCTTGCACATCGAGACGAATTGCTCGGCGGCGAGTTCGGCATCGGCAATGCGCAGATCGCCCGCGTTTTCGGCATGGCGCAACCATGCGGCAAAACCGTGTTTCATCCGCCATGGTCCGGCCTCGAGAAACGCCGCGCCAAGTGCCGGATCATGCTCGGTCTCGGCCGCGATGCGGCGCTCGAACTGGATCATCTCGGAGCGGAACAGAAAATCGAACACCGCCTCCCCGATCGCGGTCAGGCGTTCGCGGATCGTGCCTGCTGGCATCGCATCGAGCGAGAAATGCCCGCGCATCTTCTCGCATTCGCATTCCACTGCCGCAGCGAATAGCGCACGCTTGTCGCCGAACTGGTTGTAGATTGTGACTTTGGAAACCCCGGCATCGGCCGCAACCTGTTCGATCGAGGTCGCCGCATAGCCGTTGTGGAAGAACAGATGCGCAGCCGAATCGACAATTGCGCGGCGCTTGGCCGCGTCAAGCGGACGACCCGCCTTGCGGGGGCCGGAGCAATTTTCTGCGGTCGATGAACCGCATGTTGACAAAATGAACGGCTCCGTTCAGTTAAACGCGACCGTTCAATAATGGTTCGATTCGGCTGTCGTTGCAACCCTCCCTGCGCGCAAAGGTCCCCTCCCCGTGCTCTGGATCGCGATCAGAATGCTCACCGGCGATGCCCAGAAATTCTACGGGCTGCTGTTCGGCATTGCATTCTCGACCCTGCTGATCACCCAGCAGATGACGATCTTCGTCAATCTGGTCGAACGCGGGGCGAGCGGCGTCTACAATGCGCCGGAAGCCGATGTCTGGGTGATGGACCCGGTTAGCCGCACCACAGACGTCAGCTACGCCATGCCCTCCACCGCGCTCGACAAGGTGCGTTCGGTGCCGGGCGTCGACTGGGCCGTTCCGCACCTGCGCGCGCAGGCCAATGTGCGCACCAAGGACGGCGATCTGGAAGGCGTGGGCGTGATCGGGGTCGATGATGCAACGCTGATCGGCCTGCCCAAACGCATGGCGACGGGGGACAAGTCGGTGCTGTTCGCGCCCGACAGCGTGGTGATCGATGATGTCGGGGTCACCCGCCTGTTCTCGAACGGCGCGAGCCCGCTGGGCGAACGGCTCGAGCTTAACGATCAACGCGCCGTCATTCGCGGTGTTTCCGACGCGATCCCGAGCTTCACGAGCACGGTCACGCTCTACACCCGCTATTCCAACGCGCTCAATTTCGTGCCCGGCACCCGCAACCGGCTGAGCTTCGTGCTGGTCGGGGTGAGCAAGGGCCAGAGCCCGGATGCGGTCGCCGCGCGGATCGAGAAGGAAACCGGGCTCAAGGCCGAAACCCGCGCGGAATTCGCCCGCGCCGGGGTCGACTTCATCATGGAAAACACCGGCATCCCGACCAATTTCGGCATCACCGTGTTCCTCGGCTTCGTCGTCGGCGTGGCGATTGTCGGCCTCACCTTCAGCCTGTTCCTGCGCGACAACATCAAGCAGTTCGGTGCATTGAAGGCGATCGGCGTGACCAATGGCAAGATCATGCAGATGGTCGCGGCACAGGCCGGGCTGGTCGGGATGGTCGGCTATGCACTGGGCGTGATCGGGACTGTGGTCTTCATAAAGGGCTTCGGCTCCAACCCGTTCTTCAAGGGCTTCTACATCCCCTGGCAGATCCCGCTGATCAGCCTTGTCGCAGTGGTCGTGATCCTTGCCATCACCGGATTCATCGCGATCCGATCCGTCCTGAAGACCGAACCGGCGGCGGTGTTCCGATGAGCTCAGGCAGGTCCATGGACACCACAGCGATCGGCGGCTGCGCGCCCGAAGCGGCGATCTGCGCGCGCGGGATCGTGCGCGACTTCGAGGCGGGACAGACCACGATCCGCGTACTGCACGGGATCGACACCGATATCCGTCCGGGCGAGCTTACCTACGTCGTGGGCGAGAGCGGATCGGGCAAGACGACGCTGATCTCGATCATGTGCGGCATCCTCTACCCGACCGAGGGCGAGGTGAAGGTGTTTGGCACCGACATCTACAAGCTGTCGGACACCGAGCTGGTCAATTTCCGCCTCAACAACATCGGCTTCATCTTCCAGCAGTACAACCTGATCCCCTCGATCGATGCTGCCGCCAATGCCGCGGTGCCGCTGATCGCCAAGGGCGTGCCGATCGAAGAGGCGCGCGAGCGGGCCAAGGTGCTGCTCGACAAGCTCAATATCGGCAATCAGGCCGACAAGTTGCCGCGCCAGCTTTCCGGCGGGCAGCAGCAGCGCGTCGCGATCGCCCGCGCGCTGGTGCACGAGCCGCGACTGGTGGTCTGCGACGAGCCGACCGCAGCGCTCGATGCGCGCTCGGGCCGCCGCGTGATGGACCTGCTGCGCGAAGTCGCGGTTGCGCCCGACCGCGCCTGCATCATCGTCACCCACGACAACCGCATCTTCGATCTGGCTGACCGGATCATCGTGCTCGAGGACGGGCGCATCACCCATGACGGCAAGGAAATGCCCGATGATGACTGATGCCGCCTTCCTCCCCCTCTCCCTCTCCTTTTCGAACCGCTCGAGGACGCCATGCTTCGCAATGTGAGCTTTGCCCGCCAGATCCTGCCGATCGCAGCCCTGATCGGGGTGGCGATTGCTGCCTATCTGATTGTCGTCGGCCTGCCCGATCGCTCGACCGCTGACCCAGCCGAGCAACCTCCGAAAGCCGTCGGCGAACTGGCCAATGCACCGCGCGTGGCCGGGGCCGGGATCGTCGAGCCGGCGAGCGAGGTGATCGATATCGGTTCGGCGCTGTCGGGGCTGGTCACCAATGTGCTGGTGCGTCCGGGTGACAAGGTCGCCAAGGGGGAGGTGCTGTTCATGGTCGATGCCCGTGCCGCGCGTGCCCAGCTCGATCAGGCCAATGCCGCAATCGCCGAAGCCCGCGCCGCAATCAGCGAAGCCGGCGCCGCGCAAAAGACCGCGCGCGAGCAGCTCGCGCTCTATCGCAAGCTGTCCGATCCCGCTGCCGTTAGCCGCGCCGAGGTGATCCGTGCCGAAGGCGAGGAAGCCACCGCAACCAGCCGCCTCGGCCTCGCCCGCGCGCGGCTTGCCGCTGCGCAGGCCGCTGCCGGGGTTGCCCGCACCGAGATCGAGCGCCTCACTGTCCGCTCGCCGATTGCGGGGGAGATCCTTGCCGTGAATATCCGTCCGGGCGAATTCGTCGCCACCCAGGGCGGCGGCAACAGCCAGCCCTTCATGCAGATGGGCCAGACCGATCCCCTGCACGTGCGCGTCGATATCGACGAGAACGAGGTCGGGCGTGTGGCGCTGGGCAAGCCCGCGATCATCTCGCCGCGCGGGGCGGCCGAAATGCACGTCTCGGCCACCTTCGTGCGGGCCGAGCCGCAGGTGGTGCCCAAGCGCTCGCTCACCAATTCCGCGGCCGAGCGGGTCGATGTGCGGGTGCTCCAGCTGATCTATGCCCTGCCCAAGAGCGATGCTTTCCGCGTCGGCCAGCAGATCGATGCCTTCATCCCGGCCAAGGCTGGCTCGGCAGCCGCCGAGAAGGGGAACTGAGGCCATGCGCCGCCCCTCGCTTGTCGCGACCGCGCTGCTGCCGCTGACGCTGGCCGCCTGCGCGATGCAGCCCGCGCCCGAGATCGCCACGCCGACCCCGGATTTGCCCGAAGCCTTCTTCTTCGCGCCCGATGGCATGACCAAGACGGGCCTTGCCGCGCTGATGCCGGAGAATGATCCGGCCTATCGCGCGCTGTCTCAGGCCGCGATCGCAGGTGCTCCGAACCTTGCCGAGGCAATCGCGCGGATCGACGCCGCCCGCGCCGGAGCGCGCGGCGCGGGGGCGGAACGCCTGCCCAACATCACCGCCGACGGCAGCGTCCGGCGCAACCGCATCAACACCGCGCAGTTCGGTCAGGCGGGCCAGCAGGGCTTCATCCCCGCAGAGCAGACCTCCTACGGCGCAAACCTCACCGCGAGCTGGGATCCCGACATTTTCGGCAGGCTCAAGGCGCAGGAGCGCGCCGCTCTCGCCCGCATCGATGCTGCCAGCGCGCAGGCACAAGGCGTGCGGCTGGCGCTGCTGTCCGAGATCGCGGCAAGCGTAATCGACTGGCGCGTGCTGGATGGCCGCGCTGCCGCAATCCGCGAGGATGTTGCTGCCGCACAAACCCTCGCCGCGCTCGCCAAGGTGCGCGAGGATGCGGGGATTGCTCCCGGCTTCGATCGGGTGCGGGCCGAGGCAACCGCCAGTTCCTCGCAGGTGCGCCTCGCCGCGCTGGAGAGCGAACGTGCGCGCCTTATCGGGCGGCTGGTGACGCTGACTGGGCAGGACGGCGCCATCGTGCGTGCAGCGCTGGCGGCTCCAGTGTCGTCGCTGCGGCTCGCCGATGCACCGGCAGCGCTGCCCTCGGACCTGCTGGCGAACCGCCCGGATGTCGCCGCTGCCGCCGCCACTCTGGCCGCCAGCGACGCCGATCTGGCCGCCGCCGCACGCGCCCGCTTCCCGCGGATCACCCTGTCGGGCGTGCTCGGCCTGCTGGCCTTCAATCCAGGCGAGTTCTTCGACACGGATTCGCTGGTGGGATCGTTGACTGCCGGGATTGCCGGACCGCTGCTCGATTTCGGGCGGGTGGGCGCTGGGATCGACGCTGCAGCGGCAGACAAGCGCGCTGCCTTTGCCGCCTATCGCGGGGCGGTGTTCCAGGCCTTGGGCGATGCCGAGGCGGCATACGGGGTTGTCAGCGCTGCAGATGCGGAAAGCCGCCTGGCCAATGACGAGCACAACCAGCTCACCCGCGCCGCGACCCTTGCCGAGACCCGCTACAAGGCGGGACTTGCGAGCTTCCTCGACGTGCTCGAAGCGCGCCGCGCTGCTGATGCCAGCGGCGAGCGTTCGGCGGCGGCGGCGGGCCGGGCGCTGCGTGCACGGGTGGTGCTGTGGCAGGCACTCGGCGGCGAGGCGCCCGGCAGCTAGCCGATCACGCGCTCGATCAGCCAGAAGCTGCCGATCGCACCAATCGCATAGGTGGAGGCCAGAATTGCCGGACGCTCGAACTTCGGCACAAGGCGCATCATCGCCGCCAACAGGGCTATCATCCCGGCAATGACCAGCAACTGCCCGGCCTCGACCCCGAGATTGAAGGCCAGCAGGGCTGTCACCACCTCGCCCTGCGGCAAGCCGATATCGGCCAGAGCTCCGGCAAATCCGAAGCCGTGGAACAGCCCGAATGCAAAGGCGACCACCCAGGGAAAGCGCCGGGTGAAGGTGCGGCGATCAGGCGACCGCAGCACCAGCGCCACCTCGACTGCGAGAAAGACGATCGACAGCGCGATCAGCGCCTCGACCGGGCGGCTTGGCAAGCCGGCATAGCCCAGGCTGGTCGCCACCAGCGTCAGCGAATGGGCTACGGTAAATGCGGTCGCTGCCTTCACCACCGCCCATGGCCCTCGCACCAGCAGCACCAATGCGATCACGAACAACAGGTGATCCCACCCGAAAAGGATGTGCTCGGCGCCGATCACCAGATAGTCGCGCAGCACCTGCATGGCAGAGGGTTCGGCAGCGATGATGGCTGTGGGCGCTTTCGGGGTCAGGCGAAAGGTCTGTACCGGTCTGCCGAGCGGGATCAGCTGCGCGATCGCATCGGTCCCGCCTGCCAAGGCGGCAAGGCCGAAACTTTGCCCGGCAAGACTGCCTCGGCAGCGCAATTCCTGCTGGCCCAGCAGCGCCAGCGACGCGGCGCGGCGCACCGGCTTGCCGAGGGCGGTGCAGGCCGCCGGGAGCACCGGCTCGGCCAGCAGCACGGTGTCCTGCGCACGCGACGCGGCGACCGGCAGCTTCCACTCGAGCACCCAAACCCCGCCATCACGCTCGATCATCTCGATCACCGCCGGGCGCAGTTCATCCGCGCTGAGCGGCGCCGCCAGCAATGCGAGGCAAAGCGCCAGCAGGCCGCGCAGCATCCGGCTCACCGCGCGATGTCGATCCGGTAGGCGCTGCGCAGGATATCGTAGGCGCGCTGTTTGCGCCGCGCGATCTGATCCGCGCGCCAGTCATTGGCGAGGCGCGGGCGCAGCGCTTCGAATGCGGGGGCTTGTTCGGTCCGTCCGGTCACACGCACGATGTGCCAGCCGAAGCCCGAGGGGATCGGTCCCTTCCATGAACCGTCTGCGGGAAGCGTCTCCAGCCCTTCGGCAAACTGCTGGCCGAAACGCACGGCGATCTCACGCATCGCCGTCTCGCTGATGCTGGCGGGCAGGCTGCTCGGCTCGCCTGCCCCGCCCGCGCCCGACAGCGCCGCGCGGGCTGCCGCCTCGTTCGGAAACAGCCGTTGCTCGAAGCTCACCAGCTGCGTTCCGGCATAGCGCGCCCGATTGGCCTTGTAGAAAGCGCGCAAGGCAGCCTCCGCGGGCTCTGCCAGTTCGGCAGCGCCGCCAGCTGTCATGTCCATCTTGGCCACCATCCGCTGACGCACCACGGCATCGTCCTGATCGAGCCCTAGCCGCAACGCCTCACGGTAGAGCACTTCCTCGCGCACATGGCGCGCGATCCGCTCGTCGAGTTCGGCATCGGTCGGCGCGCGGCCCATCACCCGCTCGAAGGCCAGTGCCAGCTGCGCCTGCTGCGCCTTGTCGACAGCGATCACCCGCGAGGCCGGATCGGGCGGAGTGCCACCCCATGTCAGAGCGACATAGAGTAGCGCGCCAAGCCCGAGAAAATGGACCAGCGGCTCGTGCACCCAGTCCTTCAGCGTCACGTCGTCCCCTTGGACGGCTTGAGCCAGATCGGCGAGGTGTAAGCGCGCTCCTGCGCAACCGCATCCTTCAGCGCATCGCCGGACAGCTCGAACCCGAAGCGCACCGCGTCGAACAGCGTCCAGCGCGGGGTCGGGATTTCGAGCACGCGCAAATAGTAGAATGCGCGCTGCCCCTGGGCGTAGTCGGGATCGGCCCAGGTGGTGCGCAATTCGGCCTCACCGATGGAGTTGGTGTAGGTCGCGTCCTTGCGGTTCACGGTATCGCCAACCGGCGTGAGGCCCCGGGCGGTACGCGGGCGCTTGGCCATGTCGCTCCAGACGACATCGTAGACCTTTTCCTGCATGGCTCCGCTGGCATCGACCCAGCCCTTGATCACCTGCACCCGGTCGAGATTGGCGCCGTCGGGATCCTTGAGCGCGCTGATGAGAAACGTGGGGGCGCTGCCCTTGTCGGCCAGTTCGCCGCCCATCGGCACACCGCGGCTATAGCCTGCACGCACCCAGTCGCCCTGCCAGTCGGCGGCGCTGAAATCGAACCCGCCGAAGATCCGCACCGTCATGCGCGGCCCGGTGGTGGCGTAGACCTCGCGGCGGCGGAAGGCATCGAAGATTTCCGCACGCGTATTGCCCCGCGCCCAGGCCGCCGCATATCCGCCGGCGAGATAGTGCCAGCCGAACCGCCCCTGCCGCGTGCCGAGATTCTGCGGCTGCATGGCGCGGTCCTTGTAGGACGGCTCATTGCCCGTGTGCTTGCCGAAGAAGTTGTCCTCATCCCCGGTCGCGAGTCCAGTATGGCTATCGGTCGATCCGATCAGGCCGAAGGCGTAGGGGTTCACGCCGAGCTGTTGTTCGAGCGACAGACCGCGCAGCAGGGCCGAGCGCACATAGTTGCCTGCATACATGTCGGGCGTGCTGGGAGCGGTGAGCGGCAGATTGCCCAGCTCCCAGCCTTTGACCCCAAAACCCGCCATCTCGTCGTTGGGCGAGAGGAACGGGTGGGTTTCGCTATCGCCCTTGATCTGGGTCGCCTCGACCACCGGCTCGGCCGCCGCGCGGCGCCTGGCATAGGCCGCCGTCATGGGCGAGCCGTCGGCCATGGTCATTTCGAACATCAGACCGTTGGAGAGATTGGAATTGTGCGGGATCGCCAGCACCTTGCCGCCCGTCCCCTTTTCGTAGGCCTCCATGTAATCCCACAGCTGTTCGACCTTCGTGTCGATGCCGCCCAGCGGCAGGGTCTTGCTGGTCTTGTCGCTGCCGTCGCGGAACATCACCACGCGGTGGAGATTGTTGCCGTCCGGCATCAGCGTCCATTCGAAGCCGGCGAAGGCCGAGAACACCCCCGGCTCGTTGTAACGATCTAGCAGGCCGAGCTGGGTGCTCCACAGGTCCTGGGTGCCCTTCTTGGCGGTTTCGGGATCGCTGAAGGCGGCAGGCAGGCTCTTGTTGGCCGCAGCGGTGATCAGTTCGGCCATAGCGCGCTGCGAGCCTTCGGGGCTTTCGTGCATCATGTCGTACCACCGCAGGACGGTCTCGTCGCCTATCACCCACTTCACGTACCAGCGTGGCGCGTCATAGAGCCGCCTGGTTGCGCCCATGCCGTCGGAATGGTCAGCAATGACAAGGAAATCGAGCGGGCGGTCAAGCTTGGCCTTGCCGCCCGTGGTCGCCGTCACCTCGTCACCGCGCGCAAAGCGCAGTGCCTCTTCCGGCCCGAGCCTCACGCCAAAGCCGAAGGCATCAACCGAGTTATCGGTGTGGAGATGGGTATCGCCCCAATAGGGCCGGTCAGGAAACTCGGCGAGTTTGATGGTATTCTCGCCATTGCCGGTCTTGGCCGGATCGCGCGTCACTTCGCCGCCGCAGCCTGCCAACGCCATTGTCATCAGGCTTGCCGCAGCCAGCCCGGCCCATGTCTTGCGCATGGATGCCCTCCCTAGATTTCCCGTGACGGACTGTGCGCGGAGCACAGCGCTTTCGTCAAGCTTGCGCCTTGCGCTGAAGCAGGGCCGAACGCTCGCAGCGGCACACCACCTCGCCGCGCTGGTTCCACATTTCGTGGATGAAGGTGACGATCCCGGCATCGGGCCGCGAGTTGCTGGTGCGCAGCTGCTTCACCTCGCTCACCGCGCGCAGCGTGTCGCCGATGAAGACAGGCTTGGGTGTCACCACCTTGTCGAAGCCGAGATTGGCGACCAGCGTGCCGAGCGTCGTATCGCCCACCGAAAGCCCGACCAGCAGGCTGAAGGTGAAGGTCGAATTGACCAGGATCTGGCCAAATCCGCTCGCCTTGGCCGCTTCGACATCGAGGTGCAGCGGCTGCGGATTGTGGGTCATTGTGGAGAACAGCAGGTTGTCGGTCTCGGTCACCGTGCGCCGGATTTCGTGCTCGATCCGGTCACCCACCTGCCATTCGTCGAAATAGCGGCCGGCCATTATGCACCCGTTGCCCAGCGCGCGACGACATCCGCGCCGTCATCCGCGCTGGAACGAACGCTGCCCGGCGTGCGACTGAAGCGCGGCGCGGGGGCGGTGTGCCAAGAGCCGTCATGCTCCACGTAAGCACCGCGCGCCTTCATGTGCGGATGCTCGCGCGCCTCGTCGAGTTCTAGAACGGGCGCGAAGCAGGCGTCGGAGCCTTCAAGCAGCGCGCACCATTCGGCCTGCGTCTTGGTGAGAAACAGCGCCGCCAGCTTGGCCGCGTAGTCGTCCCAGTGTGCGGGGTTCATCTGACCCTGCGCCAGCTCTTCGGGCGCGCCGGCCTTGGCCAGCATCTCGGCGTAGAACTGCGGCTCGATCGAACCGAGCGAGATCTCCTTGCCGTCGGCGCAGGTGAAGCAGCGGTAGAAATGCGCGGCCCCGCCGAGCATGCCGCGTCCGCGCGCCGTGCTGAGATGCGGCGCGTGGCGCACCCCGAAGAAGAAGCTCATCAGGCTCGTCGCCCCGTCGACGATTGCAGCATCGACAACCTGTCCGCGTCCCGAACGTTCGCGTTCGTAAAGAGCCGCGAGGATCCCGAAGGCGCAATACATCGAACCGCCGCCGAAATCGCCGACAAGGTTTTGCGGCGGGGTGGCAGTCTCGCCGCGCTTGCCTACGGCCGAGAGCGCTCCGGTGATGGCGATGTAATTGATGTCGTGCCCTGCGGCATGAGCAAGCGGGCCGTCCTGCCCCCATCCGGTCATCCGTGCATAGACGAGGCCCGGATTGAGCGCGAGCAGCTCGTCCGGTCCCAGCCCTAGCCGCTCCATCACGCCCGGACGAAAGCCTTCGATAAGAACGTCAGCCTTGCTTGCGGCTTCGCGGCACCGGGCCTTGCCCTCATCGCTCTTGAGATCAAGCGCCAGCCGGTGGCGTGCGCGTTCGACCACCGGATTGGAAACCCCTGCGCCGGGCCGGTCGATCCGCACCACTTCCGCGCCCAGATCGGCGAGCAGCATCGCAACGTGCGGCCCGGGGCCGATGCCGCTGAATTCGATGACCTTGAGGCCGGAAAGCGGCCCTAATGGCTGGTTCATGTGTCTCTCCCTTTGCCGGTGTCTCTGGCGCGCCTCCGGGCCAAGGGCAAGTCCCGAGATTGCCAGTCACCCAAGCCACACCATCGCGGCGCAAAGGCAAAATTGCTTGTCGCGTGGCTGCCAGCGTATAGCTGCACCGCCATGCGATCTCTTACCCATCTTGAGCGGCTCGAAGCCGAAAGCATCCACATCTTCCGCGAGGTTGTCGCCGAGACGGAAAATCCGGTGATGCTCTATTCGGTCGGCAAGGATTCCTCGGTCATGCTGCATCTGGCGCGCAAGGCCTTTTATCCCGCGCCGCCGCCTTTCCCGATGCTGCACGTGGCCAGCGGATGGGACTTCGGCGATCTGCTTGCCCACCGCGACAAGACGGTGCGGGAATATGGCCTGAAACTCATCATCGCGCAGAACGAGAATGCCCAAGAGCAGGGCATCAACCCTTTCGACACCGGCAGCGCACTCTATTCGCAGGCCCAGCTGACCGATCCGCTGAAGCGCGCACTGACCGAGCACGGCTTCGACGCGGCGTTCGGTGGCGGCCGGCGCGACGAAGAGAAGGCGCGCGCCAAGGAGCGCATCTTCAGCTTCCGCACCGCCGCGCATCGCTGGGATCCCAAGAGCCAGCGCCCGGAGCTTTGGAACCTCTACAACGCCAAGAAGGCTAAGGGCGAAAGCATCCGCGTCTTCCCGCTGTCGAACTGGACCGAGCTCGACATCTGGCAATACATCGCGCTCGAGAACATCGACATCGTCCCACTCTATTTCTCCAAGCCCCGCCCGACAGTGGAGCGCGACGGGATGATCCTCGTGGTCGATGACGAGCGCTTCCGGCTCGAACCCGGCGAGGAGCCACTGATGCGTCCGGTGCGGTTCCGCACTCTGGGCTGCTACCCGCTCACCGGCGCGACCGTGAGCGAGGCAACCGAAATGTCCGACATCATCCAGGAAATGCTGCTCGCCACCAGCTCGGAACGGCAGGGCCGCGCCATCGACAAGGGACAATCGGCCTCGATGGAAGACAAGAAGCAGGAGGGGTATTTCTGATGAACACCCCCTCCTCCTTCCAGACCGATGCACTCATCGCCGAGGATATCGACGCCTATCTCCACGCGCATCAGCACAAGAGTCTGCTGCGCTTCATCACCTGCGGCAGCGTGGATGACGGTAAGTCGACCCTGATCGGGCGGCTGCTCTACGATTCCAAGATGATCTTCGAAGATCAGCTCGCAGCACTCGAAAGCGACAGCATCAAGCACGGAACCCAAGGCGAGGAGATCGACTTCGCGCTGTTGGTGGACGGGCTTGCCGCCGAGCGCGAGCAAGGCATCACCATCGACGTTGCCTACCGTTTCTTCACGACCGAAAAGCGCAAGTTCATCGTCGCCGACACACCTGGGCACGAGCAATATACCCGCAACATGGTGACCGGCGCCTCGACCGCGGACCTCGCGGTGATCCTCGTCGATGCGAGGAAGGGCGTGTTGCAGCAGACGCGGCGGCATTCCTGGCTCGTCCACCTGATCGGCATCCGCCACGTGGTGCTGGCGGTGAACAAGATGGATCTGGTGGGCTATGATCAGGCGACCTTTGACGCGATCGTCGCCGATTACCGCGATTTTGCGGAAGGCATCGGCATCAGCGAATTTACCGCGATCCCGATTTCGGGGTTCAAGGGCGACAACATCACCCCAAGAGACGATGGAGCACCTTCGGCGAATACGCCGTGGTATTCCGGCCCGGCGCTGATCCAGCACCTCGAAACCGTCGATGTCGACAATGCCGCAGCGCAAGCCGCGCCCTTTCGCATGCCGGTGCAGTGGGTCAATCGTCCCAATCTCGACTTTCGCGGTTTTGCCGGGCTGATTGCCGGCGGCATGGTGCGGGTCGGCGATCCGGTGCGGATCGTGCCTTCGGGCAAGACCAGCACCATCAAAGCGATCACGACGTTTGATGGCGAGCTTGACGAGGCGGTGGCAGGGCAATCGGTCACCCTCAGCCTTGCCGATGAGGTCGATTGCAGCCGCGGAGACGTGATAGCGGCCGCTGGCGATCTGCCGCAAGCCTCGGACCAGTTCTGCGCCACCTTTGTATGGATGGACGAAGAGGCGATGAAGCCCGGGCGCGGCTATTGGCTCAAGCTCGGCACGCAGACCGTTACCGCCACGATCCAGCCGCCCAAATACGAGATCGACATCAACAGCCGCGAGCAACTGGCTGCCAAGACGCTCGGACTCAACGCCATCGGGGTTGCCGAATTCGCGACCGACCGGCCGATCACCTTCGAGCCTTACGAGGACAACCGGCAGCTCGGTGGGTTCATCCTGATCGACAAATATACCAACGCCACAGTGGCGGCAGGCATGATGACCTTCAGCCTGCGCCGGGCCGAGAACGTCCACTGGCAGCCGCTGGCAATCACGCGTGACGATCATGCGGCTATGAAAAATCAGAAGCCGCGAGTGCTTTGGTTCACCGGCCTGTCGGGTTCGGGCAAGTCGACCATCGCCAACGAGGTCGAAAAGCAGCTGTTCATGATGAACCGCCACACCTTCCTGCTGGACGGCGACAATGTCCGCCACGGTCTCAACCGCGATCTCGGCTTCACCGAGGCCGACCGGATCGAGAATATCCGCCGGGTCGGCGAGGTCGCCAAGCTGATGGCCGATGCAGGGCTGATCGTGCTCACCGCTTTCATCAGCCCGTTCCGCGCCGAGCGACAGATGGTGCGTGACATGCTGCCAGATGGCGAATTCGTCGAAATCTTCGTCGATACCCCGCTGGAGGTGGCCGAGGGGCGCGACGTGAAGGGCCTCTACAAGAAAGCCCGCTCGGGTCAGCTCAAGAACTTCACCGGGATCGACAGCCCCTATGAACCGCCGGAAAACCCGGAAATCCGGGTCAACACAGTGGACATGACCCCCGAACAGGCGGCACGCTACATCATCGACAGGATCCTGCCGCTCAAATGACCCTCGCCGAACTCGACGATGCTGCGCTGGCCGCGAAACTCGCGCTCGAAGCCGGGCGCTTGCTCACCGTGGTGCGCGAGGTATCGGGCCTTGCGGGCAAGGCGCTGGGCGATCACGGTGACCGCGATGCCAACCGCTTCCTGTGCGAGGCGATCCGCGCCGCGCGCCCCGATGACGGCCTGCTCTCCGAGGAGGAGAAGGACAATCCCGAGCGCCTCGCCAGATCGCGTGTGTGGATCATCGATCCGGTCGACGGCACGCGTGAATACAGCGAAGGGCGCGGCGACTGGGCGGTGCATGTTGCGCTCGCAGTGGACGGAGTGCCGGTGCATGGCGCGGTCGCGCTACCCGGGCTTGAAGGCGAAGTCGTGCTGCGGTCAGACCGCCCGGACACACTTCGCCCGATGGCGGAGCGTCCGCGCTTCCTGATCAGCCGCACCCGGCCTGCCCGTGAAGCCGAGGCGGTCGCGGCGGCGCTCGGCGGGGAGCTGGTTCCGATGGGCAGCGCCGGGGCCAAGGCGATGGCGGTGGTCCGGGGCGAGGCGGAAGTCTATCTCCATTCCGGCGGCCAGTATGAATGGGACAGCTGCGCACCGGTTGCGGTCGCCGCCGCGCATGGCCTGCACTGCTCGCGCATCGACGGGTCACCACTGCTCTACAACCAGCCCGACACCTACATGCCCGATCTACTGATCTGCCGCCAGGAATGGGCCGAACAGGTGCTTGGAAGGGTCAGTGGACTTGATCCGTTCAACGATTTCGCAACGAAATAAACCGAACGAGGCTCGTTTCGCCGTATTTCAATTTGCAGGGTGCATCGGTGGGACTGGCAAGTGACGATCCGCAGGGTATGTTCAGCTTTGCGCTTTGATCGTTCAACGTATTGGTCTGAGCCCGTGGATTTCCTCCAGGTTTGAGTAGAGTCCGGCCCATGAAGGAGTCGGATGGATATGAGGCGGAGCAGGTTCAGCGATGAGCAGATCATCGCGGTGTTGAAGGAGCAGGTCACCGCGAATGGCGCAATTTGCGGCAAGCCTAACGTAATCTTAAGGGCTTTTCGAACATTGTCCGGCTCGCAAAAGCGGGACCTTTATATCATGAATGCACCCTTCAAGACTGCCGCAGCGCTCGGCAATCAGGCTGGCCTCCACCCTCCCCCTGATCATCAGGTGGCCGTCATCGGCCTTGGCTACATAGGCCTGCCGACGGCCGCGCTGCTCGCCTCCTATGGCTGGAGCGTTTGCGGTGTGGACGTTTCGCAGAAGGTGGTCGAAACCGTGAATGCGGGCGACGTGCACATCGAGGAGCGCGATCTCGACAAGCTGGTTCGCAATGCAATCAAGGCCGGAAAACTGGTCGCATCAACCGAAGTGCCGACGGCCAGCTTTTACATGATTGCCGTCCCCACCCCGCTTGGTGAAGGCAACGCGCCCGACATTTCCTATGTCGAGGCCGCTGCTCGCAAGATCGCCCCGCGCATCCTCCCCGGTGCCTGTGTTATCCTCGAGAGCACCTCGCCGGTGGGAACGACCGAACGGGTAGCCCAGATTATCGGCGGATTGCGCCCCGATCTCGTGGTGCCTCACGATGGTTCGCAGAACGAAGCCGATATTGCCCTCGCTTATTGCCCTGAGCGCGTGCTACCGGGACGGATCGTCAACGAGCTGGTGCACAATGACCGCGTGATCGGGGGTGTCACGCCCTCCTGCGCGGAGCGCGCTGCGGTGCTCTACACCAGCTTCGTGAAGGGTAATTGCCTCTATTCCACTGCCCGCGTGGCCGAGACGGTGAAGCTAGTCGAGAACAGCTTCCGCGACGTCAACATCGCCTTTGCGAACGAACTTTCGATGATCGCCGACGTGATCGGAGTGGATGTTTGGGACGTGATCCGCCTTGCCAATCGGCACCCGCGCGTCAATATTCTCCAGCCGGGACCCGGCGTGGGCGGGCACTGCATCGCGGTCGATCCGTGGTTTCTTGTAGCCGGCGCCCCTCAGGCCGCGCGGCTGGTGCGCACCGCGCGCGAGGTCAATAACCACAAGGCCGTGCACACCGAAGAGCGGATCCGTGCATTGCTCGGGGCGGCGCCAGACGGCAAGGTCGCGCTACTTGGTCTCGCTTTCAAACCCGATATCGACGACTTCCGCGAAAGCCCCGCACTAGAGATTGCCGAGGCGCTGGCGCATACCCAAGGGGAGCGCATTCTCGTGGTCGAACCCTTCACCGAAGAGTTACCCAAGGCCTTTGACGGCACAGGCGCCAAACTGGTAACGCTTGACGTGGCACTGCAGACTGCGGAAATTGTGGTGGTGCTGGTCGATCACACCGCTTTCAAACACCTTGGTCCCGAGGATCTCGCGGGCAAGCTGGTATTCGACACGCGGGGCATGCTGCGGCGGTGAGCGGTTCAGACATTTCCGACAGCGCAAAGCCCCGAATTCTGGTGACCTTCGGAACCCGGCCGGAAGCGATCAAGATGTTCCCCGTGGTTTGGGCCCTACGCGAGACCGGGCGGTTCGACGTTCAGGTGGCAGTGACTGCGCAGCACCGCGAGATGCTCGACTCCGTGCTGGCGATGGCCGAGCTGGTACCCGATATCGATCTCGATCTGATGGAGCCGGGTCAAAGCCTCGATGCGCTGTCCGCCCGCATCATCACGCGCTTCGGCGAGGCGCTCGACATGCTCAAGCCGGACAGGGTTCTGGTCCACGGTGACACGCTGACCACTATGATGGCAACACTCGCCTGCTATTTCCGCCGGATTCCGGTCGGCCATGTCGAGGCCGGTCTGCGCAGCGGGAACATCTACTCGCCTTGGCCGGAAGAAGTAAACCGCAAGGTGACCGGCGCGATTGCAGATCTGCATTTCGCGCCGACAGAGACCGCGGCGGCGGCGCTTCGTGCGGAGAACGTGCCGGACGACGCGATCCATGTCACTGGCAATACCGTGATCGATGCACTCATCCATGCACGCGCCAAGGTAGTTGCCGACCCGGCGCTGGCGCCTGTGGTCGCTCCCCTTCGCGCAAAATTTCAGGGCAAGCACATCATCGCCGTGACCGCGCACCGCCGCGAGAATTTTGGCGTGGGCATGGAACAGATCGCCTTAGGATTGCAGCGGCTTGCTGCGCGCCACGACGTGGCGATCATCTATCCCTTGCACCCCAATCCCAATGTGACAGAGGTGATGCGGCCAGCACTGGCCGGACACGCGAATATCGCGCTTATCGAGCCGCTCGACTATCTCGATTTCGTAGCGATGATGGAGGCTTGTGACATCGTCCTTACGGATTCCGGCGGCATTCAAGAGGAAGCCCCGAGCCTCGGAAAGCCGGTACTCGTGATGCGGAATACGACAGAGCGTCCGGAGGGAATTGCCGCGGGAACGGCACGGCTCGTGGGCGCCGATGCAGAGCGGATTTTTGCTGAAACGAGCCGCCTTCTGGATGATCGCGATGCCTTTCGCCAGATGACGCAGACCCACAACCCCTATGGCGATGGCACCGCCAGCCTGCGCATCGCAGCGCTCGTAGCTGCATTGCATTGAGCCTTTCCTCAGCTAGCCCGGCCAGTCACCACCGCGCGGCAATTGACGCCGCAAGCCAGCACTAGGAAGCTTAGGACTATGTCAGTACGCCGGTTGCGCTTGCGCGGGCCGCAGTCGGTCAACGATTATCCGCTTCGCAACCAGACAATCCTCGCCGTTGTGGGTTGAGCATTGTTGCTACTCGCCCGAATTACAGCTGAAGATGCGAGGAACAATCGATGATCGGTCGCGTAATCTGGTTTGCGTCAAGTGGTCGTGTCAGTTTTGATATGTCAGGCCTTTAGGTCGACAAGCAATTGGGGGTTGCTCAGGCATTTTCGCCGATGGAGCCGCACCTGCACTTGCATTGACCAATGCCGAACGGCTTGTGCGCCGACGCCCGGTGCCGATCGAGTACCTCTGCACCCTTGCCGTCGTCTAAGGCTATCCTTTTTGGGATTTGTGAGCAACACCACCCCCGTTGCACCGCTGCAGGAGCCGGACCCGGCCGTGTTCAGCCCACCTGAAAGCTTAGGCTGGCGCACCATTACCGAAATCTTTACCGGGGAAGAAAGGTATCATACGCATTTCTTTCAGCGCGGTCTGCCAGTCATCGCGCACGCTGCCTTTGCGGCTACCGCAGCTCTCGCGATCGACAAGGAACGCGCCTTCGACTGCGACCGCTTGGCCCAAAACATCAACGCTGTCGAGAAAAGTGAGGCGGGTGCAGCGGCACCGTCCATCGCTGCGGCCCAGAAGCAATGCGGCACATGCTGATCCGACTTAGAGTGTGCGGATGATCCCAGAGAAGTCGGTCCCGGCATTGTCCTTGGAAAAAGCATCGTAGATTGCGCGGGCATGCTCGCCCAACTCGACCTTGGCGCCCGCTGCTGCGGCTGCTTCCATCGCCAGCTTGAGGTCCTTCAGCATCAGGCCTGACGCAAAGCCGCCCTGATACCCATTATCTGCCGGTGTAACCGGGCCAACGCTAGGCACCGGACAATAGGAGGTCATCGACCAGCACTGACCGCTTGAGACGCTGGAAATGTCGTAGAAGGTCTGCGGATCTAGCCCGAGCTTCTGCGCCATGGCGAAGGCCTCGCAGGTGCCGATCATGTGGATCGCCAGTAGCATGTTGTTGCAGATCTTTGCGGCCTGTCCCGTTCCCGCAGCGCCGGCATGGATCACCGCCTTGCCCATCGCGGCAAGGATCGGCTGGGCGCGGACAAAGGCTTCGTCCGAGCCGCCGACCATAAAGGTCAATGTGCCCCCATTGGCAGCCGCAATCCCGCCAGAGACGGGTGCATCGACCATCTGGTAGGCATGCGCCTCGGTCACTTCGATCACCTCGCGCGCTGTGGCGACATCGATGGTGGAGCAATCGAGCAGGATCGCGCCTTCAGGGGCGTGGCCGATCACGTCGTCCCAATAGACCTGTTTCACGATCGTGCCGTTGGGCAGCATCGAGACGACCGCCTCGGCTCCCTCGCAAGCTTCCTTAGCGGTCGCAAAAGTGGTGCAACCCGCCTCGCGTGCCGCTGCAAGCGCCGCCTCGCTCAAATCGAAGGCGCGGACGTCATGGCCCGCCCTCACAAGGTTCGCGGCCATTCCGCCGCCCATGTTGCCGAGACCGATAAAGGCGATTTTCATTTGGGTCCCCTCCTCTCTGGTGGGCTTAGCGCCCCTTCCACTGCCCTTCGCGCTTCTCGATGAAAGCAGCCATGCCCTCAGCCTTGTCCTCGGAGGCGGTCAGGATCTGGAAGATCCGGCGCTCGACGATCAGGCCCTGATCGAGCGTCATTTCGAAAGCCGAGTTCACCATCTCCTTATTGGCGATGGTCGCCATCGGCGGCATGGCGGCGATGGTAGTTGCGGTCTTGATCGTCTCGACGATCAACTCCTCGTGCGGCACCACGCGGGCGACCAGATTGCTGCGCTCGGCCTCTTCGGCGCCCATCATCCGGCCGGTGAGGCACATTTCCATCGACTTCGACTTGCCGATCGCGCGGGTGAGCCGTTGCGAGCCGCCCATGCCGGGAGCCACGCCGAGCTTGATTTCGGGCTGACCGAACTTCGCCTTGTCGGAGGCGATGATGAAATCGGCCATCATGGCGAGCTCGCACCCGCCGCCCAGCGCAAAGCCGTTCACCGCGGCGATCCACGGTTTGCGGGTCTTCTTGACGATCTCGCTGGTCCAGGGACCGAAGAAATCGTCGAGATAGAAATCGGCCGCAGGCTTGTCGGCCATTTCCTTGATGTCCGCGCCCGCGGCAAAGGCCTTGTCTCCGCTACCAGTCAGGATCGCGCAGAGCTGCGTGCTGTCAGCCTGATAGGCGGCGAAAGCGTCAATCAGCTCGGCCAGAACCTTCGAATTCAATGCGTTCAGCGCCTGCGGACGGTTGATCGTCAGCAGCGTCACGCCCTTCGTGCCACGGGCATCGGTTTCGACAGTGATGGTCTCGTAGGTCATAACGGCTTCCATTCTTCATCGGCGGGCAAGGGTGCGAAGATGCTGTCGAGCAGCGCCTCACTGACCTCCTCCGGCGTGGCGGGATCCCAATTGGGATCATTGGTCTTGTCGACAATCACCGCGCGCACGCCCTCGGCAAAATCGGGGCGCGTGAGGACGCGGGAAGCGATGCGGTATTCCATACGCATATTGTCGGCAAAGTCGGTGAACTGCGCGCTCTCCGCCAGCTGGCGCAGGGCTACCTTGCAGGTCTGCGGACTCTTGGTCCCGAGCGTATCGCGCTCCTTCATCGCCCAGTCGTCACCGCCCTCTGCTGCCGCTTCGAGACTTGCAAGGATGTCCTCGTAAGCGTCCGAGGCGAAGTGCTTGGCGATCTTGTCGGCATTGGCCTCGATCCGCGCCTTAGGCGGAGTGCCGACAGGTTCGGAGAGAATGCCCGCGATCCGATCAGGGTGATCGTGGATGCGCGCCTTCAAATCCTCGACCATCTCGTGCGGCACATAATGCGTTGCAAGGCCGGTCCACAGACATTCGGACCCGTCGAGCCGCGCACCGGTGAGCGCGAGGAACTGCCCGAGCCTGCGGCCAAGCCGCGCAAGATACCAGCCGCCACCCACATCAGGGAACAAGCCGATGCCGGTTTCCGGCATGGCAAAACGGGTGTTCTCGGTCGCCACGCGATATCTGGCGGGCTGGCTGATCCCCACGCCGCCGCCCATCGTGATGCCATCCATGAAGGCAACGATCGGCTTGGCATAGGTGAACATCTGGTGGTTGAGCTGGTATTCGTCGTGGAAGAACTTGCGGCCCGATACACCGCCGTCGTTGAGCGCAGAATTGCGCAGGAAGGCGATGTCGCCGCCCGCGCAGAACCCGCGCCCCTCTGCATGATCAAGGATCACCGCCTTGATGCTTTCATCGCCCGCCCATTCAGTAAGTGCGGCGCTCATCGCATGACACATTTCCAGCGTCAGCGCGTGCAGCGCCTTAGGCCGGTTGAGGCTGATATGGCCGATCGGGCCATTCGAGCGGATCAGAACGTCTTCATTCATCAGATCACGTCTTTCGGTTCGATCAGGTCCCAGCGGTTCCCGAATGGATCGCTGAACACCGCAACCGTGCCATAGGCCTCATGCCGAGGCTGTTCGTCAAAGCGCACACCGGCCGCGCAAAGGCGGGCATGGGTGCCTGCGAAATCCGGAGTGTGCGCGAAAAAGCCGACGCGGCCGCCGGCCTGGTTGCCGATTGCAGCCGTCTGGGCCTCACCCACCGCCTTGGCGAGCAGCAGCCTGCCGCCATCCTTGCCGCCAACCACCACCCAGCGCTTGCCATCGCCCAGATCGCTGTCCTCGATCAGATCGAAGCCGAGCGCATCGACGAAAAAGGCTATGCCCGCGTCGTAATCAGGCACCACCAATGTCGTCAGGGCGAGGCGCAAGCTGCTCACTGCCGCAACAGGTCCCGGCCCACGACCATGCGCATGACCTGATTGGTGCCTTCAAGGATCGAGTGAACGCGCAAATCGCGCCAGAAGCGCTCGATCGGGTAATCCTGCAGATAGCCATAGCCGCCGAACAGCTGGAGCGCACGGTCGACGATGGCGCTGCCGTTATCGGTCGCCAGCCGCTTGGCCATGGCGGAAAAGCGCGTCTTGTCAGGCGCGTTGTCGGTCACCTTGGCCGCGGCGAGATAGAGCAGCGCGCGCGCTGCCTCCAGATCGGTCGCCATGTCGGCGAGCATGAACTGGGTGTTCTGGAACTCGGCAATCGGCTGGCCGAACTGGCTGCGCTCCTTGGTATAGCGGATTGCCTCGTCAAGACAGCGCTGCGCCCCGCCGAGCGAGCAGGCACCAATATTGAGCCGCCCGCCATCGAGCCCCATCATCGCAATGCGGAACCCCTCGCCCTCGCCGCCGACGAGGTTTTCGACCGGAACCCGCACGTCTTCAAGGATCAGCTGTGCGGTTGGCTGCGAATGCCAGCCGAGCTTCTTCTCCTGCGCTCCGAAGCTGACGCCGGGCATGTCCTTCTCGATCACCATGCAAGAAATGCCCTTGGGACCATCTTCGCCGGTGCGAACCATCGCGACATAGATCTCGTTCGCACCCGCGCCCGAGATGAACTGCTTGGTGCCGTTGAGCACGTAATGATCGCCGTCTCGCCGGGCCGTCGTGCGCAGGCCCGCCGCATCCGAACCACTCGAAGGCTCGGTGAGGCAGTAGCTGGCGATCTTTTCCATCGTAACAAGGCTGGGGAGATACTTCGCCTTCACAGCCTCCCCGCCGAAGCGGTCGATCATCCAGGCGGCCATGTTGTGGATCGAGATGAAGGCCGAGGTGGAGGGACAGCCATAAGCCATCGCTTCCATGATCAGCGCGGCTTCGAGCCGTCCAAGGCCGATCCCGCCCGATTCCTCCGAGACGTAGATCGCGCCAAAGCCGAGCTCGGCGCTGCGCTGGATCACGTCGCGTGGGAAGATGTGCTTCTCGTCCCACTCGGCGGCGTGGGGCGTGATGTGGTCGGCGGTGAAACGCTGCGCGACCTCGCGGATCGCCAGCTGATCGTCGGTAAGTTGGAACTGTCCGTGCATGGCAAGGTGCTCTAACGGGCTTTGGCGGGTTGGAAAAGGCTGGCGCAGGCCTGCGACCTGAGGAATTTTGCTAGGCGCAGGTCAGTGCGCTGGTGAGGATGCGCCAATCCGGCCGCGCCAGCCGATGCGGCAGGCGTCACCCTTGCTTGCTTCGACAGCTGCGGCAAAGCGCGCAGCATCGGGGGCCAGCCGCCGGATCAGGATCACGCCTTTGGCGGTGGGGCTGACGATGGCACCGTCCTCGGCGGGGCTACCGGGCGGCAGCAGCCTGACGGCAATGGCCTTGCCGGTGCCTCTCAATGTCGCGAAGTTGTCAGTCTGGGCGGAGAACAGCGAGAGCGACTGATAGTCTGGCCATGCACCCATATGGAGCGACAATTCCTGTCCGGGGTTGGAAAGGTCATAGCGGCACAACGCATAGAAGATGTCGGGCGAAGAGCGAACCACGCGCTGTGTCAGGGGGGTGATGCGCTCGGGAACGCTGAAACGATGGAGTTGCACACCACGCTCGGCCAGCATCGCCATAGCCTGCGACATGATCACCCCCGGCGCAAGGTGCAGCACGGCCAAGTGCATGACGGCCGCGCACACCAGCAGCGCGATGATCGGGCCGGTCCAGCGCTTCATGTCGCTGCCTCCCCCGCACAGGCCAGCCGCTCGATCCGCGGCGCCGAAAGGGTGCGTTCCGGTGCCTCGATCACCGCGGGGGCCGGCACATAAAGCCGCAGCGTCAGATCGAAGCTCCCGGCCTTCCTGCTGGAAATCCACAGACCTTCACCCTGGGGATGCTCCGCAGAAATCAACGCGTCCCACTGGCCCACACCCGCGCGGCTGGCGTCAATACTCAGGGCATTGTCCGGATTGGCGGGAAGCATGCTGGAGGCATCGTAAAGCGTAACCGACCACCATGCGGCGGGGATGGCCCCACCCGACAGGCGATAGGTGCAGTCTTCCCTCAGCGGCTTTCCGTCCTCATCGGTGTTTCGAGTGAAATAGACAGCCTCGGTCCGAGCGAGCGCCAGCAAGCCATGCCGCGCCACGCGGGCACGTGTATAGGGATCCGCTGCCTCCGACCCGATCGCAAAGTCGCTATTCCACCCGCCGACATCGACATCGCCAAAGGCCATCGCGTTGGTGCCGGGAAGAAGGCCTGCCATCCACAAGGCCGAGCCGCCGCCGACGACACAGCCAACCGCCACAGCTGCAAGATAGGCAAGTGTGCGTCTGATCATGATCCGATCAGGGCCTCTGCCTCGATCTCCACGCGCCATTCGGGCCGGCACAGCCATGCCACGCCCGCCATGGTCGCAGCCGGCCGGGCAGCGCCGAAAAACCGGGCGTGGACTGCGCCCACGGCATCCTGATCTTCGGGATGCGTCAGCAACATCCTGGTCCGCACCACATCATCTGCCGCGCCCCCCAATTCCACAATCGCCGCAAGGATGATCGTGCAGCACCTCTCGGCCTGCGCCGCCACATCGCCGGGCGTGGTCGATCCGTCCGGTTCGACCGGACCGGTGCCCGCCACGATAATGCGGTTGCCCGCACGAACAGCCCTGGCAAAACCGAAGGTCGTCTCGAAAGGGGAACCCGAGGTTACCCGAAGCCGGGAGGTCATCCGCAGGTGATCTGCTTGATCTTCAAGTTCTCGTCGTATTGCACGTTCACGCGGTCAGGACGGTAATCCTTGGTCCACGCCGCGTTGGGAGGGCCCCACCGCAAGGTGCGCGCCCCGGCATCCTTGAGGATCGCCTCGCCCATCGACTGTGTGGCGCTATGACCGACATGATATTGGGCGGGCGCGGCATTGCAGGTCATCTGGCCACCATCGACGGGCGGCGGGGGCGGCACAGCCTCGGCACGGTCAGGCGAACTATCGCCGACATTGACCACACAACCCGACAAGCCAAGCGCGATAAAGCCCGCTACCGCAAGGCGTGATGCTGATGTCTTCATGGACCTTTTCCTCCCGACCAAGACCGGACGTTGCCGGCTTTGGAGCCGAGATTATCAGGCCAATGCAGCAATTTGAAGCGCCAGCAGATATCGCTGGACGGATCAGCCCGCGTGCTTGTCGAGTTCGTCGCCGGAAACGGTAACCACGTGGAGCAAGTTGGTTGCCCCGGGTGTTCCGAAAGGTACCCCTGCAAGCACGATGAGCTTGCTTCCCGCCTCGCTGAAACCGTGGCGCAGCGCCATGCGCTTGCCCTTGCCAATCATCTCTTCGAAGCTGCCGATATCCTTGGTGGCAACCGCATGGGCGCCCCACAGCAAGGCCACGCGCCGCGCGGTTCTTATCGAGGGGGTGAGCACCAGCACCGGCGTCGCCGGACGCTCGCGCGCCACCCGCCTCGCCGTGGAACCCGAAGCGGTGAACACGGTGATCGCGCTGATCGGCACGGTGTCGGCGATGGTCATGCAGGCATGGGCCAGCGCATCGGAGGTGGTCGCATCGGGCGGCGTGTCGAGGAAGCGCACCCGCTCCTTGTAGCCCTCGTCACTTTCGACCTGCACCGCGATGCGGTCCATCATGGCGACCGATTCCTCGGGCCACGCACCGGCCGCACTTTCCGCCGATAGCATCACGGCATCGGCTCCGTCATAGACGGCATTGGCCACGTCGGAGACTTCTGCGCGGGTAGGCGAAGGGCTTTCGATCATGCTTTCGAGCATCTGGGTCGCAACGATCACGGGCTTGCCCGCCCGCCGCGCCATGCTGACGATCTTCTTCTGGAGCGGCGGCACCTCGTAGGGCTCGAGCTCCACCCCAAGATCGCCGCGCGCGACCATGATCCCGTCGGCCAGCTCGATGATCGAATCGAGCCGATCGACAGCCTTGGGCTTCTCGATCTTGGCGCAGATGGCCGTGCCACGGTTGCCGATGAGCTTGCGCGCCTCGGCGATGTCCTCGGGGCGTTGCACAAAACTCAGGGCGATCCAGTCCGCGCCATGTTCGGTCGCAAAGGCAAGATCGCGGCGGTCCTTCTCAGTCAGCGCGGGGATCGGGACTTCGGCATCGGGCACGTTGACGCCCTTGCGATCGGAGATCACCCCGCCGACTTCGACGCTGCACAGGATGCGGCTTTCATCAGCCTCGAGCACCTTCAAACGGATCTTGCCGTCATTGATCAACAACCGCTGCCCGCGGTCCATGATGCCGAACAGTTCGGGGTGCGGCAGGCAGACGCGGTTTTCATCGCCCGGCGTATCGTCCCGATCGAGCACGAAGTGCCCCGAGTGGCGGATCACCGCCTGACCGTCCCTGAAACTGCCGACCCGCAGCTTGGGCCCCTGCAGATCCGCCAGGATCGCGATCGGGCGCGCGTATTGCTTTTCCAGCGCGCGGATCGCCATGATCGCGGCCTCATGATCGGCATGCTCGCCGTGGCTCATGTTGAGGCGGAATGCATCGGCGCCGGCGCGCACCAGCTTTTCGAGCATTTCGGGCGAACGGCTTGCAGGGCCGATGGTGGCGAGAATCTTGACCTTGCGGCCGCGCGGGTCGATCCGTGACTGATCGCGTCGTGACATTTTTGGCTATCCCTCTTGAGAATGGCCTATGGCACAGCCGGTTTTCAACTCAAGGAAAAGCCGCGATGAATAGCAATGCCGATCCGCTTGATGCGCTGGATAATGCACAGGCCGCCGCCGCCTTCCGCCGGCTGGTGCGCCATCTGCGCCATCGCCACGACGCGCAGAACATTGATCTGATGGGGCTAGCCGGCTTCTGTCGCAACTGCCTTGCCGACTGGATCCGCGATGCCGGTTATCCCGGCGACAAGGAAGCCGCGCGCACACTGATCCACGGGATGCCGAGCGGCGAATGGAAGGCAACCCGCCAGACCCCTGCCACCGAGGAACAACTGGCCCGCATGGAAGCGAGTGTCGCCAAGAACGCACAGGATTAATTCGTCCGGGCGGTTCAACCGGCCCGAACAGGTGGCTATCGGCATCTCCAACCGATTCTGATTCCGATGGAGAACCCCCATGGCCGAAACCACCGACGACCGCCTGCGCCTGCTGATCGAGCGCATCGAACGCCTAGAAGAAGAGAAGAAGGGCATCGCTGACGACATTCGCGATGTCTATGCCGAGGCCAAGGCGGTTGGTTATGATCCCAAGATCATGCGCCAGATCGTGCGCCTCAGGAAGATGAAGCCCGACGATCGCAGCGAGCAGGAAATGGTGCTCGAAACCTACAAGGCCGCGCTCGGCATGGCGTGACGGGTGCCCGCGCGTGGCGGCTTGAAATCGGCCCTTGCCGTGTTATCTTCTTAACACACCTTTGAGGAGACACGGCAATGGCATCCCCCTGGAAAGACGCGCGCGGCGTTATCGTCAGCACCACCCCGACGCTCGAAGGCCGCCCGATTCAGGAATACTGCGGCATCGTCACCGGAGAAGTGATTGTCGGCGCGAACCTGTTCCGCGATCTGTTCGCCAATATTCGCGATATCGTGGGAGGGCGTTCGGGCAGCTACGAGCGGATCCTCGCCGATGCGAGGGGGCAGGCTATCCAGGAGCTGCAAGCCGAAGCCGCAGCTTTGGGCGCCAACGCGGTGGTTGCGATCGATCTCGATTACGAGGTGATCGGCCCCAGCGGCTCGATGCTTATGGTCAGCGCCAGCGGCACCGCGGTCAGGGTCTGATCCCGCCTCACCACCAACAGTAATCGCTGGCGAGAAACAGCGCATTATAGCCAATGTGGTGCACGATCGCTGCGCGCAGGCCGAGCCGTGTGCGGGTATAGGCGAGCAGCAACCCGCCGATGGTCTGCGGAAGCACGACCAGCACCCCGATGGGATGCGCGAGCTGTTCGTAATTGCCGAGATGGATCAGGCCGAACAACATGGTCGAGCCCCACACGAACCAAGCGAAGCGGCACTCAAACCATGCGGGCACAGCGGTGTCGTAGTGCCGGGTCCGCCCCCAGCGGAGCAGTCCGACAAACACAAGCGCCACCGCCGCAAGCGCGACCGGCATGGCAAGAAAAGGCGAGACGAACAGGCTCGCCCCAAACAGCGCAAGCGCCACAAAGCCGAAGATCGCAAAGCGCAAAGCGGACGCCTGCCCCCTCATCCACCCGCGAAACAGCATTTCCTCGAGGATCGGGGCGATCAGCAGGGCGGTGAACAGGTCCTCGGCAAGCGGGATGTCCTGTTCGATTGGCTGAGGGAGAAACCCGACACCGGCGTCCGCTGCTTCCAGCAGCGCAGAGAGAAACTCGCCTGTCGCCACATCGAGCGCGAACACGACCACCAACGCCAGCATCGCCGTTCGTCCCCACGCCATCGGCTGTGCCTGATACCGTGGGCGGAGAACGAAACGCGCCACATCAGCCAGCCGTTCGTTCAGGGTCATGCTGACTGCCACGCCCACCCTTGCATCCGGCGCGCCTGCCGGAGTAAGGCGCGGCCCACGTTTTCCAAAATTACCGGTGAAGTCGTCCAATGGCAGGCCATTCCAAGTTCAAGAACATCATGCACCGCAAGGGTGCACAGGACAAGAAACGCGCGGCGATGTTCTCGAAACTCAGCCGCGAGATCACCGTGGCGGCCAAGATGGGCATGCCCGATCCCGACATGAACCCGCGCTTGCGCCTCGCGGTCAACGCCGCACGCGCGCAGTCGATGCCCAAGGACAACATCCAGCGCGCCATCGACAAGGCCGGTCAGGCAGGCGGCGAGGACTATGTCGAGATCCGCTACGAAGGCTATGGCCCGGGCGGCGTCGCGCTGATCGTCGAGGCGCTGACCGACAATCGCAACCGCACCGCCACCAATGTCCGCACCGCCTTTTCCAAGAACGGCGGGAACCTCGGAAGCGAAGGATCCGTCAGCCACGGGTTCGAGCGGCGCGGGCTGATCGAATACAAGGCCGATGTGGGCGACGAGGAAAAGGTGCTCGAAGCCGCGATCGAAGCGGGCGCGGATGATGTCGAATCCTCCGAAGACGGCCACACCATCTGGACCGCCGCAGACAGTCTGCACGGCGTGGCGGGCGAGCTCGAAAAGGCGCTTGGCGCGGCCGACAATGTCAAGCTGGCATGGAAGCCGGTGCTGAGCGTCGATGTCGACGAAGCCACCGCCGGCACGCTCATGAAGCTGATCGACGCGCTGGACGATGACGATGACGTGCAGACCGTCTGGGGCAATTACGCCATTTCCGACGAGGTTATGGAGAAGCTGGGCTGATCATCCTCGGCCTTGATCCCTCGCTGTCCTCCACCGGCTGGGGCGTAATCCGGGCCGAAGGTGCGCGCATCAGCCATGTCGCAAACGGACAGGTGCAAACCGATCCGGGCGCACCGATGCCCGAGCGGCTGGCCATCCTGGCGGCAGGGATCGCAGCGGTGATCGCCGAACATCGCCCTGCCCGCGCGGCGGCGGAGGAAATCTTCGTCAACAAGAACCCGCAATCAACGCTAAAGCTTGCGCAGGCGCGGGGCAGCGTGCTGGCAGCTTGCGGAGCGGCAGGGCTGACGGTGAACGAACACGCGGCGCGGCTGGTCAAGAAGGCCGTCACCGGCACCGGAGCCGCCGAGAAGGCGCAGGTCGCCGCAATGGTGAAGGTGCTGCTGCCCGGCGTGCATATCACGGGTGGCGACGCGGCTGATGCGCTCGCGGTGGCGATTGCCGATGCGCATCTTGGCAAAACATTCTGATCCGCTCGCCCCGAGCTTGTCGAAGGGCCACACTTTCTTCTAGCGCTGAATTGACGACTTTAGACCGGCCTCTGGACAGGCTCGGAGCGAACGGAGAATTCTGAGTGATCCACCTCTATGGCATCCCCAACTGCGACACGGTGAAAAAGGCCCGCGTCTGGCTCGACGCGCAGGGGCGTGCCTACACCTTCCATGATTACAAGAAGGAAGGCGCCGATCCGGCACGGATCGCTAGCTGGATCGCGACGGCAGGTCTCGACACCGTGGTCAACCGCAAGGGCACAACCTTCCGCGCGCTCTCGGACGCGGACAAGGCGCTCACCGCCAGCGCCGAGACCGCCCCTGCCCTACTCGCGGCCAACCCTTCGGTGATCAAGCGCCCCATCGCCGAACACGCGGGCGGATTGCTGGTTGGTTTCAAGCCCGAGGAATGGGCCGCGGCGCTCGGCTGAATTCCCCCGCCATGAACCCGCTCGAAATCGTCGCCGTCACGCTCGGCATCGCCAATGTCGGCCTGCTGGTCCGGCGGAGCATCTGGAACTACCCGTTCGGGATGGCGATGGTGGCGCTCTACTTCGTCATCTTCCGCGAGGCGCGGCTTTATGGCGAGGCGTGGTTGCAGGTGTTCTTCTTCGTGGTGCAGGGCTGGGGCTGGTGGTTGTGGGCGCGCGCAGGCGGGCATGCGCGGATGGTGAGCGTCAGCTGGATGGGTTGGCCTGCACGGATCGGCGCGGGGGTGCTGGTCGCCGCATCGAGCCTCGGCATCGGCTGGGCCATGGCGCGCTACACCGATGCAGCGCTGCCCTATGCCGATGCCGCAATCGCCGGGGCGAGTGTGGTGGCACAGGTGCTGCTAGCAATGCGCCGAACCGAGAACTGGGCGCTATGGATCGCCATCGATGTGCTGTCGATCTGGGTCTACATCAACCGCGAACTCCATCTCACCGCCGGGCTCTATGTCGTGTTTCTGGGACTGGCGATCGCCGGCCTGCTCGTCTGGACCAAGGCTGTGCGCGAGGGCGAGGCGATAGAAGCGTGACGAAACGCGGCTTCCTGCTCGGCAAGTTCATGCCGCCCCATGCCGGCCACATCGCGCTGATCCGCGCCGCGCGCGCGTTGGTTGACGAACTGACCGTGCTGGTTTGCTGGCTACCGGAGGATCCGATCCCGGGCGAGACACGCCTCGACTGGATGCGCACGTTGGCCCCCGATTGCCGGGTTGTGGGCCATGGCGCGGTGGTGCCTCAAGCGCCCGAAGACAGCGCCGATTTCTGGCCGATCTGGCGAGACATCGTCGCTGCGGCGCACCCCGAACCCATCGACTATCTCTTCGCGGGCGAGGATTACGGTGCGGAGCTGGCGCGGCAGGTGGGCGGGCTGTTTGTGCCGCTCGGCGGACGGGTGCTGGGGCTGGCTGATGATCCGGTCGCGGGGCTTTCGGCGAGCGCAGTGCGCAACGATCCGGCCGCACATTGGACCTATCTACCTGCGCCCGTGCAGGCCTATTACCGCCGCATCATCTGCCTCCACGGCGCGGAGAGCACCGGCAAGACTACCCTCGCTGCGCTGCTGGCGCAGCAGACCGGTGCGCTCACCGTCGGGGAATATGGCCGCAGCCATTGCGAGGCGCACAGGGAGCCACTGTCGCCGGACGATCTCCTTCTGATCGGGCGTGCTCAGCAGGCCATGATTGCCGCGGCTTCCGCATGGGCCGGACCGCTGATGATTGCCGATACCGACGCGCTGATGACCGCTGCCTGGTGCGAAATGCTGCTCGGGACACGTCCGCCCGAACTGATGGAGGCCCCCAAGGCCGATCTCTACCTGCTGCTCGAACCCGATCTGCCATGGGTCGACGACGGCACCCGCTTCTTCAGCGATTCCAAAGACCGTCACAGGTTCGCAACCATTGTAGAACAGGTGCTCCGTGACGCGGGCGTTCCCTTTGTGCGGATTGCCGGCGAAGGCGCGATGCGGCTTGAAGCGGCGCGGGCCGCGATAGGAGCGATGAATGACTGACCTGCGCCTGATCCTCGCCGCGCTGCTTCTGGCTCCCGCCCCTGCGGCAGCGCAGGACATGCTGATCATCGCCCATCGGGGCTCCAGCGCCGAGCGGCCCGAGCACACGCTTGCTGCCTATGAGCGCGCGATCGATCAGGGAGCCGATTACATTGAGCCCGATCTCGTCGCGACCAAAGATCTGGTTCTGGTCTCGCGCCACGAGAACGAGCTGTCGGGCACCACCGATGTCGCTTCGCGCGAGGAGTTCGAGGATCGCCGGCGCGAGAAGACCATCGATGGCCGGCTGATCGCCGGCTGGTTTGCCGAGGACTTCACCCTCGCCGAACTGCGCAGCCTGCGCGCCAAGGAGCGCATCCCCTCGCTTCGCCCCGCCAATGCGCGTTTCGACGGGCTCTATCAGGTGCCCTCCTTCGCCGACATCGTAAAGCTGGTGCGCGCCAAAGAGGCCGAAACCGGTCGCCGGATCGGGCTCTACCCGGAGTTGAAGCACCCCACCTTCCTGCTCCAGAACGAAGGGATCGACCTCGTCGACCTGCTCCTGCGCGATCTGCGCGATCTCGGCATCACCCCGGCTGATCCGGTGTTCATCCAGAGCTTCGAAGTCGCTCCCTTGCAGCGATTGAAGCAGCGCGGGCCGGGCTTCAAGCTGGTGCAGTTGGTGGAGCCGCTCGGCGGCCCGGCGGACGAGCCCGCGATGCGCTATGCAGACATGGTCAGCCCCACGGGCCTAGCGGAGATCGCGAAATATGCCAATGTCGTGGGCGCGCATATCGGCATGATCCTCAATCCCGATGGCTCGCCAACGTCGCTGGTGACCGATGCAAAAGCAGCCGGGCTGGCAGTGCACGCCTGGACCATCCGCCCCGAAAACGAATTCCTTCCAGCGATGTTGCGGACCGGCAGCGAACCCAAGGGCAAGGGTTGCGGGGATGTGAAACTGGCGGAGTTGCTGAGGACCGCCGGCGTGACCGGGGCGTTCAGCGACGGGCCGATGAAAGGGCGAAGCTGCTCCTAGGCCCGCCGCGCGCTCAGAATGTAATTAAGCGACATATCCTCTGCGAGGTGCAGCCCCTTGCCGGGCCGCCACGCGATCCCGCTGCGAGCGGTCACCGTCAGACCCGCTTCGGCAAGTAGTGCCTCGAACTCCTCGGGCGTGACAAAATCCTCCCAGTGGTGCGTGCCTTTGGGGACGTAGCCCACTGCCTCTGCCGCCCCGACCAGCAACACGCGGCTTGCGGCCGTGCGGTTGGGGGTGGACATCACCAGCAGGCCATCGGGGGCCAGCCTTGCCGCCACGTCGCGCAGGAAGGCGGGCTTGTCGGCGACGTGCTCGATCACTTCGACGCAGGTGACCAGATCGAAGGTGCCGATATCGAGCGCCCCCACCTCGCCCGCCATGTAGCGGATGTCGAGACCAACTCCTTCCGCATGCGCCGCCGCCGCAGACACATTCTTGTCCGCCGCATCGACGCCTGTCACCGCCGCGCCGAGCCGGGCGAGCGGCTCGCAGAGCAGCCCCGCGCCGCATCCGATATCGAGCGCGCTGCGACCCTCCAGCGGCTTGGCTGACCCTGCCGCGCCCGGCCAATGCGCATCGATCGCGTCGCGCACGAAGGCCAGCCGAACCGGATTCACCTGATGCAAGCTCGCCATTGGCCCCTTGGGATTCCACCAGTCACGCGCCAGCTTTGCGAAAAAATCCGCTTCTTCGGGCCGGATAGTTACATTCGATACGTTTGCGTTTCCCATGATCCGCCCTTAACAGCGCGCGCGAACACTCACCAGCAGGAGCTTTGGCGCTTTGGCTCGCATCGTGATGAAATTCGGCGGCACCTCGATGGCCGGGACGGAGCGGATCCGCCGGGTGGCCAATATCGTGCGTGCGCAGGCCGCGAAAGGCGATCAGGTCGCGGTGGTCGTCAGCGCCATGGCGGGCGAGACCGACCGTCTGGTCAATTTCTGCCGCGAAGCCAATCCTCTGTATGATCCGGCAGAGTATGACGTGGTCGTCGCCAGCGGCGAACAAGTGACCAGCGGGCTGCTCGCGCTCACGCTGCAAGCCCTAGGCTGCAAGTCGCGCAGCTGGCTCGGATGGCAACTGCCGATCAACACCATCGAGGCTCACGCCAAGGCGCGGATCGAATCGATTGATTCCTATGCGCTGATCGCCAGCCTCGAAGCGGGCGAGATTGCGGTGATTCCGGGCTTTCAGGGTCTTTCGGAAGATGGCCGCGTCACCACGCTGGGCCGCGGCGGATCGGACACCTCGGCGGTGGCCGTGGCAGCCGCAATCAAAGCGGACCGCTGTGACATCTACACCGATGTCGACGGCGTCTACACCACCGATCCGCGCATCATCGCCAAGGCGAAGAAGCAGAAGGCGGTGACTTACGAGGAAATGCTCGAGCTCGCATCGGTCGGCGCCAAGGTGCTCCAGACCCGCTCGGTCGGCCTTGCCATGAAGGAAAAGGTGCGGGTGCAGGTGCTTTCGAGCTTCATCGGCGAAGGCGCACCGCCCGCCGATGATCTGCCCGGAACGATGATCGTCTCGGACGAGGAAATGGACGAATTGGTGGAGAATGGTCTGATGGAACGCCAGCTTGTGACCGGCATCGCGCATGACAAGAACGAAGCAAAGGTGATCCTCACCCGTGTGCCCGACCGTCCGGGCGCGGTGGCGAACATCTTCGAGCCGCTCGCCAAGGCATCGATCAATGTCGACATGATCATCCAGAACGTCGGCCGCGACAAGGGCGAGACCGACGTGACCTTCACCGTACCGCAGTCCGATCTGGCCCGCGCGCAGGCGCTGCTCGAAGACCGCCGCACCGAAATCGGCTTCAACCGCATCATCACCGACAGCAAGATCGCCAAGATCAGCGTCGTTGGCGTGGGCATGAAGAGCCACGCCGGGGTCGCAAGCACCATGTTCCGTGCGCTTTCCGAGCGCGGCATCAACATCCAGGCGATCTCCACCAGCGAGATCAAGATCAGCGTGATGATCGACGAGGACGAGACCGAACTGGCCGTGCGCGTGCTGCACACAGCCTATGGCCTCGATGCAGTTAGCTGACAGGTAGCCCGATTTATCGACGTTAACTGTCTTCGGTTACGCCTGTTTAACGCTTTGCCCCGGACTCTGGCCGCTCCCTAACGAGCGGATAACGGAGTCGCACCTGATGGCCATCAAGGCCCATATCGATCAGCCAGCCCCGGGGCAGGCCCAGCGCAACGGATTCCGCCACGCCTTGCGGCTGGAAACCAGCGGCACGTTGCCGGGCGGCATTGATGCCAATGTCACGGTGCACAACATTTCGATCTCCGGCCTGCTGCTTGAAACCGGCGTTGATCTGGAGGCGGGAGAGACACTGACGCTCGATCTGCCCGAAGCCGGCGCGGTCGAGGCGCGGATCGTGTGGCGCAGCCAGCAGCTCTACGGCTGTGCCTTTGCCGAACCGCTAACCCATGCGGCCATCGCTGCCGCGCAGTTGCAAGGCCTACCGATCGGTGAGCCGGTCTCGCCTGTCCCGGCCTCGAAGCCTTCCATCGCACCGCGCACCGGATCCACCGAAACGCTCGGGGTCAGGATCAATCGCTTGCGGCGCGAAGCCGGGTTGACGCTTGCCGATGTCGCCGCCTCGCTCGGTGTCAGCAAGCCGACCGTGTGGGCATGGGAAAAAGGCAAGGCCCGTCCTCTGCCCGAACGCATGGGGGCGATTGCGCTGGCCCTTGGTGCAGGCCCGGAGGATCTGACCGAAGCGGTCGGCCTCGAAACCGACATCGCTGCGCTGGTGGACGACTGCCGGACCCGCATTGCCGATGCCTGCGGCACCAGCCCCGCCGCTGTTCGGATCATGATCGAGCTTTAGCGCGCAAGTTCCCGCAACTAGAAGTAGCTACTTACCGCCCCAACTACGTATGGAATTGCTGGCCCAAGTGAAAAATATGGTAAACGAAACCCGGAGGTGATTCGTTTTTTAGTCAAGTAAGTTTACTTAACTAACGGGTATGCGAATCAATTTCGGGAAATTCCGGGGAAATGTTGATCCCGAATAGTTTGCGTTAGTTACCAAGTAAGTCTGACTAAGGGCGAGTTGGCGAATTTTTCGTTGGACCGCTGAGGCACTGTCGGTATGAAAATTGGTCTAAGTGACGTGGAAGGCCGTGTGTTGCACGGCCTGATCGAAGAAGCATCCGGCGATATTGTCATAAGGCTGGACCGGCGCGGCTTCGTCATTCACGCATCCGGCAATGTTGCAGACCTAGGGTTCGATTTCGACACCACCCTCCTGCCACCCCACATCACCGATCTGGCCGACGCCGATCACGCGGCGGTGCTTGGCGAACATGTCGGCGCGGTCCTTGCGGGTGAAGCGCGGCCGGGGTGGATCGAGTTTCCCGCAAATCTGCAGCCAGAGGGCTTCGAGTCTTCCAGCGGCGTTCCGAAACCGCGGCGCTGGTTCGCGATCAGCCTGCGCCCGATGCACGACACATCCGATCGTGGCGATACGCCCGACGGCGCGTTGTGCCTGATGCGCTCGGTCCAGCGGCTGAGGCTGCTGGAGGGCGAACTTTACAACCGCGCCGTCACCGATCCGCTGACAGGCCTGTCCAATCGTCAGGCCTTCTGCGCCAGCCTGCGTCGCCATCTCGCCAGCGGCGGCGGGCAGATGGTTGCGGTGTTTGCCGTCGATGGCATGCGTGCGTTGCTGATGCAGTACGGCCAGCGAACCGCGGACGAGGTGCTGTGGGGCTTTGCGAAGTTCCTCGAAACCATGGCCCTGTCCGATCACGAACTGGCCCAGCTCGACGGGGAGCGGTTCGGCGTGCTGCTGCCGGCGATGAGCCTGCGCGCGGCACGCGAATGGGCCGAGGATGTGGTCCAGACCTTCTCCGCCCTCGCCGCGCCGGCCTCGGCCAAGGCCCCGCAACTGACGGCGAGCGCCGGGATTGCAAGAGTCGAATGCACGGTCGACTGGACCTTGCGCGAAGCGGAGCTGGGGCTCGTTTTGGCACGCGCGGGGGGCGGCAGGCAGGTCGGTCTTGCGGGACACCGCGGAGCTGCATGACTTCACGCATGCGTTTGGGCGATGCAGCCCCAGCCCGCTAGACTTGGCGCGCGAGGCGGCTAAACCGCTGTCATGAGCCACATTGCCACTATCCTGCTGCTCGGTTCGGGCGAGTTGGGCCGCGAATTCGTCATTGCCGCCAAGCGTCTTGGCGCGAGGGTGATAGCTTGTGACAGCTATGACGATGCGCCCGCGATGCAGCTGGCGGACAGCCGCGAGGTGTTCTCCATGCTCGACGGCGCGGCGCTGAGGGCCGCTGCGGAAAAGCACATGCCCGACCTCATCGTCCCGGAAATCGAGGCGATCCGTACCGAGATGCTCGCCGAACTGGAGCAGGAAGGCTTCAAGATCGTCCCCTCCGCCCGCGCGGCGCAGCTTACCATGAACCGCGACGCGATCCGCGATATGGCGGCAGGCGAGCTAGGGCTGGTGACCTCGCAATATGGCTATGCGGAGAGTTTCGCCGAGGCCGAGGCGGTGGCAGAGCGGATCGGCTATCCGCTGGTGATGAAGCCGGTCATGTCCTCCTCAGGCAAGGGCCAGAGCAAGGTCGACGGGCCGGAGGCGCTGGAGGCCGCATGGCAATATGCCGTCGCCAATATGCGCGGCGACCGGGCGCGCGTGATCTGCGAGCAGTTCATCGCCTTCGACTATGAAATCACCCTGCTGACCGTGCGCCATGTGAGCGGGATCAGCTTCTGCCCGCCGATCGGCCACCGGCAGGAACGCGGCGACTATCGCGAAAGCTGGCAGCCCGCTGCCATGTCCGCTGACGCGCTCGCGAAGGCGCAGGACATGGCCGCCAAGGTCGTCATGGCGCTGCAAGGCGGCGAGCACGGCTGGGGGCTCTACGGGGTCGAGTTCTTTGTGAAGGGTGAGGAGGTGATCTTCTCCGAGCTCTCCCCCCGCCCCCACGATACCGGCATGGTGACGCTGGCGAGCCAGAACCTGACCGAATTCGATCTCCACGCCCGCGCCATCCTCGGCCTGCCGGTGCCGGACAACATCGCCGCCCGTCCTACCGCCTCAGCGGTGATCCTCGCCGACCGCGACAGCGCCAGCTTCGCCTTTGAAGGACTGGGCGATGCACTCGCCCTCTCCCCGGAGGTCGATGTGCGGATCTTCGGCAAGCCCGTCACCCGGCCCTGGCGCCGTATGGGCGTGGCGCTGGCCCGCGCCGGTGATGCGGCAAGTGCGGTCGAATTGGCCAAGGCGGCCGCAGCCAAGGTGCAGATTGTCTATTCGCCCGATGGCGACTAGGGCGCGGACATGAGCATCTATCCCAAGACCGCCGCCCTGATGCAGCGCGGCACCGACTTCCTCGACTGCGAGACCGCGATCCTGTGCGGCGCGATGAGCTGGGTGTCCGAGCGCAACCTCGTCGCCGCGATCTCCAATGCGGGCGGCTTTGGCGTGATCGCCTGCGGGGCGATGACCCCCGAACTGCTCGATACCGAGATCGCCGCAACCAAGGCGCTGACCACCAAACCCTTCGGCGTCAACCTCATCACCATGCACCCGGCGCTGTTCGATCTGATCGCCGTGTGCCGCAAGCATGGCGTGACCCATGTGGTGCTGGCAGGCGGCATCCCGCCCAAGGGCAGCGTGGAAGCGATCAAGGCCGACGATTCCGGCATCAAGGTGATATGCTTTGCCCCGACACTGGCGCTGGCCAAGAAGCTGTTGCGCTCCGGCGCTGATGCGCTGGTGATCGAAGGGATGGAAGCGGGCGGCCATATCGGCCCGGTCTCCATTTCCGTGCTGGCGCAGGAAATCCTGCCCGAGCTCGCGAGCGATCATCTGATCTTCGTCGCCGGAGGCATCGGTCGGGGCGAGGCGATCGCGAGCTATCTCGAAATGGGCGCGGCGGGCGTGCAATTGGGCACCCGCTTCGCCTGCGCGACCGAAAGCATCGCCCACCCCGATTTCAAGAAGGCCTTCTTCCGCGCCAGCGCCCGCGAGGCCGTCGCCTCGGTGCAGGTCGATCCGCGCCTGCCGGTGATCCCCGTGCGCGCCTTGAAGAACAAGGGCACCGAGGAATTCACCGCCAAGCAGCGCGAAGTTGCCGCCCTGCTCGATGCGGGCGAAGTCGACATGGGCGAAGCGCAGCTCCAGATCGAACACTTCTGGGCAGGCGCCCTGCGCCGTGCGGTGATCGAAGGCGACGTCGAGAATGGCAGCGTGATGGCCGGGCAATCGGTCGGCATGGTCACCAAGGAAGAACCCGCCGCCGACATCATCGCCGAGCTGATGAGCCAGTGCGAGGCGGCGCTGGCGAAATAGGATGCCCGCCCCGCTGATCCTCACCCTCGCCTGCCCCGACCGGCCCGGTATCACCGCGCGGGTCACGGGGTTTCTGTTCGAGCGCGGGTGCAACATCCTCGATGCACAGCAGTTCAATGATCGTGCGGAGGCCGGCGGCACGGACCGCTTCTTCATGCGCGTGGTGTTCGATCCCGATGGCTCGACGGCAGAGACCCTGCGCAACGATTTCACCGCGCTGGCGGGTGAATTCGCGATGGAGTGGAAGATGGCGGTCGAAGACCGCCCGCGCCGCACCATCATTATGGTCAGCAAGTTCGATCACTGCCTCGTCGATCTGATCTACCGCTGGCGCACAGGCGAACTGGCGATCGATCCGGTGGCGATCGTCTCCAACCATCCGCGTGAAGCCGCGATCCGGGTGGATATCGGCGATATTCCGTTCCACCACATTCCGGTCACGCCGGATACCAAGCCGCAGGCCGAAGCGGCGTTCCGCGTGCTGGCGGCGGAGACGGATGCGGAGCTGGTGGCGCTGGCGCGCTACATGCAGGTCTTTTCGGACGAGCAATCCGCCCATTTCGCGGGGCGCTGCATCAACATCCACCATTCCTTCCTGCCCGGCTTCAAGGGCGCACGGCCTTACCATCAGGCGCACGAACGCGGGGTCAAGATCATCGGCGCGACGGCGCATTTCGTCACCGCCGATCTCGATGAGGGGCCGATCATCCATCAGGATGTCGAACGCATCACCCATGCCGACAGCCCGGAAGATCTGGTGCGCAAGGGCCGCGACATCGAACGCCGCGTGCTCGCCGAAGCCGTGCGGCTGTTCGCAGACGACCGCGTGCTGATGAACGGCAACCGGACGGTGGTGTTCAGGGGTTAGGCGCTTTTCGCAGGTGCATGGGCCGCGCCCAGAGCGCACACTCCCCCACATGATCGTCCAGCGCCTCGACCATGTGAACATCATCACCGACCGGCTCGCCGAGACCGCGCGGTTCTATGCCGAGCTGCTCGATCTGGAGGAACGCGACGGCCCGCCTCCGCTGCCGCCGCATCAGGTGCGCTGGATGTACGACCACGCGGGCAACGCGATCCTGCACCTCAATTCGGTCGATTGCCCCCGGGCCTTTGACCGCGCGGTCGCGCCCGGCAGCGAAACCGGCGCGATCCACCATGTGGCGCTGCGCTGCGGAGAGTTCGACATGGTCAAGGCACGGCTGGACGCGCGCGGCGCCGATTACCGGATCAATGATCTCTCCTCGATCGGACTGAAGCAGATCTTCACCGCCGATCCCAACAACGTGCTGCTCGAGCTCAACTTCTTCGGCGCCTAGAGCGTTTTCCGTTCATTCCGGCTCATATCCGCATGATCTGAAGTAATTGGCGCACTCGTCTGGCTGGAAGATGTCGACGAGCCGGCCGATCAGGTCCCAT